>ERZ1643246.6-NODE-6-length-384506-cov-11.474937_pt1 | contig 384506 bp, 353 predicted proteins | sample MGYA00579265_ERZ1643246 | MGnify/ENA primary metagenome ERZ1643246 (study PRJEB29033, sample SAMEA4952261) | chicken gut metagenome | biome: Broiler Chicken; feature: Gastrointestinal Tract; material: Caecum | place: Ireland | collected 2018 | study: Broiler... | reverse complement strand
TGCTAGTTGGGGAACTAAAAAAGATATATTACCTTTTATAGATAAAGATTTTGATAATAATGTGTTGCTTAGTCAGACAGAACGATTAACAATGTCTTCAAGACCTAAAAAGGTAGAATATGCAAGAAATAAAAATATACTTATTATAGGTGGCTCTGGTAGTGGTAAAACTAGATTTTTTGTTAAACCAAATTTAATGCAAATGCACTCAAGTTATGTTGTAACAGACCCTAAAGGTACTATTGTTATTGAGTGTGGAAAGATGCTAAAAGATAATGGTTATGAAATAAAAATATTTAATACAATAAACTTTAAAAAGTCAATGAAATATAATCCTTTTGCATATATAAAAAGTGAAAAAGATATATTGAAATTTGTAGATACTTTAGTAGCTAATACACAAGGTAGTGGAGCTAAAGAAGATTTTTGGGTAAAAGCTGAAAAATTATATTATACATCATTAATAGGATATATAATGACAGAAGTACCAGAAAGTGAAAGAAATATGTCTACACTATTATATTTAGTAAATAATTCACAAGCTAGTGAAAGTGATGAAAATTTTAAAAATCCAGTAGATGAACTTTTTGAAATTCTTGAAAATGAAAATCCAAATCATTTTGCTGTTGGGCAATATAAAAAGTTTAAACTAGCCAGTGGAGAAACTACTAAAAGCATATTGATAAGTTGTGCTACAAGATTATCACCTTTTGATATACCAGCATTAAGAGAATTAACAGAGTACGATGAAATGAAATTAGATACTTTAGGAGATAAAAAAACAGCCTTATTTGTAATAATATCAGATACAGATAAAACATTTAATTTTTTAGTAAGTATAATGTATACACAACTATTTAATTTATTATGTGAAAAAGCAGATGATGTATATGGTGGAAGATTGCCAGTACATATTAGATTTTTATTAGATGAATTTGCTAATATAGGTGAAATACCCAATTTTGACAAACTTATAGCTACAATAAGAAGTAGAGAGTTATCGGCTAGTATTATATTGCAAACAAAAAGCCAATTAAAATCTATTTATAAAGAAAACGCAGATACAATAGTTGGTAACTGTGATACAGTAGTATTTTTAGGTGGTGGAGAAGAAACAACGCTTAAAGATATATCAGAAGTATTGGGAAAAGAAACAATAGACACATTAAATAATTCATTAAGTCGTGGTCAGAGTGCTTCTTATAGCACAAGTTATCAAAAAATGGGTAGAGAACTTATGACTAAAAATGAATTGTTTGAAATGAGTGGTAAAAAGTGTATAGTTAGAATAAGGGGAAGTAAGCCTTTTTTATCAAATAAATTTGACATAACTAAACATAAAAATTATAAATTACTTTTAGATAGTAATAAAGAAAATGAATTTAATATAGAAGAATATTTAAAATCACTAGAACCGATTTTAAAAGCAAAAAATGGAGATAATATAGTTTTTGAAGTAAATTATATTGAAGATTTAGAGAAAGGTATTGAAGAATTTCAAATAAATTATAATTTAAAATAATAATGAAAGGATATATTTATGGATTATGTTAATGTACCAAAAGATATAATGAAGATAAAAGAAAAATATGTTTTTGGTCTAGGAAAAAGAGAATTAATAAGTTTAACAATAGCAGGACTGATTGGGATACCTTTATATTTAAAATTTAAACAGATTATAGGAATACAATCATTATACATTATGATTTTAGTTGTGATACCTATTATATTTACAGGATTTTATGAAGATGATGGTATATATTTAGAAAAAAAGTTATGGTATATAATAAGATTTTATACCAGTAAACAAATAAGAATTTATAAATCTAATAATTTTTATAAACAAATAGAAAATAAAGTTATATTAAATAAAAAACTTATAAAAATAATGAAAAGTTAGTCAGAGTACATCAGACTTGGTCAGAGTTAATCAGAGTACATCAGACTTGGTCAGAGTATGTCAGACTTAAAACTTGTAAAGGTGGTGCTTAAAATTATATTTTTTCAAAAAAATAATAAAAATAAAAGAAAAATAAATACAACCAAACTTAATAAAATGAATTTAACTTCTTCACAAAGAAGAAAAATAAATAAAATAATAAAACAAAATTCATTAAAAAATAAAGATACTACTCAAAATATGTTATGTTTTGATGAAATATTAAAAAATGGTATTTGTGTTTTAGGTAAAAATACATATTCTAAAACTATAAGATTTTTTGATATTAATTACTTATTATCTAATAATGAAGATAAAGTAGCTATATTTGATAATTATTGTGAATTTTTAAATTATTTTGATAGTAAAGTTAAAATACAATTAACATTTTATAATCAAGAAATGGATACTTCTGAATTTTACAAACATATAAATATAAAGATGCAAAATGATAATTTTAATTACTTGAGAGAAGAATATTTAGCAATGTTAAAAAATCAACTAGAAAAAGGTAATAATGGTATAGTTAAATCTAAATATATTACTTTTTCTATTGAAGATGAAGATTACAAAAGAGCTAAATCAAGACTAGAAAGAATAGAGCTTGATATGTTAAATAATTTTAAAATGATGGGAGTATTAGCAGAAAGTTTAAATGGATATGAAAGATTAGAAATATTACATAATATTTTTTATCCAAAAGAAAAATTTTTATTTAATTACAATATGATAAAAGATACAGGACTAACTACTAAAGATTTTATAGCTCCTATGTCAACTAAAATAGATATTAAAAATATTGCAATAGGTAATAAATATTGTTCTAGTTTTTATTTACAAATATTAGTGAAAGAAATGGCAGATAGAATATTAGCCGATTTTTTAGATATAGAAAATAGCTTATTATTAAATATTCATTTAAAAACAATAGACCAAGTAGAAGCTATAAAAATTGTTCAAAGAAAAAAATTAGAAGTTGAAAGCCAAAAAGTAGATAGTCAACAAAAAGCACTTGCTAAAGGCTATGATATGGATATTTTGCCTATGGAAATACAAGAAAACATTGATGAAACAACTGATTTATTAGCAATGTTAAAAAGTAGACACGAGCATTTATTTTTAGCAACTGTTTTAATAACTTCATTTGCTGATAATAAAGAAGACTTAGAAAATATAAATATGCAATTAAAGGGTGTAGCTCAAAAACATAGTTGTAATTTAAGGTGTTTAGAGTATCAACAAGAACAGGCTTTAAATTCTAGTTTACCAATAGGTAAAAACTTAATAGAAATAGAAAGAACATTAACAACAACTTCTACTGCTATATTTGTACCATTTACAACAGAAGAACTTTTTTCTTCTAGTAAAGAAAGCCTTTATTATGGTTTAAATGCACTATCTAATAATATAATATTTGCTGATAGAAAAGAACTTAAAAATCCTAATGGACTTATACTGGGAACGCCAGGAAGTGGTAAATCATTTAGTGCAAAAAGAGAAATAACAAATGTATTTTTAGCAACAGATGATGATATTATGATATGCGACCCAGAAAATGAATTTTCAAATTTAACTGAAGCATTTGGAGGACAAGTAATAAATATTAGTCCTAACTCAAAAGATTATGTAAATATTATGGATATAAACTTAAATTACTCTGATGACGACAATCCATTGACGTTAAAGAGTGATTTTTTATTGGCTTTTTTTGAGTTAGTTTGTGCTGGTAAAGATGGTTTAAATGCTGTTGAAAAATCTATAATAGATAGGTGTGTTAAATTAGTATATCAAGATTATTTAACTAATCCTATTGATGAAAATGTACCTATATTAGAAGATTTATATAATCTAATTAAAAAGCAAGATGAACCAGAAGCTAAAAATTTAGCAGTATCTTTAGAAATATATGTAACAGGTAATTTTAACTACTTTAATAATAAAACAAATGTTGATATAAACAATAGGCTTGTTTCTTTTAATATTAAAGACTTAGGTAACCAGATTAAGAAAATAGGAATGCTTGTTGTTCAAGACCAAATATGGAATAGAATATCACAAAATAGAGATTTAAAAAAATCTACAAGATATTATATAGATGAGTTTCACTTACAGCTTAAAGAAAAACAAACAGCAAGTTATAGTGTAGAAGTCTGGAAAAGGGCTAGGAAATATGGTGGTATACCAACAGGTATTACACAAAATGTTAAAGACTTTTTAGCTTCTAAAGAAGTTGAAAATATATTTGAAAATAGTGATTTTGTATATATGCTTAATCAAGGTGGTGGGGATAGAGAAATACTTGCAAGACAATTAAATATTTCAGCTACACAATTAAGTTATATTACAGATAGTCAAGTAGGTTGTGGTTTAATTAAATATAGTGGTATTATTATACCTTTTGTTGATAGATTTCCAAAAGATACAGAACTATATAAAATGATGACTACAAAATTAAATGAAAAATAGAAAGGATAAATAAAATATGAAACATAATTTATTAAATAATTTAATAATGTTATCAAATATTCAATCACGAGCAGGTGGAAGTCCAGCATCATTTATTAATGAAACAATAACACTTGTAACAGGTATTATAGGTGGAGCAATAGCAGGGCTGGGAATTATACACTTAATAATGGCTTTTAGAGAACAAAATCCAGCTGGGAAACAAAATGCTTTTTTAGAAATAGCTTCTGGTGGTGCTTTACTTATTTTAGGACCTAAAATAGCAGAGTTTATCGTAAGCTATTTTAATTAGTCCTAAAATAAGTGAGGTGTTGCTATGTTTGAAACGATAGGTGAATTCTTTTCAAAACTAATAGCAGAATTATGTAGAAATGGTTTAGAAAATATATTTAATAACATAAATTCAACGGCAGAGAATATAGGAAATGAATTAGGAACAAATCCATCAGAATATAATTCAGCTATATTTTCATTATTAGAAAGATTATCTGAAACAGTAGTATTACCAATAGCAGGTATGATTTTAACAGTAGTTATAATAATTAACTTATTTAATAGTGTTTTAGATGAAAGACAAAGAAAAGACCCTTTTGAACTATATATAAAGTTTTTTCTAAAAACAACAATAGCTATATTATTAACAACAAATGCATTTAAAATAACTAATTATATATTAGAAATGGGACAAGGAATAGTAGAAAAGGCTATACAAGTGTTAAATAATGATGAAGTAATAAATCTAAATGAAAATTTAGATAATTTTCAAGCATTTTTAGAAACTTTAAGTGTAGGTAAAACAATATTAATAGGTTTAACATTATTTATTACATATATAATTATATGGATAATACATATATTATCTTATGTTGTAATATTAGGTAGATTTATTGAAATTTTTATGAGAATATCATTAAGCCCACTTGCTTTTTCTACATTTTTTAGTAAAGAATTTAATGGTATAGGCTTTAATTTTGTAAAAGGTATGATAGCAATTACTATACAAGCATTTTTAATAATGGTTGTAATAGCACTATATAAAGGAATGCTTTTAAATTTAGTAGTAGATATAAGTACAGAAGAAAGTTTAAATTTATTTTTAGTACAAATATTAGCAACAAGTATAACACTTATATTTTCATTATTCCAGACAAATAGAATAGCCAATAGTATATTTAATGCTAGTTAAGTAGGTGTTTTATGGCTAAACAAAATACTAAAAAATCATTAAATAATAAACAAAATACAGAAAGATTTAAAAATAAGAATATTGATAATTTAAAAGTAAAAAGTCCTAAAATTTTAAATAATAAGTTTAAAAGTAATGATATTAAATTAAATAAAGATGCTATAAAAAAGAAAAATTTTAGGAAGAAAATTAAAAGTAATATTATAGCCAATAATATTAAAAAAAGTGAAAATATTAATAATACTATTGAAAATAAAATAAATAACTTTAATATATCAGTTAAAAATCAAGATAACAATATTAATGAAGTAATATTAACTACTGAAAGAGTTTTATACAATAAAGATGAATTTAAAAATAGCAATATTAATAGTATAGGTTCAAATATTAAAATTAATAAAAAAAGTAGTATTAATTTAAAAGACAAAGTTATAGATAATAAAGATAATAACAATTTACAAGTTAAAATTTTAGATAAAAAAGAAGATAAAAACTTACAAAATAAGGTTTTATCAAAAAAAGAAACTAATAATTTACAAAGTAAAAATACATCTAAAAACATTAAATCTAATGATAATACTACTAATAATAAAAAACTTTATAAAAATAAGCAAAATAAAATTTATAAAGAGAAAAATTCTAAAGAACAAGCTAAAAATATATTAGAAGACATTAATGTATTTACAGATGAAAAGCTAAATGAATTAGAGCAAGAAGAAAATAAGCCTAAAGATGATAACATAAAAGTAAGTAAAAATAAGAAATATCAAAGGTTAAAGTCTAAAGAAGATAAAAATATAGATGGTATAAATATAAAAAACTTAGATATTGATTTAAAAAATGCTAATCTTGAAGAAAAACAGATAAAATATAGATTTAAGCAACAAAAGATTTATAAAAGACTTAAAAAGAAAAATACTATTAAAATAGAAGTAGAAAAAACTCCTATTTATAATGAAGAAAATAATAGTTATGATGATATAAAGAAAAAGTTAGTTATAAAAAGACAGAAAGAAATAAGATATAATAAAAGTTTACCTACTAGATTAAAAAATTCAACAATAGACTTAGCAAGGCATAAAATAAGGCAAAAATTTAGAGAAAATGAAGAAGATAATTCTTCAGTAAAGGCTTCAAATAAAATAGGCTTTTTTGTAGAGCGACAAGTTATTAATAGATTACGTTCTAGTAATGAAAGAAGAATATTAAAGTATCAGAAATTAGATAGAAAAATTGAAAAGCTAGAATATAAAAAATCATTGAATAACTTAAAGAAAGAATATAAAAATGATAAAACAACTTACAAAAAAGCCTATAAAAAACTTAGGCAACAAAAGAAATTAAATAGAAAAATTCAAAGAAAATCCTTAAAAAAAGCTAATATTATAAAAATTAAAAATTTTCTTTCTATAACAAAAATAACTACAAATATAATAAATGCTTTATTATCTTTTAAAGCTATAATAATAAGTATAGTAGTAGCTTTATTTTTAGGTTTAATAGGCTTTATAATAGCAATAATAATTTTACTTACTTCTACTGGTGGTGGTGTAGGAAATATTTATGAAATACAAAAAGCAGAACTCTATTATAGAGAACTAGAAGCAAAAGCAGAATTTTATGATAATAAATATATAGACCACGACCCAATTCACTTAGCATCATTTTTAACTTGTTTATTTGGAGAATTTGTATTTGATGAAAGTATACAAACTTTTTTAGATGAACTTCTTGAGCGACAATATGATGGTAAAAGTTTAGACCAATTAGTAAGTGATAGTTTAACTAAAGAACAGTATGAAATATGGCAACAATTAAATGCAACAAAACTGAATTTAATTAAGTATGGTAGTCCATTTCAAGTTGAATATGAAAGTAGGATAACTTCATATATAGGTTATAGAATAAATCCTACTTCTAGTACACCAGAACTACAACTACATAAAGGTTTAGATATAGGTATGGCTGGTGGGACACCTATACTTGCTATATCAGATGGAACAGTTACAAGGGCTAATTTTTCATCTAGTTATGGAAATATTGTTGAAATAAGACACGAAGATGGATATTTAAGTAAATATGCACACCAACAAAGATTAAATGTTGTAAAAGGACAAAAAGTTAAAAAAGGTGATGTAATAGGGTTTGTAGGAACTACTGGAGATAGTACAGGTAACCATTTACATTTAGAGCTTTATGATGAAAATGGGGAATTTATGAACCCAATATTTGTAATAGAACGAGGTGGAAATATAGAAAATGAATGAAAAAATTTTAAAGTTAGAAGAAAAATTAAAGGTTAATATACAAAAAAAGTCAGACTATCAAGAAAAAATTAAAAAATTAGATGAAGAAAGTGAAAAAATAGAAAATCAGATAACACAATTAAAAGCTACTGAAGTATTATATTTACTTGAAGTAAATCATATTGAATTAAAAGATTTAAAATATATATTAGATAACTATAAAAAAAATACTCAATCTAATTCTATAAATAACAATCAAAATAGCAATAATAACAATATACAACAAAATAATTTTAATAATAATTATAATATACAAAAACAAAGTAATTTTAATAGTCAAAATAGGAATGAAAGGAGCTTTAATAACATTGATAAAAATTAAAAGTGTACTTTTAGGGGCAATATTAGTTTTAATATTGCCTTTTAATGTATTTGCAAGTAGCAATAAAGTGGAAAAAGTAGAACAAGGACAAGCTACAATTAATGAAGCAGTTAGAAGTGGTAATAAAGAATTTTACACAATAGTAACTCCTAGTCAACAAACATATTATCTTGTTGTAGATTTTGAAGAAAAAGAAAGAAATGTATACTTTTTAAAATCAGTAGATGAAATAGATTTGTTAGATTTAGCAGGTGTTGGAGAAGTAATTTATACACCAGAAGAAACTACGATAGAAACAACAACAGAAACTACTACTGAAAAAGTAACAGAACAAACAAGTGAAATTGTAGAAGAACAACAAGAAAATGAAGAAAAGCCTAAAATAGATATAGTATTAATAATAGGTGTTGTAGTATTGATACTTGCTATTTTCCTATTTATAAAAAATAAAAAAGATAACAAAAACAAGGAAAATATATATTTAGATGAAGCTATTAAAGATGATGAAGAAGAAGTTATATTTAATACAGAAGAACCATCTAAAGAAAAAAATAATAAAAAAGAAGAGGATAAAAAAGCATTGGAAGATATACAAAATTTTGATTTATAAGGTGGTGATATAAATGAAAAAGGATACATTAACATTATTAAATATAGGGTTAATTTTTGTTATTATAGCTTTATTTGTAAAGAAAAATAAAAATGATAATTTATTATTAAAAGTACAAAATCTTGAAGAAGATTATGAAAATTCAATTAATAATTGGTCTAGTATTTTAGCTAATTTAAAAAATAAAGTTGATTTAATAGAAAATAGGAGTTAAAAATATGAAAAAACTGATATTTTTCATTATTTTTTGTATATTTTTAAATAATATATCATTAATTTTTGCAACAGAACAAAATACTATTGAAGCTATATCAACAAAAGAAACAGTTATAAAAACTTATGAATTTGCAGGTAATGTAGATTATGAGCCTTTAATACCTAATACTATTGAACATAAAAAAGAAACTTTTATAAAAAAAGATATAAAGATTGAAGAAGAAAAAAGAACAGAAAATGTTGATATTGTAGAACCAGTAGAGAAAATAATATTAGAAAGTGAAAAATCTAAAGCTATTAGTCTTTTTGAAAAAGAATTAAATTATAATAAAGATAATTTAAAAGGTGTATTAAAATTAGATGAAAGTAGCTTAAAAGTTATAAAAAATGAAGTTGAAAATGTTACAAAATATGATACTAAAAAATATACAATATATGAAGATAAAACTTACTATGGATTAGAAAGTAATGATTATTCATTATTGCCTCAAACAATAATTAAAGATGGTGTCGTATTAAAATTGATAACAGCCGATTTTGTTAAAACAAATTCAAAAGATACATATAACTGTAATACAAAATATGGTGGTACATATAATAAAAAAATTCCATCAACAAAACAAGTAGTAAAAAACTATAAAGCAACTGTAAATTATAAAGGTAATATTCAAAAGGAAATAGTTGATAAAAGAATAGTTACTGTATTTTATGAACAAGGGCAAGTTGATGATAATGTTATAGCAGAAACAAAAACAGAAGTTACAACAATAGATATAATACCAGAAACTACTATAAATAATAATATAAGTCAAAATTTAGTTGAAAATATTGATATTAAAGAAAATATTAAAAATGACAATCAATTATTTTTGTTTGGTTTAATATTTATAACAATGTTATTTATTTTAGTTTTGACTATATTGTTTATACTATCAAAACAAATGAAAGTAGAAAGGAGTAAAAAAGATGAAAAGAAATTTAAAAAATCAAGGTTTAAGAAAAATAAAAAATATAAATACGAAGATGAAGACGAATACTAAAAATATGATGTTAGCTACAATGATATTTACAAGTCTTATGAATTGTAATGTATTTGCCAGTAACTTTACTGATATAAATAATATACAAGGTAGAGAATATATACAAAAATTTGTAGATAAAGGTTATATAAAAGGTTATGAAGATAATACATTTAGACCTAACAACACTATAACAAGGGCTGAAATATCACAAGTTTTATCAAGTTTTAATATAAATTTAAAATTTGAAGATATAGAATTTAATGACAATAAAGGTTGGTTTACAAATGCTGTTCAAAAAGCTACAAGTAATGGATTTTTAAGTGGTTATAGTGATGGAACTTTCAAGCCTAATAACAAAATAACTAGATTTGAACTTATAAAAATAGCTTCTATGCTTGTTAGAAATAATGATTATGATAAAGTACAATTACCTTATACTGATACAAATAAAATACCTAGTTGGGTGCTTAATGATGTAAATAATTTATATGCTAGTAAAGTTATAGAAACATATCCTAATAACTTAATAAATGGTAATGAATACATAACAAGGGGAGAAGCAGTTACTATCCTTTCAAAAGCACTAGAAGTTAATGGTTGGGATATGAATAAAACTACTCAAAATGTTAAAACAAATAAAACGAACCCTTTACCTATACCAACAGCATTACCTAAAGGAGTTATAGGTTATTTAACAGTACAAGGAACAAACATAAAAGAATTTCCAGTTCAAGATGCAAAAGATAATGAAGAAATGCTTACAGTAATGAAAAGTGCAGTAGGTCATTTTACACAAACACCTATATTTAATGGTAATGTTGGAGTATCGGCTCATAATAGAGATTATAAAATAGATTTTAGACAATTAAAAAATGTAAATATAGGTGATACAGTAACATATCGTACTAATTTTGGTACAAGAACATATAAAATAGCAACCAAAACAGAAATAGATGAAACAGATTGGAGTTATCTTGAAAATACAACAGATAACAGAGTAACAATGATTACTTGTATAGAAGAAAAACCAACAAAAAGATTAGTTGTTCAAGCTGTTCAAATATAAAAAATCTTTAAATAAGGAGAAAATAGTATGTATAAATTTAAAGAGTTTTTATCTCAACTATCTCAATCCGTTTATCCAATACTTATTTTTATGCTTTTTGTCAAATTTGATGTATTAAATATTAAAAGTTCAAAAACAAAAACAAAGAAAATTATATTAAAGAGTATATATATAGTTCTTTTCATAATTTTTCTTATAGCAACAATTTCTGTACAAATAGAAATTATAAAATCTATATTCTGATATATAAAAATATAAAATTAAAAGAATATTCTATATATAATGTAAAATCAAAAGTATTTAACCAATTAATATTTAAAATGAAAGGATTACTAAAAATGAAGAAAATAACATTAAACTCTGAAGAAGCTATTAAAATTGTTAATAAAGCAGTAGAAGAAAAAGTATTAAAAAAGATACAATTAACAGGAAAGATAAATAATAATAAATTAATCATTAAATTAGTGGCAGTAATAAATAATATTAAATACTATTCATTATTAGAAGATGAAGAATTTTCTCTAAAAAATAGCATTTTAGAAACATATAGAAATTATTTAGAAGATGTCCAAGATGAAACGCAATTAAAAATAATATACTCAATATTTGATAATGGAGAAATACCTTATTTTAAAATATGTCTTATGTAATAATATTATTTTTAATAGGTTCACTTGCTTACATAATATCAATAATAAATATAAAAGACAATAAAATTTTTACATTAATATTAATGATAATGTTATCAATAATATTATGTTTAAAATGGTATTGGAATTTTTATTTTTAAGGGGACGTTTGATGATGATTTTTCAAAGAAAAATAATCGAAAACGTTCGCAACCCAAACGGTAGTGCGGGAGCAATTTGCAATAACCTTGAAAGGAGCTGATAAAATTGGAAGTTGTAGAAAAAAAGTTATAAAATTAAGTTGTGATGATGATTTATATAGCAAAATAGTAATAAATTCATTATATAAAATAACTAAAAAGAAAGAATTTGTTGTTAATAATGATAATCTTTTAATAATATTAAGTAAAATTTTTAAGTATTTAAAAAATATATCTTTAACAAATATAGACTATATATTAGATGAATTAAATATAAAAACAGAGAATATTTTTTTAAATTTAACTTATTTACAAAAAAGAACAGTTGTATATGATATGTTGGGATTGAAAGATATAAATTTTAATGAAAATTTACATATAAAATTTATATTAGATATTTAAAAGACATTGAAAATAAGCCTTTTTTAAATAAAAAATCTTGAAAAAACTACTAAAATATGGTATAATTATACTAATAAAAGTAATAAATTATATATGTTTTGGGAGAGAATTTTTATGAAAAGATTAGTAAAATTATTTTTAAATAGTGCAATTATTGGAAGTATATTGTTAAGTAATATTAGTAATGTATTTGCTAGTCAAGTTGTTAAAGTTAGTATTGGCAATACGATAGCTAGTGTAAATGGTTATGATACAACATTAAGTGTAGCTCCATATATACAACAACCTAGTGATAGTATGATGATACCTTTAAGATTTGTTTCTACTGGATTAGGTATAAATGAAAATGCTATACAATACAATTCAAATACAAAAGAAATAACTATTACTTATAATGGAACAACAGCAAAATTTATTGTTGGAACAAATAAATTGGTACTTAATGGAGAAGAATTTTCAATGTTAATAGAAAACAAATATCCAGTATATACAGAAATAAAAAATGGAAGTACATTTATACCACTTCGTTCTTTAGAGTTAGCTTTTGGTGTAAAAATAGATTGGGTTAATGAAACAAAAACAGCTATTTTAACTAATGGAAAAGAAAATACAAATATAATAGAAGAAGTACAAAATGTTGAACAAGTTATAACTACACCTATTATAGAAAATGAAAATCAAGTTAATCAAGAAAGTAATAAATCTAAAGAATTTACAGAAGAAGAAATAAGAGCTATGGAAGAAGAAGTTGTGAAATTAGTTAATGAAGAAAGAGCTAAACATAATTTACAACCTTTAGAAATAGATGAAATATTAATGAAACTTTCAAGAGAAAAATCAGAAGATATGTATACAAATAATTATTTTTCCCATATATCTGAAAAATTAGGAGCACCAGCTGATGTAATACGTTCAAATGGTTTAGAATTTACTTGGATGGGAGAAAATATTGCTAAAGGACAAACAACTCCAAGTGAAGTTGTTCAAGGTTGGATGAATTCAAAAGGACACAGAGAAAATATATTAAGTCCAAATGCAAAATATATAGGTGTTGGATATTTTGGTGGAATACAAGACATTCAAGTAAATAGTTATAAAGGTAGTGAAATAAAAAAAGATTATGTTCCTTATTGGACACAACAATTTATTGGATAAATTTTTTAAAAGCATTTCAAACTTAGAGTATTGAAATGCTTTTTTTATACAAAAAATTATTATATGGAAAGGAATTAATAAAAAATGCTTGAAAAATATACAAATAAAATTTTAGCTTTTATACTTACATTTTTTATACTATTTACAAATGTAAGTAGTTCTTATGCTTCTGAATGGGACTTACAAATACCATCTATAAGTGATGATATAATTATAAATGGAAGTGATAATATAATAATTGATGAACCTACTAATAGTATCGACAATACAATTATTATTAATAATACTCCAGATATAAATGTATCTAATAATAATGAAGTAATAAATCAAAATAAAAATAATATTTTAGATACAGAAAACAGTATTAGTGATAATAAAATCAATGAAAATATAGGTAAAGAAATGTTTGATGAAACAAAGGGTAAGACAGTAGTAGTACCTATATTACCTACTTTTGAACCAAAAGCATTAAAAAACGGCGACCAAACATTAACATTAGTTGGTGGAGATAAAGGTGCTGATGCAAGTGTTAGCTTTAAAGGTGATGAAAGTGGAGCTACTAATCACGCATTAATTGATTACATAACTAGAGAAAATAACGACCCTAATGCAGTAGCTTATTGTATATCCCCTTTTTATGCTGGAGCAAAAGAAAATGGTACAACAACAGTTAAAGTAGATAGCAATTTAACAGCTACTGATAGACAGCTTTTAGGTATAGCAGTTGCTGGATACCCACACAATAAATATAATGTTTCTGGTTATAATGAATTATCAGAAGAAGATAAATATTATGCTACTTTAATTGCTATGGAGCATTTAGTATTTCAAAAAACTGGAGAATATAAAAATAAAAAAGGTGTTCAATTTAATGGCGACCATTGGAACGCAACTCGTTGGTTTCCAACAAGAAGTGGAGATGCCAACGCACAAAAAATAATTAATGTAGCTAAAGAAATTTACAATAATGGTATGTCGAACCCTTATGATGAAACAAAAGGTATTGCTACTATAAATTTTAAAGATAATAATAAAAATGATGGTACAATGAAGCCTATGGGTGATAAATATAAGTTGACAATAACATTAACAAGTGATACTAATTATAGCCACGCTTTATTACAATTTGAAGACCCTAAAATTAAAGAATGGGCAAATGGGGATACAAAAATACAATTTTATGATGGAGATGAAAATGGAACAAGGCTTAATTGGGTGACTAAAGAAATAGATGGACAACAATATGAGGGAATAGTTATTGAAAAGCCTAGTAGAAAAACAGATACTATAACTATTGTATTGGATAAAGCTACTGGAGATAGTGTAGCTAGTGGAAATAAGTATACAGTAAACTATACTGCTAAATTTTTTGGTGGTAATATGCAAGTTGGATATAAAACAAGAAATGTAAATCCAGATTTACAAGATTATGTAGCTATAACAACTGGTAATGCTACTGCTAAAAATGGTATTAATTGGGGAGATTTAGTAGAGAGTACAACAGAAACACCAACAGAAAGTACAACTGGGACAACAACTACAAAAACTCAACCAAAAGAAAAAGGTGGACTAAAAATACTTAAATATAATGCAAAAACTAATGAGCTTGTAGCAGGTGCTATTTTTAGAATAAGAGGTATTTCTCAAGGTGTATATGATTTTAATGTGCAAATACAAGCAAGTAATGGGGCAGAAATACCACTACCAAATGGTGGTAAAGCTACTTGTAAAGATGGTGTTATTGAAATATCAGATATTAATGTAGGAACATATGAAATAACAGAAATTACACCACCACCTAATTTTGATTTAGCTTTAGGACAAAATTCTCAAACTGTTCAAGTTGAAAATGAAACAAATGCTACATTATATCCACAAGTTAGATTTATGAATAATCCTTATGGTACATTAAAAATTAAAAAAATAGATGCTATTACAGGAGAAGCACTTGAGGGGGCAGTATTAAAAGTATCTAATCCACTTTTTGATTATGAACAAGAGTTTACAACTGGAGCAGATGGTACAATAGAAATAGAAGATTTAAAACAAGGTAGCTATGAAATAAAAGAAGTTAAAGCTCCAAATGGTTATGTTTTATCTAATGAAACTAAAGTTGCTATTTTAAAATGGGGGGAAACAACAGAGATAACTTATGAAAATCAACCTAAAACAAGTCTTGTCATTACTAAAATAGATAGTGAAACAGGCGAAAAATTAGATGGTGCTAGATTTAGATTAAAGCATACAACAAGTGGTGCTGAATACTTTACAGATGAAACAGTAGATGGTATAGCTACTATTGAAGATTTAGTTGAGGGTACTTATACTTTAACTGAAATACAAGCTCCAAACGGCTATATATTAAATAAAGACCCTATAACAGTTGTTATAGAAAATGATAGAGTTAATGAAGTTACTATTAAAAATAGTAAAAAGCCTAGTATTACAGTTAATAAAGTAGATAGTATTACAAAAGAACCTTTAAGTGGTGCTAAATTTGAGTTATGGAGAGCTGAAAATAATACAGTACAAGGGTTAATTGAAAAAGTTGGCGAATATTATACTAATGAAGATGGTAAAATTAATCTTAAAAATCTTGATTATGGCTGGTATGCAGTAAAAGAAATACTTGCTCCAGATGGTTATTTATTAGCTAAAGATAATATTAAATTTGTATTTTTAGAGCCAAATCAAACAGGAGAAAATGAAGTTTCTATAACTTTTGAAAATGACAAAAAGCCAAGTGTAAAAATTCTTAAAAGAGATATAGAAAGTAAAGCTCCATTAAGTGGTGCTAAGTTTGAAGTATGGAGAGCTGAAAACAATACAACTCAAGGTTTATTAGAAAAAGTTGGCGAATATTTTACAAACGAACAAGGCGAAATAATCCTTGATACTATTGATTATGGCTGGTATTGTATTAAAGAAGTACAAGCTCCTAGTGGTTACTTATTATCGGAAGATAATACAAAATTTATATTTTTAGAACCAAATCAAACTGGTGATAAAACAGTTGAAGTAATATTTGAAAATGCTAAAAAGCCAGATTTAATTATTAATAAAGTTGGTAGTGTTGGAAAAGAGCCTTTAAAGGGTGCTAAATTTAGTCTTTTTTATGCAGGAGATAATAAAGAAGGAGCTGTTACAAAAATAGGAGATTATGTAACAGATGATAATGGTCAAATAATAATCCCAACAGGTACTTTAAAAGATGGTTGGTATAAGTTACAAGAAACTGAAGCTCCAGCAGGTTATGAAATACAAGGAACAGGTACTTATGAATTTTTCTTAAAGGCTGGAGAAAGTAAAGAAATAACTATTGAAAACGTTGCTAAAAGTGGCATTGCTATTAAAAAGGTAGATGCTGATACAGGAGAACCACTTGCTGGAGCTCATTTTAGTATTAGTATTATTTCGGATGGTAATTCAAGTGGTACACACGGAACAACTATTGCAAATGTAATTACTAATAGCAATGGTGTTGCTGTTGTTACAGGACTTAAAGCTGGTGGATATGTTATAGAAGAAACAAAAGCTCCAGCAGGTTATGTAATGGTTGAAAAAGCTCAAACTATATGGCTTAATAAAGATGATACTTCAATGGTTACAGTAACTTTTGAAAATAGAAAAAATGCAGGGCTTGGTGTTAAAAAAATGGATAGTATTACAAAAGAACCTTTAGCTAATGCAACATTTAAAATTACTGATAGTAAAGGTCAAGCAGTAGGTACTACAAATGGAATATTTAGAACAGATGAAAAAGGCTTTATTCATATACCTAACTTAAATCCAGGGGCATATGTTGTTCAAGAGATACAAGCTCCAGATGGTTATGTTTTAGATAATACACCTCAAACTGTTCATATTGAATATGGTAAACTTCATACACTAGAATTTTTTAATACTCCTAAAACAAGTATTTTAATTAAAAAATATGATAGTGAAACTAAACAATTACTTGAGGGTGCAAAATTTAAAGTTACTAATGCAAAAGGACAAAATGTAGGTAATGGTAATGGTATTTTTACAACTAATATAAATGGTACTATTCTTGTGCCAGACTTAAAAGCAGGTTCTTACATTGTTCAAGAAATAGAAGCTCCAAAAGGCTATATTTTAGACAGTACACCTCAAACAGTACAAGTAGAAAATGGAAAAGTTTATACATTAGATTTTTATAATAAGCCAACAAATACATTAACTATTATAAAATATGATAAAGATACAAAAGAACCTTTAGCTGATGCTAAAATAAAAGTTGAAAAAATAGGAAATAGTATTGAATTAGTTGGCGAATATATTACAGACCCAACAGGTAAAATAGTTATTCCAGATTTAAAAGCAGGTAGTTATTCTGTTCAAGAAATAGAAGCTCCTAAAGGTTATATACTGGACAACACAGCTAAAACAGTTGTTGTTAAACAAGGACAACCACAAGTTGTAGAATTATTTAATCAAAAGGCTTCAGGCTTACTTGTTAGAGTTTTAGATAAAGATACAAAAGAGCCTATTCCTAATGCTTTAGTAAAAGTAACTGATAGTGCTGGAGCATTAATTAATTTTAATGGTAATGTAAGAACTGCTGGAGAAAATTCAAATGGTTATTTTAGAACTAATGAAAGTGGTTATTTTACAATAACAAACTTAAAATTTGATACATATTTTGTAGAACAAGTTGAAGTACCAAAGGGATATGTAATAGATAAAATACCAAAAAATATTAAAATACAAACAAATGATTTACATACTATTGAAATTTTAAATCCTAAATTAGATACCTTAACTATTGTAAAATTAGATAGAGAAACTAGAAAACCTTTAGCTAATGCAATTATTAAAGTTACTACTGTTGATGATAAATTTATTGGTCAATATAGAACAGAAGAAACAGGGACAATTATTATACCATACTTAAAACAAGGAAGTTATAAAATACAAGAAGTGAAAGCTCCAGATGGATATGTTTTAGATGATACTGCTAAACTTATCCACTTAAAACAAGGTGAACCACAACTTGTAGAAATACTTAATTCTAAAAAAGCTGGTATACAAATCTTAAAAAGAGATAGTAAAACTGCTACTCCACTACAAGGAGCTAAATTTGAAGTACGTAAAGTAAATGGAGAACTTGTAGGAACTAACTATATATCAGATAGTAGTGGTATGGTTACAATTAATGGACTTGAACAGGGCTGGTACACAGTTAAAGAAATAACTGCACCTAAAGGATATAGTTTAAATAATAATGCTCAAAATGTAGAAGTTAAAACAGATGACTATACTCAAGTTATTTTTGAAAATGATAAACTAGGGTCTATTAGATTAAAGAAAATAGATTTTGTAACAAAAAATCCAATAGCTGGTGTAAAATTTAAGTTTACTAAAGAAAATGGAGAAAATGTAGGTGAATTTGTAACAGATGAACAAGGAGAAATTAATCTTGTAGATATGTTAGAACCTACAACATATTTAATTGAAGAAATGGCAGTACCTCAAGGCTATGCCTTAGATAAAGGTGTAAGAAAAGTTAAAATTGAAACAGGTACTGAAACAATGGTTAAATGGGAAAACTATCCACTTGCAAGTCTTGAAATAACTAAAATAGATGAACGTACTAAAAAGCCTATTAGTGGTGTTGAATTTGAACTTTTAAATGCTAAAAAAGAAAGTATGGGTAAATTTACAACAGATAATAAAGGTAGAATTTATCTTCAAGGTAAACTAGGTCAAGGTACTTATTATTTAAAAGAAACTAAAGCTAAAGATGGCTATATACCAAATGAAGAAGAAAAAGCTATACAACTACAATGGGGTAAAACTACAAAAGTCGAGTTTGTAAACACTCCTATTTTTGGTCAAATAGAAATACATAAAATAGGCTCAAAAAATAACCAAATTACAGGACAATTAGATGGAGATAATTTACAAGGGGCAGAATTTACAATATATGAAAAAGCTACTGGTAAAGAAGTAACAAAAGTTGCAACTAATTCACAAGGTATAGCTAGAACTGGAGAATTACCTTATGGAGAATATATTGTTAAAGAAACTAAAGCTCCAGCTTATTATGTTATTAATGAAAACGAATTTGAAGCTAATATAAAAGAAAATAAAGAAGTTGTAAAACTTGAAGTACAAAATATGTCTGTTGATTTAAAAACAGGTGGGGAAAAATCAACTGTTAAACAAACTAAAGCAGGTGATACAATAAGATATGATTTTAATAATATTCAAAATCTATCAAGTGTACCTTTAGAAGATTTTTATATCCACGAAAGTTTACCAAGTGCTATAAGTGTTCAAAGATTATTTACAGGAACATTTAATCAAAATATGAAATATAGAATAGTTTATAAAACTAATAAAATGCAAGAATATAAAGTATTAAAAGATAATTTATTTACAGATAGAGTTTATGAAATAGATTTATCAAAAGGCTTACAAAAAGATGAATATATAACAGACTTAAAATATGAATTTGAAAAAGTTGGTATCGGCTTTAGAGAAGTTGAAAAACCTTTCTTATATGCTAAAGTAAATAGTAATGTTAAAAAAGATGAACAATTTACTAATATACTTACTGTTGGTGGTAGATATGATATGCAAACAGTAAAAAGTGAAGATAAATTCACAACAACTGTTATAAGTACAACTTCTACATTTAATGGTAAATTACCTAAAACAGGTTATTAATATTATATGCTTTAAACTGGTCGAAATCGACCAGTTTAAAATCTTTGATAGAAAAAATGAAGTTTGATATAATAGAAAGGGTAAATATATGAAAAATGAAAATAAAGATTTAGGAGTTTTGGAAAGAATATGGTGTGAAAATTGTGGAGAAACACATATGTTTAAATTTAAAGATAATCAAGGAGAACTTTTTATAGGGTTACAAGATATATTAAAATGCTTATGGTTAGCTCAAGAAAATGGAGCAGTACCACCAATAGAACCTATTTGGTGGTTAGATGTAGAAAGACAATATTCAACTCAATATTCATTTCCAGAATAATAAATTTTATGAAAGGGAAGTTTATGAGATATTATAAATTAAATCAAGGTATTCAAGAAATATTTGAAATTGAGAAAAATAGTTTTGAGTTAAATACAAAAATGAAAGAACCATACTATCAAAAAAATAAAAATGATGAAATGGTACAATATGCAGTTTGTCCAGCTTGTGATAATCCTATTGAAATAATAGGGTTATATAAAAAATTAAAAAATACAAATAAGCCTTATGGTAAACATTATCCCAAAACAATTAACAGAGTAGCAATATATAATCAACAAGCATATGAATTTTGTCCTTATTCTTCTCAAAAAATTCAAATATCAAAAGATTGTAGAAAAGAATTATTAACAGATTTTGAAAGAAATATATATACATTAATGAAAGAAAACTTTGACATAGTTGTATATATATTGAGTAAAGTTTTAGATATAAAAATAACTAGAGTATTAGCAGAAGAAATGCTTAAAACTTATATTTCAAGTAAAAGTTGGCAATACCCTTGGGCTACACTTAATAATTTACCATATATGTTTGGATATTTATACCCTGCTCAATCATTATATGGTAAACTTATATTAAAAGATAGTAATCTTTATAATACATTAAAGAAAAAATTTAAAGAAATTATATTTAAACAATCTAAATATTACAAAAATTATGAAATTCTTGAAGTTAAAGAAGGAAGTTTTTTAGATTTAGAATATTCTCTTATATTACATAATAGAAAAATTCAAGATAATAAACTTATAGAAACTCTTAAATTGTCAGTAAGTTTAGGACACCCTTTAAAAGAAAATTTAAAAGAAGTATATTCAAAAGAAATTATAATAGATGAACCTTATTTTTTAAATTTAGTAAAAAAACAAGAAAATGAAAAATACAGGAATAAGAATTTATTGGAGATTGCAAATAAACTTATGTTACCAATATAATCTAAAATAAAAAAGGTAGAATTATGTGAATTCTACTTTTTTTATTTATAAATGAGGTATATATTTATGATAAAAATATTAAAGAAAATAGAAGAATTTGAGATTAAATTAGATAAAAAAATAGGAACAAAATATAAGTATTTAATATTATATTGTTCAATGATTAGTTGTTATTTTATAGGATACATTATAGGAAAAATTATATTTTAATAAAGGAGAATAAATTATGAAATTAGTAATTGCAGAAAAGCCAAGTGTAGGTAAAAGTATAGCTAATATTTTAGGAGCTAAAGAAAATAATAATGGATATTTAAAAGGCAATGGATATATAGTAAGCTGGTGTTTTGGTCATTTAGTAGCACTTGCATCACCAGAACAGTATGATGAAAAATATAAAAAATGGAATATAGAAGACTTACCTATTATACCAGAAGACTTTTTGCTAACAATTAAAGAAGATACTAAAACACAGTTTAATTTACTCAAAAAACTAATGAATAGTAGTGAAGTAGATGAAATTATATGTGCTACTGATAGTGGGCGTGAGGGAGAGCTTATATTTAGGTATGTTTATGAAAAAGCTAATTGTAATAAGCCTATAAAAAGGTTATGGGTATCAAGTCTTACAGATGAAGCTATAAAAAATGGTTTTGAAAATTTAAAAAATGGAGAAGAATATTATAACCTTTATGAAGCAGGATTTAAAAGAAGTATAGCAGATTGGATTATTGGTATGAATGCTACAAGATTTTATTCTTCTTTATACAATAATAAAATAAATGTAGGTAGAGTACAAACACCTACACTTAATATTATAGTTGAAAGAGAAGATAAAATTATAAACTTTAAAAAAGAAAAATATTATGAAATAATTATTGAAAAAGATGAATTAAAAGCTAAAACAGAAAAAATAAATTCTTTAGAAGAAGCTAAAAATATACTTGAAATTATAAAAAGTAATAATCTTATTTGTGATGAATATAAATCTAATGAAAAAAGTAAAAGTCCTTGTAAACTTTATGATTTAACTACATTACAAAGAGAAGCTAACAATATTTATGGCTATACTGCTAATGAAACATTGGCTACTTTACAAGGTTTATATGAGAAAAAAATAGTTACATATCCTAGAACAGATAGTAAATTTATTTCTAATGATATGGAAAATGAAACAAAAGAAATAATAAATATATTATATAATAAACTTGAATTTTTACAAAATGTAGAGCCTATATGTAATGTAGCTCAAGTAATTAATAATAATAAGGTTACAGACCATCACGCTATATTGCCTACAAAATTAGTAAAAGATTTAGATTTATCTTCTTTAAATGAAAAAGAAAGAAATATATTAAATTTAGTAATTAAAACACTTTTAATAGCTACTAATGAAAAATGTATATTCAATGAAATAATTGGTGTATTAAAGTCTAGTAATGATATTAGGCTTAATTTTAGTTATAAAAATATAATCAAAAAGGGATATATTGAAATAGAAGAAAAGTTTTCAAATAAAGAAAAAGACAATTCAACTATACCAACAATAGAACAAGGACAAAGTATAATAGATTTTGTAACTTATTTAGAAGAAAAAGAAACAACACCACCTAAAAGATTTACAGAAGATACATTATTATCAGCTATGGAAAATGCAAGTAATGAAGATTATAAAGAGCTTGATGTAGAAGACATAGAGAAAAAAGGGTTAGGAACACCTGCAACAAGGGCTTCTATAATAGAAAGTTTAGTTAACAATGGGTATATTGAAAGAAAAGGTAAAAGTTTAATACCAACTGAAAAAGGTATAAATACAATAAAAATAGTAGATGAACAATTAAAATCGCCTAAATTTACTGCTAATTGGGAAATTAAACTACAACAAATAGAAAAAAATAATTATAGTCCAGACAAATTTTTAAATGAAATAATAGAGTTTACAAAAACTATTATTGAAGATAAAAATATAGATGAAAATATTGCTAAAACTTTAAAAAATAAAAATAATTTAGAGAGTTTAGGAGCTTGTCCTATTTGTTCAAAAAATGTATATGAGTGGGAAAAAACATTTTCTTGTGAAGATAAAAATTGTAGATTTGTTATATTTAAAAATTCAAAATTTTTTACAGAAAAAAAAGCTAAAATAACAAAGGTTAAAGTGAAAGAATTATTAAATAAAGGTAAAACAAAAATGAAATTTTATTCTGAAAAAGCTAATAAAGATTATGAAGCATATATCAAGTTAGATATAACAGAAAAGTATATAAATTTTAAAATGGAGTTTTAAATATGAAAGAATTTGAAAAATTAAGTAATAAAATAATAAATAGTATATCTTTAAAAATAGCAAATTATTTTAAAGATTTATATATTGAGGCTGAAAGTAATTTATCTAGTAAACTTACAAATGATGAAATAAAGAGTGGTTTTAAAAATGGATTACTAAATTATGATGATTTAAAAGAAATTGTTACTTTAAATATAGATAGTTTAGATATTATAGTAAGTTTAAAAGAACAAAAAAATGGATTAGGAGTAGCTTATAGTCAATATTTAATTGAAAAGACTATTAATAAAGTATATAAGATATTAGATAAAGAAATATTTAATAAAAAAGAAAAAAATAATGATTATATAAATTCAAAAGATAAAATTTTACTAGAAAAAATAAAAGAAAAAAAGGATATATTAGAAAATAATAAAAAACATATAAGTAATATAAAACAGCAAAAAAATAATAAAAAAGGTAGAAGTATATAATATAAAAAATATGAAAGGAATTATTTTATGACTTTAGACAAATTAAAATTAAGATTAACTGTACCAGAACAAAATATTTTATGTATTTATAGAAAAGAAACATTGCAAGAAACAAAAAATAATTTAATAGAAAATTTATTATTACTAGAAACAGAAGCATTTAATGAATATGATATAAAAGATGAATTTTTAAAAGATGAATATAAGTTTATATTAAAAAAATGTATTTATTTATTAGAAAATATAGATGAAGTTATTTTTAAAGAATATATATCAACACTAGAAATTGAAGATGAAGAAGAATAGCATTTGCTATTCTTCTTTTATTTTATATTAATCAAATAGGAAAGGATAAATATTTTATGAGTGAAATAAATAAAAAAGTTGAAGAATTAAGTCAAAAGATAAAAATAGGTATCTCTGAGTTATATGAAAGTGAAAAGTATAAAAATCACTTAAAAGTAATGAGTAAATTTCATAATTATAGTGTAAGAAATCAAATACTTATATGGTTACAAAATCCTACTGCTAGTCTTGTAATGGGATATAAACAATGGCAAAATAATTTTGAAAGACAAGTAAAAAAAGGTGAAAAAGGTATTGAAATATTAGCATATGCTCCATATTTTATTGATGGTGAAAGAATTAAATTAGACAATAATGGTAAAAAGATTTTAGATGAAGATGGTAACCCTATAAAAGAAAAAGTAAAAATACAAAAAGAATATTTTAAAAAAGTTGTAGTATTTGATATAAGCCAAACAGATGGAAAAGAAATAAAAGATTTACACCTTGTAGAAGATTTAAAATTTGAAGTAGAAAATTTTAAATCTTTTTTTAATGCTTTAATAGAAATATCTCCAGTAAATGTAGAAGTTGCTAATATATTAAATACAAATGTAAAAGGATATTATAGTCCTAGTGAAAATAAAATTGTAATTAGAGAAAATATGCCAGAAAGTCAAACTATAAAAACATTAATACACGAAATTGCACACGCAAAGTTACATAATAAAGAAGCTATAAAAGATAGAAAAAATATTTCTACAAATTTTCTTGAAGTAGAAGCAGAAAGTGTAGCATATATAGTAAGTAATTATTTAGGAATAGATACTTCAGATTATAGTTTTGGATATATAGCTGGTTGGAGTGCAAGTAAAGAACCAAAAGAATTAATATCTTCATTAGAACTAATACAAAATACTTCTAATGAAATAATAAGAGAATTAGATGAAAAGTTAGAAAAAGAACTTATTTTAAATAATAAAGATTTAAGAGAAAATAAAAATGAATTAAATAAAAATTCTACTATAAGTATAAAGGAAAATGTAATTAAAAAACAAGATATTACAAATAAATTGAAACTTAAAAGAAAACAAAAAATTAAATTATGATATTAATTCTTTAAGGAGAAGTATTTAATGGATAAATATAGAATATTTACTAATGAAGAAATAGAAGAAGCTATAAATATTGATATGATGAGTTATTTATCTAATAAAGGCTATCAATTTAAAAAAAATGGTAGAAATAGATATTTGTTAGAACCACATTCATCATTAGTATTATTTACAAACACAAATAGTTGGTATTCTTTTAAAGATAATAAAGGTGGAAATTTAATAAATTTTTTGCAATATTATGAAAATAAAACATTTCAAGAAGCAATGCTTGAAATTATAGGGGATAATAAAAATATAAATCAAATAGAAACAAAAAAATATACCCCTATTTCAAAAGAAAAAGAAGAACTTATTTTACCAAATGCTAATAAGAATAATGATAGAGTTATTACATATTTAACAAAAACTCGTGGTATAGATATTGAAATAGTTAATGAAATGATAAATCAAGGTAATATTTATGAAAATAATAAAGGTGGAGTTGTATTTTTAGGAAAAGATAAAGAAAATAATGTTAAATTTGCTTGTATTCGTGGAACAAATGAAAGTAGTAAATTTAGACAAGATGTAAAAAATTCAGAAAAAGACTATGGATTTAAAACAGTTGGCAAAAGCAATCGTTTATTTGTATTTGAAGCTCCTATTGATTTATTAAGCCACGCAACTTTAACTAAAATACAAGGAGAAGATTGGCAAAAAGATAATAGAGTATCTTTAGGGGGAACTTCGGATAAGGCATTAAATAAATTTTTAGAAGATAATAAAAATATAAAAGAAATAGTTTTATTTTTAGATAATGATGAAGCTGGTAGAGAAAATGCTAAAAAAATAGCTAAAAAATATAACAATAATTATGATGTAAAAATATTTTTTTCAGTAAAAGGAAAAGATATAAATGAAATGTTGTTAAATTATAATAAGGAAAAAGAATTAGATAATAATGTAAGTTTAAAAGAATTTATAAAAGAAATGAAAATTTATTCTGTAAGCAATAATAATAATGAGCAAGATATAAAAAGTGATATTATATATAATATAAGTGAAATGAATAATTATATGAAAGATAGTTTAGATAAAGAAATATATAATAAAATTTCTAATTTTGGAAAAGATGTATTAAATGGTAAAGAAGATTATTTAGCATTAGAAGCCAATGGATTTGATAATATTGTATTAGAAAAAATAGATAAAGATGAATATTCACTTGCTTATTATTCAATATTAAATGGTGATGCTATGAGAAGTCCTAAAATAACATTTAAAGTAGAAAATGAAAGTATAGAAATAACAAGTTATTTAGATGATTATGTAAGGGATTATAAATCATATGAAGAATTAAAACAAAATTTTAATTTAGAATTAGAATTAAAAGATTTTTTTAATAACTGGCTTGAAAATATAGTAAATATAGAGTTTCAATCAATAACAAAAAATCAAGAATATGAAATAGAAAAAATAAAAGAATTGTATCCTCAAGGGACATTAATTCAATTAGAAAGTATGCAAGATGAAAGTTTAAAAAGTGGATTAATGGGATTTGTTAAAAATGTTGATGATATAGGACAAATACATATAATATGGCAAGATGGAAGCAATTTAGCTTTAAATATAAATACTGATAAATTTAATAAGATAGATTTAGAAATATTACCTTTAGAAACTAAGTTAAAAGTAGAAAAAATAAAAGAAAAATTATTTAATTTTACACAAGAAAATAAGAAAAAACAAGAAAATAAACTAAATAATGTATCAAAACATAATAATAGGAGATAATATATGGTTGAAAATATTGAAAACGAAGAATATATAAAATTTGCTAAAGCATATTTTGAAAAAACCATTATTGATAGAATAAAAGAAATAAATAAAAATAATGAATTAACAATAGATAGTAAATTAATAGATGAGTATGGAAAAATTATAAATTTAAAAGAAGAAATAACAGAGTTTATAGATGTATTAGGAGATGAATTAATAAAAGATTTTGATACTATAACAACTAAAATAGATGATTATTTTTTTGATTATAGTAATAAAAAATTAATAACTAAAGAAAACTTTAATGTTTTAAAAGATGAAGTTAAAAATTTAGAAGAAGAAATAGAAAAAACTGAAATTAAAGCATTAGAGAAAATAGAAAGATTTGATATAGAAAAAACTAAAAAAGATGATTTTATTAAAATAACAAAAGAATTATTTTTAGAATTAAAAAATAAAATAAGTAAATTTATAAATAAATTTAAAAATCAAATAGAAAATAAAAATATTATAGATAATGAAATAAAATATGAACTTTTAAAATCAGATAACTTATCATTTAGTATATTAGATAAATTAGCAAATGATGAAGATATATCTACTTTAAGAAAGATAGCTATACATAAGAATACAAATGAAAAAACTTTAGAAAAAATATTTAATAATACAAATGATTTTAAAGTTATTGAAAACTTATTAAGAAATGATAATACACCAACAAAAATTGTAGATGAATTGAGTAAAAATAATGATAAAGACATAGTTTTATTATCACTAGAGCATAAAAATATATCAGAGAATATATTAAATAAATATTCACAATCAAAAGATTTAGATGTAATAAATAGCATTTTAGGTAATGAAAATATATCAGAAAAAGTATTAGAAAATATAATAAAAAGTGATTTTAAAGATAAAGAAATATTAAATAAAATAAGTAAAGTAATTCAAGAAAAACAATTTACTGATGAAAAATTTATAAATAAAACAAATAAATTAAATAATGAATATTTACAAGGGACATTAATTCAATTAGAAAATATTGAAAATAAAAATTTACAAAATAAATTAATAGGTTTTATTAAAAATATTAATGAAAATGGTGATTTAGCAGTTATATTACAAAATGGAGAAAATATAACTGTAAATTTAGAAACAGATAAATTAAAAAAAGTAGATATGAAAAATCTACCAATAATAACTCAATTTAATATAAATAAATTAAAACAACAGCTTTTTAAAAATGATAATAAAAATGAAAAATTAGAAAAGAAAATTAATATGAAATTATAGATTATAAAGTTTAGTAGCCTATTATAAAATTTAGGCTACTTTTTTATTTTATAAAGGAGTGTTACAATGAAAAATAGAGAAAGAAATAAATTATTAATATTTTATGTAACAGAAGAAGAAAAGAATTTGATATACAAGAAAATGGAACAAGTACCAACTGTAAATTTTTCTAATTATGCAAGAAAAATGTTGATAGATGGTAAAATTTTTAGTCTTAATTCTTCTGATGAATTAAGGCAACTTATTTATGAAATAAATAAAATAGGTGTAAATATAAATCAATTAACAAAAATTGCAAACGAAACAAAAAATATAAATAAATCTATGATACAAGATATAGTAATTATGCAAGAAGAATTGCAGAAAATAATAATGAAAAAGGTGGAACTTTTATTTGGCAATTACTAAATTAAAACCTATAACTAAAACTCTACAAAAAGCAGTAAATTATATAATAAGTGTAGAGAAAACTTCTTCAAATGAATTACTTGTATCTAGTTTTGAATGTAATACGGTATCAACCGAATTTGATTTTAACTTTACAAAAATATTAGCAAAAAATATAAAGGGGGATTATAGTAATGTAGGTGGTAAGAATATATTAGCTTGGCAAATAATACAAAGTTTTGCTCCAGAAGATAATATAACACCAGAACAGGCACATAAGATAGGTAAAGAGTTAGCAGAAAAATTTTTAAAAAATAAATATCAATATGTAATAAGTACACATATAGATAAAGGTCATATTCATAATCACATAATATTTAATTCAACTTCTTTTAAAACTCTTAAAAATTTTAGAGTTAATAAGAATTTAGAATATTTAAGATTAAGAAATATAAGTAATAATATTTGTAAAGAAAATAATTTGTCAATTATTGATTACCCTAATAAAAAATTTAGAAAAAATAAAAATTTAGTTGAAGTAGATTTAATTGAAAAAGATAAATCTTTTAAAAATATTTTGATGGAAGATATAGATGAAATAATAAGTAAAAGTATAAGCTTTGAAAAATTTTTATTAAATATGAAAGCACTTGGCTATGAAATAATTGATGATAAAAATGGTATAGGATTTAAAAATAGTAATCAAAAATATTTTACAAGATTAAAAAGTTTAAATGAAAATTATTCTAAAGAAAAAATTGAAGAAAGAATAAGGTCACATAAATCTTTAAAAAATAAATTTGATAAGGTAATAAATGAAAAAACTAAAAATATTTATTCAAACTTAGATTTAGTTGAACCAAAAGAAATATTAAAAAGTAAAATAAGTTGGAGAGAAAAATTAAAATATTGTATAGATTATTTTGTTTTTAAATCTAAAAATTATGAAGAATTTTTACAAGGAATGCAAGATACAGGTTATACTATTAATTTTGGTAAACATATTTCTTTTAGATGCAAAGGTATGGATAAAAATATAAGAGCAAAAGTTTTAGGTGAAAATTATACAGAAGAAAAAATTAAAGAAAGAATTTTAGAACAAAATAAAATTTTACCTAAAATACCAGTTATTAAAAAAGAAAAAAATCTTAAGAAAGAAAAAATAGAATTGAGTATAAAATCTTTAATTAATACAGAAGAAAATGAAAAATATAAAAATAGTATTGCATATAAAAGATTTGTTGAAAAATTTAATGCTAATCAAACAATAGCAATAATTAATTTTATGAGAGAAAATAATTATGATGACATAAAATTAAAAGAAGCTATTTCAGAATTAGAAGATGAAAAAATTAAACTAAAAAGGAATTTAGAAATTTTAAAAACTAAATTTAAAAAATTAGATGAAATAAAAAGAACAGAAGAAAATAATGAAGATTATGATAAAGCTTTAAAAAATCTAAATGACTTAAAAGTTAAGGTTGATACAAAATTAGAAGATGTAAGTATAAAACTGTTAGAGCATAAGATAGTAGAAAAAAATAGAAATATGAATTTAAAAATAAATAAAGATAGAAACTTATAAAAATATTTGTTGCGAAAGCAACTGAAATGGGGTCTGGGGTTATCACCAGCAAGGAAAAAGAAAAGTTTTTGAAATGTAATGAGAAAACTTTTTGTCCAAGTGTATATACACTTGGTTTCCTTGCTCTTTTTAAAATCAAAAAAATGCTATATTATTATTCTCAAAAAATCAAAAAACTTTTTATATTACTGAAAAAAATTTTATATTTTAAAATTATATAATTGAAATTTAAAAAAAATATTTTTTAATAATAAATATAAAAATAAAAAAACAATTATAGCTTATAAAAATTTTTTTACTTATTTACAAAATCTAAATAAAGTAATATAATCAACTTTAATTCAATATAAAAGATATGAGGTTATATTATGGAAAATATAGATGAAATTTTAAATTTAAAAAATATTAATGTACTAAATTTTAAATATTTTAATGATAGGATAGAAATAGATATAGAGTTACAAAAAAAAATACAAGTATGTCCCAAGTGTAATAAAGAAACAGGCTGGATACAAAGTAATAGAGTTCAAAAAATAAGAGATGTAAATTTTGGAGATAGAAAAAGTTATTTGAATTTACATAAAAAAAGATACAAGTGTAAGTTTTGTTCAAAAACTTTTTTAGAAGAAAATAATTTTTTAAATGAATATCAAAGAATGACATCAAGATTAGTAAATGAAATTTTATTAAAGTTAGAAAGTGAGCGTTCATTTACAAGTGTAGCTAAAGATTATGATATATCAGTAAATACAATTATAAGATTATTCGATAAAATACAATATCCAAATTCAAAGTTAGAAAATGTTGAAGTATTATCAATAGATGAATTTAAAGGAAACACTGGGGGTGAAAAATATAATTGTATTATAGCAGACCCAAAAAGAAAAATTATTTTAGATATTTTACCAAAAAGATATAAAACAGATTTACAAATTTATTTTTATAAAGTTGATAAAAAAACAAGAGATAGTATAAAAATATTTATAAGTGATATGTGGCAAACATATTTTGATATAGCAAAAGATAAATTTAAAAAATCAAAATTTGTAGTAGATAAGTATCATTGGATAAGACAAGTAATATGGGCATTTGAAAATGTAAGAAAAGAAGAACAGAAAAAATTTTCAAGAGAATATAGAAAATATTTTAAACGTTCAAAAAGTCTTTTAACAAAAAGATTTAAATTTTTAAGTGATGAAAAGAAACAAGAAGTAAATATAATGTTATACTACTCGGAAAAATTAAGAATAGCTCACGATTTAAAAGAAGAATTTTTTGAAATTTTAGAATGTAAAAATAGATTAGAAGCAAAGAAAAAATTAACTGAGTGGATAATGTATGCTCAAAGTTCTGGACTAAAAGCATTTGAAAAATGTGCAGAAACATTTGTAAATTGGTCAACAGGAATATTAAACTCATTTGATACAAAATATACCAACGGATTTATTGAGGGTTGTAATAATAAGATTAAAGTGTTAAAACGTAATGCATATGGTTATCGTAATTTTAAACGTTTTAGAAATCGTATACTACATATGTTTGAGTGTAAAAAGAGATGCTTAAATATAGCATAAAGTAATATAATACTATGAGTTAATAAATAATATAATCAAAAAGAATTTTAAAAAAGGCGATAAAATCGTCTTATTTGTGTGTTAAAAAATTTTTTATTAAATACTATAAATTTTATTATTAATATATTATTTATAATAATTAATTAAATTTATAAAAATATTATAAAAAATAAATAAAGTATACAATAAAAAATTGCATACTTTACTTATATATTATTAAAATTGCTGAAAAGATATTTTTTTATCCCTAATATTGACAAACAACCTTTTTTATTATTAATAATTATTTTTAAATAAAAATTATTAAAAATTTTTATTAAATTAAAGTTGAAAAATTTAAGAAAATGGTATACAATAGTATTGTTATAATAGCTATTTTGATATATTTATCAAAAATTAATCTATAAGGGGGAATAATAAATGAATGCTATAAAAAATTTAAAATTATATTTTAAGTTTTTAATAACTTTTGGAATTCTTTTAATATTAGTATTAGTTATGGGATTTAGTGGTGTATATGGTTTAAATTATGCTAATAAAACTTATTATAATGCCATGATGTCTAATAATACCATTGTTCAAGATGGTATGAAATTAACTGAAAATATTGCTGAAATGCGTCGTCTTGTAACTAGTATTGCTAATAGATTAGAATTTACACAACAAGACCAACAAGCTATACAACAGTCTTATCAAGCTGCTAAAGATGCTGCTCAGAATTATTTATCTAATGTTACAGCTATACATGAAAAAGGACATGATAGAACAGAAAATATTAACTTAATAAAAAGTATTATTTCATCTTTAGAAGAATATTATGCTTTATATGAACAACTTATTTTAATTATACAAAATCAAAATGAAGTTGAAGTTCAAGCAACTTTTTCAAAAATGGTTGATATTGGCAAAGACTTCTTTCAAGAGGCATATTTAGCTCCACAACAAGCTTTTCAAACTTTAATGTTTGATATGGAAATAGTTAAAGAAAGACTTGTAATAAGACAAATTGGATTAGGAGTTATGTTTGTTATTATTGTTATTGTTGGTAGCATATCAGGTATTACTCTTTCTCGCTTAATTAGAAAACCTTTAGAATATTTAACAGAAGTTGCTTATCAAGTTTCTAAAGGAAACTTAAATGTTGAATGTAGAAGTAATAACAAAGATGAAATAGGTTTATTATCAAATGCTATTTCTGATGTGTCTTATACTTTTGATGGGATATTAACTGACATAAATATATTATCTATTGAATTAGATAAAGGGAATATTAATTATAGAATAGATGAAACTAAATATGAAGGTGCTTTTAAAGATACTATTATTTCTATAAATAATACTATTAATAAATTAATACAAGATTCTCTTTATATAGTAGAAAAAATTAAAGAATTTGGCAAAGGTGAATTTGATTCTAAAGTTAAAGAATTTCCAGGGGATAAAGGCATTGTTCAAATAGAAGTTGCTGGTGTTCAAAGTGCTTTAAAAAATGTTTCTGAAGATATTCACTATCTTATTGAAGCTGTTAATAATGGTAATCTTGAATTTAGATTAGATACTTCTAATTATATTGGTCAATGGCAATATATTACTAATGGTTTAAATAAATTAATTGAAAATGTTGTTTTACCTATTAAAGAAACTCAAAATGCTCTTGAACAATTTTCTAGTGGTAATTTTGAACATAGAATAACTAATGAATATAAAGGTGAATTTAACAATATTAAAGAAACTGTAAATTATACTGCTGAAACAATTGGTTCTTACATATCTGAAATTTCATCTATCTTAAATCAAATGGCACATAAAAACTTTGATGTTCATATTGAAAGAAATTATGTTGGTGATTTTGAAGAAATTCAAAAATCTGTAAATTTAATTATTGATAATCTTAATATACTTACTAAAGAAATTATTGTTTCTGCTGAAAAAGTTTCTGAAGGTTCTAGACAAATATCTGATTCTAGTATTTCCCTTGCAGAAGGAGCTTCTAAACAAGCTGAAGCTGTAGAAGAACTTAATGCTACTATTAAGATTATTTCTCAACAAGCTACAGATAACTTTAAAAACTCTGAACAAGTTAATTTAGTTGCTAAAAAAACTAAACAAAATGCTAATGAGGGTAGTCAACAAATGGACAATATGCTTATTGCTATGGAGGAAATCAATGATGCTTCTAGCAGTATATCTAATATTATTAAAGTTATAGATGATATTGCTTTCCAAACTAATATTCTTGCCCTTAATGCTGCTGTTGAGGCTGCTCGTGCTGGTGAACACGGTAAAGGTTTTGCTGTTGTTGCTGAAGAAGTTCGTAACCTTGCTGCTAGAAGTCAACAAGCTGCTAAAGAAACTACTGAACTTATTAAAAGTACTGTTTCAAAACTTTCTGAAGGCTCTAAAATTGCAAATGATACTGCTAAATCTTTAGCTAGTATTGTAGAAGAAATTCAAGAAATATCTAATCTAGTTGCTAATTCTACTAAATCTTCTAAGGAGCAACAAAAATCTATTCAAGAAGTTACTATTGGTATAGCTCAAATTGCTGATGTTACTCAAAGTAATAATGCTAATAGTGAACAGTCTGCTGCTGCCGCTGAAGAATTAGCTACTCAAGCTCAAATATTCTATTCTTCAGTTTCTGACTTTAAATTGAAAAATAATTAACTATTTTTAGGTTGAAGTTTTTTCTTCAACCTTTTTTTGTTAAGTATAAATATAACATTTTTGACAATAATTTATTCTTTACAATTTGATTACAATATAGTATCATATATATAGACAAAGAAAACAACAACTATTATACATAATATATTGTAAATATATAAGATAACAAATACTACATATAAATTAAAAAAATAATAGATAAAGCAAATAAGATACAATAAAAGTTTTAAAAACATAAATTATATTTTGAAAGGATTAATTATTATGAAAAAATTTTTTATTACAACTTTTGCTTTAACTTTATTTTCAACAGCAAGTGTATTTGGAGCTAGTTATTATCCAAATAACTCAATTTATAACTTTTTAACTATTAATGGTAAACCTATTACTGAATACAATCAAAATAATAATCAAGGAAATAATAATAACAATAGTAACAACAACAATAACAATATTAATAAACCTAATGATAACAATAACAACAAACCTGAAAATAAACCAGACAATAAACCTAGCAAACCTAATAATCCAACAGATAATGATGATAATTTAAATAGTTCTGTATCTTCTATTGAACAAGAAGTAGTTAGACTTGTTAATATAGAAAGACAAAAAGCAGGCTTACAACCTCTTAAATTAGATACAGAATTATCTAAGGTGGCAAGATTAAAATCTGAAGATATGAAAAAGAAAGGCTATTTCTCTCATACTTCTCCTACTTATGGCTCACCTTTTGATATGTTAAAACAATTTAACATTACATATAAAACTGCTGGTGAAAATATTGCTAAAGGTCAAAAAACAGCTGAAAGAGTTGTTGATGCTTGGATGAATTCTGAAGGTCATAGAAGAAATATTCTTAGTAAATCTTTTACTCATATTGGTGTTGGTTTTTCTTCAAACCATTGGACACAATTATTTATTTCTAAATAATTACCATTTAATTTAAGCAATTTTTTATATTTATAACTCCTATTACATAAATAAAAAACCCACTTTTAAGTGGGTTTTTAAGTTTTATAAATTATCTTTCTATAATTTCTTTTTTTGTTGGTATAGAATCCATTGCACCATAGTTAGTGCAAGTTATAGCACCAACTTTATTTGCAAATAAACATATTTCTTTTAACTCTTCATATGTTGGATATCTGTTTTGTTGTATTATTTCTAGTATTAAAGCTAACATACTTCCTACAAATGCATCACCTGCACCAGTTGAGTCTATTTGATTTATCTTTATACTTGGTATAGTTTCTATATTTTTATTAAAAGATAGCATAGTACCATTTTTACCTAATGTTACAGCTATTATTTTGCCTCCTAAAGAGTGTATATATGCTATACTTTCTTTTAAGTCTTCTTTTTTAGAAATAAGTTTTATTTCTTCATCACTCATTTTTATAAAATCACTATCTTTTATAAAATATTTACAATCTTCTATAAATTTATCTTTTATATCTTCTGTTATAAGATTTTCTCTATAATTTGGGTCAAAAGATATAAATATATTTTTTTCTTTTGCATATTCAAAAAGTTTTATATAACTTTCCTTTAAGTTTCCATCTAATAAACCAGTAGCACTTCCAAAATGTAAAATATCTTTATTATCTATACAATTAAAATCTATTTTTTTATAATCAAAATCTTTATCACAACCTCTTATAAATGAAAAGTCTCTTTCTCCATTTTTATCTAATGCTACAAATGCTAAAGTTGTGTTTCCTTCTTTATAACAAAGATTTGTTTTTATATTATATTTTTCTAATATATCACTTAAATAATCACCAAAAAAATCTTTGCCTATTTGACCTATAAATTCTGTTTCTTTTTCCATTTTTGAAACAGCACAACATACATTAGCAGGTGCTCCACCAGCTTTTTTTTCAAAAGATAATGCATTTTTTAAGCCTATTCTATCAGTTGAAACCATATCTATTAAAATTTCACCTATACAATATACTTTATTCATAATTATCACCTATATCCTTTACAGATTCACCTTTTATAAGTTTTAAACTTATATCTGTTTTTTCTTTAATATTTTCATTTTTTATTAATTTTAATATATTTTTAGTAGCCATTTTCCCTAAAAGTTCATAATCAAATTCTATTGTTGTAATTGCTGGTTTTATAGCAGAACTTACTTCATATCCTCCAAATCCTGCAACAGATATTTCATCTGGTATTTTTATACCTTTTTCATTAAGATATAACATAAGTCCTAAACAAATATTATCAGTAGCACATATAACACCAGTAGGATTAAATTTAATTACATCTTTTCCTTTATTATATGATTTTTTAAAGGAAAAATCTGTTTCTACAAAATTTATATTATAATTAGATACATTTTTTTTATAAAAATCATAAAATCCTTTTTTTCTTTCTACACCAACAGCTTTATCTTTTTCATTAACACCTAAAAATACTATATTTTTATGATTATTTTTATAAAAATATTCTGCCATAATATAACCTGCTTTATAATCATCAATACAAATATAGTTTACATTTTCATTTTTTTGTCCTATAAATATAATTGGTATTTTTAAGTTTTTATATATTTCTATATGTTCATTTGTTATTCCTAAAGTATATACTATAATACCATCTACACCTTGATTATATAATGATTTTATACAATCAATTTCTTTTTTAAAATTAAGATTAGAACATTGCATTAAAATAGTATAGTTGTTTTCTTCACAAATATTATTTATACCATTTAAAACTTTACCAACTGTTATAGAGTCTATCCTAGGAATAATAATACCTAAAAGATTACTATTTTTTGTTTTTAATCTTTTAGCAAAAAAATTTGATTTAAACCCTGTTTTTTCTATTGCTTCTTTGATTTTTTCTTTATTTTCTTTGCTTACATATCCACCATTTAAATATCTTGAAACACTACTTTTAGATACTTGGCACATATCTGCTATATCTTGTATAGTAACTTTATTCATTTGTAACCTCTTTAAATATTTTTTTATAAAAATATTAACAATTAAATAATTAAGTGTCAATATTTATTTTATAGAAAAGCTATTTAAAGGATATAAAGTATTGTTTCCATTGCCATCTATTTCTAAAATAATATTTTTTTCATTTGGGTAAAATCTTGTAGAAAAAACTTCTTCGCCATCATTAATAAAAATTTCTATTGAGGAATAATCAACAAATATTTGAAGTTTATTACAATTATTAATTTCTACACTTCTACTAGTTCTACCACAACCTAACTTATCACTATCAAATTTTAATGTAAATAAATTTTCTTTAAATTGTATAATAACATCATTTTCTAATTTTATTGTTATGTCATTTAATATATTTTCAATTAGTAATTCAAAGCAACAATCTATATTATATATTTTATTATTTTCAATATTTAATTGTTCTTTTCTTAAAGATTTAAGCTCTTCAATAGGTTGTTGATATATTTTATTACTTATTATTTTTAAAACTCTAGGTATAGTTAATGCATGTTGCCAACCTTTTTCTATTGTTTTATTTGTATAAAAGTTTTCAATATCAGGTAAACCAAACCAACCAATTAAAATTCTTCTATTTTTATTATCTAAAAATGTTTGAGGTGCATAGAAATCAAATCCTCTATCTATTTCTGTAAATTCATTTAAACTATAATTATTAGTTTTATAGTCACCATTTAAAATATAATAACCAGATTGATATATATTTTGATATTTATATCCTTGTTCTTCAACACCTTGAGGTGAAATCATAAGTATTGTTTTATTATCTAAATTGAACAAATCAGGACATTCCCACATATAACCAAATTTATTTTTATTTTCTATTATGTTTAAAAAGTTCCAGTTTATTTTATCTAAAGATTTGTAAAGTAAAATAACACCTTTATCTTCTTTAGTTCTACCACCTAAAACCATATAATAATTATCATTTTCTTTCCAAACTTTAGGGTCTCTAATATGACAAGTAAAATTTTTAGGATAATCTTCATTAGTAAGTAAACATTTTTTACTAATAATATTATTACCATCACTAATAGCCAAAATAGTATTTGAACCTCTACCATTATTTATATAGTCATAATTTTCTCCAGAATATTTAACATTACCAGTATAATATAAATACATTTTTTCATCTTCAATTAAAGCCGAACCAGAATAAGTCCCATGACAATCAAAAGGTTGGTCTGGTAATAAAGGCACACCTAAATATTCCCAATTAATTAGGTCTTTACTTTTATAATGTCCCCAAAACTTTAATTCTCCATTAACATTAAAAGGTGAATACTGGAAAAATATATGATATTCTCCTTTAAAGTAACATAAGCCATTAGGGTCATTAAGCCAACCAATAGGAGGCATTAAATGAAAATTTAACCTCCATAAATCACTATGGAGATTATTTTTATTATTTTCTATTATTTCTATTGATTTTTTTAAATGTTTTGTTAAGGAATTCATAAATTGATCCTTTCTATAAAATTAATCTTCTTTTATACCAAATATCCAAGTTAAAACAAAAGATACAGTAACAGCAATAAGCATAGCAATAATATATTTTAATGGGCTATGAAGATGTAATAAAATACCAAATATACCTGTTACACCTGTACCAGTAGCACCAAGACCAACAATAGAGGCATATAAAGCACCACAAGCAGCACCAATAGATGCAGCAATAAATGGTCTTACATATCTAAGATTAACACCAAATATAGCTGGTTCTGTAATACCCATAAAAGAACTAAGAGCAGAAGGTAAAGCCATAGATTTTAATTTTTTATTTTTAGTTTTTAAAGCAACAGCAAGAGCAGCACCACCTTGAGCAACATTTGCAGCAGATGCAAGAGGTAACCAATAAGTGTATCCAAACTTATCAATTTGTCCTAAATCTATAACTGTATACATATGATGTATACCAGAAACAACAGTAGTAGCATAAGCTCCACCCATTAAGAAACTACCTATACCAAATGGTAAAGTTAAAAGAAATTGTATACCATCAATAATACTATTTTCTATTAAAACAAAAACAGGACCAACAGCAGCTAATGTAATGTAACCAGTTATAAATACACTAACAAGAGGTGTAACAAATAAATCTAACATGGCAGGTACAACTTTGTGTAATTTTTTTTCAATCAAACTTAAAATCCAAACAGATATAATAACAGGTATAACATGACCTTGATAGCCTATCATATCTATTTTATAAAGTCCAAAAAATACAGATTGAGTATTTAATACACCTTCAGATGCAACTGTCCAAGCATTTTGTAAATCAGGGTGTATCATAATCATACCAATAACAGCAGCTAAATACTGATTAGCTCCAAAAACTTTACCAGCACTAAAAGCTATTAATATTGGTAAAAATACATATGCAGTATTACTAAATAGTTTAGCAAATACATAAATAGAACTAGAAGTGTCTATACTTAAAAAGTTATTATTTACCATAAAGTTTAAAGCTTCAAGTAAGCCCATTAAAAATCCACTTGCAACAATAGCAGGTATAATAGGTACAAAAATATCACCAATAGTTTTTATACCCCTTTTAAATATGTTTTGCTTTTGAGCAGAAATATTTTTAATTTCTTCTTTTGTTGTTTCACCTATACCAGCAATTTTAGTAAATTCTTCATAAACCTTATTTACAACACCAGTACCTAAAATAATTTGTAACTGACCAGATGCTAAAAAAGCACCTTTAACACCATCTATATTTTCAACAGAGGCTTTGTCAATTTTTTCGTTATCTACTACAACTAGTCTAAGTCTGGTAGCACAATGTGCAGCAGAAACTAAATTTTCTTTACCGCCAATTTTTTCAAAAATTTCTTTAGCAGTATTATAATAATTCATTTTTATTCACTCTCCTTATATGGAATTGGTTTCATATTTTAAAACACATTATATAATAATAATTTTATTTTGTAAATATATATTTTTTTAAATTTTTATTTTCTAAAAATTAGTTAGAAAATATATAAAATAAATTAAAAAATTTATTTATAAATTACAATTTTTATGATATAATTTATATATTACTAACATAAAATGAAAGTTGGTGTTAATATGAAAAATTTAGTATTTTTATCTTTTGGAGAGGTTATTTTTTGTTTAATAATATCTTTTGTTATACTTATCATTTTAAAATCTTTTTTATTTTTTAGAAAATTATCAAAAGAATGTGAATATCCTATACAAGTTTTTAATACTATGATTAAAGATTTTTATTTAATGTTTCCCAAGGAAGTAATTATGTTTAAAGGTAATATATATAAAAGAGGTATGCTTATAAAAGTAATTACATTACATAAAAAGATTTATGAAGGTGAATTTGTAGGGTTTAATGGTAAAGATATGATTTGTATTATTACTAAAAATGCAATAGTAACTAATAATATAAAAAATATTAAAGATATTATTTTAATAAAAAAATAAACTATTAGTTATATATTTCGTATATTATTAATAATTTTAGGAGGTATTGAAATGAAAAAAAATTTAAAAAAATTTGCAATTTCTACAGCATTAGCTACTATATTTTTAATAAATAGTGTATATGCTTATGATAAAAAAGAAGTTTCTGTTAATATAGATAATATGTTGCAACCTTTTAATTCTACTGTTATAAATAAAGATGGTTATACATTAGTAGCTTTTAGAGATATATTTGAAATGTTAGATATAAAAGTAGATTGGAATGATTTTAAAAGAACTATAACAGCTAAAAACGAAGATAAAGTTTTAACTATAAATGTAGATACAAATAAAGCTAAGTTAAATGATAAATATTTAGATATGCCTGTTTCAGTTGAAATAATAGATGGTGTAACATATGTTCCCCTAAGATTTGTATGTGAAGCTTTTGATATGAAAGTAAATTGGGATGGTGAAAAGCAAAAAATATTAATAGATACTAATAAAGGGGAATATATATATTTAGATGATTTATATAAAGAAGATGATACAAAAGTATTATCACAAGAAGAAGCTGTAAAAATGGCTCAAAGTAAAAATTCTAATATAAGAAATCTTAATGATGCTATAGAATATAGTAAAAAAACGTCTTTAGATTTACAAGACCAAGTTATAGGGCAAGATTATTATGACCCAGCTATAGAAAGTATTTTAAGAAGTATTAAAAGCTTAGATGGACAAGTAGAAGATAAAGAAATTAATCAAAAAATAATAGAAGATAGTATAGAATTAAGTGTTATTAGTGCGGCTACAAATATAAAAACTACTAAACTAAATATTGCAGTTTTAGAAAAAACTATTGAAACTAATCAAAAAAATATTGAGGCTTTAGAGTTAAAATATAAATATGGAATGATTTCAGAAAATGAATTAAAACAAGCAAAAGATACACAAAAAAACAATAAATTAAATTTAGAATCTTTAAAAAATTCTTTAGAAATTCAACAACAAACATTAAATAATATACTAGGGCAAGATAGTAATGTTAATGTAGATATAGATTTAAATGATGATTTTAATGAACTTGATAAAATAGATATAGATACATATGTTATAAGGAATAAAGAAGGAGACATATCCATTCAACTTCTTAAAAAGAATTTAGAAAGGGCTGAAAATATAGATGAAAATTATAGTCATACAGTTTCTGAAGGTGACAAAATAAAATCTAATAATGATATAAAAACTGCTCAACGTAAGTTAGAAGATGGAAAAGTAGATATGGAAAATAAATTGAGAAGTAGCTATAATAATTTATTAAAAATGAGAGATAATGACAAAAGTTTAAAATTAGAACTTAATAAAGCTATTGACACATATAATACAACAGTAGCTAATTATATTAATGGCAATGCTACTTTAAACCAAGTAGAACAAGCAGAACTTGGTATTTTAAATGTTGAAAAACAAATTGAACAAAATAAAATAAATTATTCAATATCAATATATACTTTTGGTAAACCATATTTAAGTGGTGGTGGTTCTACAGATACACCAAGTATGTAATATAATTGCTAATAATTAGAAATTAAAAAATGTATAAATTTAATACCTTTGGAAAATATCTTTATATAAGGAATTTTTCGGAGGTATTTTTTATGTCAGGATATAAAGTTGAAATATGTGGCGTTAATACTAGTAAGTTACCAATATTAAAAAATGAAGAAAAAGAAGAACTTTTTAAAAGAGTTCAAGCAGGAGATGAAAAAGCAAAAGAAGAATTTATATATAGTAATTTAAGACTTGTTTTAAGTGTAATAAAAAAATTTGCAAATCGTGGTGAAAATATAGATGATATATTTCAAGTTGGAGTTATAGGGCTTATAAAGGCTATTAATAATTTTGATGTAAACCAAGGTGTTAAACTTAGTACGTATGCTGTTCCTATGATTATAGGAGAAGTTAGAAGGTATTTAAGAGACTATAATTCTATAAGGGTAAGTAGGTCATTAAGAGATACAGCATATAAAGCATTACAAATGAAAGAAATGCTTATTAATAAAAATAGTAAAGAACCTACTATTGAAGAAATTGCTAAAGAGTTAAATATGGATAAAGAGGATATTATATTAGCATTAGATGCTATACAAGAACCTATTTCTCTATTTGAACCAGTTTATAATGATGGTAGTGATTCTATTTTTGTTATGGACCAAGTAAAAGATGACAAAAACAATGATAATCAATGGATAGAAAATATTAGTTTAAATGAGGCTATGAAAAAACTAAACCAAAGAGAAAAATATATTATAAAACTTAGATTTTTTGAAGGTAAAACACAAATGGAAGTAGCAGAAGAAATAAATATAAGCCAAGCACAAGTAAGTAGACTTGAAAAAAGTGCATTAAAAAATATGCGTAAATATATGTAGGTGAAAATATGGTTGAAAATGGAATAAATATAAAAGTTATAAATACTAATAAATTTAAAACTATATGTATAGCTGTTCTTTTAAGACAAGAATTGAATAGAAAATATGTAACATACAATGCTATGTTACCTAAAATTTTAACTATGGGTTGTGAAAAATATAAAAGTATAAGAGATATAAGTATAAAAACAGAAGAAATGTATGGTACTTATATTCATAGTGATATATTAAAAAAAGGTGATAATCAAGTAATAGAGTTTTTAATAGAATTTGTAGAAGATAAAGTACATTTAGAAGATATATTTGAATTTTTAAAAGAAATAATATTAAATCCATTAGTAGAGAATGGACAATTTAAAGAAGAATATTTTAATAAAGCTAAACAAATTACAAAAGATACTATATTATCTAGGCAAAATGATAAAAAAGAACTTGCAAAAGATAGATGTATAGAAACTATGTGTAAAAGTGAAAAGTTTGGTATTTTAGCTGATGGATATATAGAAGATTTAGAAAATAATAAAATAGAAAATAAAAAACTTTATAACCATTATTTAGATATTTTAAAAACAGCTGAAATAGATATATTTGTTATAGGTGATGTAAAAGAAGAAACTATTAAAAATATGACTTTAAAATATTTTAATATAGAAAATAGAAATTATAAGCCTTTAAAATTAGATTTTGTATATAAAGAAAAGGTTAGAGAAAATACTGTTATAGAAAAATGTAATATAACACAAGGTAAACTTTGTATTGCTTTTAGAAGTAATATACCTGCTAACCATAAAAACTTTATACCACTTTTAGTTGGAAATGAAATATTAGGTGGTGGCTCTGGTTCAATGCTTTTTAATAATGTAAGAGAAAAGCAAAGTTTATGTTATTATATAAATTCTTTTATTTATATGTTTAAAGGTATAATATTTATAGAAAGTGGAGTTGATGTAAAACAATATGAAAAAGCAATTAAAAGTATAACAGAAAATGTAGAAAGTATTATAAAAGGGAATTTTAACAATGATAATATAGAAATTGCTAAAAATAGTTTATGTAAAAAATATAGAGGTATAGTTGATTATAATACTGCTACAATAGACTATTATTATACAAATTATTTAGCAAGTGTAAATATAAGTATAGATGATATTATAAATAGTATAAAAAGTGTTACAAAAGAAAATATAAAAGAGGCTTTTAAAAATATATGGTTAGATACATGTTACTTTATGAAAGGTGATGACATTGATAGATAAAATTATATATGAGAATATAAATGGTACGATTCTTGCATTTATACCTAAAAAAAACTTTATTCAAAAACAAGCTATGATTTGTTTTAAATATGGTTCTATGGATAATAACTTAATAATTAATAAAGAAAATATTGTTTTACCACCAGGAATAGCACATTTTTTAGAACATAAAATGTTTGAAAAAAAAGAATATAATGTTTTTGATAAATTTAATAAATTAGGTGGAAATGTAAATGCATACACTAATTTTTTATCAACAGCATATTATTTTAACTGTGTTAATAATTTTTATGAAAATTTTAATGAATTATTAAAACTTGTTAGTTATCCATATTTTACAAATGAAAATGTAGAAAAAGAAAAAGGTATAATAGAACAAGAAATAAAAATGTATGATGATGACCCTTATTGGAGGGTATTTTTTAATCTTATGTGTATAATGTATGATAAGGATAACCCTATAACAAATGATATAGCAGGTAGTGTTGAGGATATAACAAAAATTAATGAAGATATGTTATATCAATGTTATAATAATTTTTATACAAAAGATAATTGTATAATTATTTGTTGTGGTGATATAGATGACAAGAAAAATGTAGAAGATAGTATATTGAAAAATTTAACTATAAATGATAAAAAAACAGGTAATATTAAACAATTTAAAGAAAATAATGGAAATAAGTCTAATTATGTAGAAAAGAAAATGGGAATTAATCAAAAAGTTTTCAATATAGGCTTTAAAAATCTTCAAAAAGATGTTACAATATTTGATAAAATAATATATAATAAAATTATTTTAGATATTATTTTTGGAAAGAGTTCATTATTTTATGAAAAGTTATACAATAAAGGAATTATAGATGATACCTTTGGTTTTGACTTTAATAATTTTAATGAAAATACATCATATATATTTTCAGGTATATCTAATAAATCAAAAGAAATTATAAAGTATATAAATGAAGAAATAGATTTATTTAAAAATAAAAATATTTTAGAGAAAGACTTTGAAAGGATAAAAAATAAACATATAGGTAGTTTTATAAGAAAATTTAATGTAGTAGATAATATAGTATCTATGGAAGCAGATTATTTTTCTAATAACTTTAATATAAAATCTTATTATAATTCTTTACAAAGTGCAAATTTAGAAGATATACAAAACTATTTAAAATATTTTGAAAATGATGCATATTTAAGTATTATAAACTAAAATAAAAAATTAGGGGGTATTATTTTGACACCAGAAATATGGTTTGTAAACTTAGGAATAAAAATTAATCATTTAGATAGAGTAGCATTTACTATATTTGGTATAGATGTATACTGGTATGGTATAATTATAGCTACTGGTATGTTATTAGGTATGATAGTAACTTTAAAAGAGGCTAAAAGAACAAATCAAGATACAAATTTTTATTTAGATACAGTTATAATATCTGCTATTATTAGTATATTATGTGCAAGATTATATTATGTAATCTTTTCTTGGGATTATTTTAAAAATCACTTAAACGAAATATTTTCTATAAGAAATGGTGGTATAGCCATATATGGAGCTATAATAGGAGCAGTTTTATCAGCTTCTATTATATGTAAAATTAGAAAGAAAAACTTTTTTAAAGTTGCAGATACATTTTCATTTGCATTATTAATAGGACAAATAATAGGTAGATGGGGTAATTTTGTAAATAGAGAAGCCTTTGGAGGATATACAGATTCTTTATTTGCTATGCGTTATATAAAAGACCAAGTATCTAATATATCTAAAGATGTATTAGATAAAGTTGTAAATGTAAATGGTGTTGAATATATACAAGTACACCCAACATTTTTATATGAATCTTTATGGAATATAGGTGTTTTAATACTAGTATTTATATTTAGAAAACGTAAAAAATTTGAAGGTCAACTTATGGCTATATATTTTATAGGTTATGGTATAGGTAGATTTTGGATAGAAGGTATGAGAACAGATTCACTTATGATAGCATCTACAAATTTAAGAGTATCACAAGTTTTATCTATTATACTTGTTTTAGTATTTACTATTTATCTTATTATAAACTTAATAAAAGCTAAAAAAAATACTAGTGATATGGATATATTATTAGAAGGGAATGAAATAAGATAATAATAAAAAATATAGAAAAAATTAGAGAACTTTTAAATGAACAAATAAAAAACAATGATACACAAGAAAATATATTAAAAACTAGTGTAAAATTAGATATACTTTTAAATAAATACTATACATATATATTAAACGTTAAATAATTAATAAGAAAATACTTGCAAAAAATAGATTTTTGTGTTAATATTTATTTGCTAACCTATGTTCAGAAAATGGATACTCCAACCTTTTCTTAGCATTAGGAGTTTATTTATATTTATGGAGGAATTTTAAAATGGAATTTAACAAAAAAGAAATCGTTGCAAAATTTGGTAGAAACCCAGAAGATACTGGTTCTCCAGAAGTTCAAGTTGCTTTATTAACTGCTAGAATTAATCATTTAACTGACCACTTAAGAACTCATAAAAAAGATCACCACTCTAGAAGAGGTCTTTTAAAAATGGTAGGTCAAAGAAAAGGTCTTTTAAATTATATTAAAAATAAAGATATTGTTAAATATCGTGAACTTATTGCAGAATTAGGTTTAAGAAAATAATTTTGTTACAAGGTATAGGCTTTTGTCTATACCTTTTTTTAAAATAAAAATTATAGGGGGAATTTATATATTAAAAGAGTTTAAAGGTAAAAGACTTACAAGACAATATATAGAATATATAAAATATCTTATTAAAGAAGCTAGTAAAGTAAATATAGATATATTTGGAGCAGAAACACATAAATATAAATTAAATGAATGTATATTATATAGAAAAAGTATAAACATTTGAAAATAAATATAATATTAAATTGCTAGAAGAATATGTATTTTTTATTACTCAATTAGGAGATGGAGGAGTAGAACCTTTTTTGTATAAAAGATATAATATAGTTAAATTTAGTTATATAATGTATAAAAAAATTATATAGGTTGTATTAATTAGATAATATGTTGACAAATAAAAAAAACAGGAGTATAATAAATGCATAAATAAAAAATATAAAGTTAAGGGAGGTTGTACATTATGATGAAATATTTTCAAAGATTAGGTAAATCCTTAATGTTACCAGTTGCTTGTTTACCTATAGCAGGTATATTAATGGGATTAGGTTATATGTTTGATAAGTCTGTTATGGCTGGGGGAGACCCTGGTTCGCTATTTGTTATTGCTAAATTTTTAGTAACAGCAGGTGGTGCAATAATTAATAGTATGGGTATACTATTTGCAATAGGTATTGCAGTTGGTATGTCTGATGACCAAGAAGGTACTTCTGCTCTTGCAGGTCTTGTATCTTTCCTTATATTTATAACTGTTTTAAAAACAGATACTGTTGCTGCTTTAAAAGGTATTCCAGCTGATGATGTAAATGCATCATTCTCAAAAATGAATTTAGGTAATCAGTTTATAGGTATTGTAAGTGGTATTATTGGTGCTACTTGTTACAATAAATTTAAAAATACTAAATTGCCAGATGCTTTAGCATTTTTTAGTGGTAAACGAAGTGTAGCTATTGTTACAGGTATTGTATCACTTATTGGTTGTGGTATTTTATTCTTTATTTGGCCAATTATTTATTCTGGATTAGTAGCTTTAGGTGAAGGTATTGTTGGTTTAGGTGCTGTTGGTGCTGGTTTATATGGTTTCTTTAACAGATTATTAATACCTCTTGGTTTACATCATGCATTAAACTCAGTATTCTGGTTTGATGTTGCTAATGTTAATGACCTTGGTAAATTCTGGGCTGGTACTGGTACTCTTGGTGAAACTGGTATTTATATGACAGGCTTCTTCCCAGTTATGATGTTTGGTTTACCAGCAGGTTGTCTTGCTATGTATCATACAGCTAAAGATAAAAACAAAAAAATGGTTGCAGGTTTATTATTCTCTGCTGCAATATGTTCATTCTTTACAGGTGTTACAGAACCTATAGAGTTTGCTTTTATGTTCTTAGCTCCTGGTTTATATGTAATACATGCTATTTTAACAGGGTTATCTTTAGCAATATTAGCTATGTTACCAATTAGAGCAGGTTTTAACTTTAGTGCAGGTTTCTTAGATTTATTTTTCAGTTCATTTACACCTTTAGCACTTAATCCTTGGATGCTTCTTCCAGTAGGTTTAGTAGTTGGTGTTGTTTACTACTTTGTATTTAGATTTGCTATTAAAATATTTAATTTTAAAACTCCAGGTAGAGAGGATGAATTAGAAGTAGTTTCTAATGCTACTGCTAATATGTCTAATGGTAGTACAGGTTTTGGAGAAATGGCAAAAATTATATTAGAAGGTCTTGGTGGTAAAGATAATGTTACAACAGTTGATAACTGTATAACTAGATTAAGACTTGAAGTAAAAGATATTACTAAAGTTGATGAAGCTAAAATCAAATCAGCAAAAGTTTCTGGTATATTAAAACCAGGTAAAAATGCTATACAAATAATAATAGGGGCAAATGTTCAATTTGTTGCTGATGAGCTTAAAAAATTAGTAAAATAATATATAAATAAAAGGTTAGATTTTTCTGACCTTTTATTTTTGGTAAAGATATTTTTAAATAAGAGGTGTTTATTTTGAAAATTTTATTATTTATTTTAATTATTATAATTTTAATATTTATTTTAAAAGGTTTAATTAAAATTATATATAAAAGTAGAATTACTCCTACAATGAGATTTATACTTGCTGTAAATGCAACAGCATTTTTACATACATTTAAAACTTGTATTGATATAAATTGTAATAGGTATAACTTTTTATCTAAGAAATTTTCAAAGTATTTGTTAGATATGGGATGGGGTATAAAAAATAAAGAAGAAACAATAAATATGATAAATTGGCTTTTTTTGGAAGGACATAATAAAGAATTTATAAAAGAAATAAAAAGTTTAAGTAGAGAGGAACTGGAAAGTCTTGAAATTAAAGAAACGCAAAATGTTTTGGCTTGGGATTTATGTAGAGTTGTTTATATAGCAGGAGGTGCTTATTTAAGTGGTTATATAAAATATGAGGAAGCTATAAATTATTGTGTTGATGCTTTTGAAAAACTACAACAAAATTTTACTTCTTGGGATAATATGATGGATAGTTATTTATTAGGTGTTAAATATTGGTCTGGTGAAGAACAAATAAATGAAAGATTAAAACATTATGAAAAACTAAAAAATAAAAGTAATAGTTTATATAGTATACCTTGGAATACAAAACTTGATAAAAATGATATTATAAAGCCAAGAATATTTTAAAGGCTAGTTATAAACTAGCCTTTTATATGTATTATTCATTATTTTTACCAAGATTTTTTTCTAATACTTCTAATTTAGAAACACTTATTTCATATGCAGTTTTTTCTAAAATCTCATCATTTTCAAGTTTCTTTTGATAATTTCTACTTTGCATACGACCAGAAATTTTTATGTTATTTCCAACTTCTAAATTATTTGCAAATTTTGCATTTCTTCCCCATATTATACAAGGTATGTAATCAGATTTGTTATAAGAGCGATTTACAGCTAATAATACATCAGCTATTTCTCTTCCAAAAGGTGTTTTTCTATATACAGGTGGTTTACATATATATCCATTTAATACAACTTGATTTGGATTTTTATTTAAATCTAAATTAAAATTTATGTCTTTAACAAAAACTGTTAAAAGAAGATGATTTTTACCATCTACAATATTATTATAAGAACGAATTTGACCAGTAATTTCTATTAAAGAGTCTATCTTAAATAAATTTTTATCAATAAGTCTTTCAGATATAGTAACAGGTAAAATATCAGTTGCTTCACTTAATCTAGAAGTTTCTATTTGAAATGTATAAAAAGATTCACCATACATTTCATGTGAAAAAACATAATCTGATATAATTTTCCCAATAAGTGTTATTGTATTATTTTGCTTTAAATCTGTTTGCATTTTAATTTCTCCCTTCGGTAACTTAAAAAATTTTTTTGTATTTGTAACCTTTAAAATACTTATTCAAAGAAAATAAAGTATATACTAAATTTTTAATTACAATTTAATTATAAATAATATAAATAATAGTATAATAAACAAAAAGTGTATAAAATATTGAAAAAAATTTAAAAAAATGATATTATAACACTTTAATAATATTTTTAGGAGATTATATGAAAAAAGCAATTTTATTAGTTTGTTTTGGTAATAAAAATATAGAAGAGCAATTAAAAAAATTAAAATATAAAATAAACATATACTTTAAATATTATGATATATATATTTGTTTTACAAGTAAATTTTTTATAAATAAATATAGTTATGATATATCAAAAGTATTAATTGATATTAAAAATAAAAAATATAGTGAAATTTTATGTTTACCTATATTTACAATAGATGGCATAGAATATAGTAATATTAAAAAATTTCAAAATATAAAAATAGCTAAACCCTTATTATATAGTGATGAAGATTTTCAACTTGTTTATAATTTTATAAAAACTAAATATAATCAAAATACAATATATATATGTCATGGAACAGAAGCAAAATCTAATGAAAAGTATAAAAGGTTATTTAATATGTTTAAAGATAAAAATATATTTTTTGCAAATTTAGAAAGTAGTCCTTATATAGAAGACACTATAAAAATACTAAAAATTAAAAATATAAAAAATATATGTGTTAAACCTTTTTTATTATTTGAGGGTAAGCATATACAAAATGATATAGCATACACTATAAAATATAAATTATTAGAAAGTGGTATAAATGTAACATTAGATTTAAAACCACTTTTGCAATATGAAGAAATTATAAATATATTTATAAAACATTTAAAAGAAGTAAAGGAGTTTTAATGATAGATTATATAAAAACGTTTTTATACAAAAAATTTAATATTTTAGAACATAATTCTAATTTAAAAACAGAAATTTTAGCTGGTATTACAAATTATTTTACATTAATATATTTAGTTATGCTTGTGCCAGAAATACTAATGAATGTATTTTATAATCAAGTATTAGTAAATGGAAAACAATTAGGATATTTTGTTTTAGATAATGGATTAACTTTAAATGAAATGCTTGTAGCTTTAACAGCAGCATCTTTTATATGTTCAGGGGTAAGTTCAATAATAATGGGATATTTAACAAATTTACCATTTGTACAAGGTCCAAGCCTTGCAGTAGGAACATTTATAACTTATACAGTTTGTTTAAATTTTGGATATAGTTATAATCAAGCATTAGCTATTGTATTTATATCAGCTTTTATATTTTTTATTCTTGCTTTATTTGGTATGGAAAAGAAAATACATAAAGCAATACCTAAAAATATTAAATATGCTGTTACTTGTGGTATAGGGTTGTTTATAGCATATCAAGGACTTTTAAAGGCACATATTATAGACCAAAGTTCTATAAATACTAATCTTTTTGATTTATCTACTATAACTAGTAAAGATACTAAAACAGCATTATTAGCTTTAGCAGGTGTAATATTAATAACAATATTACATAAAAAACATATTTATGGTTCAATATTTATAGGTAAAATTATTTGTATTTTATTAGCATTTCCATTAGGACTTATAAGTTTAGAAAAAATTAATTTTTTTACACCTATAAGTTTAGATGCAATATTTTTTAAGTTAAACTTTAATGGTATTATAGATTTTAGTAATAGTAGCATTATGTTTAAGACTTTAATAACCTTACTTGTTGTATTATTTTCAATTTGTATAATGGATATATTTGAAACAATGGCTATGCTTATTGTTGCAGATAATTTTGTAGAAATAAGTAAAGAAAGATTTGCGAATAAAAATATACCTCAAATATTAGAAATAGATGCTATAACTACTTCTGTTGGTTCTGCAATAGGAAGTGTTACAGTATCAACATATGTAGAAAGTACAGCAGGTATAGTGGAAGGTGGAAGAACAGGAGTAACATCAATAGTAACAGGAGTTTTATTTTTGCTTTCTACATTTTTATCACCACTTGTAGCTTTAGTACCTTCAGCAGCAACAGCAACAACTCTTATAGTAGCTGGGGTTTTAATGATGAATATAATGAAATTTATAGATTTTGAAAATGTAGATGAAGCAGTACCAGCATTTTTTACTATGATTTTAATGCCACTAACTAATAGTATATTAGTAGGTATAGCTTTTGGTGTTATATCATATGTTGCAATACATATATTTTTAGGTAAAGCACATAAAGTTAATAGAATATTATATGTTTTATCTATATTTTTGTTAATAAGTTTAGTATATTTACCAAGATGATAAAATAATAAAAATAGTAATAACCTACCATTGTATTTAATATAAATATAAAAAATGAAAATACAAAGGTAGGTGATTTTTTAGTGAGTGATAAAAAAGAATTTTATAGAAGATTAGCTGAAAATTCTTTAAAAGGTGTAAAAACACAAAGAACTATAAAAACAACAAGGATTAATACACCTAATCATACAACTAGAAATAACGATTATAGAAATACAACAAAAAATGGTATGATAAAATTTGATGAACAAAATAATACACAAGCAAGTTCTAAATTTTTTATGCAATGTATAATAAGTATTTTAATAATAGGGATATTTTATTATTTGTCAAATAGTAATTCAGAAATAGCTAAAAATATAGTTAGTAAAACTAAATCTATGATAAATAGTGAATTGAATATTGATAATAAAATAGATGATATTTTATCAAAATTTAATATTAAAACAAATATTGGAAATACAAATAAAGATGGTGTTTCAATAGATAGTGAAGTTATAGAACAAATGGAAAAAGAAATTGAAAATGCACCAAAAAAATAGATAGCCTCAAGACACCAAATGTTGTTCTTGGGGCAGAAAATAAATGGATAAATCCAGTAGAAAATGGTATTATAACAGGTTATTTTGGAAATAGGGAAAATCCTATATTAAAAAAACAAGAATTTCATAATGGTTTAGATATAGGGGCAGATGAAAATAGCCCAGTTTATGCTGTAAAATCTGGTATTATAACAGAAGTTGGAAATTCAAATACTTATGGTACATATATAAAATATAAAACTTATGACAACTACGAAATAATGTATGCACACCTTAATAAAGCACTAGTTAAAAAAGATGATAAAATAGAGGTGAATCAAAAAATAGGCTTAGTAGGTAGTACAGGACTTTCAACAGGTTTTCACTTACATTATACAATATTAAAAAATGGTGAATATATAGACCCTATAAATTTTGTAGCACTACCTAAAGCAAACTATTTAGAATAGGGGAAAGTATGTTAAAAAAAATAAGTATAAATCCAACTTTTTATGTAGTACTAATTTTAATTTTATTTTTTAAAGTTTATAATATATATTTTTATTTTTTCATATTTGTTTTTTTACATGAATTAGCTCATATATTTATGGCTAAAAAATTTGGATTAAATATAAAAAAATTAGTTATAACACCTATAGGGCAAATAGCTATAATTGATAATATTGAAAGATTACAATTATATAAAAGGATTTTAATAGTTAGTATAGGTGTTATATTAAATTTATTTTTAGCTTTAATGTTTAGTATGGTTACAAATGAAAAAATGCAGTTGATGAAAAATATTAACTTATCAATTGCATTTTTTAATTGTTTACCTATTTTTCCTTTAGATGGGGGTAGGTTTTTTGCTTATATTTTAGGGAGTAATATAGGAGATTTAAAGGCTAGTATAATATTAAAAAAATTAAGTTTATTTATTAGTTTTACTTTATTTTTATTAGGTTTTATACAAATGGTTTTATATCCTTATAACATTACTTTATTATGTTTATCCATATATTTTATAAAAGTAAATAAAAGTGAATATATATATCAGTTTTATAAAGCTATAATAAATAAAGAACAATATGAAAAAGATAAAATATTAAAAATAAAAAATGTATTAATAGATAAAGATTATGAAAATAAAAATATTATATTAATACTAAGTTCAGACTATTATTTAATTATAAATGTATCTATAAATGGAAATATTTATTTTACAATAGATGAAAAAGTATTTTTAAACTATATACAAGAGTATGGTATTAATGGTACAATATACAATGTAGTTGAAAAAATAATGAAATAATATTATAAAAATTACTAAAGATGGAGGAATTATATGATAGATGAAATATTAATGCAAGTAGAAAAACCAGCAAGGTATATAGGTAATGAAATAAATATGGTTGTGAAGGAACCTAAAGATGTAGATATAAGATTTGCTTTTTGTTTTCCAGATAGTTATGAAGTTGGTATGAGCTATGTTGGATTACAAATATTATATTTCTTTATGAATAGAAGAGAAGATGTATATTGTGAAAGAGTATTTGCACCTTGGCATGATATGGAAGCAAAAATGAGAGAAAATAATATAGAATTATTTACTCTTGAAACAGGTACAAGTGTAAAAAAGTTTGATTTTGTAGGCTTTACTTTACAATATGAAATGACTTATACAAATATTATAAATATGCTAAATTTAGGTAATATTCCTATATGGAGTAAAGATAGAACAGAAGAAGACCCTATAATTATAGCGGGTGGACCTTGTGCATATAATCCAGAACCTTTAGCCGATATAATAGATATATTTTATATAGGTGAAGGAGAAGTTAAATATGATGAATTTTTTGACTTATATAAAAAAATAAAAAAACAAGGTGGAACAAAAGAAGATTTTTATATTGAATTATTAAAAATGGAAGGTATATATATACCTAAATTTTATGATGTAGAATATAAGGAAAATGGAGAAATAAAACAATTTAAACCATTAAGAGAAGATGCACCTAAAAAAATTAAAAAAGTTATAGTTAAAGATATGGATAATGTTTTTTATCCAGATAAACAACTTGTACCTTTAATCGATATAGTACATGATAGAGTAAATTTAGAAGTATTTAGAGGTTGTATAAGAGGTTGTAGATTTTGTCAAGCAGGATATGTATATAGACCAGTTAGAGAAAAGTCAGCAGATGCAATACTTGATAAGTCAAAAACATTAGTAGAAACTTCAGGACATGAGGAAGTTTCTTTAACAAGTCTTAGTACTGCCGATTATAGAGAATTTAGAAAACTTGCAGAGGGACTTTTAGAACAATTTAAAGATGAAAAAGTAAATATTGCTTTACCTTCTTTAAGAATAGATGCATTTTCTTTAGACTTAATGCAAAAGGTACAAGGTGTTAGAAAATCTAGCTTAACATTTGCACCAGAAGCAGGTACACAACGTCTTAGAGATGTTATAAACAAAGGTATAACAGAAGAGGAAATATTGAGAGGTAGTAGCCTTGCTTTTGAAGGTGGTTGGGATAGAGTAAAATTATATTTTATGGTAGGCTTACCAACTGAAAAAGATGAAGATGTAAAGGGAATAGCAAAATTAGCATCAGATATAGTAGATAAGTTTTATGAATTACCTAAAGAAAAAAGAAATAGGGGTGTTTCTGTAACAGTAAGTTCATCTTGTTTTGTACCTAAAGCTTTTACACCTTTTCAATGGTCAGCACAAAATACTTGTGATGAATTTTTAAGAAAACAATACCTTTTAAAAGATAGTAATGAAAGAAAACAAGTAAAAGTAAACTATCACGAGCCAACAGTTAGTTCAATAGAAGGTATATTAGCTAGAGGTGATAGAAAAGTAGCTAAACTTATAGTTCAGGCTTGGCAAAATGGAGCAAAATTTGATGGTTGGACAGAAAGTTTTAAATATGACGCTTGGTTAAAAGCATTAGAACAAACAGGACTTAGCAGAGAATTTTATGCTAATAGAGAAAGACGTTATGATGAAATTTTACCTTGGGACCATATATCTATAGGTGTATCTAAAAGATTTTTTATAGAAGAAATGGAAAAAGCAAAAAATGAAACAGTTACACCTAATTGTAGACAAGATTGCAGTATGTGTGGAGCAAAAGTTTTTGGTGGAGGTGTTTGTTTTGAATAAATACAGACTTAAATTTTCTAAAATAGGTAAAATAAAATATACAGGACATTTAGATTTACTAAAAATATTTCAAAGAGCTATAAAAAGGTCAAATTTGCCTATATCTTACTCACAAGGTTTTAACCCTCACCAAATAATGAGCTTTGCAATACCATTACCACTTGGTATGGAAAGTGAAGCAGAGTATATAGATATGCAATTTGATGAAAATTTAGATTGTAATTTTATAAAAGATACATTAAATAAAAATATGCCAATAGGTATGGAAATTTTAAATGTAGTTAAATTAAAAGAGGGGCAAAAGTCAGCACCTTCTATTGTTTGTATAGGTGAATATGAAATATTGTTAAATAATAATATTAATAAAAATAATATAGATGAGTTTTTAAAGCAAGAAGAAATAAATATTGAAAGAATTAGTAAAAAAAGAGGTAAAGAAACTATAAAAACTGTTAATATTAAAGAAGATATATTTAATATAGAAATTATAGAAAATAATAAAATAAAAACTATAATTTCAACAGGTAGTGCTAAAAATTTAAAACCAGATATATTAATAGAAAGTTTATATAAATTTTTAAATTTACCTTATGAAAAATATAAAATACATTATAAAAGAACTGCTTTATTTGATGAAAATAAAATTCAATTAGATTTATTATAAGTAGGTGTTTAAAATGAATAAAATACTTGTTATAGATACACTTTTTAATTATGAAAGAGCAGGACTTTTAGAAGACAATGAGCTTAAAGAAGTAACTATTGAAGAAAAAAATAGTTTCAAAGTAGGGGATATATTTATAGCTAAAGTTAAAAATATAGTTCCTAAAAAGTTTGCCTTTGTAGATTTAGGATATGATAAAAATGCCTTTTTAGGTATAACAGATAAAAAACAAAAAGATTTATATATATTTAATGAAAAAACTAATAAATATACTTTAAATTTAAAAGAAGGACAAGATATATTAGTTCAAGTAGATAAACAAGGAACAAATTTAAAAGGAGCAAGTGTTACAACAAATTTAACTCTTACAGGAAAATATATAGTTTTATTATTAAATGAAAAAAGTATAGCTATATCTAAAAAAATAGATAATAAAGATAAAAGGGAGTTTTTAAAACAATTTGCAAACGAAAATTTGCCAAAAGATTATGGTATTATTTTTAGGACAAATTGTTTAGAGGCTAGTGAAAAAGAAATACAAGGTGAAGTATTATGTCTTATAGATAAAGGTAAAAATTTATTAGAAAAAGCAAATTATATAAAAGCACCTAAAAGACTATTTTGTGCTAAAACAGAGGCTGAAAAAATAATAATAGATATTTTAGATAAAAATGATAAAGTTATAACTAATACTAAAGAAAGTTATGACAATTTAAAAAAAATATTTAATAATGTAGAATTTTATAATGACAAATTACCTATATTTGAAGCATATAGTATAGAAAATAAAATTGAAAAGGCTTTTAATAATAAAGTTTGGCTTAAAAGTGGGGGATTTTTAATAATAGATATAGTAGAAGCTATGACTATTATAGATGTAAATACTGGGAAAAACATTACAAAGTCTTTTGATGATATGATTTTTAAAACTAATAAAGAGGCATTAGAACAAATAGCCAAAGAAATAAGATTTAGAAATATATCAGGTATTATATTAATAGACCTTATTGATATGAAAAATGAAGAACATAAAAAACAATTAGAATTATATATGAAACAATTATGCAAAAATGACAGAATGCCTATAAATGTATATTCTATAAATGAACTTGGTATAATGTATATTACTAGAAAAAAATCATTATGTTCCCTTTATGAAATGGTTTCTTCAACCTGTTTTATGTGTAATGGTAGTGGTAGAATAAAAAGTGATGAATATGTAGCTAATACTATATTAAATCAAATAATTTCTATATTTTCTAATACTATATACAATAAAGTTATAGTATACGCTAATAAAAGAGTTTTAAAATATTTAGACATAATTGTTATAAAAGATAAAAAGATAGAATATATAGAAATTGAAACAAGTAAAGTAGACTATTTTAAAATAGATAAATTTAAAGAATAAATTAATTATAAATATAAGGGTATAGATTTTTCTATACTCTTTATTTATAATCTAAGAAATTTTATAGAGGTTAAAAATATAAATAAAAGTTGTATATCTTGACAATTTTATATAAAAAAGATAAAATATACATTGAGGTATCTTTAATGAATTTTAATAATATCTTAACTATTTTTATAATATAAAAACGTCTAAAATAAATTTAGTAAGGAGGTGTTCTTTCTGGACGTAAAATACATAGTTACTATTATAATAAGTTGTATTGTATCAATTATTATTGGTGGCTTAATTGGTTTTGCTATGCGTAAAAAAGTTGCTGAAGCAACAATAGGTTCAGCAGAAAAAGAGGCAGACAATATTTTAATAAATGCCAAAAAAGAAGCAGAAGCTAAGAAAAAAGAAATTTTACTTGAGGCTAAAGAAGAAAGTCTTAAAGTAAAAAATGAAATAGAAAAAGAAAGTAAAGAAAGAAAACAAGAAATTCAAAAGTTTGAAAAAAGACTTATACAAAAAGAAGAAGCTCTTGATAAAAGAAGTCAAACTCTTGAAAAGAAAGAAGAATTACATCAAGAAAAAGTTTTAAAATTAGAGGAAGAAAAACAAAATATAGACCAGATATCTAACAAAAAACTAGAAGAACTTGAAAGAATATCAGGTTTTACAACAGAACAAGCTAAAGATTATCTTTTATCTAATTTAGAAGATGAGCTTATTCACGAAAAGGCACTTCGTATAAAAGAAATGGAAGCTAATGTGAAACAAGAAGCAGATAAAAAGGCAAAACAAATAATAGGGCTTGCAATACAAAGATGTGCTGTAGACCATGTTGCAGAAAGTACTGTTTCAGTTGTTCCTTTACCTAATGATGAAATGAAAGGTAGAATAATAGGGCGTGAAGGTAGAAATATTAGAGCAATAGAATCTCTTACAGGTATAGATATTATAATAGATGATACACCAGAAGCAGTTATTTTATCAGGTTTTGACCCTATGAAAAGAGAAATCGCTCGTATAGCATTAGAAAAACTTATTTTAGATGGTAGAGTACATCCAGCTAAAATAGAAGAAATGGTAGAAAAAGCTAAAAAAGAAGTAGAAATGATGATAAGAGAAGAAGGGGAAAGTGCTTGTTTTGAAATAGGTGCACATGGTGTTCACCCAGAACTTATAAGATTGTTAGGTAAAATGAAGTTTAGAACAAGCTATGGACAAAATGTTTTAAAACATTCTTTAGAAGTAGCTCACTTAACAGGTATTATGGCTAGTGAACTTGGTTTAGATGTTACACTTGCAAAAAGAGCAGGTCTTTTACATGATATAGGTAAAGCTATAGATTATGATGAAGAAGGTTCACATGTTGAATTAGGTTCTTCTCTATGTAGAAAATATAAAGAAAATAATATAGTTATAAATGCTATAGAATCACATCATGGTGATACAGAACCAACTTCTTTAATATCAGTATTAGTTCAAGCAGCAGATGCAATATCAGCAGCAAGACCAGGAGCAAGAAGAGAAACTTTAGAAACTTATATAAAAAGATTACAAAATCTTGAAAATATAGCAGATAGTTTTGAAGGTGTAGAAAAGTCTTTTGCTATACAAGCTGGACGTGAACTTAGAATAATGATTTCACCAGAAACTATTGATGATGATGGACTTGTTCTTTTAGCTAGAGAAATATCTAAAAAGATAGAAGAAGAATTAGAATATCCAGGACAAATAAAAGTAAATTTAATTAGAGAAACTAGGGCTATAGATTACGCTAAATAATATAAGAAGTAAAATGTATTTGTCAAATATAATATTCAAATACATTTTATTTTTCTAGGGATATTTAGAAAGTAGGTGTTTTATGAAAAAAGTTGTAATATTTGATTTAGATGGGACTTTAGTAGATTCTATAGGTTCAATTGCGAGTGCTTGTAATGAAGCATTGTTAAAAAATGGTCTTAAAGAAAGAAGCATTAATGAGTATAAATATTTTGCAGGTGATGGAGCTTTAGAACTTGTAAAAAGAGCAGTATATGCTAGTGGTGACACTAGCTATGAAAAACTGGAAAGTGTTTATAATATATATAAAGATATATTTGTTAAAGATTGTACTAGAGATGTTGTTCTATTTGAAAATATAAATAATCTTTTAAGTGAGCTTAAAAATAAAGGAATAAAGTTGGCTGTTTTATCAAATAAACCACATGAAAGAACATTAGATGTAGTTGATAAAATATTTGGTAAAAATATTTTTGATATAGTAATAGGTTATAAAGATGAAGAAACAAAAAAGCCAAATCCATATGGAGCTTTATTAATAGCTAAACAATTTAATGTAGAACCAAAAGATTGTATATATGTAGGTGATACAGATACAGATATGCAAACAGGTATAAATGCAGGTATGTATACAGTTGGGGTTACTTGGGGCTTTAGAGATAAACAAGAACTTATAAATAATAATGCAAGTATTATAATTGATAATCCTATAGATTTATTAAATTATTTTACATAAATTTTAATAAAATAAAAATGAAAGGTGGAAAACAATGAAAAGTATTGTTATAGTTGGTTCAGGTGTAGGTGGATTAACAGCAGGTGCAAAACTTGCAAAACAAGGATATAATGTTACAGTAATAGAAAAACATTTTGTTGCTGGTGGATATTCTACAAATTTTGTTAGAAAAGCTAAAACAGGTGAAAAAGTAACTTTTGATGTATCTTTACATGGAATAGGTGACTTAAATAGCGATAGAAACTTTTATAAACAATTAGATGAAATAGGAGTATTTGAAAAAGTTAAACCTATTAGAAAAAAAGAAACAGCAACAGTTATGTTTAATAATGGGGAGTTTTTTGATATTCCAGATAGTTTTAAAAAATATAAGCAAGAGCTTATAAATAAATTTCCAAATGAAAAAATAGGAATAGAAAATTTATTTTGTTTTTTAAAAGTATTTGATGAAGATATGGAAAAAACTGTATGGACTGATAGGGAAATGCCTAAATACATACATAAATTACAAAATATTACTTTATATGAGTTTTTAAAACAATATATTAATGATGAAAAATGTATTGACCTGTTTTGTTTCTTATGGTTATATTATGGATTACCTGCAAAAGAATTAAATGCGTATTATTATTTAGCTGCTTGGCTTGGATATCATATAGGTGGAACATACTATATAGAAGGTGGTTCTGGTGCATTAAGTAAAGCACTTGTTGATATAATAGAAGAAAATGGTGGACATATTGTATTAAAAGAAGAAGTTATAGAAGTAGAAACAAAAAATAATAAAATAGTTTCAGTTGTAACAGATAAAGGTAAAAAATTTAAAGCTGATGTATTTATAATAAATGGTTGTGTTGAAAGAGTTCTAGAATGTGTTGATAATAATGCATTAGTTATTGATTATATAAGAAATTTAGAGAAAAAAAGTATAGGTTGTAGTTTAACACAATTATATATAGGTACAGATTGTGACCCAACAGAATTAGGAATTGATAAAGCTGATTTCTTTTTTGATTATGAAGAACCTTCTCAATCTGGTTATGAATATGCAAAACAAGCTAATTATGAGAAAATACATTTTGGACTTGTAAACTATAATTTATTAGACCCTAACTTAAATAAAAATACAGGATTTATATGTATAACATTAGGTGATTTTGAGGAAAACTGGCCAGAAAGAAATACAGAAGAATATAAAGCTAAAAAAGAAGAAGTTACAAACATACTTTTAAATAGATTATATAAACATTTTCCTAAAACAGAAGGACATGTTGTTATAACAGAACTTGGAACACCAAGGACTATGGAAAGATATACAAATAATAGAGCTGGTGCAGTGTATGGATTTGCACAAGATGTAGAAAATGGTGGTTTTAATAGATTATCTGTAAAAACACCTTTTGAAAATGGTTATTTAGCTAGTGCTTGGACACAACCAGGTGGTGGTTATCAAGGAGCAATGTTAGCTGGTATAATTTGTGGAAATATTATTTTAGATAAATACTCTTTAGAAGAACCTAATTTAAAACAATATGATGTTTTAGAACCTAATATGTTTATGTCAGGTATGATAGAAGACGCAAATAAAAAATATACAAAAAATGTAGTAGCAAAGTATCTTTTTAATTTTAAAGATATAAATAAAAAATATGTTGTAAAAGTTGATAATGGAAAAGTATTTTTAGATAAAGATATAAATGATATAGATACTGAAATTATATGTAATTATAAAACTTGGTGTGATGTATCTAATAATAAAATATCAGGAGAAACTGCTTTTAGAGAAGGTGGTTTAAAAGTTAAAGGAAATATAGATAAATTTAGAATATTAACTAAAATTTTTGAGCCAATAAAAGAAGAAAAACCTGTTATAAGAAAACTAGTAAGAGGGGATATAATATTTCCACTAGCATTAGCACCATTTATTTTTTATTGGGCAACTTCTAATTTACATATAGCATATTTAAGTTATGGAAAATATTTAATGGTTTCTATTTTTTATACATTATTAGTTATTCCTATATTTAAACCTAAATATGTAAGAAATCAAATTACAAATTTAGAAAAAGTTAATATAATTACATTTTCTTTAATGTGGATATTAGATATTATGATGTATAATGAAATATATATTAATTCTTTAGAACTTATATTACCATTAGCATTAATTATATTTGCCTTTAAAGGTGAAAATATCATATCACAATATACAAAACTTGGATTTGTTGAAAGTGTATCAAAAACAAAATTATTTAATAAAATAAATAGAAATTTATCTTTAATGTGGGCAGTAATATTTATAGTACAATTTTTAGTTGCTAAAGTATTAATTACTGAACCTACAGGTAGTATAGTTTATATATTAAGTGCTATAGGTGGTATAATTTCATTTACCTACCCTAAAAAAGCTATGGGAAATTAAAAAATATCTATATTTTATATATTTTATATAAAAAAATTACAATGAAAATAAAAAGTATACTAAAATACTAGTATATAAAAATTAATAAATATGTATTTTTAGTAATACAATTTTTTATAAATAGGTTAGTAAATATAAGTAATATATTATATATTTTATCATATTTATAAAAAATAAATGTATATATATAAATTATTATGATTATTTTTTACAATAAATTTTACTTTAAAAAAATTTTATTGAAATTATTAACATTTATATATATAATTACTTATAAGTTATATTTTTAGTAAATATTTTAAATTAGGAGGGGTTTTATGAAACTAAAGAAATTTATAGCTTTAGCTACAGCAACAGTTATGTCATTATCTATGGTTGCTTGTAGTAATAGTACTAGTGGAAAAGGAAATAATCCCAATAAAATAGTCCTTGGTACAATGGGACCACTTACAGGTAGTAATGCAATTTATGGTATTAGTACAGCTAATGGTATTAAATTAGCAGCAGAACAAAAACAAACAGTATTAGGAAAACCAGTTGAAATTCTATCTGTTGATGATAAAGCTGACCAAACAGAAGCAGTTAATGCTTATAATAAATTTGTTAATAATGATGGTGTAGCAGGGGTAGTTGGTGCTACTACAAGTGGAGCATCACTAAGTGTAGCTATAACTTCTGCAAAATATGGAACACCTATATTAACACCAACAGGTACAGTACCAGAAATCACAACATCTGGTGATAATGTATTTAGAGCTTGTTATACAGACCCATTTCAAGGTGAAATAATGGCACAATTTGCTTTTGAAAATTTAGGGCTTAAAAAAGTTGCTATTATGGAAAATATAGATTCTTCTTATTCTGAAGGATTAAAGAATAGTTTTATTGCTAAATTTGAAGAATTAGGTGGAGAAATTGTTGCAAGTGAAGGTTATAAAGATTCTGATAAAGACTTTAAAGCACAGCTTACAAAAATAGCATCAGTTACTCCAGAAGCTTTATTTATTCCAGATTATTATACACAGGCATATTTAATAGCTAGTCAAGCTAAAGATAGTGGTCTTAAAGATACAATCTTATTAGGTGGTGACGGTTGGGATGGTATGCATACTATTGCACAAGATACTTCCATAGTAGAAAATTCATATTTCTGTAGTCATTTTTCTTTAGAAGACCAAGATCCAGTTGTACAAGATTTTATTAATACATATAAAACAAAATATGGTGAAAATCCTACTGCTTTTTCTGCTTTAGGTTATGATGCAGCTAACATTATGATGAATGCAATAGAAACAGCAGGTAGTACAGATTCTAAAGCTATTGTTGAAGCTATTAAAAATACACAATATCAAGGCGTTACTGGAAATATTAAGTTTGATGAAAATGGCGACCCTATAAAAGGTGTATCTATTATTCAAATACAAGATGGACAATATAGATTATTTGATAAAATAGAAAAATAAAATATTAAATTAAGGGAGATGTTATCTCCCTTAATTTTTATAAATATATAATATTAAAGTAAGGAGTTGGAGTATGGACTTTTTTAATCAATTAATAAATGGTATAAGTATAGGAAGTGTTTATGCCCTTGTAGCTCTTGGCTATACTATGGTTTATGGTATTGTAAAGCTTATAAATTTTGCTCATGGTGATATAATAATGCTTGGCTCATATTTTATATTAATATTAACTAAAAGTATGGGTATGCCTTTTTGGTTATCTGTAATAGCATCTATGTTATTTTGTGCAATTTTTGGTGTATTAATAGAAAAAATTGCTTATAAGCCACTTAGAAAAGCCCCAAGAATATCAGCACTTATAACGGCAATAGGTGTAAGTATATTATTACAAAATATAGTTACATTAATAAAACCAGACCCTATACCATTTCCTAATGCTTTAACAGGTAGTGTTAGATTTTTAGGTATAGATATAGGTTATGTAAATATTATTACTATTATTATATCTTTTGGGCTTATGATTATTTTAAATTTATTTATTAAATATACAAAAGCAGGTAAAGCTATGAGAGCAGTATCTGAAGATGAAGGTGCATCTACATTAATGGGGATTAATGTAAATAATACAATAGCTTTAACATTTGCTATAGGTTCAGCACTTGCAGCAGTTGGTGGTGGTTTATATGGTGTATCTTATAAACTTATAGAACCAACAATTGGTTCAGTTTTTGGACTTAAAGCGTTTATTGCAGCAGTAATAGGTGGTATAGGAACAATACCCGGTGCAGTAATAGGTGGTTTAATAATGGGACTTGTAGAAACTTTTACAAAAGCATACATATCAACAAATCTTACAGATGTAATTGTTTTTGCTGTTCTTATAATAATACTTCTTGTTAAACCAGCAGGGTTACTTGGTAAAAATGTTAAAGAGAAAGTGTAGGTGTGTTATTTGAAGAAATTTAGTAATTATTTTGTTAATATTATTTGTGTTTTATTATTATATGGTATAATATTTTCTTTAATAAGCACAGGAGTACTTAACAATTATTATCAAGGTATATTAGTGCTTATAATGATTAGTATAATACTTTCGGTTAGTCTTAACCTTGTTACAGGCTTTTTAGGTCAACTTACTTTAGGTCACGCAGGTTTTATGGCTGTTGGTGCATATACTTCAGCTATTTTTACAAAATATGTAGATTTACCAGCAGGTGTAGAGTTTTTAATAGCTTTAATATTATCAGGACTTTTAGCAGCTGTTTTTGGTATTATAATAGGTATACCAGCATTAAGACTTAGAGGTGATTATATAGCTATATTAACACTTGGTTTTGGTGAAATGATAAGAGGGCTTATTGTATATTTTTCAAATATAACAGGTGGTGCTAAAGGTTTTATAGGTATAGACTATTATTCTAATTTTACAATAGTATTTATTATAACAGTTTTAACTATATACATATTAAATGCTCTTATTAATTCAAGACACGGTAGAGCTATACTTTCTATTAGAGAAGATGAAATAGCAGCAGAAGCATCTGGTATAAATACAGTTTATTATAAAATATTTGCTTTTTCTGTATCAGCATTTTTTGCAGGTATTGCAGGTAGTTTATTTGCACATTATCAAATGGTATTAGACCCAGTAAAATTTAATTACAATTATTCTATTGAAATTTTAATAATGGTTGTTTTAGGTGGTATGGGAAGTATGACAGGCTCAATTATAGCTACAATAGTATTAGTTGCTATACCTCAAATATTAATAGAATTTTCACAATATAGGATGCTTATATATTCTTTATTGTTAATAATTATAATGATATTTAAACCATCAGGTTTATTTGGTAGATACGAATTTTCTATGACTAGATTAATAAATAAAATTATAAATAAAAATAAATAAGAAAGGAGGAATAAAAAATGTCTTTATTAAAAGCAACTGGTTTAGGTATAACTTTTGGTGGATTAAAAGCTGTATCAGATGTAGATTTTGATATAAAAGAAGGCGAGTTAGTAGGACTTATAGGACCTAATGGAGCAGGTAAAACAACTTTTTTTAACCTTTTAACAGGAGTATATCAACCAACAGAAGGTGATATACAATTTAATGGTAAAAGTATTTTAGGTAATAAACCATATCAAATAAATAATTTAGGTATATCTAGAACGTTTCAAAATATAAGACTTTTTAAAGATTTATCTGTATTAGATAATGTAAAAATAGCTTATAATTCAAATATGAAATATAGTGCATTTGCAGGTATATTTAGACTTCCTAAATATTTTAAAGAAGAAAAAGAAGCAGATGAAAAAGCTATTGAACTTTTAAAAGTTTTTGATTTAGAAGGACTTATACACGAAAAAGCTTCTAATCTTCCTTATGGTAAACAAAGAAAACTTGAAATAGCTAGAGCTTTAGCAAGTAACCCTAAATTACTTCTTTTAGATGAACCAGCAGCAGGTATGAACCCAAGTGAAACAGCTGAACTTATGGATACAATAGCTATTATAAGAAAAAACTTTAATACAGCTATTTTATTAATTGAGCACGATATGGGGCTTGTTATGGGAATATGTGAACGTTTATTTGTTTTAGAATATGGTATGTTAATAGCTAGTGGTGACCCACAAGAAGTTATAAATAATCCTAGAGTTGTAGCAGCTTATTTAGGTGATTAAAAGAGGTGAAATGATGTTAAAAGTAAATGATTTACAAGTTTATTATGGTGCAATACATGCTATTAAAGGTATAACTTTTGAAGTAAATGAAGGTGAAGTAGTTTCTTTAATAGGTGCAAATGGAGCAGGTAAAACAACTACTTTACACGCAGTTTCAGGTCTTTTAAAAGCTACAAGTGGTGAAGTTAGTTTTTTATCTAATAAAATAGATAATCTTTCAGCAGATAAAATAGTAAGAAGAGGTATTGCTCATGTTCCAGAAGGTAGAAGAGTTTTTGCACAATTATCTGTACAAGAAAATTTAGAATTAGGGGCGTTTTTAGTTAAAGATAAAAACTTTATAAAAAATGAATATGAAAGAGTTTTAACACTTTTTCCAAGACTTAAAGAAAGATTAAAACAAATGGCAGGTACTTTATCTGGTGGGGAACAACAAATGCTTGCAATAGGCAGAGCTTTAATGAGTAATCCTAAAATGCTTTTAATGGACGAACCATCTATGGGACTTGCCCCTATTCTTGTAAAAGAAATATTTGAAATAATAAAAGAATGTAATAAACAAGGTATGACTATTTTATTAGTAGAACAAAATGCTAAAATGGCTCTTAATATATCACATAGAGCTTATGTTTTAGAAACAGGTAAAATTGTTATGTCTGATGATGCTAAAAATCTTTTAGGTAATGAAGAAGTTAAAAAAGCTTACTTAGGGGGCTAAAAATGAAAATAGCAGTTGTACAAAAAAGCTCTTATAATTTAGATTATAATAAAAATATTGAAATAGGTATAAATTCTGTTAAAGAAGCTAAAACTTTAGGGGCAGATATAGTTTTATTTCCTGAATGTTTTATAACAGGATATACATTACCTATAACTAAAGAACAAGCTATAGCAGATGATAGTGATTATATTAAAGTATTTTGTAATATAGCAAAAAAATTAAATATAGGTATTGTAATAACTGCTTTTACAAAGGGAGAAGAAAAAGCTCAAAATAGTGCTTTTCTTATAGATAAAACTGGTAATATACTTATGAAATACATAAAAGTACATACTTGTGATTTTGCAGATGAAAAATGTCTTGAAAGTGGTAAAGAATTTAAAGTTTGTGAGTTTGATGGTGTTAAAATTGGTATTATGATTTGTTATGATAGAGAATATCCAGAAAGTGCAAGAATGCTTATGTTAAAAGGAGCAGAAATTGTATTAGTACCTAATAATTGTCAAGGTATGAAACCACGATTAAATGTTTTACAAACAAGAGCCTATGAAAATATGTTTGGTGTTGTTATGGCTAATCCACCATATGAAAATGCAGGTAATTCTTGTGCATTTAGTCCTATAGCTTGGGATGAAGATGGAAATTGTACTAATATGGAAATTTTTGTAGCTGATGAATTCAGTGAAAAAATATATATAGCAGATTATAATATAGAAGAACTTAGAACTTACAGAAATAGTGAAATGATGGGTAATACTTTTAGAAAAGTAGATGCTTATGATGGTTTATTGTCAAAAGAAATAAAAGAGCCTTTTATAAGATAAATAGAAAGGATAGGTTTATACCTATCTTTTTTATTGACAATTTTTTTATTAAAGGTTATTATATAAATAATACAAATTTAAAATACCAACAAATTAGGAGGTGATTCCATTGAAAATAATAGCAATCTTAAAATAATTTTATTATAGGGTTGGTGATGTAATATTGGTAATTAATATTTCAAATTTAACTTTTTGTTATGATGGTGGTTTTGAAAATGTTTTTGAAAATTTAAATATATCAATTGATACTGATTGGCGAATAGGGCTTGTTGGTAGAAATGGTAAGGGAAAAACAACATTATTAAAATTACTAATGAATGAGTATGAATATGTGGGTAAAATTAATTCTTCAGTCAATTTTCAATATTTTCCATTTAGTGTTAAAAATAAAGAACTAAATACAATAGATGTATTATTAGAAATAAATAATGAAGTTTATGAATGGGAAATATTAAGAGAATTTTCTTATTTGGATTTAGATGAAGATATATTGTATAGAAAATTCAATACTTTATCTAATGGAGAACAAACAAAAGTTTTACTATGTATATTATTTTTAAAAGAAAATGGATTTTTATTGATAGATGAACCTACTAATCATTTAGATATAGAGGGAAGACAAGTTGTAGCTAATTATTTAAAGAGAAAAAAAGGTTTTATATTAGTCTCACATGATAGAGAGTTTTTAGATGAAAGTGTAAACTATATATTATCTATTAATAAAAATAATGTAGAATTACAAAAAGGTAATTATTCATCTTATGAGTATAACAAAAATTTAGTAGATAATTTTGAAATAAAGAAAAATGAAAAAATTAAAAAAGATGTAAAACGTTTAGAAACTTCTAAAAGAAATATTGCTAATTGGTCGGATAAAGTAGAAGCTAGTAAAAAAGGAGCTTTTGATAAAGGTTTTATTGGACATAAAGCTGCTAAAATGATGCAACGCTCTAAAAATGTAGAAAAAAGAATTGATAAATATATTGAAGAAAAAAGTAGTTTACTTAAAAATATTGATATATCAGAAGATTTAAAAATACATTGTTTAGATTATTATAAGCAACAACTAATAAAATTAGAGAATATAGATATTATTTATAATAATAAAAAGATTTTAGAAAATATAAGTTTTACAGTTAATAATGGTGATAGGATATTTTTAAAGGGTAAAAACGGAACAGGAAAAAGTAGTATATTAAAACTTATACTACAAGAAAATGTTAATTATAATGGTATTTTAAATATAGGGAACAATTTAAAAATATCTTATATTTTTCAAGATACTTCTATTTTAAAAGGTACTTTAAAAGAGTATATAAATAACAATAATATAGATGAAACATTGTTTAAAACAATACTTAGAAAATTAGATTTTTCTAGGGATATGTTTGATAAAAGATTGGAAAGTTATAGTGAAGGACAAAAGAAAAAAGTTCTAATTTCTAAAAGTTTATCTGAACAAGCACATTTATATATTTGGGACGAACCTTTAAATTATATAGATATACTTTCAAGAAAACAAATAGAAGATTTAATTTTAAAATATAAACCAACAATTATTTTTGTTGAACATGATATAAAGTTTATTGAAAATGTTGCAACAAAAGTTATAAATTTGTAGTAAAAGGGGTGTAGACTATGTCTATACCCCTTTTAAAAATAACAATTATAATTTTATTTTAAATATAATTTTTTTATATTAATTTATAATTCTTCCCATTCAATACATTTTGGTAAAGATTTTGTTTCAAAAAATTCTTTTATACCTTGTATAGCTAATTCAAATGTTATTATTGAATAATTTATTATTTATATTTCTGTGCTTCCATTGTCAGTATAAAAAATAGTAATATCTTCATCATTATTAAAAAATGGTGTGTTATTGATAGAAATATAACCAGCATCATTTTCTTCATAAAAATAACTTAAAGAAGCATAATTATTTTTTACACTTACTATCATAAATGGAAATTCTGTTTCAATAGATATTATAAACTCATTAAATCCATTTTAATTTTTTTCATTTAAAATTTCTTTATATCATTAAAATTGTTACAATTAATATAACCTTTAAAATGCTCTATTATCATTTTTATATCTCTATATTGTGATAAGTATTATATAAAATTTTATAAAGTTCATAAGTTGCTAAAGCATCAGATATTGCTCTATGTGGATTTTTATTTTCTATATTAAAATGTTTACATAAAAAAGCTAAATTATATCTTTTTAAGTTTGGAAATAGTTCTTTAGTAAGTTGTATTGTATCTAAACCAGAATTATTTACATTAAAGTTAAGATTTTTAGCATTGTATATTAAAAATTTCATATCAAAATTAGCATTGTGTATAACTAAAGGTAAATTATCTAAAAAGTTAATAAAGCCTTTAAAAATATCTTCTATAAAAGGACTATCTTTAACCATTTCATCAGTAATATTAATTTTATTAGATATAAAAGGTGGTATATTTATTTTAGGGTTTACAAGTGTATCAAAAGTTTCTTTTATTTCATTATTTTCTACTTTAATAGCACCTATTTCTAGAATGTTGTTATTAATATGTGATAGTCCAGTTGTTTCAAAATCTAATACAATATAATCTTTAAAATTTGGAGTAGTTAAACTATTAAAAACTATATTATCTTCATTAGATTTTTTTACTTTAGATTGATTATATACAAAATAATCAGTTTTAGTTAAATCAGACTTTTTAATTAAATGATTTAAAAATTCTTTATTCATATTTAAAAACTCCTAAAAAGTCCTATTACTTTACCTAAAATAACAACATCTTTACATTTTATAGGTTCATATAAATCATTTTCAGGTTTTAAAATAATAGTATCATCTTCAATAAAAAATCTTTTACAAGTTGTTTCATCATCTATTAAAGCAATTACTATATCACGATTATTAGCTGTAGATTGTTTATTAACTAAAACTAAATCACCATCATATATACCAGCATTAATCATACTATCCCCAGATATTTTTAACATAAAAGCATCATTATTTTTTAAATATGTTATAGGGATAGGAAAATAGCTTTCTATATATTCTGTTGCAAAAGTAGGAACACCTGCTGAAACTTTACCAACTACTGGTACATCAACTAATTCATCATTATAGAAGTTTTTTTCTAAAATTTCAATATTTCTATTTTTAGATGGTTTTCTTCTAATATATCCTTTTTTTTCTAAATTTTCTAATTGAAGATGTACAGAGGAAGTAGAAGATATTCCACAGGCTTCACATATTTCTCTAATAGATGGAACCATACCACTTGATTTAACTTGAGTTTTAATGTAGTTTAATATAACTTGTTGTTTTTCTGTTAATGGTTGCATTTTTCACCTTTCCTTTTAAAATTTTATTTTATTAAAATATATTATTAAATATTAATAGTTAAATTTATTAAGCAAATAAACTGTATAATATATAAACATTTTATCATTATTTATCAAAAAGTAAAGTATTTTATTAAAAAAAGTAAAACTAATGTGTTTGATTTAAGTTGATAAATGTATACATATTAAGTTATTATATATGTATATAAAACTAAGGAGGAAAAATAATGAAAATAGAATGTAAAAAAATCAATAGAACACTATTAGTAAAGTTATATGGAGAAATAGACCATCATTATACAGAAGATATAAGAAATAAAGTTGATAGAGAATTTAATAAACAAAGTTGTCAAAATATTATTTTAGACTTTGAAAATGTTAATTTTATGGATAGCTCTGGTATAGGTATGATTATAGGTAGATATAAGTTAACACAAGAAAAAGGAGGAAAAACTTTTGCATTTGGGTTAAAAGATAATGCAAAAAAAATTTTTGATATGTCAGGGCTTAATAAATTGATAACTTGTTTTAATAATGAAAATGAAGCTATAGCCAACATATAGGAGGAGTATTAAAAATGAAATATGATAATAAAATCAGTTTAATATTAGATGCTAATTCTAAAAATGAAGCTTTTGCAAGGGTTAGTATATCAGCTTTTGCTACACAACTTGACCCTACACTTGAAGAATTAGATGATATAAAAATGGCAGTATCAGAGGCAGTAACAAATGCAATAATTCATGGTTATGAAGGTATAGAAAATGGGCAAATATATATAAACTGTAAAATAGCAAAAGATGTCTTATACATAGAAATAGAAGATAAAGGTAGAGGAATAGAAAATTTAGAAAAGGCTATGGAGCCACTTTATACATCAAAACCAGATATGGAGCGTTCAGGTATGGGATTTACAGTTATGGAAGCATTTATGGATAATATAGAAGTAATATCAGAAGTAGGTAAGGGGACTAAAATTTATTTAGAAAAGAAAATAATTAAAAACTAGTGCAAGGAGGTTACCTTATGAATGGTGATATATTAGAGTTGATAAAACTTGCACAAAACGGTGATGAAAAAGCAGTTGAAATTATTATTGAAGAAAATTCTGGTCTTATATGGAGTGTTGTAAGAAGATTTTTAAATAGAGGTTATGATGCTGAAGATTTATACCAAATAGGTTCAATAGGTCTTTTAAAATGTATAAAAAAATTTGACACTAATTATGAAGTTAAATTTTCTACATATGCTGTTCCTATGATTATGGGAGAAATAAAAAGATTTTTAAGAGATGATGGACTTATAAAAATATCTAGACCTTTAAAAGAAATAGCTACTAAAGCTAAATATATGAGAGATGTTTTAACTAAAAAAAATGATGAAGAGCCTACTATTAATGAACTTGCAATAGCTATAGATGTATCTGTTGAAGATTTAGTGTTAGCATTAGATGCAGATAGAGAAGTAGAATCTTTATATAGTACAGTTTATCAAAATGATGGTAAAAGTGTATATTTAATTGATAAATTAGAATTAAAAAATGATAGTCAAGAAAATATAGTTGATAATATTGTTTTAAAAGACATAATAGAAAATTTAGAACCAAGAGAAAGAGAAATTATAAATTTAAGATATTTTGAAGATAAAACACAAAGTCAAGTTGCCAAAATAATAGGAGTTTCACAAGTACAAGTTTCCAGAATAGAAAAAAAAGTATTAGCTAAAATAAGAGAAAAATTTGGTTAAAAATATAGCTAAATAAAATATATAAGTTAAGGTTAATTTTATTTTATTATAAAGTTATAATTAGTCAATTTAAACATATATTTTTTAATATGATGTACAAATTAAACAAATTTAAAATAACATATTAAATAATTGTTGACTTTTTAAAGTTAAAACAGTATATTTAATATAAATCAGTATTAATTATAAATTGATTTTGACTAAGCTAATAAGACAGCTGAGGTGAATTTTTTGAATAAGTTCTATGAACAATTTATAACAAAAGATTATGGAACATTACCTAATGCTATAAATATCATTAGTAAGGCTATTTTATTAATAGGTATCTTATTAATATCTATATTTTTTATAGGTGGTATTTTTATGGCTATACCTCTTTTTATTGCATTTGTATTAATAGAATTTTATTTGTCTAAAAATTTTCTAGAATATGAATACGAATATTATGATAAAGATATAACAATATCTAAAATAATAGGTAAAAAAAGAAGAAAAGTAATAGGTAATATTGATGTTAAAAGTATATTAAAAGTATCTAATCTTAATAGCTTATCTAAAGATGAAAAAGTTATAAGATGTACTATAAAAGGTTTAAATCTTAAAGAAGTTGTTATTTTTGTTAATGACAAAACTGGTAAAAAAGTAGGTTATTTAGTTGGTTTAGATGATGAATTATTATCTATATTAAAAAAAGATAACCCTACATTATTTAATTATATTTAGTAAAATAAAGCTTTTAGCTAACTTATATATTTTAGGAGGAAATAAAATGGCAGGATTAAAACTTAAAAATATTGTAAAAAGATATGACAATGGCTTTGAAGCTGTTAAAAATTTTAATTTAGATATTGAAGATAGAGAATTTATCGTTTTCGTAGGTCCATCTGGTTGTGGTAAATCTACTACACTTAGAATGATTGCTGGTCTTGAAGAAATTTCTAGTGGTGAATTATATATCGGTGATAGAATTGTAAATGATGTTGCACCTAAAGATAGAAATATCGCAATGGTTTTCCAAAACTATGCCTTATATCCACATATGACAGTTTATGATAATATGGCTTTTGCTCTTAAAATTAGAAAAGTAGCTAAAGATGAAATTGATAAAAAAGTTAAAGCTGCTGCTGCTATATTAGATATTGAACATCTTTTAGATAGAAAACCAAAAGCACTTTCTGGTGGTCAAAGACAAAGGGTTGCAATGGGTCGTGCTATCGTTCGTAGTCCAGAAGTATTCTTAATGGACGAACCGTTATCAAACCTTGATGCTAAACTTAGAGGTCAAATGCGTATTGAAATTGCTAAACTTTATCATGAACTTAATACAACATTTATCTATGTTACTCATGACCAAACAGAAGCTATGACACTTGGTACTAGAATTGTTGTTATGAAAGATGGTGTTATTCAACAAGTAGATTCTCCAAAAGAAATCTATGAAAATCCACAAAATATTTTCGTTGCTGGTTTCATTGGTATGCCTCAAATGAACTTCTTAGATGCAAATATTGTTGAAAAAAATGGTAAAGTATTAGTTAATGTTTTAGGTAAAGATATTGAATTATCTGCTGAAAAACAAAATATATTAAAACAAGATGGTTACATAGGCAAAGAAGTTATTTTAGGTATTAGACCAGAAAATATTAAGTGTCTTATTAATAATATTACAGCAGATGGTAATACAGTGTTTAAATCTAAAATTGAAGTTTATGAAAACTTAGGTGCTGAAACATATCTTCATATTGAAGAAAATAAAAAACAAATCATTATTAAAACAGCTACTGTTGATAATGCACCAACAACTGGTGATATTGAATATATGTTTGACTTAAATAAAGTATATCTTTTTGATAAAGATACAGAAACAACTATTTTTAATAAAAAACAATAATTTAAAAGGGTGTAGAAAAATCTACACCCTTAAATTATAGCTATAATTTACTTATTGATTAAAAATTGGACAAAATGTTAAAAATATATTGACAAATAATAGTAAATGTGATATAATTAAAAAACGTATCAAAACATAAAAATATTAATATTTTCTTATTAATATTAGCTGTTTTTTATATAAAATTTAACTTTTAAAACGCTTTTTTGGTTATTTTATTAAATTAGAAAAGGATGTATTTATGTTATGTATTACAACCATTTAATCTAAAATTTATAGTATTTTATTAGCCGAACACAATTTTTTTTAAATACTTAGTTTTCGGTGGTTTTTTGCGTTTTAAAGATAAAACTAATAACAAAGCTTTTTAGCTTAAAATATATTTAAGGAGTGTAGTGTGCCGTGGAGAAAAGTAGAATACAGCCAATTAAGCTAGGCGACGTTGTTCGTATGAGCTACTCAAGAATTGACGAAGTTTTAGAAATGCCTAATCTTCTTGCGCTTCAAAAAGATAGCTATGATTGGTTTATTGAAGAAGGTCTTAAAGAAGTGTTTGAAGATATATCACCAATAACAGACCATAGCAACAACCTTATACTTGAATTTATTGGGTTTAAATTAGATGCTGAGCCTAGATATTCTATTGTAGAGTGTAAAGAAAGAGATGCAACTTATGCAACAGCTTTAAGAGTAAAAACTAGACTTACTAATAAAAAAGATGATGAAATTAAAGAACAAGAAATTTTTATGGGTGATTTTCCATTAATGACAGATACAGGTACATTTGTTATAAATGGTGCAGAGCGTGTTATAGTTAGTCAGCTTGTTCGTTCTCCTGGTATCTATTATGCTATGGAAAAAGATAAGGTTGGTAAAAACCTTATAAGTTCTACTGTTATACCTAACAGAGGGGCTTGGCTTGAATATGAAACAGATTCAAATGATGTATTTTATGTAAGAGTAGATAGAAACCGTAAATTACCAGTAACTTCTTTAATTCGTGCTTTAGGTATTGGCACAGATGAAGAAATTATTCAATATTTTGGTGAAGAAGGTAAAATTCTTGCTACAATAGAAAAAGATATTGCTAAAACATATGAAGAAGGTTTATTAGAAGTTTATAAAAAAATAAGACCAGGTGAACCTCCAACAGTAGAAAGTGCACAATCATTACTTACAAGTATGTTTTATGACCCTAAAAGATATGACCTTGCTCGTGTAGGTAGATATAAATTTAATAAAAAGTTATCTTACAAAAATAGAACTAAAGGGTTTAAACTTGCTGAAAATGTAGTTGATTTGTCTACTGGTGAAATTTTAGCTAATGAAGGTGAAAAAATTACTAATGAATTAGCTGATAAAATTCAAAATGCAGGTGTACCATATATTAATATATATGTTGAAGAAGATAGAGTTTGTAAAGTTATAGGTAACCTTACTGTTGATGCTACAGAATATTTAAAATCATATGGTCTTACTAAAGAACAAGTAGGTATTAAAGAGGACGTTTATTATCCTGTTTTATTAGAATTACTTGAAATGGCAGAAGATAAAGATGATTTAATTTATAAAATAACTAGTAACCTTTCAAGATTAGTTCCTAAACATATTACTTTTGAAGATATTATGGCTAGTATTAACTATAATATACATTTAGATTATGGTGTTGGTGCTGAAGATGATATTGACCACCTTGGAAATAGACGTATTAGAGCTGTTGGTGAACTTTTACAAAATCAATTTAGAATAGGTCTTTCTCGTATGGAAAGAGTTGTAAAAGAGAGAATGAACACTCAAACTTTAGAAACAATAACACCTCAAGCTTTAATTAATATTAAGCCAGTAACTGCTGTTATAAAAGAATTCTTTGGTAGTTCTCAATTATCACAGTTTATGGACCAAAATAATCCACTTAGTGAAATGACACATAAACGTCGTTTATCTGCTTTAGGCCCTGGAGGTTTATCAAGGGATAGAGCAGGATTTGAAGTTAGGGATGTACATACTTCACATTATGGTCGTATGTGCCCTATTGAAACTCCAGAGGGTCCAAATATCGGTCTTATTAACTCACTTGCTACTTTTGCTAAAATAAATCAATATGGATTTATAGAAGCACCTTATAGAAAAATAGATAAATCTGGTGATGTTCCTAGAGTTATTAATGAGTTTATATACATTACTGCTGATGAAGAAGAAAATTATGTTATTGCCCAAGCTAATGAGCCTTTAAATGAAAATGGAGAATTTATTCATCCTAAAGTTACTGCTCGTCTTGGTGAAGATAATGTGGAAATAGAACCAAGTAAGATTGACCTTATGGACGTTTCTCCTAAACAGCTTGTTTCTGTTGCAACAGCATTAATACCTTTCCTTGAAAATGATGACGTTACAAGAGCATTAATGGGTTCTAATATGCAACGTCAGGCAGTTCCACTTTTAACAACAGAAGCTCCAGTTGTTGGTACTGGTATGGAGCATAAAACTGCTAAAGACTCTGGTGTAGTTATAGTTGCTAAAAATGATGGTATTATAGAAAAAGTTGATGCTTCAGAAATTGTTATAAAAACTAATGAAGGTAGAAAAGATAGATATAAATTAAGTAAATTTAAAAGAAGCAACCAAAGTAACTGTATGAATCAAAAACCTATTATATCAAAAGGGCAAGTTGTAAAAGCTGGTGATATAATTGCAGATGGCCCTTCTACAAAAGATGGTGAGCTTGCACTTGGTAAAAATCCACTTATAGGATTTATGACTTGGGAAGGTTATAACTATGAAGATGCTGTTTTACTTAGTGAAAGACTTGTAGCTGAAGATGTTTATACTTCTATTCACATAGAAGAATATGAATGTGAAGCTAGGGACACTAAACTTGGACCAGAAGAAATAACAAGAGATATACCAAACGTTGGTGATGATGCTTTAAGAGATTTAACTGAAAGTGGTATTATTAGAATAGGTGCTGAAGTTGCTCCTAATGATATTCTTGTAGGTAAAGTTACTCCTAAAGGTGAAACAGAACTTACTGCTGAAGAAAGACTTTTAAGAGCTATTTTTGGTGAAAAAGCTCGTGAAGTTAGGGATACATCTTTAAGAGTTCCTCATGGTGAATGTGGTATAATTGTAGATGTTAAAATATTCACTCGTGAAAATGGTGATGAATTACCTCCAGGTGTTAATAAACTTGTGCGTGTTTATATAGCTCAAAAAAGAAAAATATCTGTTGGGGATAAAATGGCCGGTCGTCATGGTAATAAAGGGGTTGTATCACGTGTATTACCTGTTGAAGATATGCCTTTCTTACCAAATGGTAGACCACTTGATATAGTTTTAAATCCTCTTGGTGTTCCTTCTCGTATGAACATTGGGCAAGTATTAGAAATACATTTATCTTTAGCGGCTAAAGTTTTAGATTGGAAAATAGCTACACCAGTATTTGATGGTGCTAATGAAGAAGATATTATGGAAACTTTAGAACTTGCTAATGATTATGCAAATGCTCCTTGGGAAGAGTTTGAAGCTAAATGGAAAGACAAACTTAATGATGAAATATTTGAATATTTAGAAAATAATAAAGCTCATAGAGAAGAATGGCGTGGAGTTAAACTTAATCATACTGGTAAAATAAAACTTAGAGATGGTAGAACTGGTGAAGAATTTGATAATGCTACAACAGTAGGATTTATGCATTATCTTAAATTACACCACCTTGTAGATGATAAAATTCATGCTCGTTCGACTGGTCCTTATTCTCTAGTTACACAACAACCACTTGGTGGTAAAGCTCAATTTGGTGGACAAAGATTTGGTGAAATGGAAGTTTGGGCACTTGAAGCATATGGTGCATCTTATACTCTTCAAGAAATATTAACAGTTAAATCTGATGATATTGTAGGACGTGTTAAAACTTATGAAGCTATTGTTAAAGGTGAAAATATACCAGAACCAGGTGTACCAGAATCATTTAAAGTTTTATTAAAAGAGTTACAAGCATTAGGTTTAGATGTTAGAGTGCTTTTAGAAGATTCTACTGAAGTAGAAATAAAAGAATCTGTTGATGATGTTGATACTGTTTCTGTAAATGTAAATATTGAAGGTACAGAAGAAGATGATGATAAAACAGATATTTTTGCAAATGTTTTACAAAACAATCTTGTTATAGATGAAGATTTATCTGATTATGATGAGGTTGACCCTGTAGAAGAAATATTATTAGAAGAAGATATGGATTTAGACATAGACTTTGATGATGATATTTTTGCGGATTTAGAAAAAGATTTTGATGATGATAAATTTAATGAATAATAGAAAGGAGAAAGGTGTTTTAATATGAGTACACAAAATAGTGAACAATCTATAATTTTTGATTCTATTAAGATTGGATTAGCATCTCCTGAAAAAATAAGAGAATGGTCAAGAGGTGAGGTTAAAAAACCTGAAACTATAAACTATAGAACCTTAAAACCAGAGAAAGATGGTCTTTTTTGTGAAAGAATATTTGGACCACAAAGAGACTGGGAATGTCATTGTGGGAAATTCAAAAGAGTTAGATATAAAGGTATTGTTTGTGATAGATGTGGTGTTGAAATAACAAAATCTAAAGTAAGAAGAGAGAGAATGGGGCATATTGAACTTGCTGCCCCAGTATCTCATATTTGGTACTTTAAAGGTATACCTAGCCGTATGGGTATTATACTTGGTATGAGTCCTAGAGCTTTAGAAAAAATATTATATTTTGCTAGTTATGTTGTTTTAGATGCTGGTAATACTTCATTATCTTATAAAGACCTTTTAACAGAAAAAGAATACAGAGAAGCCTATGACAAATATGGTAATGCTTTTACTGTTGGTATGGGTGCTGAAGCTGTTAAAATTCTTTTACAACAAATTGATTTAGAAAAAGAATCAAAAGAACTTAAAGCTCAACTCAAAGATAGTACAGGACAAAAAAGAATTAGAATAATTAAGAAATTAGAAGTTATTGAATCTTTTAGAGTTTCTAATAACAAACCAGAATGGATGATTTTAGATACTTTACCTGTAATACCTCCAGATATTAGACCAATGGTACAACTTGATGGTGGTAGATTTGCAACCTCTGATTTAAATGACCTTTATAGAAGAGTAATAAACAGAAATAACCGTCTTAAAAGACTTTTAGATTTAGGTGCTCCTGATATTATTGTAAGAAATGAAAAAAGAATGTTACAAGAAGCTGTAGATGCTCTTATTGATAATGGTAGAAGAGGTAGACCTGTTACTGGTCCTGGTAATAGAAGTTTAAAATCTCTTTCTGACCTTTTAAAAGGTAAACAAGGACGTTTTAGACAAAATCTTTTAGGTAAGCGTGTTGACTATTCTGGACGTTCTGTTATCGTTGTAGGTCCTAACTTAAAAATATATCAATGTGGTTTACCAAAAGAAATGGCAATAGAGTTATTTAAACCTTTTGTTATGAAAAAACTTGTTGAAGATGGTATTTCTCACAATATTAAATCTGCTAAACGTATGGTTGAAAGATTACAAAGGGAAGTTTGGGACGTTTTAGAAGAAGTTATTAAAGAACATCCTGTAATGCTTAACCGTGCTCCTACTCTTCACAGACTTGGTATACAAGCTTTTGAACCTGTTTTAGTAGAAGGACGTGCTTTAAAATTACACCCACTTGTTTGTACTGCTTATAATGCCGATTTTGATGGTGACCAAATGGCTGTACATGTTCCTTTATCTGTAGAAGCACAAGCAGAATGTAGATTTTTATTACTCGCTCCTAATAACCTTTTAAAACCGTCTGATGGTGAACCTGTTACAGTTCCATCTCAAGATATGGTACTTGGTATTTATTATTTAACGCTTGAAAAAGATGGTGAAAAAGGCGAAGGTAAAGTATTTAAAGATGAAAATGAAGCTATTTTAGCTTATGATAATCATATAATTAGCTTACATGCTAAAATTAAAGTAAGAAGAACTATAAAAAATGAAGATGGTACTATTGAAAGTAAATTAGTAAATACTACTGTTGGTAGAGTTATATTTAATGAAATAATTCCACAAGATATTGGATTTGTTGATAGAACTAAAGATGAACATAAATTTGATTTTGAAATAGACTTTTTATGTGATAAAAAAGCACTTGGTAAAATAATCAATCGTTGTATAAATAAACATTCTGCAACAGACACTGCTAAAATGTTGGATGATATTAAAAACTTAGGTTTCAAATATTCTACAAAAGGTGCTTTAACAGTTTCTGTATCGGATATGGAAATACCAGCAGAAAAAGAAGGTTTCCTTGCCGAAGCAGATAAAGAAGTAGACAAAATTACTAAAATGTTTAGAAGAGGTCTTATGACAGATGAAGAAAGACATTTTAAAGTAATTAAAGCTTGGGAAGCAGCAGATGATAAAATTACTAATGCACTTTTAGCTGGTCTTGGTAAATATAATGATATTTATATGATGGCTCACTCAGGTGCAAGGGGTTCTAACAGACAGATTAAACAGTTAGCAGGTATGCGTGGTCTTATGGCATCACCTTCTGGGGAAACTATTGAGCTTCCTATCAAAGCTAACTTCCGTGAAGGTCTTACTGTTCAAGAATACTTTATTTCAGCACACGGTGCTAGAAAAGGTCTTTCTGATACAGCTCTTAGAACTGCCGATTCAGGTTACTTAACAAGAAGACTTGTAGATGTATCTCAAGATATTATTATTAGAGAGTTTGACTGTGCTGAAGAAACTGGTGAAGTACCAGGTATGTGGGTTAAAGCATTTATGGATGGTCAAGAAACTATTGAGCCTTTATCTGATAGAATAAGAGGTAGATATTCAGTACAAGAAATTAGAAATCCAGAAAATGGTGAAGTTATTGTAGAAGCTGATACTATGATTACTCCAGACCAAGCAGACTTAATTGAAAAATTAGGTATTGAAAAAGTTCTTATTAGAAATATTTTAGCTTGTAGGTCTAGAAAAGGTGTTTGCTCTAAATGTTATGGTGCAAATATGGCTAGTGGTCGTGTTGTTAGGATAGGTGAGGCAGTAGGTATTATTGCTGCACAATCTATCGGTGAACCTGGTACACAGCTTACAATGCGTACATTCCATACAGGTGGTGTTTCTGGTGGTACTGACCTTACACAAGGTCTTCCTCGTGTTGATGAATTATTTGAAGCTAGAAAACCAAAAGGTCTTGCTATTATAGCAGAGTTTGGTGGTAGAGTTTCTATTACAGAAACTAAAAATAAAAGAGAAGTTACTGTTACAGGTGATAATGGTGAAATTAAAGAATATCTTATACCATATGGTTCTCGTATAAAAGTATTAAATGGTGACTATATAGAAGCTGGTGATGAACTTACAGAAGGTAGTGTTAACCCTCATGATATTCTTAGAATTAAAGGTATTAGAGGTGTTCAAGACTATATGATTCAAGAAGTTCAAAGAGTTTACCGTTTACAAGGGGTTGATATTAATGATAAACATATTGAAGTTATTGTTAGACAAATGCTCAAACGTACTAAAATTGAAGAACCAGGAGATACAGACTTTTTACCAGGTAGCCTAATTGATTGGTTAGAATATGAAGAAACTAATCAACATATGGAACAAGAAGGTTTAGAAAAAGCAAATGGTAGTCGTGTTCTTTTAGGTATAACAAAAGCTGCTCTTGCTACAGAATCATTTCTTTCTGCTGCGTCATTCCAAGAAACAACAAAAGTTCTTACAGAGGCAGCAATAAAAGGTAAAGTAGACCCACTTATTGGTCTTAAAGAAAATGTTATTATAGGTAAACTTATACCAGCAGGTACAGGTATGCAAACTTATAGAAAAATAGATTTGAAATTAGAAAAAGAAAAAGATTTAATACAAGAAAATGAAACTTTGTCTGAAGAAGTTTATTAATAAATTAAAAAGCTGTAGAGTTATCTACAGCTTTTTAATTTAAAGAATATGATTTTTAAATTAAGTACAAATATAAAATACTAATTGAAAAATTTAAAAAGATAAGATTATAAAAAAATCTATAATCTTATCTTTTTGTTATATAAAGTAAATATTTATTGCATACGACTTTTATATACATACATCATTAACATTAATATTAAGAAAAATATAAATACAACGATTGTAGCTTGATAATTTTGTATAGCTATTAAAATAGCTATAATAGCACTAAATATACTAAGTCCATACAATATAATAACAGCTTGTTTATGTGAATAACCACTATCTATAAGCCTATGGTGTAAATGTCCTCTATCTGGACTCATTAAAGGCTTTCTATTTATAGCACGTCTTATCATAGCAAATAATGTATCTAATATAGGTAAAGCTACTGCTAGAATAGATATAACAATAGATAAAACAGCATAACTTTTATATACACCTATACAAGAAGTAACTGCCAATACATATCCTAAAAATGTTGAACCAGTATCACCCATATATATTTCAGCAGGACTAAAGTTTCTTGGTAAAAATCCTAAACAAGAACCAGCTAATATAGCAGTTAAAACTACAGCAAGATTACTACCAGATATAACACAAAGTATCATAAGGCAAAGTGATGCTATAGAAGTTACACCAGCAGCAAGACCATCAACACCATCTATAAGATTTACGGCATTTACTAAGCCTAATACCCATACCATAGTTATAATAGCATTAAATGGTCTTAAATATTGCCAAAAAGGCCAAGACATAACATCTATTCTTGTACCAGTAGATACAACTATTACAGCAACTATTAATTGAACAATAAATTTAATTTTTGGTGATAACTCATAAATATCATCAAAAATACCAAGTATTACAATTAATATACCTCCTGTTAAAAACCCAAAAAATTGTTTTGTATGAAACTCATCTACAAATAAAGATAAAATAGCGACAGAAGATATAAAACCAAAAAATATAGCTAAACCACCAATTCTAGGCATAGGCTCTTTATTTAAACCTCTAGATTTAGGATAGTCAATTGCTTTTATTTTAAATGCTATTTTTTTAGCTAAAGGTGTTGAAATTATTGATACAGCAAATGCTATTGAAAAACCAGCTAAATATAGCAACCAATTATGTTCCAAAAAAAAACCTCCTTATTATTTAAGAAATACTTTTTAAAGTATTTTTAAATAATAGACTGATTAAAATTATCTAAAGTAATTTTATAATATATTATTTTGTTCCAAAAATTCTATCACCTGCGTCACCAAGACCAGGAATAATATAACCATGTTCGTTTAGATGGTCATCTAAAGCAGCTGTATAAATATCTATATCTGGGTGAGCTTCGCTAACTTTTTTAACTCCTTCTGGTGAAGCTATTAAACATAAAAATTTAATATTTTTAAATCCACGTTCTTTAATAAATTGCATAGCTGCTATTGCAGTACCACCAGTAGCTAACATAGGGTCAATAAGTAAAATATCTGTATTTTCTGGGTCAGATGAAGGTAATTTACAATAATATTCTATAGGTAAAAGAGTTTCAGGGTCTCTATAAAGTCCTATATGACCAATACTAGCATTAGGTATTAAATTTAAAATACCATCAACCATGCCAAGACCAGCTCTTAATATAGGTACTATACCAACTTTTTTATTTAAAACATTACCTTTTGTTTTGCATAAAACAGATTCTACTTCAACTTCTTTTGTTTCTAAATTTTTTGTTGCTTCATAACATATAAAACTAGCTATTTCAGAAACAAGTTCTCTAAATTCTTTATTACCTGTATTTATATCTCTAAGCATAGTAACTTTACTTTGTACAACAGGGTGGTCAACTATATATAAATTACTCATAAAATCACTCCTATTCTTCTATCATATTAATTCTTCTTATATGTCTTTCATCATTAGAGAAAGGTGTTTCTAAAAATGCTTTTACAATTTCTAAAGCTAATCCATAACCTATAACACGCTCACCCATAGCTAAAATATTTGCGTTGTTATGTTCTCTAGTAGCTTTTGCAGAAAAGACATCATGACAAAGAGCAGCACGAACACCTTTAACTTTATTAGCAGTTATTGATATACCAATACCAGTACCACAAATTAATATACCTTTGTCTAAAGTGCCATTAGCTACATCTTCAGCTACTTTTTTACCATACACAGGGTAATCAACAGCATCTTTTGAATATGTACCATAGTCTTTAAATGGTATATTATTTTCTGTTAAATATTTAATAATTTCATTTTTTAAATTAAACCCACCATGGTCACAGCCAATACCTATTATTTTTTCCTCCAAAATATTATTAAAGTTAATTTTTGATATAAGATTATAAATTTCTTCAAAACATTTACTATATGTATTAATATCATTACCAAAGGGGTCTTCTACATTAATATCTTTATTTAATACATATTCATATAAAGTAAAAATTTTATTTTTATTAGATAAATTATTTGTTTGAGCAAGTTTAAGGAGAATATTTTTATGCTCTTTTTCCATAGTTAATATTAAATCAGCATTTTCAAGTTCTGATATATTAATTGGTTTTGAAATATGATTAGATATATTTATATTATTATCTAATAATACTTTTTTTGCATTTTCGTTAATATCTAAGTTGTTATATACAAATATTCCCCTAGATGATATACTTATATCTTTTGATTTACATAAAGATTTAGCTATTGCTTCAGCCATAGGGCTTCTACAAGTATTACCAGTACATACAAAAATTATATTTTTCATAAATTACACCCTTATTATTTTATAATTTGCTGCTTTTTTTAATCTATTCATAACAGCAAGACCAATACCTTCTTCTAAAAATGATTCAATATAAATTTTATTTATATTAAGATTATCACATTCTCTTAAAGTTTTAAAAAGATTTTTTGCTATTAACTCTAAGTTTTTTCTACTGCCTATACTTAAAGTATCAAATGAAGAATAATTATTTATTGTTTCATCTGATGCAATAACAATAGATTTTATATTATTTTTTTTATCATTGTCTAAACAATTTGATATATAAGAAACAATATTGTCAATATTACCATCAATTATAAAAATATCACCTAAAGGTGCATAATGTTTATACTTCATACCAGGTGATTTTGCTAATATATTTGTGTTATAATTTAAAATTGCTTTATCAATAGTAACATTATCTACAACATTATCTAACATTTCTTTTGTTATACTACCAGGTCTTAAAATAGTAATATTATTTTCACAAACTTCTACAACTGTAGATTCAATACCAAAATCACAACTACCACCATCTATAACCATATCTATTTTACCTTTTAAGTCATTATAAACATGACTTGCAATAGTAGGACTTGGTTTTGTAGAAGTATTTGCACTAGGTGCAGCTAAAGGAAAGCCACATTCTTTTATCAAAGATAATGCTATCTTATTATTTGGCATTCTAACAGCTACAGTATCTAAACCACCAGAAGTTGTTTTGGGAATTATAGAACTTTTTTTTAATATAATAGTTAAAGCACCTGGCCAAAACTTTTCCATTAAAATAAGAGCATTTTTAGGGACACTATCTACAAGAGGGTAAATATCTTTTTTATCTGCTATATGAACAATAAGAGGGTTGTCTGAAGGACGACCTTTAGCTATATATATTTTTTTAACAGCTTCTTCTTTTAATGCATTTGCACCAAGTCCATAAACAGTTTCTGTAGGAAAAGCTACTAATCCATTATTTTTTAAAATATTAGCCGCCTTTTTTAAGGCGACTATATCATTATTAGGATTTAAATTGTCAACTTTTTCAAATATTGTATCAAGCAAATTAGTTAGCCCCACAACATTTTTTATATTTTTTACCACTTCCACAAGGACAAGGGTCATTTCTTTCGATTTTTGGTTCTCTAATAAATGTAGTAGAACTTCTTTGTCCTTTAAATAATGCCTTTAATTGCTCTTCTGTAAATATATTTTTCCATTCAGGAAGATTATAAAGGTGGTCTGCTTTATATTCTACCATTTTTTTATATAAAGTTTCAAAATTAATGTTTATACAAACTTCACTATCTTCTGTTAATTCTTCTAATTTAATTTTTTCAGGTTGAATATCATTAATACCATCAATGAAACCTACTAAATATTCTACTGACATATCAAATTTTTCAGCAAGTTGTTTAACAGTACCTTCTAATTTTTCAACTTTTTCATTTAATATATATTCATATATTTTTTGTTCTTTTGGCATAAAGTCATTCCAAAATGCGTCATTAATTCTACCATCTTTTGTATATGCGTTTTTAAACCAACTTTCGTATAAATTCATTTTTTATCCTCCTTAAAATACCAATTAGCTTTGAAATGTATTAATAAAAGCGTATTATATTTTATTTAAACTTTTAAATCTTATTTATTTTACAATAAAATTTGTAAAATGTCTATACAAAATATGCTAAATTTAATAAATTTAGTTATTAATAATAAATATTATACCCTATTTTTAATTATTATACAATATAAAATTATTCTAAAACTATGTTTAAAAGCTCATTTATGTTTGATACAGGACATATTTTTATATCTTTTATAGAAGAAACTTCTTTTAAATTATCTTTTGGAATAATAACTGTTTTAAAACCTAATTTTAAAGCTTCCATAACACGCTTTTCACAAAAAGATATTGCTCGAAGCTCACCAGACAAACCAATTTCTCCAAAAATTAAAGTTTTTGCATCAATAGGCTTATTTTTATAACTAGATACAATAGAACAGACAACAGAAGCATCTAAGGCAGGTTCTAATATTTTTATACCACCAGCTAAATTTACATAAATATCATAAGAACCTAATTGTAATTTTAATTTTTTTTCTAAAACTGCTATAAGTAAAATTACACGATTACTATCCATACCTGTTGCCATTCTTCTTGGTATATTAAAATTTGTATAACTTACTAAAGATTGAACTTCAGCAAGTATTGGTCTAGTACCTTCTATACTACAAGTTACACAAGAGCCATTAGCACCAATAGGGCGACCAGATAACATATATTCTGAAGGATTACTTATTTCTACAAGTCCTATTTGACGCATTTCAAATACACCTATTTCATTTGTAGAACCAAAACGATTTTTAACAGCTCTAAGTATACGATAACTTGCAAGTCTTTCTCCTTCAAAATATAGTACAGTATCTACCATATGTTCAAGTATTCTAGGACCAGCTATTGCACCATCTTTAGTAACATGTCCTACTATAAATATAGATATATTTTCCCCTTTACCTATACGCATTATTTTAGCTGTACATTCTCTAACTTGTGTTACACTTCCAGGTGCAGAAGACAAATCATCTAAAAAAACAGTTTGAATAGAATCTATAATAACTAAATCTGGTTTAATTTCTCTTATGGTATTTTCTATTATATTAAAATTTGTTTCAGATAATAATAGTAAATTTTTTGTTGTTATATTTAATCTATTTGCTCTTAATTTTATTTGTTGTGCAGATTCTTCACCAGATACATATAATATCTTTTTTTCAGATTCTCCAACAGCTTGGCATATTTGCAAGAGTAATGTAGACTTACCAATACCAGGGTCACCACCTACTAATGTTAAAGAACCTTGAACTATACCACCACCTAAAACTCTATCTAATTCACCAATTTTAGTTTTTGTTCTAATTTCACTAATAGGAGCTATACTTTCTAAATCTAATGCTTTATTTGTAGCAGTTATAGTATTAACTTTAGATTGAGAAGTTTTTTCAACAATTTCTTCAGAAAAAGTAGAAAAACTATTACAAGAAGGGCATTTACCAAGCCATTTGCCAGTTTCGTATCCACATTCTTGACATATATATTTTGTTTTAATTTTTGCCATAAAAACTCCTTTTAATATTATTTAATTATTACGTTAATGTTACCAGTATCTAATAAAATTAAATCAGCTAATTTATCTTTTTTATCTTTTGTATCTATAATTTTTATATCTACAATTTTTTTATCTTTTATTAAATTTTTAGCTATTTCTTTATTTATAAATATATTATACTTTTCAAGACTATTTTTCCAAATAGTAAATTTACACCCTTTGTTCCAATTAGAACAGTAATAACCTTTGCTATTTTCTAAAATATCATTATTACATTTAGGACATAAGCCAAACTTTTCTAATGACTTGTATTTATTTGATTTTTTATATTCATTATATTTTTTTTCATCAACTATAATTTTACTATTAGCTTTTTTTGCATAGTCTACCAAAAAATTAACATATCTGTTTATACTATCCATAAATACTTTTGGTTCCATATTTCCTTTTGATATAGAAGAAAGTCCTTTTTCCCACTTACCAGTTGTTTCAGGTGATTTTAATTCTTTTGGTACTACTTCTATAAGATTTATACCTTTTTCAGTAGGTATTAAAGTTTTGCCTTTTCTTTCAACATAACCTACTTTTATTAAACGTTCTATAATAGATGCTCTTGTAGCAGGTGTACCAAGTCCAGATTCTTTTAATTGTTCTTTTAAATCTTCATTATCTACAAAGCGTCCAGCATTTTCCATAGCAGAAAGAAGTGTAGCTTCATTATATGGTTTAGGTGGAGTAGTTTTTTTAGGCAATATTTGACATTTTTCATTTAAAACTTCTTGACCTTTTTTTACATTAGGCAAAATGTTTTCCTCTTTCTTTTCTTTTTCTGTTTTTAAATTTAATAACATAAACCCTTCATTTTTTATAGTTGTACCTTTTGTTATAAATAAATAATTTTCTATCTTTGTAGTAATTTTTGTAATGTCATAAATATAATTAGGATAAAATACAGCTATAAAGCGTCTTACTATAAGGTCATATACATTAAATTCTTCTTTTGATAATGTTGATAAATTAGGTTTATATAAAGTAGGTATAATAGCGTGGTGGTCTGTTACTTTATTGTCATCTATTATACGTTTTGTTATAGGTAATTTTTCTAAAGAAAATACATAATTTAAAAATTTACTATAATTATCTATATTGTTTAACATTTTTAATGTAGGCTCTAATTTTGAAACCATATCTTTAGATAAGTATCTACTATCTGTTCTAGGGTATGTAATAAGTTTTCTTTTTTCATATAAATTTTGTGCTATTGATAATGTTTTTTGTGCTGAATATGAAAATTTTTTATTACATTCCCTTTGTAGTTCTGTTAAATCATATAATAAAGGTGGTGGAACTTTTTTAGTTTCATTTTCTATATTTTCAACAATACCATTTTTATTTTTTATAGTTTCTAAAATATTTTTAGCTTTTTCTTTATCTAATATTTTAGTTTCGTTTTTTTCATCTATCCATATGCCCTTATAATATTGAGCTTTTTCTTCTAATGTTTTAAAATTTACTTCTATTTCAAAATATTCTTGAGTTTTAAAATTTGCTATTTCTTTGTGCTTATCTACTAATATAGCAAGGGTAGGGGTTTGAACACGTCCTATAGATAATAAAGAATTAAATTTTAATGTAAAACTACGAGATGCATTTATACCTACAAGCCAATCGGCTTCAGACCTACATTTAGCAGACAAATAAAGATTGTCATATTCTTTACCATCTTTTAAATTTTTAAATCCATCTTTTATAGCTTCATTTGTCATACTAGAAATCCATAATCTTTTAAAAGGTTTTGTACATTTTGTAATTTCATATATATATCTAAATATAAGTTCACCTTCACGCCCACTATCAGTTGCACATATAAGCTCTTTTACATTTTCTAAATTTATAAGATTATGTATTATTTTTAATTGTTCTCTAGTATTTTTAATAGCTTTTAACTTTAGTTCTTTAGGTATTATAGGTAATGTATTCATATCCCATTTTTTCAAATTTTCGTCATATTCTTCAGGTTCATAAAGAGTTACTAAATGTCCAATAGCCCAAGATATAATATATTTATCATTATAAAGATATCCTTCACCTTTTTTAGTACAATTTAAAACTTTTGCAATATCCCTTGCTACAGAAGGTTTTTCTGCAATAATTAAACAATTCATAAATTATCTCCTTATAAACTTTGTATAAATTTTTTTATACGAAGTAATGCTTCCTTTATTTCTTCAATAGAGTATGCATAAGAACATCTTACAAAACCTTCACCACATTCACCAAAGGCAGTACCTGGAACTACTGCTACTTTTTTTTCATAAACTAAACGTTCACAAAATTCTTGTGAAGATAAACTAGTAGATTTTATACAAGGAAATAGATAAAAAGCACCTAGAGCTTCAAAACATTCAATACCAATTTCTCTAAAACTATTTAACATAAATTTTCTACGCATATTATATTCTTTTCTCATTTTATATACATTTTCCATACAAGAAGTTAAAGCTTCAAGACCAGCATATTGGCTCATAGTAGGTGCACACATAATAATATATTGATGTATTTTTATCATAGCAGAAATAATATCTTTAGGACCAACAGCAAAACCTAAACGCCAACCTGTCATAGCAAAAGATTTAGAAAATCCATTTAAAACTATTGTTTTTTCATACATACCTTCAAATTGAGAAATAGAAGTATGTTGTATATTTTCATAAGTAAGTTCTGAATAAATTTCATCACTAATAACTAATATATTTTTATCTTTTAAAATATTAGCTATTTTTTCTAAATCTTTTTTTTCCATAATAGCACCAGTAGGATTATTAGGATAAGATATAATAATAGCTTTTGTTTTATTATTTAATTTTGGTAAAATATCTTCTGGAGTTAATTTAAAATTGTTTTCAGCTTTTGTACTTATAACAACAGGTATACCACCACACATAGTTATACAAGGTTTATAAGATACAAAACAAGGTTCTACTACTAAAACTTCATCACCAGGACAAACTACTGCCCTAAGTGCAAGGTCTATACCTTCACTAGCTCCAACCGTAACTAATACTTGAGTTTTTGGACAATAATTAGTATTTAAAGTATTTTTTATATATTTTGATATTTCTTGTCTAAGTTCTAAAAGACCAGCATTAGATGTATAAGTTGTTTTGCCTTGTTCTAATGTATATATTGCTTTTTCTGTACAAGTCCAAGGGGTATTAAAATCAGGTTCTCCCACACCAAGAGAGATTACCCCTTCAACTTCACTTGCAATATCAAAAAATTTTCTAATACCAGAATATGGTATATCTTGTATATGTTTTGATACTAAACTCATGGTGTTATAATTATCCTTTCATCATTTGGTGTGTTTTCATCTATTATAACTCCATGGTCTTTATATTTTTTTAGTACAAAATGAGTAGAAGTACTAAGAACACAGTCTATAGTAGCTAATTTACTAGATACAAAAGAAGATATGTCTTTAATATTTTTGCCTTCTACAACAATTAATAAATCAAATGTGCCAGACATTAAGTATACAGATTTAACTTCATCAAAGCTATATATTCTTTTAGCTATTTTGTCAAAACCTTGTTCTCTTTGAGGTGTAACTTTAACTTCTATTAAAGAAGTAATATAATCACCTTCTTTTTCTGTTTTATCCCAATTTATAAGCGTTGTATAGCCACATATAGTTTTATTTTGTTCTAATTTTTTTACAGTAGATTCTATATTTTCTTTTGTAGTTCCAAGCATACTTGCCATATCTTCAAAAGATATTCTACTGTTTTTTTCTAATAATTCTAATATATCATTTTCCATAAAATCACCTATGCATCAAATTTTTTTATAAAACCAACACCAATAGCAGTAGCACCAGTATGAGCACCAACTGTTACACCTATATCAAATATAGGATAGCTTAATTTTATATTATATTTTTCATTTAAGTTTTTTTCAAGTTCTATTGCTTCATCTTTACAATGAGCGTGTGCTATTGCTATTTCATATTTGTTAATATCATCTTTAATATATTCATTAAATATTTTTAAAGTTTCTGAAAGAGATTTTTTTCTGCCTCTAACTTTAGAGTGAGGTTCTAAAATACCATTATCTAATAATAGAATAGGTTTTATATTAAGTAAACTACCTGCTAGTGCAGAGGCTTTTCCTATTCTACCACCTTTTTGTAAATATTCTAATGTATCAATTGTAAAAACTATTATACCTTCGTGTTTTAATTGTTCCATTTTTTCAAATGTTTCTTCTATAGAAAAACCAGCTTTTTGCATTTTAGATGCTTCTATAACTAATAAACCTTGAGCAACTGTAGCTTTTCTAGAGTCTATTACTAATATTTTTCTTTCTGGGTAATCCTCAAGCATTATATTAGCAGCATTTATAGCACTTTGATACGATCCACTAAGTTCTGAACAAATAGTAAAACATAGTATATCAAGTCCATTATCTAAATGTTTTTTAAAATATTCACAATAGTCTTCCATAGATGGTAAAGAAGTTTTTGGAATGATTTTTTCAGAAACAATCTTTTCATAAAAATCATATATTTTTATATCTATATTTTCTTTTAAATAATTCTCTTTATCAAATGAAATATAAAAAGGTACAACATCAATATTAAATTGTTGTCTTGAATTTTCAGGTAAATCACAAGAACTATCTGATAAAATAATAAAGTTTGACATAAAAACCTCCTAAATAAAATAAATCATAATAACATTTTAAGTATATGTATAAATTATGTCAATATAAATATTTATAAAAATATAAGAAAACAAAAGAAAATAAAAGAAAATAAAGAAAAAATAAAGATATAAAAATATATATTAAATTTTGTTAAATATATAAAATATTAAAAAAACCTTAAAATAAGCCATTTACACATATATAAAATATACAATATAGTTTTTAAATATATATGTAATTAAAGGAAAAATGCCTAAATAAGTTTAAAATGAGTTAATTTAAGACTTTTAATTATGCTAATTTTATGTTATAATACATATAATTTTTTGATAAAAATATTTATATTATCAAAATTATAATAATTATTAAATTTTTAGGAGTGTGATTTTATTTGGAAACTGCCAGTTTGCAGATTATAATCTTAGTTATTTTAATTGGTTTTTCAGCATTTTTTTCAATGTCAGAAACAGCTCTTACTTCAATTAGTAAAATAAGGCTTAGAACAATGATTGACGAAAATGTAAAAAATGCTACTCTTATACAAAGTGTATTAGAAGACCCAGGTAAACTTTTAAGTGCAATATTAATAGGTAATAACCTTGTTAATATTGGTGCATCTTCTTTAGCTACAGTTATTATTGTAGATGCTGTTGGTAGTAAAGGTGTTGGTATTGCAACAGGTGTACTTACAGTTATTATTCTTATATTTGGTGAAATTACACCAAAAACTTTTGCTACTAAAAATGCTGAAAAAGTTTCTCTTACTGTTGTAAAATTTATTAAACTTTGTATGCTAGTATTTACACCTTTTATAATTATTTTAAATTTTATAACAGGATTTATTTTAAAACTTTTAGGAGTTAAAAAAGATGCTAAAACACCAACTATTACAGAATCTGAACTTCTTACAATGGTTAATGTTAGCCACGAAGAAGGTGTTTTAGAAATAGATGAAAGAGAAATGATAAATAATGTAGTATATTTTGCTAATAGTGATGCAGAAGATGTAATGGTTCCAAGGACAGACATTATAGCAATTAATGTTGAAGCTACTCATGAAGAACTTACTGCTTTATTTAAAGAAGAAACTTGTTCAAGAATGCCAGTTTATGAAGAAACTATTGATAATATAATTGGTATAATTTCTTTAAAAGATTTATTATTTGTAGATAGGTCTAAAGAATTTAGTATAAGAGATTATATGAGAGAGCCTTTCTTTACTTATGAATCTAAATGTCTTAGAGAATTATTTGCTGAAATGCGTATTAATAGAATACCTATGGCTGTTATTTTAGACGAATATGGTGGTACATCTGGTATAGTTACTCTTGAAGATATGTTAGAAGAAATAGTAGGTGACCTTGCTGATGAATATGATGAACATGATGAAGATATAAAAATTATCAAAGATAATGAGTATATTATTGAAGGTGCTACTAAAATAGAAGATGTAAATGAAATGCTTGGTACAAAATTTGAATCTGAAGATTTTGAATCTATAGGTGGAGTTATTATAGAAACTCTTGGTAAGTTTCCAGATAAAGGTGATACTATAAAAATTGGTAGTGTAAAATTTATAGTTGAAGAAATAGAAAAAAATAGAGTAGTAACACTTAGAGTTTTAACAGGTATTACAGAAAATGAATAAAACAAATAAAAAGAGTTAGTTTAAACTAACTCTTTTTATTTGTTTTATTCATTTATAACTTATTTACCTAAACAATTTTCAAATAATTGAAGCTTATTCTGAAGTAGAAGTTCTAATTTAGTAATACTATCTACCATATTATTTACAGATTTATTAATAGCAAGTAATTCTTCAACACTTTCTGATTTTGCAACTATTTTTTGAATTTTTTCACCTTCAGTATTTAAAATGTGTGATAAAGCTGTTTGTTCTAAAGTTACAGAAGTAATAATATCTGTAATAGTTTGTTCTCTTGTTCCTGTCTCTGGTGTAATTATTGGCATACCCATAGTTAAAAACTTCCTAAAGTTATATTTTTAAAAAATTTTAGTAATATAATTATAATAAATTTACTACTAATTTATATTATGATAATAAATAAAAAGTGTTACAAATAAGTAACACTTAATCTATAAATGTAACACTTTATGTAACTATAAAAAATGTTAGTCCAATAATTAAAATAAAACATATAACAGTTATTAAAATTCAATTAAATACAACAGGATTACTAAGTAATAAGTTTTTTTATTATGTGAGAAATATTAAAATAAAAAACTATTAACCATTGGGCTAATAGTTTTTTAGCATATGTACATATGCTAAGTATATCTACAGATATACTTAAAACATATTAATTATCTTTTAATTTAAAATCTGAAACAGATGCGAAAAATACATCAGCTTGACTTGAAAGTTCTTCAGCAGAAGCTGCAGATTCTTCACTAGTTGCAGTATTAGCTTGTGTAACAGCTGCAATTTGATTTATACTATAACCAATTTCTTCAATAGACTTTTCTTGTTCTTTAGATGCATTAGCACATTCTTCAACAAGACTTGAAATTTCATCTATTTGGCTTATAATACTTATTAAAGATTCAGCAGTTAAATTAGCAATTTTTGAACCTTCATAAATTTTAGCAACAGAGCTTTCTATAAGTTCTGTTGTTTCTTTAGCAGCTTGTTGACTTCTACCAGCAAGGCTTCTAACTTCTTCAGCTACAACAGCAAAACCTTTACCATGTTCACCAGCACGAGCAGCCTCTACAGCAGCATTAAGGGCAAGTATATTAGTTTGGAATGCAATATCATCTATAACTTTAATAATATTAGATATACTATTAGATGCAATATTAATTTCTTCCATAGCTGATAACATATTATCCATTTGTTTATTTCCATTAGCAGCATTTTGTTTAGTTTCTAAAGCTACTTTATTTGCTTTTTGTGAGCTTAAAGAGTTATTAGCAGATTGTTGAGATATAGTAGTAACTGTTCTATTAAGTTTATCAATAGCACTAGCTTGTTCAGTAGCACCTTCTGCTAAACCAATACTAGCTTCAGAAATTTGTCTAGCACCATCAGATACTTGTCCTGCTGAAGAAACTATGTCATGTATTAATATGTTAAGGTTTCTAACAATAAGTCTAATAGCTTCTTCAATTTGTTTAAAGTCTCCAATATATTCTTTGTCCATATGAATTATAAAGTCTTTATTAGACATTTTAGTTAATATTTCAGATATTTCGCTTATGTATGAATTTATACTTTCACCAGTATTATTTACAAATTGTTTAATAATATCAAATTCACCTTTGTATGTTTTCACCATTCTAGTAGAAAAGTTACCTTTTTCAAATTCACTAAGAACGTATTCAACTTCTCTTGTAGGTTCTATAACATTATCTGCAAAAGAGTTTAAACCTTCTATAATTTCTTTCCAGCCACCAACATATTCTTCAGTATCAAGTCTAATTTCTAAATTACCTTCCTTAGCAGTATCTATAAGCCTCATTATATCATTAAATACATTTTTTACAGAAGATTGTATAGATATTAATTTATTACTTACAATTGATTTTTCACCAGGAAAATCTTTAATTTCACCATAGAAATTTCCATCTCCTAGTTCTTCTATTTTAGAAATTATATACAATACATCTTTAGTCATACTTTCAATTATAGCATTTATAGAAACTGCAACTTCTTTAAAATTACCAGAGTAGTATTCTTCATCTATTCTAGCAGATATACTACCTTCTTCAAATTTATTTGTAAAATCTTTTATATCATAAGAAATAGCATTTAATGTAGAGATTACTTTACTAACAGATTGTGCTAAAGCTCCAATTTCATCTTTAGAATCTAAAGGAAGATTAACATTAAAGTTACCTTTAGATACTTCTAAAGTAGCATCTTGTAATTTTTTAATAGGGTTTTTAATACTTTTAGAAATAATAATAGCAACTAAAATACTTAAAATAAGTATTAATAAAAATAAAAAGTGAATAAGTAATATACGGTTATGAATAGTTTGAGTTAACATTTCATTAGATTTTCTAAAAGTAGTAAAACTTTTTTCAGGACCATCAGCTATTTTTATAAAGGCTCTATTACCTAATTCTTTATGTTTAGCTTCTATTTCAGCAATTCTTGCATAATTTGGATTAGGTAAAATACGTTCTGAAATAGATTCCATATTTAGAGTGTGATACTCAGTTAAATCTTTAATACTTTGTTGTATATCAGCCATTTCTTCAGTTCTATTATATAGTTTACATATATCATAATATTGTTTTAATGCTGTTAAAGCTGATTGAAAAGCATTAATAAGGTCTTCTTTAGCTTTATCAACATTATCAATAGTTACTGAACCTGCACTTTTATATACTAAAGATTGAACTCTAAAATTAACAGCACCTTGATATGCTTTTACACTAGCAGTTATTATATCTTCATTAGTATTCAGTGTATTTGTAGAAGTAATATTAGTAGAACTTAATGTTTTAATTGATACAAAATAAAGTATAATAGTAAATAATATTATAATACTAAATCCTAGGAACATTTTTTTCATAATAGAAAGTCTTTTGAGCATAGGCTATTCCTCCTAAATTATAAAATTTTCTCCTTAAAATAATATCATAAAATTTATAAATTTTCAAGATATATATGTCAAATTTTAGACTGAATAAAAAATTGTTTTATAAATATTCATTTAATAATTTTATTTTCATATAAATATCTAGATAAATATATAATAGGTGTATCTAAAATGCTAGTTACAATAAAAATAACATAACTAGAAATAAATATATTTAAAAGTGTATTTAAACTATAAGTTCCATAAAATGCAAAAAATGTAAATAATAAAGAGTTTATAAATTGTGATGTTAATGTAGAACCATTATTTCTAAGCCATAGATATTTTCTTTTATCACCACTTATTTTTTGTGTAAAAGTCCACCATTTATGATAAATCCAGACATCAAAAAATTGACTTATAGCATATACTACTAAACTAGATAACATAACTCTAGGTGTATTTGAAAAAATTATTTTAAAAGGTTCATCTAATCCATTAATCACATCATATAAAAGCCAACTTTGAGATAAAATAACAAAAGATATAGAAGTTAAAATACCTATTATAACAGCCTTTTTTGAACTATTTTTCCCATAAAATTCGCTTAACATATCTGTTGCTAGAAAACTAGCACCAAATAAAATATTTCCCAAAGTTTGTTCTAAAGAAAATGCTTTTATAACCAAAATTACTTCTATATTAGCTAATATTGTTGTAAAAACTATAAAACATAAAAGTCCTTTTTCACCAAATAAATAAAACCAAATTAAAACAAGTCCATAAATAAAAAATAAAGAAAATATTAAAAGTATTTCATTACTAATCATTTTTATTACCTCCAACACCAAAATCTGTATTATTTAATAAAATATCTACTCTATCATTATCTTTATATATAGGATAAATATATTTAATAAAGTTTTCTATTGTATTAGGGTCTGGTTTTATTTTAGTTTTATTTTCTACCATTATATTTATGCATATTCTTTCAAAATGTTCAAGTCCTAGAGCTATATCTTTTAACATAAATTCTACGCTTTGTCCTGGTAAACCTTGTAATAAACATACTTCATCAAAATATTTTTTTATAACATTTATATCTTTTTCTTCAATACCTTTATTTAGAAAACTTTCTCTATAATAATAATCAAAACTTTCTATACCTATTTTAGTTTTTACTGTTATACCTATTTTATTAAATTGTTCTTTTAAATCTTTAATTTTATCTTTATGTAGCCAATGGCATTCAAAATGTAATGTATTAATATTTTTTTCTATACACACACTTTCAATTTTTTTCATAGTTTTTTTATCTAAATCTACAAAACTACCAGAGTTTACAATTTCTAAAGTATTATATTTTCCTGTAACTTTATTTAATTCTTCTTCATTTATATTATAACAATATTCTTCATCTTTGTTAAAATCAGTATGATAATCACAAAAATTGCATTTTTTCCATTTACAACCACTACCAATAAGAAGTAAAAATTCTCTTTTATTTTTTTCTTCAATTATAGAATACCTAATTAAGTTATTCATAAAAAAATCCTCCATTTTTAAAACACAATTTAAACAGTTAAAACCTTGCTTAAAACTATGTCAAATTAAAAATAGAAGATAATATAAAATATTAGTTTATTTAAAAAAGAGCTATTAATATAGCTCAAAAAAATTTATAGTTATAAATAAGCAAATAAATAAAGCATATTTATTTAAAAATTTAATTTGACCTAGTTTTGTTTAAAGACAGGAGGGTTTCGAACTGTCTATATATAATTTTAATTACTTTTAGAAGTATATCATATACTTATTTTAAAATCAATATTAATTTTACATCATTTTTAAAAATTCTTTTTTTAATCTGTTTATTATTCTTTTTTCTAACCTAGAAATATATGATTGTGATATACCTAACATATCTGCTACTTCTTTTTGAGTTTTTTCTATACCATCAGAAAATATACCATATCTAAGTTCTATAATAATACGTTCTCTTTTATCTAGTTTTTTTATTGCTCTTTTTAAAAGTTCTCTGTCAACTTCTTCTTCTAAATTTTTATATATTATGTCAACATCTGTTCCCAATATATCAGATAATAAAAGTTCATTTCCTTCCCAATCTACATTTAAAGGTTCATCAATAGATACTTCTGTTTTAGTTTTGGTGTTTCTTCTCAAATACATAAGTATTTCATTTTCTATACATCTAGTAGCATATGTAGCTAATTTTATGTTTTTATCACATTTAAAAGTGTTTATAGCTTTAATAAGTCCTATACTTCCAATAGAAATTAAATCCTCTACATTTACACCTGTATTTTCAAATTTTCTTGCTATATATACAACAAGTCGTAAATTACGCTCTATAAGTTTAGCTTTTGCCATTTCATCTTCTTCAGTACCTAAAAGAGCTATTATTTCAGCTTCTTCATCATTTGTTAGTGGTTCTGGTAAAACATCTGTACCACCTATATAAAATATATTTTCGTTTTCTTTTTCTTTAAATATATTTATAATATTTTTAAGTATATTTTTCATAGTAAGCATACTATTACCTCCATTTTTTATGCTTAATTAAAACAATTTATAAGTTCAGGGTTTAAAAGTGCATTATAAAAATTATCATTACACAAATTAAAGTTTGATATAGCTACAATAACATCTTTTAGTATTATTTTATTTTCTGTATGTATTTCTATCATATCAATTTTTGTACCTATTAAAAGACCATTTTTTTTGCCTACGCTTTTAAAAGGTATAAGTCTTATGTCAGCATTATGACCTAATTCTAATAGTTTATTTAAATTATCTTCTTGTTTTTCATAAAATATTTCCTTTAGTTTTTCTGGTAATATAGGTTTTAGTGCAATAAATTCAGCTATTATAACAGGTTTTTTTGTTATAGGTTCTTTTAAGTTATTACCTGTATCTAAAAGTGCATTTAATGTTACATTTATATTATTTTTATGTAGTGTAATATTATAAAAGCTTTGTTTTTGTATAAAAATTTTTTTATACCAACTTAAAAATATTTTAATAATTATATATGTACTTATAATAGCTATAACTAAAAATTTTACTTGAAAATTTTCCATTGTAATAGTTAAAAAATAATTAAAATTTGTATAGTAGAAAATAGCAATACTTCCTCCACCTATACAAAATGCTATTATGTTTACTAATAAAAATATTTTAGTAAAATCTTTAATAGTTTTTGGTTTAAAACCAATTAGTATTGATAATATAAATATAAATGATATTATAACAATACTTAAAAGTTTATTATATGGTATAAAAATAATAGTTAAAATATAAAGGAGTGTTGCAAAAAATGAACTAAATAGTATTCTTTTTAAACTAATTTTATCTTTTAAAAGTTTATTTACTATAAAAAATATAAAATAAACCATAATAAAATTTATTAAAAATAATATATCTACATAAATTTCTAATTGCATCTAATCCCTCCATTAGCTTTTATATATAAAATTATATAGATAAATATAAGAAAAATTTGCTATATTTTATACTTAAAATATAAAAATAACTCGACATTTACATAAAAAAAAAGAGCTATAAGCTCTTTTTTTTTCTACGTTCTTCATAATCATCTAAAAAGTTATAAGAATTACCATCTTTATGATATCCTATAATTGTACTTAAATTTACATTTTCTACACTATTAAATATATTTTTTTCTATATTAGGATTATCTTTTCTAAGGTTTCTTATAAGATTTTTTATATTTTGGCGTGTTGAACCACTTTCTTTTTCGTTATTATAGTCTATATTTTCTGTAAATCTACAAGCACATCTTAAAAATTCTAAATTATGATATTTAGCCCAAGCTATAATGTCTTCTTCTCTTACCATATACATAGGTCTTATAAGCTCCATACCTTCAAAATTTTGACTATGTAATTTTGGCATCATAGTTTGAACTTGTCCACCATATATCATTCCCATAAGAATTGTTTCTATAACATCATCAAAATGGTGTCCTAAAGCAATTTTATTACAGCCAAGCTCTTTAGCTTTACTATATAAATGTCCTCTACGCATTCTAGCACAAAGATAACAAGGGTTTTGTTCTATATCTACAACTATATCAAAAATGCTTGTTTCAAAAATAGTAATAGGTATGTTTAAAAGTCTAGCATTATATATTATTTTTTCTAAATTTTCTTTACTATAACCTGGGTTCATTACTATAAATTTTAAATCAAAATGAAATTTTCCGTGTTTTTGTAGTTCTTGCATAAGTTTAGCAAGTAGCATAGAATCTTTTCCACCAGATATGCAAACAGAGATTTTATCATTTTCTTTTACAAGGTCATATTTTTGAATACTTTTTATAAATCCACGCCATATAGTTTTTCTATATTTTTTTATAATACTTCTTTCTATTTCACTATGTTTTTTTCTTTCCAAAAAATTACCTCCTATTTATCTAATCAGAAAGATTTTCTTCTGAAACATAAACAACTTTTTCATTAACAATAGCAACACTTAAAAGTCTATAATCATCATTAACCCATTCAGCATTAAAAACTAAAACCATACATTTTAATTCATTTTCTTTATCTTTAACCATTTCTTTATATAACTTGGTGTCTTTAACAACTCCAAAAGGGTCAATTTGAAAAGTAATTTGTAAAAGTTCTATATTTTCTATAACATCTTTGTCATTTTCAAAATATTTAAAACTTGAAGTATAGTCTGAATCATCATAACATTCATTTTGATATTTACGAATAGCTTGTAAAATTTCAGGGGTAATTTTATCTAAATTTTTTATAAATGATTGATATATTGTAGAATATTCTTCAAATAGTAATTCATTGTTATATTCTTCATATATTCCTTCTTCAGAAAAATACTTTAAATCTTCATCAGAAAATGTTTCAAATTTAAGTTCTATTTCATTTTGAATACCAATAAAATTTATATTGGACACAGTTTCATATCTATTAAAATATGTTTTAGTTAATGTACCAAAAAATTTATCATTTAAAATCATTGTTAACACCTCTTATGTTAATTAATTTTTATTAATAATTAATTTTTTGTATTTTTTATAAATTTTTTTAAAATTATCATTATTATTACTTAATATTTTTATTATTTTATCATCATAAAAATTAAGCAATATACAGTTATTTGTATCTATAAAAAATACAGATGAAGTTAATTCTATAAAACCATCATTATTTAAAAATAAAATTTCTTTTATAAGATTTTTTATTTTAATTTTTTCTTTAGATAAGTCCCAATAAAAAAATATAGTTTCTTTTAAAATGTTATCTTCTGTTTCACATAAATATTTATTCATAAAAATAGGCTTTTTTAACTTACATATATCAATAAATCTATTTAAAATAGTTATTGTATTTTCTAAATTACTACTATTATCTTCATTATAAATAAAATCTATTTTAAATATTAATGTATCAAAATTAAAATTTTTGTATATTTTTAAACTATTTTTTAATCCTTTTTTATAATTTTTTATGTTATCACATATTAATAAATCTAAACAGTTATTACTAGAATTAAAGTCTGTATTAAAATTTATGCCTAATTCTTTAAAAGTATCTTTTACTTTTGATTGTATCATAGTTAATCCTTCTTTCTAGTATTATCTAGTTATTAAAGCTACACATTCTATATGTGTTGTCATACAAAACATATCTACAGGTTGTATTTTATCTAATTTAAAACCAAAATTAGATAAATATTCAATATCTCTAGCTAAAGTAGAATTATCACAAGATACATATACAAGGTTTTTAATATCTGTTTTAACTATTGCATCTAACAATAGTTTATCACAACCTTTTCTTGGTGGGTCTACTACTATAACATCTGGATATATATTTTGTTCAAATATAAGTTTTGGAATAATTTCTTCAGATTTACCAACAAAAAATTCTGTATTATTTATATTATTAAGTTTAGCATTTTCTTTAGCATTTTTTATAGCATCTGGTACAATTTCTATACCATATACTTTTTTACAATTTTTAGCTAAAAATAAAGAAATAGTACCTATACCACAATAGGCATCAAAAACTATTTCATTACCTTTTAAATTGCAAAAATTTAAAGCAGTTTCATATAATACTTCTGTTTGAATAGGGTTAACTTGATAAAAGGATAGGGGGGATATATTAAATTTTAAATCTTTAATATAATCTACAATATAACCTTTTCCAAAAATAGTTTCTATTTTATCCCCTAAAATAACATTGTTATTATTAGTATTATAATTTATAACAATGCTATCTAAATTAGTTATATCTTTAAATTTTTTTATAAGTAAATCTTTGTATAAAAATTTATTATTATTTATTACAAAACATATTAGAAGCTCATTTGTTTTATTACCTATTCTAGTTACAATATGTCTTAAATCACCTTTACCTGTATTTTCGTCATATATAGAAATATTACTTTCTTTTATAAATTCTCTTGTTTTTTCTATAATAACATTATTTATAGGATTTTGTATTATACAATTATCTATATTTATTATATTGTGTGAACGAGGTTTATAAAATCCTATATTTACTTTATCTGTAAAATTTATAGGAAAACTAGCTTTATTTCTATAATTAAATGGTTTGTCCATACCAATAGCTTTAGGTACTTTTATATTTTCTATTTTTGCAATTTTTTTTAAATTTGATTGTATAAAATTAGATTTTATATTAAGTTGTTCATTATAATCAAGATGTAAAAGGTTACAACCTCCACATTTTCCAAAATGTTCACATATAGGTTCTTTTCTAAATGGTGAAGGTATTAGTATTTTTATAAGTTTACCATAACCATAATTTTTTTTTACCTTTATAATTTTTATATTTACTTTTTCATTAGGTAAAGCACCTTCAACAAAAACAGTAAAATTATCTATTTTACCAATACCTTCTCCATTTATACCAATATCAATTATATCTATATCAAAGTAATCATTTTTTTTAATGTTCATTTTAATTTCCTTTTTTTATATCTATTTTATCTGAATTTAAATATTGTTGTAAAGCTTTAGCTAAAAGCTTTTCATCTGTTATATTTAAAACTCTTTCTATATTTTTTTTATCAAAATTTTTTTCTTTTTCATTCATAAAATCACCAAAATTATTTCTTTTTATTAAGATTTTTTGCAAATTCGCAAACAGTTTGCCTACATAAACAATATCTACAATGTACAAAACTACAATTTGCTTCACCTTCGCCAGTTTTTAACATATATCGCATATCTTCTAATATATTTAAAACACATTTTCTTAAACGTCTGGTATTTCTTATTGTAAATGAATAATCATTATATATAAGTTTACCTTTTTTTACTCTATAACCATATAAGTCTTTAATAATTAAAAAATATGCTACTAGTTGCATTAAATCGCCAGTATGAGGCATAGGTTCATCTTTTATGCTCCCACTTTTAAGTTCTATTACATAACAAGTATTAAATTTTTTAAATACAAAATCTGGTTTACCTTGTATATTATATTTTTCTGAATAAAGTATTTTTTTGTATATAACATTAGATTTTTTATTTTTAGCATTTTGGTCTGTATAAAATAATCTATAACCAAAAGGGGCTAACCCTCTAGATTTACTTTTTTTTATAGGTTTAGGTTTAAATAATATTAATACTAATAAAGTAATAATAATAACAAGAGTTATTACCAAATATTCACTAATTTTAATATCCATAATAATAAAACTGTCAAAAATCCTAAAACTATAAATAATACAATAAATCTAGTAATTAATATTGACTTTCTTTTTTCTAAAAAATCATCGTGAAAGGCTACACCTCTTTTAAAATTTTCTAATGTTTTATATTTAAATTCATTTTCTTTATTTTTAGCTTTGTATTTAAATTGGTTTTGTTTTGTTTTGTACTTAAATTGATTTTGTTTTGTTTTATATTTAAATTCTTTTCCAGTTTTATAGCTTTCTCTAATATTTTTTTGTCCATAAAGTCTTTCATAATACCAACTGTATTGACAATAACAATATTTATTTATCTCATTGGCAGATATTTTTTCACTATCATTATACATTAAAATGTAGTTTTCCTAATATTTCTTGCTAACATTTTATGATAACCAACCCAGTTACCATTGGTGTTATCGGCTAATATTGCATCTTCATACATTTTAACTTTTGCATCTAGTTCATCTGCACAATGTAAAATAAATGCTTCTATTGTTTTAGGTCTTTTAGGTGAGCCAAATTCATATTCTCCATGATGAGAAATTATACTATGTTTTAAAAGTGACTTTAATTGATGTGGAAAATTTTCTATTTTATTTGCTTCTTTTGTTACAAGCTCTGTACCTATAATAATATGTCCTAAAAGTTGTCCATCATCTGTATAGTCGTTATCTGGAAAAGGTGATAATTCAAACATTTTACCAACATCATGTAAAAGTGCAGAGGCTATAAGTATATCTCTGTTTACATTACTATAATGTTTAGATAAAAAGTCACAAATTTCACATATAGACAAACTATGCTCTAAAAGACCACCCATATAGCTATGGTGCATACTTTTAGCTGCTGAATGTATTTTAAATCTTTCTCTTAATTCATTATTTTTAATATAAATATTTTCTAAAAGTATTTTAATATATTGATTTTCTAAACTGTTTATAATATTTACAATTTTTTTATAAAGTTCTTCAATATTTTTATCTGTTGAAGGTATATAGTCCATAGGGTTATATTCGCCTTCTTCACTACGTCTAATTTTTCTTATATTAAGTTGTGGTTCATTTTGATATGATAAAACTGTACCATCTATTTTTATAAAATCATTTTCTTCAAAACTTTGTATTTGATTATTAAGTTCCCAAACTTTAGCATTTATAGTGCCTGTTTTATCTTGAAGAAGTAACGAAAGGTAGTTTTTACCAGCACGTGATTTTAAAGTTTGCTTTTTTTTGCAAAGATAATGCTCAACTACTGTTTCATCTATTTTTAAATCTGATATATATCTCATTAATAAACCTCCAAATTTTTTATAATATAAATATACTATGTAAATATAAATTAGTCAAACTTTTTAAGTGCTTTATTGCTAGAATAATTAAAAAGTCGACCTTGAAACCTATTTTCAGCTATCATTTTTTCTATTATATTGTCTCTTATTTTCCACCAACTCATACCCCAATTTGAAAATAAAGTAAATTCTTCTGGAGCTCTACTTATAATACGTTGTATTGCTATATCAGGTGACAAATATTCTAAAAATGTTATAACTTTTTCTATGTAATCTTCAACAGGTAGCATAGTAAACTCATTGTTTAAATATTGTTTAGCAAGTATTGTATTTTTTTCAATGTAAAGGGCATGTAATTTTACAAAGTTTGTATTTAAAACAGATATTATTTTAGCTGTTTCTATTGTATCTTCTATTGTGTCCCAAGGTAAATTCAATATTATATGTGTACACACATTAAAATTATAAGATTTTATAAAATTTACTGCTTGAATATATTCTGCTAATGTATGTCCTCTATTTATTTTATTTAAAGTTTTATAGTTAACTGTTTGTAAACCTAATTCTATTGTTATATCTATATTATAACTATTCTTTATATTTTTTAAAACTTCTAAATATTCAATACTTATACAATCTGGCCTTGTAGATATAGAAATATCTACTATATCTTCCATTACTGCTTCATTTACATATTTTTCAAATAAATCAAGTGGAATATATGTATTAGAGTAGCTTTGAAAATATGCTATAAATTTTTTTGCATTAAATTTTTTTGTTATATGTTCTTTATTTTTTAAAAGTTGTTCTTTTATAGATAAATTAGCAGATAAATTTTCAAAACCTACTCCTTTATCTCCACAATAAGTGCAACCACCATAACCTACATTACCATCTCTATTTGGGCAATTAGTTTCCTTTAATGATATAGGGAGTTTATATACTTTTTCTCCATATTTTTCTTTTAAATATTTTGAATATTCTTTATACATAAAATACCTTTCTAATCTATAATAATATAATAATTATAAATTAATTATATTAAATTTAAAATATATTTTCAAGAAAACTATTGACAATAACTAGATTTTTTTGTTAATCTAAAAAACAGAGTAATTTTTTGTTTAAAATAATTAAAAAATATAAATATAAAAAATGAAAAAGGTAGGAGCTTTATGGCAAAAAAAAATACAAAAAAAATATCTGAATATGGAAACGAAAGTATTACCTCTTTAAAAGGTGCTGATAGGGTAAGACTAAGACCTGCTGTAATTTTTGGTTCTGATGGTATTTTAGGTTGTAAACATTCTATTTTTGAAATATTATCAAATTCTATTGATGAAGCAAGAGAAGGTTTTGGAAATTTAATTAAAATAGCATATTTTAAAGATAAATCTATATGTATAGAAGACAACGGTAGAGGTATACCTGTAGATTATAACCCTAAAGAAGAAAGATATAATTGGGAACTCTTGTTTTGTGAACTTTATGCAGGTGGTAAATATCTTAATAATAGTGGTGAAAATTATGAGTTTAGTTTAGGGCTTAATGGACTTGGGCTTTGTTCTACACAATATAGCTCTGAATATATGGACGTAGAAATTATTAGAGATGGTTATAAATATAGTTTACATTTTGAAAAAGGTGAAAATATAGGAGGCTTAAAAAAAGAAGAAACTAGTATAAAAACTACTGGTAGTAAAATACATTGGCGTCCAGATACTGAAGTTTTTACTGATATAAACATAGAAATTGATTATTTTAAAGAAATTTTAAAAAGACAATGTGTAGTAAATGCTGGGCTTAAATTTGAACTTTATGATGAAGAAACAGATGAAACTTTTTATTTTTGTTATGAAGAAGGTATAAAAGATTATATAAAAGAAATAGCAGGTGAAAAGAGTTTTATAGAACCTGTTTATTATAGCCACGAAACAAAAGGTAAAGATAGAGAAGATAAAGATGAATACAAACTCAAATTTGAAATGGCTTTTACTTTTAACAATGAAGTAAACATAGTAGAATATTATCACAACTCTAGCTTTTTAGAATATGGTGGTTCACCAGATAAGGCAGTAAAATCTGCTTTTGTATTTGCTATTGATAAATATATAAAATCTAATAATTTATATAAAAAAGATGAAAAGAAAATAGTTTATTCTGATATAGAAGATAGTTTGATTATGGTTATAAATTCTTTTTCTACTCAAACAAGCTATGAAAATCAAACTAAAAAAGCTATAACAAACAAATTTATACAAGATGCTATGACTGACTTTTTAAAAGAACGTTTAGAAGTCTATTTTATAGAAAATAAATCTGATGCTGATAAGATAGCTAATCAAGTTTTAATAAATAAAAGAAGTAGAGAAACTGCCGAAAAAACTAGAATAAATATTAAAAAGAAACTTACTGGTTCTTTAGATATGAACAATAGAGTAGAAAAATTTGTTAATTGCAGGTCTAAAGATACTACTAAAAGAGAAATTTATATAGTTGAAGGTGATTCTGCTCTTGGTGCTTGTATGCAAGGGCGTGATGCAGAGTTTCAAGGTATAATGCCTGTTAGGGGTAAAATATTAAACTGTTTAAAAGCTAACTATGATAAAATTTTTAATAGTGATATTATAACAGACTTATTAAAAGTATTAGGTTGTGGTGTTGAAATAAAAACTAAACATAATAAAGATTTAAATAGTTTTGACTTAAATCAACTTAGATGGAGTAAAATTATTATTTGTACAGATGCTGATGTAGATGGTTTTCAAATAAGAACACTTATACTTACTATGCTTTATAGATTAGTGCCTACTTTAATAGAAGAAAAAAAAGTTTTTATTGCTGAATCTCCACTTTATGAAATTACAACAGGTAAAAAAACTTATTTTGCATATTCTGAAAAAGAAAAAGCTGATATAATTAAAAAAATAAGTGGTAAATATCATATACAACGTTCAAAAGGGCTTGGTGAAAATGAACCTGAAATGATGTGGCAAACTACTATGAACCCTGAAACTAGAAAACTTGTTCAAGTTTTACCTGAAGATGTAGAAAAAACAAAAGAAATGTTTGAAATGTTACTTGGGGATAACTTAAAAGGTAGAAAAGAATATATAGAACAAAATGGTTATAAATATATAGACCTTACAGATGTTTAATAAATAATATAAGGAGTTTTTATGAATAATTATATAGAACAACCAATAACTAAAACATTAGAATTAAATTATATGCCTTATGCTATGAGTGTTATTATATCTAGAGCTATACCTGAAATAGATGGCTTTAAACCTTCACATAGAAAATTATTATATACTATGTACTTAATGGGACTTTTGAAAGGAAATAGAACAAAATCTACTAATGTTGTTGGCCAAACAATGAAATTAAATCCTCATGGTGATATGGCTATTTATGAAACATTAGTAAGACTTACAAGAGGTAATGATGCCTTACTTACTCCTTTTATAGATTCTAAAGGTAACTTTGGTAAACAGTTTTCTAGGGATATGGCTTTTGCTGCTTCTAGGTATACAGAAGTTAAGCTAGATAAAATTTGCGAAGAAATATTTAAAAATATAGATAAAAATACAGTAGACTTTATTGATAACTATGATGGAAGTATGAAAGAACCTGTACTTTTTCCTACTACTTTCCCAAATATATTAGTTACTAATAATCAAGGTATAGCTGTTAGTATGGCAAGTTCTATTTGTAGTTTTAATTTAAAAGAAGTTTGTGATGTTACTATAAAGTTTATTAAAAATGAAAATATTGATATTAAAAAATATTTAAAAGCGCCTGATTTTTCTAGTGGTGGAGAACTTATTTATAATGAAAAAGAAATAAATAATATATATCAAACTGGGCGTGGTAGTTTTAAACTTAGAGGAAAATATAGATTTGATAAGAAAAATAGTCTTATTGAAATTTATGAAATACCTTATACTACAACTGTTGAAGCTATTATTGATAAAATCATTAATCTTGTAAAAACTAATAAAATTAAAGAAATAAATGATGTTAGAAATGAAACTGATAAAAATGGTTTAAAAATTGCCATTGATATTAAAAAAAGTGCTAATGCAGAATTACTTATGCATAAATTGTATTCTATGACACCACTTAGTGATAGTTTTAGTTGTAATTTTAATGTACTTATTGATGGTGTACCTAAAACTATGGGTGTAAAAGAAATTCTTACAGAGTGGTTAAAATTTAGAATACAATGTATAAAAAGACAAACGGCTTATGATTTAGAAAAGAAAAAAGTTAAACATCATCTTTTAAGTGGGCTTTCTAAAATATTGTTAGATATAGACAAAGCTATTTCTATTATTAGAGATACAGAAGAAGATAATATGGTTATACCTAATCTTATAGATGGATTTAATATAGATAAAGAACAAGCTGAATATATAGCTGAAATAAAACTTAGAAATCTTAATAAAGAATATCTTTTAAATCGTGTAAAAGAGCGTGAACAGTTAGAAAAAGATATGAAAGAATTAAAAGATATATATGATAGTGAAGAACTTATTAAAAATATAATATGTATGGAGCTTAAAGAAGTATCTAAAAAACACGGAAAACCAAGAAAAACAGAAATAATATATCATGAAGAAGTAAAAGAAATAGAAGAACACGAACTTATAGAAGATTATACAGCAAAATTTTTCTTAACAAAAGAAAACTATTTTAAAAAAGTTACTTTAGTTTCTTTACGTTCTTCTGGGGAGCATAAATTAAAAGATGAAGATGTTATTGTTCAAGAAATAGAAGCTAACAATAAAGCTGAAATAATTTTCTTTTCTGATAAATCAAATGTGTATAAAATAAAAGCATATGATATACCAGAAGTAAAGGTTAGTAATATAGGGCATTATTTACCTAATATTTTAGGTATGGAAGAAGATGAAAATATATTATATTTTGTTATAACAAATGATTTTAAAGGACATATGTTATTTGTATTTGAAAATGGTAAAATAGCTAAAATACCTTTAGAGGCTTATCAAACTAAAGTTAATAGAAAAAAACTTATAAATGCTTATAGTGATAAAAGTAACTTAATAAGTATTAAATATATTTTAGAAGATAGAGATATTATTTTAATTAGGGATAATGTAAAAGCAATTTTAGTAAATACTAGTTTAATAGAAGAAAAGACTACAAAGTCTTCAATGGGTATTAGTGTATTAGTTAATGATAAAAATAGTAAAGTTACTTATTGTTTAGAAAATGATGAATTTTTATGTGAAAGTATAGAATATTATCGCATTACAGAGCTTCCAGTAAACCCTAATTTGATATTAGATAATGATAAAAAGAAAAATAAGTTTTTAAAATAGATAAAACAAAATAAAGTTATAAAAAAGGACTTTTTTACATATATTTTTATAAAAATAAAATATGTAGGAGGTCTTTTTTTATGGAAATTTTAAAGAAAGATATAACAATAGATAAAAAAGTAGGAAAAGAAACTAGCCAAGTTTTAATAGAGGGGGATATTATAGTTCCAGATACAAAACCAGATATAGATACAGTTTTAGAAGCTAATGGAACAGCATATATAGATAGTAAAGACATAGTTAATGATAGAATAACTTTTAAAGGTAATTTAGACATAAATGTTTTATTTGTTGCAAAAGGTGACAGTAAACCTATATACAATATGCAATGTACATATCCTATTAATGATTTTATAAATATGGAAGGTATAGACAAGAGTATGACTGTTTTTACTACTTGTACTATTACAAATTTAGATTATAAACTTATAAATGATAGAAAAGTAAGTTTTAGGGCTATTTTAGATGTTACTTCTGAAGTTTTAGCTAAAGAAAATATAGAGGCAGTTTCTACAATAGATGGACTTGATGAAAAACAAATGAAAGTAACTAATATTAATGTAAATAGAATAGCTTGTACAAAATTTGACCGTTTTAATATAAAAGATGATATAGAAATATCTAGTGGTAGACCTAATATTAAAGAAATACTAGATGTGAATTTTAATATTATTAATAAGGACATAAGAACTCAACTAGAAAAAATAAATATATCTGGTGATGTTAGAGCCTGTATACTTTATAAAAGTGATGAAGAAGATAGTATTATTACATATTTTGAACAAGATATACCTTTTAATGGTATAATAGAAGTTGAAGGTGCTACTGATGATATGATAGGTGATGTATATTTAGATATACAAGAAAAAAATACTCAAATTTTAGAAGATGTTGATGGAGAACCTAGAGTAATAGGTATAGATATTCATGTAGGATGTAATATTAAAGTTAGCTATGAAGATAAAATGAATATATTAGAAGACGCATATGCTTTAGATAAACAAATTAACATTGAAAAAAATATGCAAAGTTATCCTATGTTAATTTGTAAAAATAAAAATCAAGCATCTATTAAAGAAATTATAAAATTAGATGAAGAATGTCCTCCTATTTTACAAGTTTTAAAAGTTTCTGGAAAACCTATTTTAGATAATATTGAAGTTTTAGAGGATAAAATTGTAGCTGAAGGTGTTATTGATTGTAAAATATTATATATTACAAATAGTGATGAATATCCTATGTATTGTTTTAATACAATTATACCTTATACACAAACTATTGATGCTAAAGGTACTAAACCTGAAGTAGCAAAAGTTGATATTAATTCTTATATTGAACATATAGGTATTAATATGATGTCTGATAAAGATGTAGAAGTAAGATGTGCTATAAATTTTGATACAGTTGTAACTAAAGATAAGGAAATTTCATTTATTACAGATGTTATTTTTGATGAATTAGACCAAGATTTTTTAAATAGTATTGCTAGTATGATTATTTATGTAGTTCAACCAGGTGATACTCTTTGGGATTTAGCCAAAAAATTTAATACAACAGTAGATGATATAATAGAACTTAATGATATAGAAAACCCTGATTTAATATATCCAGGGCAAAAATTATTAATACTTAAAAAAGTATGTTAATATTTAATTAAAAAACTCTAGGTTTTAAACTAGAGTTTTTTTATATATTTATTACTATATTTCATTTAATGTTAAATATTGAACTTTTTTTACTTTTATTATATACTTATTTTGTATAGTTTATTGTTTTTATTTATTATAAAAATTTTTATAAGATATTTAATTTATATTTTAAATGTGATATAATAAATATGTTATAAAATAAAAATAATTTTTAAGAGGTATAAGTATGATAGTATTAAAAACGCTTTTTAGAGATAAAGAAATTTTTAAAAGGTATATAAATTCATCTAACTTAGACTTTAATAAAAATTGTCTTATTAGAGTATATAGTTCTATATGCACACCTAATGAAATAATACAAATATCAAAAGATATAAAAGATGTTATTCCTATTTCTAATATTATAGGTGGTAGTTGTTGTGGAGTTGTTTATAATGGTGAACAATTTGATAATGAAACACTTGTTATAATAGAACAATTTGACAATGTTAAAATACAAACTAATAAATATAGCTTTAAAGATAAAAGTGCCTATGAAGTAGCAAAAGAAATAAATAATGATTTGGATGGATTTGATATACCTCTTGTACATATTTTATTTGGAGAACATTATATTGATATACATCAATTTGTTGATGAGTTTAATTTATTAAATCAAAAAACAAAAATTGTTGGTGGGGCAACTGGGGAAATTTTGCCAAAAAATTTACAGCCATATGTATTAATTGAAGATGAAATAGTAGAAAGTGGTGTTGTTACTGCGAGTCTTATTTCACAAACTTTAAATATTTTTACAGAAGTTAATACTGCTGTAGAACCTATAACTAATAGCTATAATATAAATAAATGTGATGGAGAAAATATTGTTAATATAGAAAATATTTCAGCTGTAGAATGGTGTAAAAATATATTTGGTGTAAGCAGTGATGAAGAAAAAGGTCAATTTCAAAATGATATTCTTACTCTTTTTCCTCTTATTTTAGATAAATATAAATGTAATGATGTTACTAGACTTATAAAGTATGATTTTCATACAAAAAATATATCATTATACTGTTCAAAATTAAATAATAATATAGAATTTAAAATAGGATATGTAAGTCCATTTAAATGTGTAAAAAAAATGTATGATATATGCACTCAATTAGAAAAACAACCTTTAGAAAATTTATTTTTTTATTCTTGTTTATTTAGAAAATCTTTTTTAGGAAACTGTGCAAAATGGGAAACAAGTCCTTTTGGAAATCAAATTTGTGGAGTTTTTATGATGGGTGAAATATCTAATATAAATAATAAAAATGAGTTTTTAAATGGTTCTTGTTGTTTCTTAGGTATTGGTGAAGATAATAGTAAAAAAATTGAAATTAATTTTAAAGTTTTTGATGACCTTTATAAAATAAAAGATGAAAATGAAAGAATATTAAATACTGTATTAAAAAAACATAATTTAGCTATATCAGAACAAAATAAACAATTATTAGAAAAAGTTATAGCAAAACAATCTAAGGCAGAAAGTAATTTATATTTTGATAATAATTTACAAATGAATAATAGTATTAAATTTTCTCATGATAAAAATATTAGAAAATTTAATAAAATATGTTTAATACAATTAGAAAATTCAGAATTAATGTTTTCAAGAATGGAAAAAGAAGAATATTATGTTAATTTGAAAAATGTTATAAATTCTATGATACAATTTATAGATAACTATAAAAATTATAATGTTGAATATGAAGTTTATAGTGTAAATAGTAATATAGTATTTTTTGCACTTAAAGATAATACTAATAGTAATGAATTTTCTAATTTTGTTAATACTTTATATGAAAAATTTCAATTTGTAAAATTAGAAAATCGAGATGAAATGTTTATTTTTAGATTTGCTATTGTTGAAGATGAAAGTAATTTATTAGAATGTGGTCTTGAAACTTTACAAAAATGTAAAGCTTTACAAACATATTTTTTGGTATATGATAAAGATGATAATTGTAAAACAGATTTTAATTATGAAATGGAAGTTATACATCTTCTTAATAATGCCATAAAAAATGACTGGATAGTACCTTACTTTCAAGGAATTCATGATAATAAAAATAAAACTATAAATAAATATGAAGCATTGATAAGAATTAAAGATAATGAGGGTAAAATATATTATCCAGGTTATTTTATGGAAATATCAAAAAAATATAATATTTATTCTAATATAAGTAGAATTATGATAAATAAAGTATTTAATCTTTTTAAAGATAAAAAAACAAGTGTTTCTATAAATTTATCTGCTTATGATGTAAATTCTAAAGGTATTCAAGAAAGTATATTTAATAATTTAGAAAATTCACCAAATGGAAACTTTATATTTGAATTATTAGAAGATGAATGTTTTAGAGATATAAAAATGTTAAATGAATTTATTTACAAAGTTAAAAAATATAATGTAAAAATTGCTATTGATGATTTTGGTACAGGATATTCAAATTTTATGGAAATTGCTAAAATTGCACCAGACTTTATAAAAATAGATGGTAGTATAGTCAAAAATATAGATAGTGATGATATAAGTAGAAAGGTTTTAAATAATATTGTATTTTTGGGAAACCAATTAGAATCTGAACTTGTAGCAGAATTTGTTGAAAATGAAAATATACAAATTATTTTAGAAGAATTAGGTGTAGATTTTTCTCAAGGTTATTATTTTACTAAACCAGAACCATATGAAGTAATAAAAGATAATATACAATAAATTTTTAAGCTAGAGTAAAAATTTTTACTTTAGCTTTTTCTAAAATATAAAATTAAATAAAAATTTATATAAAGCCTTGATATATATTTTTATTTGGTATATTATATTTATATACTAGTAATTTAATAGTAATTAATATAAATTTTAGAATTTAGGAGGCTTTAAAAATGTATAATAAATATTCAAAAAAAGCTCAAGAGTTTATAGATGATAAAGAAATTTTAGACACTATACAATGGGTAAAAGATAATATAAATAATAAACAATTAATAAGTGAGGTTTTAGAAAAGGCTAAACAATTAAAAGGTATTGACCATAGAGAAGCACTTTTATTATTAGAATGTCCTTTTGAAGATTTAAACAACAAAATGTATGACCTTGCTAAATATATAAAAAATAAAATATATGGTAAAAGAGTAGTTTTATTTGCACCTATATATTTATCAAATTATTGTGTTAATGGTTGTGTGTACTGTGCGTATAATCACAAAAATAAAGATATACCTAGAAGAAAGTTAACTCAAGAAGAAATAGCTAATGAAGTTAAAGTTTTACAAGATATGGGTCATAAAAGATTAGCATTAGAATTAGGTGAAGACCCTGTTAATAATTCTATTGATTATGTTTTAGAAAGTATTAAAACTATTTATAGTATTAAACATAAAAATGGTGCTATAAGACGTGTAAATGTAAATATAGCTGCCACTACTGTTGAAAATTATAAGAAGCTTAAAGAGGCAGAAATAGGTACTTATATATTATTTCAAGAAACTTATAATAAAGAAAACTATGAAAAATTACATCCTTATGGGCCTAAACATAACTATGATTATCATACAGAGGCTATGGATAGAGCTATGGAAGCTGGTCTTGATGATGTTGGTATAGGTGTTTTATTTGGTCTTAATATGTATAAATATGATTTTGTTGGTCTTTTAATGCATGCAGAACATTTAGAGGCTGTTATGGGTGTTGGACCTCATACTGTTAGTGTACCTAGAATAAAAGATGGTAACAATATTGATAGTTCAAAATATAGTGATGCAATATCTGATGAATTATTTAAAAAGATAATTGCTATTTTAAGAATTACTATGCCTTATGCTGGTATTATTGTTTCTACTAGAGAATCGCAACAAGTTAGAGCAGAAACTTTAGAAGTTGGTGTTTCTCAAATAAGTGGAGGTTCTAAAACAAGTGTTGGTGGTTATACTACTGCTCCAGAAGAAAAAACAGAACAATTTTCTATTACTGATGAAAGAACATTAGAAGAAATAGTTGAATGGTTATTAAAACTTGGTTATGTACCTAGTTTTTGTACGGCTTGTTATAAAGAAGGTAGAACAGGTGATAGATTTATGCAATTAGCTAAGTCTGGGCAAATTGTTAATTGTTGTAACCCTAATTCTTTAATTACTTTAAAAGAATATGCTGAAAATTATGCTTTAGATAATACTAAAAATATTGCTAATAAAGTTATAAATGAAGAGTTAGAAACTATACCTAATGAAAAAGTAAAAAATCTTACTAGAAAGTATTTAGAAGAAATATGTGATGGTAAACAAGATTTTAGATTTTAAAAGGAGGAAATATAATTGAATAGTGTACCAAAAGGAGAAAGAAAGCATATTGCTATTTTTGGAAAAACTAATACAGGTAAATCTTCATTAATAAATTTTTTAACTAATCAAGATTTATCTATTGTTTCTGATAAAGAAGGAACTACAACTGACCCTGTATATAAAAATATGGAAATAATAGGACTTGGTGCTTGTACTTTAATTGACACTGCTGGTTTTGATGATAGTACAGATTTATCTGATGAAAGAATGAAAAAAACAGAAAATGCACTTTTAAAAACAGATTTAGCTATTTTAGTATTTTCTGATGAAGATTTTCAACTTGAAAAAAAATGGGTACAAAAATTTAAAAGTTTAGAAATACCCTTTATACTTGTTTTAAATAAAATAGATGAATTAAAAGAAACAGAAATTTTAGCTACTAAAATATTTAATGATTTTAGTATTAATCCTATTTTAATAAGTTGTAGGAATAAAATAGGTTTTGAAGATTTAATTTATGCTATAAAAAATCATTTTAAAAATGAAATTGAAATTGATATAACAGGGGATTTAGTAAAAGAAAATGATACTGTTTTACTTGTTATGCCTCAAGATAAACAAGCTCCCAAAGGTAGACTTATTTTGCCTCAAGTTCAAGTTTTAAGAGAATTATTAGATAAAAAATGTACTGTTATTTCTACTTCTTTAAAAGACATTTCAAATGCTTTAAATAGTTTAGTTAAACCACCCAATGTTATTATAACAGATTCTCAAATTTTTAAAGAAGTTTATGAGCAAAAACCTAAAGAAAGTAAAATGACTTCTTTTTCTGTTTTATTTGCTGGTTATAAAGGTGATATAGATTATTATTTAGAAAGTGTTAAAATTTTAGAAAATTTAAAAGAAAATGCAAATATTATAATTTCAGAAGCTTGTACTCATAATGCAATAGATGGTGACATAGGTAGAGAAAAAATACCTAATCTTTTAAGAAAAAAATTTGGTAATAAAATAAATATAACAGTAGTAACTGGTGATAATTTACCTGATGACTTAGAAAATTATGATTTAATAATTCAATGTGGTGCTTGCATGTTTAATAGAAAATATGTTCTCAATAGGATAAATATGGCTAAAGATAAAAACATACCTGTTACTAATTATGGTATAATTATAGCTTATTTAAATGGTATACTAGATAAAATAAATATTTAAAGGAATGGTTTTTTTGATAGATAAAATATTACAAAAAGATGAATTAACAAAAGAAGATTTAATAACTCTTTTATCAATAGAAGATGAACAAGATTTACAAAAACTTTTTGAAAAAGCATATTCTATAAAAGAAAAATATATTGGAAAAATTTCTCATTATAGAGGGCTTATAGAATTTTCAAATTATTGTATAAAAGATTGTGAATATTGTGGTATTAGAAAAAGTAACAATTTAGTTGACAGATTTTTTATGAATAAAGAAGAAATTTTGAAAATGGCTAAATGGGCTTTTGAAAATGAATATGGTTCTATAACTTTACAATCTGGTGAAAGAACTGATAAAGATTTTATAGATTTTGTTACTGATGTTATAAAATCTATAAAAGATTTTACTAATGGTAAACTTGGTATGACATTATGTATGGGTGAACAGACAGAAGAAACTTACAAAAAATGGTTTGAAGCTGGTGGTCATAGATATTTACTTAGAATAGAAACTACTAATGAACAATTATACAAAAATATTCACCCAGAAAATGAATTACATTCTTTTTCTAATCGTGTAGATTGTTTAAAATCTTTAAGAAAAATAGGTTATCAAGTTGGTACTGGTGTTATGATGGGTATACCTAATCAAACAATAGAAGATTTAGCTAATGATATTATTTTCTTTAAAAATATGGATATTGATATGATTGGTATGGGTCCTTATATTGTTCATAAAGATACTCCTATAGGAAAATATGCAATAGAAAATAATCTTGACACTAATGAAAATAAAAAATATAGATTTCTTTTAGGACTTAAAATGATAGCAGTTACTAGAATATTTTTAAAAGATGTAAATATTGCGGCTACAACTGCTTTACAAGCTTTAGACCCTCTAGGTAGAGAAAAAGGTATTAAAGCTGGAGCTAATATTCTTATGCCTATTATAACTTTAGAGGATTATAGAGAAAAATATCAATTATATGACAATAAGCCTTGTATAGATGATAATGCTGATAAATGTAAAAATTGTTTAACTGGTAGAGTTATGAGTGTTGGTGAAAAAGTTGGTTTTGGTGAATTTGGAGACTCTAAACACTTTTTTAAAAAATCAAGATAGTTTTATCTTGATTTTTTTGTAGTAAAAATATATAAATTTATAAATTATTATTTAAAAATTATAATATATGTATATAAAAAATTAATTTATGAAATTTTTATAATTGAAAATACTATAATAATAATTTATAATTAAAAACAAAAGCATAAAAATTACTAATTTTAGTATGCTTATAAAGGAGATAGATATTAATGATTTCTAATAATAAGATTTGTATTAGCAATAACTGGCAATATTTTAATGAAAATGAAAGTAATAAAGTTACTATTAATATACCTCATAATAATGTTAATGTTCCATATAGCTATTTTGATGAAAAAATATATCAAATAATTAGCTATTATGAAAAAAATATTAATATTGAAAATGATAAAAAAAGAATATTTTTAAAATTTGATGGTGTTATGACTGCTTTTACATTATATGTTAATGGTAAAAAATTATCAGAACAAAGAGGAGGTTATATACCTCATAGTATAGAAATAACAGACTATGTAAAAGTAGGAGAAAATAAAATTTTTGTGGAAGTAGATTCTACTGAAAGAAATGATATACCACCTTTTGGATATGTTGTAGATTATCTTACTTTTGGTGGTATTTACAGGGATGTTTGGAAATATGAATTAGATAATACATTTATAAAAAATTTATTTTTTAAATATGAAATATTAGAACATAATGGAACATATGGCAAAGTTAAATGTATGCCTATTATACAAGTTGATTGTTTAAATGATGAAAATATTGATATTATTTATAATATTTTAAATAATAAAGTAGATACAAATATTAATGTTAAAAAGGGTGTTAATAGATATAATTTAAATGAAATTATCATTGAAAATGTAGAATTATGGTCTATTGAAAACCCTAAAATGAATTTATGTAATGTAACTTTAATAAGTGATACATCTAAAGATAATGCTAGTATAAATGTTGGATTTAGAGATTTGAAAATACTTCATAATGGCATTTTTATAAATAATGAAAAAATAAAACTAATGGGCTTAAATAGACACCAAAGTTTCCCTTATGTTGGTTATGCTATGCCTAAAAGAGTTCAAGAAGAAGATGCTATTATATTAAAAGAAGAGTTAGGTTTAAATACTGTTAGATGTTCTCATTACCCACAATCTACATACTTTTTAGATAAATGTGATAATATCGGTTTATTAGTTTTAGAAGAAATACCTGGTTGGCAACATATTAGTAAAGATGAAAGTTGGCGAAATCAAGTATTAGATGATGTAAAAGCTATGATAGAAAGAGACTATAATCACCCTAGCATTATAACTTGGGGTGTTAGAATAAATGAATCTGGTGATGATGAAGAATTATATACTAAAACTAACAATTTAGCAAAAGAATTAGATGACACTAGACTTACTTCTGGTGTTAGATGTTATGAGGGAAGTCAACTTTTAGAAGGTATTTATACTATGAATGATTTTGTTCATAATGGAGGAGAAGATATTCTTAGAAATAGAAAAACTTGTACAAATTTAGATTATTCTGTTCCTTATATGGTAACAGAATTTTGTGGACATATTTACCCTACTAAAAAAATTGACTGTGAAGAAAAACTTGTTGAACACGCTTTGAGACACGCTAGAGTACAAAGTTGTTGTAAGTTAGATGATGAAATTTTAGGTGCTATTGGTTGGTGTGCTTTTGACTATAATACTCATTTTGATTTTGGTAGTGGTGATAGAATTTGTTATCACGGTGTTATGGATATGTTTAGAATGCCAAAATTTGCATCATATGTTTATAAAAGTCAAAAAGATATTAAAAAGGAAGTTGTTTTAGAACCTTTAACTTATTGGAGTAGAGGGGAAAAACAAATGGGTATAGTTTTTCCTATTTATGTATTTACTAATTGTAATAGTATTGAACTTAAATTAAATAACATTAGTAAAGGTATATTTAAGCGTGAAAAACAAAATTTAGATGAAAAATTAAGTGGTTTAAATAACCCTCCTATAGTTATTAATACTATAAATGGTGAATGGGGGGCTAGTTGGACAGATGCCGAATTTATAGGTTATGATGAAAATAATAATATTGTTGGTAGTAAAAAATTCTGTGCTAGTGTAACTTATGAAGATATAAAAGTAGATATGTATTCAAATGAGTTATATTGTGATAGACTAGATGCTACTAGAATATCTGTTAAAGCTATTGATAAAGAAGGAAATATATTACCTTTTATAAGTGATTCTATTGATATAGAAGTATATGGTGATATAGAAGTTATAGGTTTAAACAGACTTAATTTTATAGGTGGAAGTATTGCATTTTGGGTAAAATCTAAAGTTTTAAATAATAAATCAACTGCCGCTATAAAAATTAAAAGTTTTTATGGTTATGAAAAAAAATTAGAAATTAATTTAATATAAATTATATAAATTTTAAAGCCTATAATTTTGAATTATAGGCTTTTTAACTTATTGTAAATTTTAAACATTTTACTAGAAAAATTAAAAAAATATATGTATAATATAGATTGATAAAATTTTTTATAAAGATAAAGGAGTTTTTATGAAAATATTATTAATTGAAGATGAAAAAACATTGTCTAATATTATATGTAAAGGACTTAAAAAATTATCTTATGCTATAGATAGTGCATTTGATGGTGAAGAAGGATTAGATTTATTTTATATAAATAACTATGATTTAATTATACTTGATATTAATTTACCTAAATTAGATGGATTTGAAGTTTTGAAAGAAATTAGAAAAATTAATAAAGAAATAAAAATAATTATATTATCTGCTAAAAATATGGTACAAGATAAAGTATTAGGTTTAGACTTAGGAGCCAATGATTATTTAGAAAAGCCCTTTGATTTTTTAGAATTAGAAGCAAGAATAAGAAATTTATTAAGGTGGGAATTTGTAAAAAATGATAATATTATAAATATAGGTTGCTTAAAAATAGATACTATTAAAAAACAAGTTTTTATTGATAATGAAGAAGTAAGTCTTACCAATAAAGAATATGGTATATTGGAATATTTAGCTTTAAATAAAGATAGGTTTATTTTAGCTGAAGAAATTATAGAACACGTTTGGGAAAGTGATTTTGACTTATTTTCTAATACATTTAAGTTTCATATACATTCTTTAAAAAAGAAATTAAACAAAGATGGTATTATAAAAAACACTAGAGGAAAGGGGTATATTATTTGTGAAGTTTAAAAAAAATGGTATGACATTAAAATTTAAAATTACATTTTTAGTATTATTAATATTAGCCAGTGTATGTGCTATGCTTACATATACTAGTATTTATAATAATAAAGGTTATGGTAAATTAGCTATTGCAAAAATAGAAACAACATCATTACCTTTAAATAAGGCAATAGAAACTTATCCAAGTTTTATTGTTGAAGAAGAAATTCCAAAAAGTGCTGAAATTGTATCAGGTGATACAGGAGAAAGAATAACTCCTAAATTTCACGAAATAAAAAAAGAAAAAGTTGCAAATGCTTTTATAAGGATAAGAACAGAACCAATTCAAGAAGTTTTACAAGCTACAGAAGTAAATTTTAGAAATATGCAAATAACTTTTATGATAATAATAGTTATATTAGGTGGTATTATAACTTATATTATATTATCAAAGTTTTTAAATCCACTTACTAAAATGACAAATGTTATAGAAAATATAAATCACAATAATTTAGATGAAGAAATTAAATTACCTAAAAGTAATGATGAAATTTATAGATTGAGTAAATCTTTTAATGATATGTTAGATAGAATAAAAAGTTCTTTTGAAATGGAAAAAAATTTTTCTGCAAGTGCATCACACGAATTAAAAACACCATTAGCTATAATGAAATCTTCCATACAAGTTTTAAAACTTAGTGATAAACCTACTATTGAAGAATATGAAGAAAATATTGAAATTATGGAACAAAATATTGAAAAACTTATAGATATAGTTAATAATTTATTATTATTGACTTCTAATAACATAGGATTAGTTGAAAAAATTGATATTAAAGAAATTATAGATAAAATTATATTAAATTATAATAATGAATTAGAAAATAAAAATATTAAAGTTATTAATAATATAGAAAGTTGTACTATAAATAACAATAAATCACTTATAAATTGTGTTTTTGAAAATATTATAAATAATGCTATAAAATATAATAAAAATAATGGTGAAATTTCTATAAATTTAGAAAAAGAAAAAAATAACTTTAAATTTATTATAGAAGATACTGGTATAGGTATATCTGAAAATAACATAAATAATATATTTGAACCATTTTTTAGAGAAGATACTTCTAGGTCTAAAGAAATAAAAGGTAATGGTTTAGGTTTATCATTAGTTAAAAATATATTAGAAAAAATAAATGGTAATATTTTAGTAGAAAGTGAAAAACAAAAAGGTACAAAAGTAATACTAACAATATAAAAGACTTCATTTTGAAGTCTTTTTTGTATTAATAAAAATTTCTAAAATCTAACTTTTATCTAACTTTTAATATTTTATAATATTATTGAAATTTAGATTGAAAAGAGGAAGTAACAATGAAAAAAAATTTGAAACTTATATTAATATCTACTATTTTAGCAACAAATACTATATTTGCTACTGCTTGTTCTAATAGTAAAGATATTTCAAAAGTAGAAAGTAATAATGAAAAAGGTGGTTATTTAGAAACAGATATAGCTTTACCAGATGAAATAGCTTATGTACAAAATATGTTTTATATAGATAATAATATTAGTTTAATAGCTAAAACTAAAGAAAATAAATTTAAAAACTTTGTAATGCAACAAGATGGTACATTTGTGTAAAAAGAATTATCACAAAGTTTAATTAAAATATTAGAAAGTGATAATATGAACCAAATGGTTATGGATATAGCTTATATTAGTGATAATAATTATGTTGCATTAGTTTCTGATTATGAAAATAATAAAACAATAATGAAAATAATAGAGGGAGAAAATACTAAAGATATTGAATTAGGTAACAATAACTACAATTATTTAAAAATATATAATAATGAAATATTTTTATTAGATATTTCTCAAAATACATCTATTAATAGATATGATTTACAAGGAAATTTATTAAAATCTTATAACGTTGGTACAGGTCAATACACAATAGCTAATAATGAAATAATTTCTTTAAATCCACAAGAAAAATCAATTATTATTTATGATTTAGAAACAGGAGAAGAAAAACAAAATATATCTAAACCAGATTTAGATTTTAGTTCTAATTTATCAGTAGATGTAAATGGTAATATTTATATTTGTAGTAAAGTTGGTATTGAAAAACTTTTAAAAGATAATGGAACTTTTGAAAAGTTAGTTGATGGAAATATTACTTCTTTAGGTATGCCTACAACTTCTTTTAAAAATTTTGTAGCTATAAATGAAAATGAATATTATAGTTTATTTTATGGAACAGAAGGTATGAATTTAAGCAAATATACTTATGAAGAAGATTATAATAGCAAATTTACAACTAGTTTAAATGTATATATGTTACAAGATAATCCTTTTATAAAACAAGCAATATTTAACTATAAAAAAGCTAATCCAACTGTTAATATAAATATTCAAATAGGATATGATGAACATAATGGAATAACTAAAGAAGATGCTATTAAAAATTTAAATACTGAAATATTGTCTGGAAAAGGTGCTGATATATTTATTTTAGATGGACTTAATATAGATAATTATGTAGAAAAAGGTGCTTTATTAGATATATCTGATTTAGTTATGCCTTTAGTTGATAATGGAGAGTTGTTAGAAAATGTAGTAAATCCTTTTATAAAAGATGGTAAAATTTATGCTATACCTACAAGATTTTCACCTTCAATTATTTTAGGAACTAATGAAATATTAGATAACTATACAGGACTTGATAGTCTTGCTAAATGGCAACAAGAAAATCCAGATAAAATGATGTTTTATCCTAGAAAACCTGAAAAACTTATTGAAAAAACTTTTAAAACAAATACTCAAATATTAAATGAAGATGGAACTTTAAATGAAAGTGAATTAAAAAAATATTTAGAAAATATCAAATTATTAAGTAGTGATAAAGATACTGGTGCAAAAATAGAAGATGAATTTGATGAATATATAGCTAATCTGGAATATTTAGCTTATAAAGATACATAAGCAACTTTAGAAGATATAAAAGTAGAAAGTGAATTTGAAAATGCACATATAAGTACAGGAATGAATGGTAACGCTACATATAAAGTTAATAATGAATATTTTACACCTTTAAATATAATTGGTATAAATGCAAAATCTAAAAATATAGATATTGCTAAAGATATTATTAAAATTGCTTTAAATGAAGAAACTCAAAAGTTAAATTTATTATCACAAGATGGATTTACTATTAATAGAAAAGTATTTGATAGTTTTAAACAAATAGAAGAAAAAACAGGTGTTATGGCTGCTAAAACAATAATGCTTGTAAATATACACCCAGATAAACGTCTTGATTTTAGAGAAAATCTTTCAGAAGATGAAGATAGAGTTAAATTTTATGAAACAATAGAAAAAGTATCTAAACCTGCAAAAGAAGATACTATATTAATGAATTTTATAATTGAAGAATCGAAAGGATATTTTAAAGGTGAAAAAGATATTGAACAAACAACAAAGGTAATTTTACAAAAAGCCAACACATATCTTTCTGAATAAAAAAATAAATCCTTATTTATTTTATATGTTACCTAGTCTTTTAGGTACTATGATATTTATATTTATACCTTTTTTAGATGTAATTTTTAAATCATTTTTTAATGGTGTTAGTGGTGAATTTGTAGCTTTTAAAAATTATATTAATATTTTTAATAATGAAGCCTTTAAATTAGCTAGTTTTAATACTTTTAAATTTATATGTATTTGTATACCTTTATTAGTAGGTTTATCTTTATTAGTAGCTATTTTATTAAATAATATGACTTTTAAGCAAGAATTTTTTAAAACAACTTTTTTAATACCTATGGCTATACCTGTTGCTTCTGTTGTTTTATTATGGACTGTAACATTTAATGAAAAGGGTGTTATAAATGGTATTTTAAATAAGTTTGGTATAGATGGTACAGACTGGCTAAATAGTGATTTTGCCTTTTGGATTTTAGTTTTTACTTATATATGGCGTAACTTAGGTTATAATATTGTCTTATGGCTTGCAGGACTTAGCAATATTTCTAAAAGTTTATATGAAGCTGGAAGTGTAGATGGTGCTAATAAAAAACAACTTTTTATATTTATTACTTTACCTAATTTAATACCTACTATTTTTACTGTTTCTGTTTTATCCCTTTTAAATTCTTTTAAAGTTTTTAGAGAGGCTTATCTTGTAGCTGGAGAATATCCTCATAATAGTATGTATATGTTACAACATACTTTTAACAACTGGTTTAACTCTTTAGATATTGATAAACTTTCAGCTGGTGCAACAGTTTTAAGTGTTATAATATTTATTTTAATATTAATGTTACAAAAAAGGCTAGGTGAATAAAATGAAAAATAAAATAGGTAATTTAATTATTATAATTTTATCACTATTTGTTTGGATACCTCTTATTATGATTTTATCAAGTACATTTATGCCAGCTGATGAAATAAAGTCAAGTTTTGGTGCAGTTTTATTAAATAATGAGGGATATGCTACTTGGTTATTATTTCCTAAATATATAAGTTTAAAACCTTTAGTTGAACTTTTATTTGATAGCCCTGAATTTTTTGTTATGTTTTGGAATTCTGTTAAGTTAGTAATACCTATATTATTAGGTCAAGTTTTAATAGCAGTCCCTATGGCTTGGGGACTTGCTAATTTTAATGGTAAATTAAAAAAATTAATATTTATTATTTATATGTTATTAATGGTTATGCCTTTTCAAGTTTCAATGGTGTCTAACTACTTAGTATTAGATAAATTACAATTATTAAATACTAGATTTAGTATAATTTTACCAGCTATTTTTTCTACATTTCCAGTTTTTATATTGTATCAATTTTTTAAAGATATACCTAAAGAAATGATACAGGCAGGTCAAATAGATGGTGCTAACAATTTTCAAATATTTATTAATATTGCTATACCTATGGGGCGTTCTGGTATTATTTCTATATTAATTTTAAGTTTTTTAGAATATTGGAATTTAATTGAGCAACCTTTAGCATTTTTAAAAGATGCTTCTTTATTTCCATTATCTTTATACATATCTAAAATATCTTATGAAAATATTGGTATAGCTACTGTTTCTGCTTTTATAATGCTTTTACCTTCTCTATTAGTTTTCTTATATGGTCAAAGTTATTTAGAAGATGGTATTAGAGCATCTGGTATGAAAGAATAAATTAAGAAAGGATATAGTTATGAAACAAAATAAAAATATATCTAATGAAGAAAAAAAGCAAAAATTAGCTAAAAAATTATTAATAAACTTTATAGTTATTATGTTTGTTCTTACTATTATATCAAAAACTTTTGCTTCTATAATAACTCCTATTGTTTATGTAGAAAATATTAATGGTGGTACTGTAACTAAAAAAATAACTGCTAATGGTGTTATTAAAGCTGATGATGAAATTAATGTAAACTTTAAAGAACAGTTTTTAGTTGATAAAATAAATTATGGAATAGGTGAAGAAGTAACTGTTAATAGTCCATTAATACAATTTGATAAAACTACTATTGATGAAACTTTAAAAACATTAGAAACAGAACTTAAAAAATTAGAATTGCAACTTAATAAAATGAATTTAGATAGCAATAACACTACAAAAGATAAATCTGTAGAAGAAGCACAAAAACAGCTTAATACTTTAGAAAGAGATAAAAATATAGCATTAAAAAAAGAAGATGACAAAATAGCTAATGCACAAGAAGATATAATTCAAGCAGAAAATGAATTAAAAGAAAAACAACAAGAACTTTTTACTGCTAAACAAGAATATGAAAAAGCTAAAGAAAAATTAGCTGAAAATAATGAAAAGTTAAAAGAAGATAAAGTTAAAGAGGCTGAAGAAGCTATCGAAAAATTAAAAAAAGAATTAGATAATAAAATTTATGAAAAAAATAAAGCCTTACAAAAAGCAGAAAAAGCTATTAGAGATGCTAGTGGTAATTTAGTTGACCCTATAACTAATGAATATTTAACTGAAAATGAAAAAATATTGAGAAGTGCTGAAATGGAATATGAATTTACTAAAAATGATTATGAAAGAGCTATAAATGATATTAATGAACAAATAAAAAAGGCTACTGGTAATTTAGAAGAAATAAAGAATAGTTCTGATGAAGAATTAAACAAAAAAGAATTAGCAGGAGAAGAAGAAAAAATTAAACAAGCAGAAAATGCTGTAAAACAAGCAGAACAAAATATAAAAGATAAACAAGATTTATTAGAAGATGCTAATTATAATAAAAAAATATCTAGTGAAGATTATAATATAAAAATAGAAGACGCTAATAAAAATATAGAAGATAGTAAAGTTTTAGAAAATGAAAACAAAGAAAAAGCTAATAATGACATTAAAAAACAAAATATTGATAAAGAAATTTTAAAATTAGATATAGATGCTAAAAAATATAGTATATCAAAAATAAAAAATATTATAAAAAATAATTATTCTATATTATCACCTATAAATGGTATTATATCTAGTATAAATGCTAAATAAGGTGAAAAATTACAAAGTGAAAATGTAGTTTCTTTAGTCCCTACTAATACTAAATATATTTTTGAAGTATTTTTACCAGAAGATGAAGCTAAAAATATAGAAAAAGAAGATTTAGCTAAAATTGAATTAAATTCTGAAGTTTTAAAAGATGTTTCTATACATAAAATATTAGATTATGTTGGTGAAGAAGATAAGACAGGTAAAGTTATTTCTTTTTTATTAGAAGATGGTAAACCTAATTCTGAAGGTAAAATGGAAATTATAAAAGAAAGTAAACAATATCAAACAGTTGTGCCTAAAGATGCAATTAGAAAAGGTAATAGTACAGAATATGTATTAGTAGCAAGATTAAAAGATACTATGCTTGGAAAACAAACTTTAGCTATAAAAGTTGATATAAATAAGCTAGAAGAAGGGGACAGAACAGTAGCTGTTGAAGGTGCTTTTGAACCTAATGATAAAATAATAATTGATAGTAATAAAGAAATTAATGAAAATGATACTGTTCGTATAGGTGAAAAATGAAAAAATTAATAATTTTAATACCTCTTTTATTTTATCTTTTTGCTAGCTATAATTTTGAAAAAATAAAACAATTTAATAATATTTTAGATATATCTTTTTTAGAAAATAACCCAGATGAAAATTTACTTGAACTTTATACAGAACAAAATAAAAATATAACAGATATTATAGGTATAAATACAAGTGGATTTGTAGATGTTTTAGAAAAAGATAATAATAGAACTAATGAAGCTAAACTATTAAAAGTTTTTGGAAATCCTGAAAAAATATTTCCGAAAGAAGATATATTATAATCTCACTTTGAAAAAAATAGTGCTTATATTAGTGATACTTTAGCTTATAGTCTTTTTAAAAATAATAAAGTAGTAGGTAATAAAGTTTTTATAAATGATATAGAATATATTATTTGTGGTGTATTTAAAGATAAAATATCAACTATAATAATAAAAAATGATGAAGAAGATAAGTTTAATAATATAAAAGTATTTTTTGATAAATCGGATAATATTGTTATGAATATGAATAATTTTATTAGGCTTAATAATAGTGGAAATATATATAAATAATATAAATAATAAAGTTAATATTTTATATTTTTTATTACAATTACCTAAGATATTAATATTAACTATTATATTATTTTATAAAGTTTTTAATTTTAAAGATAAATTTAATATAAAAAATATATTTTATCAAATTTTGGCAATAATTTCCCTTATATTATTTTATTTACTATTAAATATAGATTTAAAAATACCTTTAAATTTTATCCCTAATAAATGGTCGGACTTTGATTTTTATAAAAATTTATTTATAAATTTTTATGAAAATTTCAAAAATTATATTCAAATAGATAAATCTTTAATATACATAAATGTAGATAAAAATATAATTTTAAGTTTAATTTTTATTTTAATTTCTATAATAACTAGTATAGTATATTTTAAAAATAAAGCTAGTAGATTTTGAAGTCTACTAGCTTTATTAAAATATGTTAAATTTAATTTTTATAAGCTGAGTTTATAATATTATAAAGTTCTAAATTTTGTTTTTTTAAATTTATAAGTTTAAAGTCTTTACTAACAAAAGGGTGTTCTGTATACCCTGTATTAATAAGTTCATTATCTTTAAATATTTTATACTCAAATTCTAATTTTACAGGTGTTACATTTTTCAAAAATGTATGTATTGTTAAAATATCTTCATATTGAGCAGGTTTTATATATTTACAATTAAGTTTACTTAAAGGAAATAATATACCTTTTTTTTCTATATCTGAGTAAGAAATATTTAAACAAGATTTTATAAAATTTGTTCTTGCTTCTTCATACCATACAGGATAAACAGAATGATGAGCTACGCCCATTTGGTCTGTTTCTTGATATCTAACTTTAATTTGTGTTTCAAAAAACATAAAATCACCCTTTATTTATATATTTAAAAAGATATTAATTTTTTATATCTTCATTATCATTTAAATTTAATTGATAGTATATTCTATTTACTACTTTTAAAAGAACATACATAACTATACAATGTATAGGTATAACTATTAATTCTTTATATATTCTTGCTGGTAATAAAACTAAAAATCCTTTACCAGAAAACATAGAATACCATAATGTACCTAAAGTTAAGTTTACTATTACACTAATAAGTATTTTACAAATAATAATTCTTAAAACTAATTTTTTAGAACCATATATTTTTTTATATAAAAATGTTCCATAAAAAACTCCACCTAAAATAGCATTAAATGTAAAACCAAAAAAATATGCTCCTTTTGGATTTATAACATGTGTCAAAAAGTCTGTTAAACCTCCTAATGTACCAGCTACAACAGGTCCAAATAAAAACCCTGCAATAGAATTAGCTATAAAAGAAAATGTAATAATAGTAATACCTTCTATCTTTAACGCTTGTGTATTTAATGTTAAAGATATTGCTAATAAAAGACCTGTTATTACAATAGTTTTAGTCTTTTTTAGCTCCATAAAAGAATTTTTTAATAAATTAAACATAAATTACCTCCTAAAAAATGGTTGATAAAATATGCTACAAACATAGATAAGCTATGTTAGCAGCGGGATGCGGAAAATGTATCGCAAGAATAATCTTTTCGTATAATAAGCAACTCCCCGTCTTACTATCACTTAACGCACAAATTCCTACTCTGCATAAAAATTAAATTTACAACATATTATAACATATATTACTATTATTTTACAAGATATATTTTTTATACTATAATAAGGTTTGTAAAATAGTGTAGTTTACTAATTTTTTGAAAATTTTAAAATATTAAATAATTTAAAATTAACTAAAACTATTCTAATTAATATTAAAGTAATAAGAAAAAAATAAGGTTATAGAAAAAACTACAACCTTATTTTTTATCATCAAATTCGCTAAAATCGTAAAATCCTTCTGTATGTCTTTTTGTACTTGTTTTTGTATGTTTTTTACTTGGTATAATAATCCAAAATATAATATAGATAGGAATAGGTGAGCCTATAAATACAAAACATAATAATATAAAAAGTATTCTTATAACAGTAGGGTCTACTTTAAAATACTCACCAATACCACCACAAACCCCACCTATCATTTTATCATTTTGAGATAATGTAAGCCTTTTATCCATAAATTTATACTCCCTTCTATTTATATATTTTATATAAAATACCTGTTTTGCTAGTTAAAATAATAAAAATATTCAAAATTCAAAGTATATTTTGTTTGAATTTAAAAATAAAGTTTTATAAACATTAATATTTTCAATATATAAAATTAACTAGTGTAATGTGTGAAAAATACATTAAATATCACTTATTTGTTGTTATAAATATATATACGAAATAATTATAATAAAAGTTTATTAAAATTACAACTATTTTAAAAAATTTTTTAAAGTACTTTATAAATATTTATGTTATTAATAAAAAATCTAATTTATAGTAATATAAATTTAATATTTTATTTATTATTATAGTTGCAATTTATTTATTTTAATGATAAAATTTTTTAATGAGAATTTTCATTTATTTTAAGGAGGTTTAAGAGCTAATGAAAAATTTCTTTTCAGATAAGGGATTTTTTAAGAATTTATTCTTATTAATAATACCTATTATATTTCAAGAATTGTTAAATTCTTCTGTAAATCTTGTTGATAATTTTATGATAGGTCAATTAGGTGAAGTTGCCATTACTTCAGTTGGACTTGCAAATCAAATATTCTTTGTATTTAACCTTATTTTATTTGGTATAAATAGTGGAGCATCTGTTTTTGTTGGTCAGTTTTTTGGCAAAGGTGATTTTAATGGTATACATAAAGTTATGGGGCTTGGTATGTTATTAAGTCTTTTAAACGCAGCTATATTTGTTATTGCTATTATATTTGCCCCAGAGTTTTTAATGTCTTTATATTCTAAAGATACAGCTGTTATAGCTGAAGGTGTAAATTATTTAAAAGTTATATGTCCTGCATATTTTGTTATTGCTTTTATTATGGCTATAAATGCTGCTTTAAAAGCTATTAGAAAAACTCATTTTCCTATGATTACTACTTTTATAGCACTTATAAGTAATATTATATTAAATTATTTATTTATATTTAAGTTAGGTTATGGGGTAAAAGGGGCAGCTATGGCCACATTATGTGCTAGATGTATTGAGCTTACTTCTCAACTTTTAATTATATTTGGTAAAAAATTACCTATTATTACAAATATTAAAAATTACTTTAACTTTAATAAAGGTTTTGTTAAATCCTATTTTGATGTATGTACACCTGTAATATTAAATGAAATATTTTGGTCTATAGGTATATCTGTTTGTAATATGGCTTATAAATTTAGTGGTACTGATGCTCAATCTGCTGTTCAAATTACAGGTACTATTCAAAATTTATTTACCGTTATGGGTGTTGCTATTGGTGGTGGTTGTGGTATATTATTATCTAATGTACTTGGTTATGGTGATATAGAAAAAGCTAAAGAATATGCAAAAAAATGTATGATAATTACAGTAGTAATTAGTAGTATTATGGGTATAATTTTAGTTATGCTTTCACCATTTATTGTTAACTTATTTAATGTTAAAGATTTAGTTAAAGATTATACTCATAAAATGTTAATGATTGTTGCATTTGGTTTAATATTTAAAACTTATAATTATACTACTATTGTTGGTATATTAAGAAGTGGTGGAGATACAATGTATACTGCTATATTAGATTTTTCTAGTGTTTGGTTTATTGGTATACCTATGGCATTTTTAGGGGCTTATTTTTTAGATTTACCTATATATATAACTTATGCTATGGTATATTCAGAAGAAATTGTTAAAGGATTTTTTAGTAGTGCTAGAGTTAGAAAAAATAAATGGGCTAAATCTTTAGTTTAATTAATAAATTTTAAATTTATTTAATAAAATAAATAGAGGCCATTTTATTATAAACAAAAAGTAAGAGGTGAAAATATGAATAATAATAAAAAGAGCTTTTTTACAGGTGTTGTTTTTGGTATGATAGCCCTATTTATTATAAATAGTTTTGTTACTAATATAAATTTACTATATAGAAGATTTATATCTAAAGACTTAACTATAAAACAAAAAACAGCACAAATTCATTCTATTGTTGATAGATATTATGTAAATGAATATGATGAAGAATTTATGGAAGATATGATGTATAAAGGCATGGTTGCATCTTTAAAAGACCCTTATTCTTATTATATGTCTGAAGAAGAGCTTAAATCATTTTTAGAAGATACTGAAGGAAATTATGTTGGTATTGGTATAATGGTTAATTTAACTGAAGATGAAAAAATGCTTATTAATAAAGTTTTTGAAGGTTCTCCTGCTAAAGAAAGTGGCTTAAAAGTAGGGGATAAAATAACAAAAGTAGGGGATAAAGAAGTAGATTTAGAAAATTATCAAGATGTTGTTTCTGATATAAAAGGTGAAGAAGGTACTAAAGTTAAACTCACTATTTATAGAGAAAGTGAAAATAAAACTTTTGATGTTGAAGTTACTAGAAAAAGTTTAGATGTACCTACTGTTGAACATAAAATATTAGAAGACAATATTGGTTACATATCTATTTCTCAATTTGATAGGGTTACTTTTGACCAATTTAAACTAGCTTTTGATAGTTTACAAAATACAAATGGTCTTATAATTGACCTTAGAAATAATCCAGGTGGACTTTTAACTACTGTTAACAAAATAACTGATATGTTAGTACCAGAAGGAACTATAACATATATTGAGGATAAAAATGGAAATAGAGACTATCACAAATCTGATGCAAATTATTACAATAAACCTTTAGTAATACTTGTAAATGAACATTCAGCCTCTGCCTCTGAAGTTTTATCTGGTGCTGTCAAAGATTTTGGTGTAGGTAAGTTAGTTGGGCAAACTACTTATGGTAAAGGTGTTGTACAAAATATGTATCAATTACCTGATGGTAGTGGTGTTAAAATAACTATGGCTAAATATTATACACCTAAAGGTATATGTATTCAAGGTACAGGTATTGAACCTGACTATAAAGTAACTAATCCAAAAGATAATAGCAAAGATTTACAACTTGAAAAAGGAATAGAAGTTATTAAAAATTGGCAATAAATTAAAAAATGGTAAGGTATATCCTTATCATTTTTTCTATGTAAAAAATTAATTTAAAATACTTGAAATTAAAAAAGTTTAATTATATAATATAATTAATGTTAAATTTTCCTGTATATATTTTGTTATAGTACTTTTTATTTATTTTTTTATATGTAAATTTAAAGGTGTTTATTTATTTTTAAGGAGTGATTGTTATGTAATACTTTATTAATATCAATCTAATTTGATTGATTTTTCTATTTATTAATCTAGTAGAATTAATTTTAATAAAGTATTATAACATAAGTATATTTAAAGAAATTCTTCTTTTTATTAGTTATGTTATATGTTTAAGGAGAATTTTATATGGAAAAGATTTTTAAATATCCAAGAACATTACATTTGACAGGTTCAAAAATTCAAAAAGGTGATGAAAACTTAAATACTATTGATTTTTCTCAAATTAAAAACAAGCATATTGTTATAGAAGAAAAAGTTGATGGTGCTAATTGTGGTATTAGTTTTGACTTTAATGGTAAAATGTATTTACAAAGTAGAGGACATTTTTTAAATGGTGGTTACAAAGAAAAACAATTTGATTTATTTAAAATGTGGGCTAATACTTATAAAAGGCAATTATATACTTTATTATCTAATAGATATGTTATATATGGTGAGTGGCTTTATGCTAAACATACTATTTATTATGATAATTTACCTCATTACTTTATGGAATTTGATATATATGATAAATTAGAAAATAAATTTTTATCTACAAGTAAAAGAAAACAGCTTTTAAAAGACTATAAATTTATAGTTTCTGTACTTGTTTTATTTGAAGGTAAAGTTAATAAATTTGAAGATGTTACTAAATATATATGTAATTCAAATTTTAAAACTATAAATTGGTTTGATAATTTAAGAACCACTTGTGAAGATTTAAATTTATCTTTTGATATTGCTAAAAATCAAACTGATAAATCAAATTTTATGGAAGGTTTATATATTAAATTAGAAGATGAAAATCAAGTTTTACTTAGATGTAAATATATAAGGGAAAGTTTTATAAATACTATTTTAGATTCTGAAACTCATTGGGCTGATAGGTCTATTATACCTAATAAATTAAATGCAAAATTTGATGAAAGTAGTATTTTTTATAATGGATAAAACACTTTTTAGTTTTGATTATTACTTAAAACTTTTCCCAGAAATTGAACAATTAAAAAATATAAACCAAAACCCTAAATATCATAAAGAAGGTAATGTATTTATACACACTAAAAAAGTTTGTGAGCAAGTAAAAAAATTAGAACAATGGAATAATCTTTCTAATAATGAGAAATTTATACTTTATATGTCTTGTTTTTTTCATGATATAGGAAAACTTATTTGTACTAAATTAGAAAATGGTGAAATAGTATCACCTAAACATGCAATAATTGGTGCTAAAACTTTTAGAGAATTAATATATAAAGTTTATAGTGAACAATATAATATAGATTTTTATACAAGAGAAACTATTGCAAATTTAATAAAATATCACGGGTTACCATTATTTTTTATTGAAAAAACTAATTTAGATTATGAGATTATAAAAGCTAGTCAATGTGTTAATATACAATTACTTTATTTATTAGCTAAAGCAGATTTATTAGGGCGTGATTGTGATGATAAAGAAAATTTATTAAATAATATAGAACTTTTTAAAGATTATTGTATTGAACTAAATTGTTTTTATAATAAAAAGCAATTTTACAATAATTATACAAGACTTTTATATTTTAATAATAAAAATATTTGGTACAATGATGAAATTTTTGATAATAGAAAATTTAAAGTAATATTAATGATAGGTATACCATTATCTGGTAAAGATACTTATATTAAAGAAAATTTTAGTAATATACCTATTATATCTTTAGATGACATAAGAGAAGAATTTAAAATTTCTCCAAAAGATAGTTCTAAAAAAGTTGTTACAATAGTTAAAGAAAGAGCTAAAGTTTTTTTAAGACAAAAAAAGACTTTTATTTGGAATGCTACTAATATTATTAAAGATACTAGAAATAGTTTATTAAATTTATTTATTTCTTATGGTGCTATTGTAGAATATATTTATTTAGAAGTACCTTATAAAGAAATTTTAAAAAGGTATAATAAAAGAGAAAGAATTGTACCTATAAATGTTATTGATAAAATGATTAATAAAATGGATATGGTTGAACCATATGAAGCAGACAATGTTTTATATGTTTTAAATAATTAAAAATATATATTTTATGGAGGTTTATTTTATGAAAAAAATACATTCTGACAAAGCACCTAAAGCTATAGGTCCTTATTCTCAAGCAACATTAGTTAATAATATGCTTTTTACTTCTGGTCAAATACCTTTAAATCTTGAAGGTGAAATTGTAGGCAGTAATATTGCTGAACAAACTGAACAAGTTATGCAAAATTTAAAAGCTGTTTTAGAAGAAGCTGGTACTAATTTTGAAAATGCTATTAAAACTACTTGTTTCTTATCTGATATGGCTAATTTTGCTGGTTTTAATGAAGTTTATTCTAAATATTTTACTTCTAATCCTGCTCGTTCTTGTGTAGCTGTTAAAGAATTACCTAAACAAGTTTTAGTTGAAGTTGAAGTTATTGCTTTAGTTAAATAATTTCAATGACTAATACAAAATTGAATTTAGATACAAGATTATTCTATTTTAAAATCTGAATGATATTTTTCAGATTTATCTTTTTTATAGTATTTTAAAAAATAAAAATGATAAGCAATTATTGCTTATCATTTTTTATTTTTACTATAAATATTCCTAAAAGTGTAAATATTAATGATAATATTGGATTTACTAAATTTAATATTGTATATTTAGCATAATCTATTGTAGCTACATTTAATGTTGCTGTTATAAATGCTGATGCTGCTGTCCAAGGTATTAATGGTGCAAATAATGTTGTACCTTCTTCTATTGTTCTTGATAACATTGTATTTTTTAAGCCTCTTTTTTTAAATTCTTCTTTATACATATTTCCATTTAGTATAATAGATAAATATATATCGGCAAATATAGCTGTTCCTAATATACAAGTAGACATAGTTGTAAATACTATTCCAAATGTAGATTTTAATTTTTTTGTTATACCTTTTATTATAACTTTTAAAAATCCACATTTTTCTAATACACCACCCATAGATAAGGCAAAAAAACAAAGTAGAAATGTTGACATCATACTATTTATGCCACCTCTATTTAATAGTGTATCAACTTCTATATTATTTGTATTTATATTTACACCATTCATTATAGCTTCAAAACAATCATATAATGTTTTATTTTGTAAAAATATTGTACATAATATTGCTATACCTATTGTTATAAGTAATGATTTTATTGCATCAATTTTTAATACAGACAAAATAATTAATATTAATAAAGGTATAAAATTTAATATAGAAATATTATAAACACTATTTAATGTATTTTTTATAATTTGTATATTATTTATATCTATATCTTTAACTTCATAAAAAGAATTTATAATGGTATATGCTATTAATGAAATTATATAAGCTGGCAATGTTGTCATAGACATAACTTTTATATGGTCATATACATTTGCCCCAACTGATGTTGCTGTCATAACTGTCGAATCTGATACAGGTGACATTTTATCACCAAACCAAGCTCCAGATACAATAGCTCCTACTATAATAGGTAATGGTATTGATAAATTCGAAGTTGTTGCTATTCCTATTATTGCTATTCCTACTGTTCCTACTGTACTCCAAGATGAGCCTATTATTGAGGATAAAAGAGTACATATTAATAGAGTAGTTGGTAAGAAAAATTTAGGTGATAGAATATTTAGTCCATAATATACTAATGTTGGTACTGTACCTGATAATATAAAAATTCCTATTATTCCTCCTATTAGTATAAAAAATAATAGTCCTATAAATGCTTTTGAACAACCATAAGACATATATTCTATTATTTCTTTTTGGCTTATGTTATTAAATTTTCCTATTATTCCTATGTATATAATAGATAATATAAGAAGTAATACTATATTTATTTTAAAAATAAGTGTACCACTTAAAAGTATTATTAATATTCCTATTAATACTATTAAACTAATTTTTAAAGATGGTTCTTTAATATTTTCCATAAAAACTCCTTTCTTTCAAAATTATAAAATACAAAAATTATGATATAAAAATAGAATTTCTAAATTTTTTAGGGCTTATATTTTTTTCTTTTTTAAATGTTTTTATAAAATAGCTTAAATCATTAAACCCACAATTTAAGCAAATATCTGTTATAGATAAATCTGTTGTTAAAAGCATATTACAAGCCATTTCTATCCTATAAGAGTTTAAATATTGTATAGGTGGTTTACCTGTCATTTGTGTAAAAATTTTTGTAAAATATTTTGGGTTTAAATCCATTTTATTTGCTAAATCTTCTAAAGTTATCAGATTAGAATATTCTAGTTCAATAAATTCTAATACATTTTTTAATTGTGATATTCTTTTTTTGTTTTTTGTTATATCATTTATATTTTTTAAGTATAAATTATTTTCTAATATTATACCAAATATCAAATATAAATAACCTTGTATTAAAAATTCATATCCTAGTTGTTTTTGTTTCATACAATCAAATATTTTATTTAAGTATATTTTTATATCATTATTTTTATATATATCATAATTAATTGTTATTTTTGTACTTAATATATCTTTTAAAAAATTTGTACAAATATTGTTAGTTTTTATAAACATATTCATATCTAATACAATACATTCATATACACAATTTTCTGGAATTCCACCATGTAACATTTCTGGGGATATAAAAATAATATCATTTTTTTTAGCCTTTACTACTTCTTCATTTAATTTTATAGAAAAACTACCTTCTATTATTTTTATTATTTCTATTTCTGTGTGCCAATGATAATGCATATTATATCTTATATCTTCTGGTGTTATAAAGTAAAATTCTATTGGAAAATTAAATGTTCCTCTTATCTTATTTTCTTTATATTTTAAATAGTTCATAAAAATATGCTCCTTTTATAGTTAATAATGCACAAAAATATATAAAAGTTATAGTTTTATATATTATATCATAAAAATAATAATTATAAAAGTGAAAATAATTATATTTTTTTCTTACAAAAATACAAGAAAATTTATTTTTTTAATGTTAATATATAGTAAAATTATGTTTTTAACCAGGAGGTAATTATAGATGAATAAAAATAGATTAGTAGGGGGCTACCCTGTTATAGGTATTAGACCTACAATAGATGCAAGACAAGGTGTAGTAACTGTTAGGGATTGTTTAGAAGAACAAACTATGAATATGGCAAAATCTGCTGCTAAATTATTTGAAGAAAATTTAAAATATTCTAATGGTGAACCTGTTAAAGTAGTTATTGCTGATACTACTATTGGTAGAGTTCCTGAATCTGCTGCTTGTGAAGAAAAATTTAGAAAAGAAGGCGTTGATATTACTTTAACTGTAACTCCTTGTTGGTGTTATGGTGCTGAAACTATGGATATGAACCCTAAAACTATAAAAGGTGTATGGGGATTTAATGGTACTGAAAGACCTGGTGCTGTTTATTTAGCATCTGTTTTAGCTACTCATGCTCAAAAAGGTTTACCTGCTTTTGGTATTTATGGTCATGATGTTCAAGATGCTAATGATACTTCTATACCTGAAGATGTTAAAGAAAAACTTTTAAGATTTGGTAGAGCAGCTGTTGCAGCAGCTACTATGAGAGGTAAATCTTATTTACAAATTGGTTCTATTTGTATGGGTATTGGTGGTTCTATAATCGACCCTAATTTTATTGAAGAATATTTAGGTATGCGTGTAGAGTCTGTTGATGAAGTTGAAATTATTAGAAGAATGACTGAAGAAATTTATGATAAAGATGAATATGAAAGAGCTTTAAAATGGACTAAAGAAAAATGTAAAGAAGGTTTTGACAAAAATGACCCTAGTGTTCAAAAATCTAGAGAAGAAAAAGACAAAGATTGGGAATTTGTTGTTAAAATGATGTGTATTATTAAAGATTTAATGAATGGTAACCCTAATTTACCTGATAATTGTAAAGAAGAAAAATTAGGTCATAATGCCATTGCTGCTGGTTTCCAAGGTCAAAGACAATGGACTGATTTTTATCCTAACTGTGACTTCCCAGAAGCTTTATTAAATACTTCTTTTGACTGGAATGGTACAAGAGAACCTTACATATTAGCTACTGAAAATGATGTTTTAAATGGTATTAGTATGTTATTTGGTAAACTTTTAACTAATACTGCTCAAATTTTCTCTGATGTTAGAACTTATTGGAGTGCTGATGCTATTGAAAGAGCAACTGGTTATAAACTAGAAGGGCTTGCTAAAGAAGCTAATGGATTTTTACATCTTATTAACTCTGGTGCTTCTTGTTTAGACGGTTGTGGTGCTGCTAAAGATAAAGATGGTAATAATGTTATTAAACCTTGGTTTGATATAACAGAAGAAGACAAAGAGGCTATTTTAAATGCTACTACTTGGAACCCTGCTGATGTAGGTTATTTTAGAGGTGGTGGATATTCTTCTAGATTTTTAACAGATGCTGAAATGCCTGTTACTATGATGCGTTTAAATCTTGTTAAAGGTCTTGGTCCTGTTATGCAATTAGTTGAAGGTTATACTATTAAATTACCTGATGAAGTTTCTGATAAAATTTGGAAAAGAACTGACTATACTTGGCCTTGTACTTGGTTTGCTCCTATTATTACTGGTGAAGGTCCTTTCAAATCTGCTTATGATGTTATGAATAACTGGGGTGCTAATCATGGTGCTATTAGTTATGGGCATATTGGTGCTGACATTATAACTCTTTGTTCTATGCTTAGAATACCTGTAAGTATGCACAATGTATCTGAAGAAAAAATATTTAGACCTGCTGCTTGGAATTTATTTGGTATGGACAAAGAAGGTCAAGATTATAGAGCTTGCAAAAATTATGGACCATTATATAAATAGTTAGTAGGTGGTTGTATGTCTGATTACAAAGTTTTAGCAATAGATTTTGGTGCATCTAGTGGTAGAGCTATTATTGGTAATTTTAAAGATAACAAAATAGAAATAGAAGAAATACACCGTTTTTCTAATGACCCTGTTAAACTTAATAATACTATGTATTGGGATTTTTTAAGATTATTTTTTGAAATAAAACAAAGTCTTATTAAGTCTAAAAAACATGGTAAAATTGAAAGTATGGGTATTGATACTTGGGGCGTAGATTTTGGTATTTTAGATAAATGTGGAAATTTAATTGAAAACCCTGTTCATTATAGGGACGAAAGAACAGATAACATTTTAAAAGATATTTTTGATAAAATAGATAGAGAACAACTTTATAATAAAACTGGTAATCAAATAATGAATATAAATACTGCCTTTCAACTATTTGCTTTAAAACAACAATGTCCTGATATATTTGAACGTATAGATAAAATTTTGTTAATGCCAGATTTATTTAATTATTTCTTTACTGGTAAAAAAGTTAGTGAAGTTTCTATTGCTTCTACTACTCAACTTTTTAATCAATATGATAAAGTTTGGGCTAAAGATGTTATTGAAAAATTGGATTTAAAAGAAAATATTTTTGCTAATGTAGTTTCTAGTGGAACTACATTAGCTCCTATAAAAGATGATATTGTGGAAGAACTTGATATACATAAGTTTAATGTCATATCTATAGCTGGACACGACACACAAAGTGCTGTTGTTGCCGTACCTACTGAAGATGATGATTTTATCTTTTTAAGTTGTGGTACTTGGTCTTTAATGGGAACTGAACTTGACAGTCCTATAATAAATGAAAAATCTATTAAATATAATATAACAAATGAAATAGGTTATGAACAAAAAACAACTTTTTTAAAAAATATTATAGGTCTTTGGCTTATTCAAGAAAGTAAAAGGCAATGGGCTAAAGAAGGTCAAGATTATACTTTCTCTGACCTTGAAAAAATGGCAAATAATGTAGATGGATTTAAGTGTTTTATTGACCCGGATGATGAAATTTTTGTTCACCCTGGTAATATTCCTAAAAGAATAAAAAATTATTGTAGTGAAAAATTTGGAATAGAACCTAAAGAGGTAGGGGAAATAGTTAGAATTATTAATGAAAGTTTAGCTTTTAAATATAAAACTGCTTTAGAAGAAATAGAAGATTGTACTGGTAAAAAATATGATAGTATTTATATGATTGGTGGAGGTGTACAAAGCAATATGCTTTGTCAAATGACTGCAAATGCTTGTAATTGTACTGTCTATGCTGGTCCTATTGAAGCTACTGTACTTGGTAATATATCAATACAATTAATAACTAATGGCAAAATTAAAAATATGAAAGAGGCTAGAAAAATTATTAAAAATTCTGAAAATATAAAAGTTTACAAGCCTGAAAATATTGAAAAATGGAATGAAAATTATAATAAATTTAAACAAATATTAGCTAAATAGTTATACTAGGAGGAAATACAATGGAAAATTTAAGTTATATGGAAGTTAGAGAACAAATCTGTGATGTTTGTCATAAAATGTGGCAATTAGGTTGGGTTGCAGCTAATGATGGTAATGTTTCTGTTAAATTAGATGATGGCACTTTTTTAGCTACTCCAACTGGTATTAGCAAAAGTTTTATAACTCCTGAAAAGCTTGTTAGAATAGATAAAGAGGGAAATATTTTAGAAGCTGTTGGAAATTACAAACCTTCTTCTGAAAGTAAAATGCATTTAAGATGTTATACTGAAAGAGAAGATGTTGGAGCTGTTGTCCACGCTCATCCTCCAACTGCTACTGGTTTTGCTGTTGCTAATATACCTTTAGATAAATATACAATGATTGAAACAGTTGTTGCTTTAGGTTCTATACCTGTTACTCCTTATGGTACACCTTCTACTAATGAAGTACCTGAAGCTATTGCACCTTATTTAGCTGAACATGATGTTATGTTATTAAAAAATCATGGAGCTTTATCTGTTGGTGATAGTTTATTAACTGCGTATTATAAAATGGAAACTTTAGAGCTTTTTGCTAAAATTAGTTTAAATGCTAGATTATTAGGTGGCGAAGAAGAATTGTCAAGGGATAAAATTGACACTTTAATTGAACTTAGAAAATTTTATGGTGTTACTGGTAAACATCCAGGTTACAAAAAATATAGCTAATAATTATATTAATATAAATTAATAAAAGGAGGTAAATTATGTATAATAGAATTGTTTTAAATGAAACATCTTATCACGGTAAAGGTGCTATTAAAGAAATAGCTAATGAAGTTAAAAATAAAGGTTTTAAAAAATGTTTTGTTTGTACTGACCCTGATTTAATTAAATTTAATGTTTCTTCTAAAGTAACTGAAATTTTAGATGAAGCTAATATTCCTTATGAAGTTTATTCTAAAATCAAAGCTAATCCTACTATTGAAAATGTTCAAGAAGGTGTAGAAGCTTTTAAAAATTCAGGTGCTGATTGTATTGTAGCTATTGGTGGAGGTTCTTCTATTGATACTGCTAAAGCTGTTGGTATTATTGCTAACAATCCTGAATTTGCAGATGTTAGAAGTCTTGAAGGTGTAGCTGATACTAAAAATAAATGTGTTCCTATTATTGCTGTTCCTACTACTGCTGGTACTGCTGCTGAAGTTACTATCAACTATGTTATTACTGATGTAGAAAAAAATAGAAAATTTGTTTGTGTTGATACAAATGATATTCCTATTATTGCTGTTGTTGACCCTGATATGATGAGCAGTATGCCTAAAGGTCTTACTGCTGCTACTGGTATGGACGCTTTAACTCACGCTATTGAAGGTTATATAACAAAAGGTGCTTGGGAAATGACTGATATGTTCCATATTAAAGCTATTGAAATTATTTCTAAATCTTTAAGGGACGCTTGTGAAAATAAACCTGAAGGTAGAGAACAAATGGCTTTAGGTCAATATATTGCTGGTATGGGCTTCTCAAATGTTGGTCTTGGTTTAGTTCATTCTATGGCTCACCCTTTAGGTGCTTTCTATGATACTCCTCATGGTGTTGCTAATGCTATTATTTTACCTACTATTATGGAATATAATGCAGAATGTACTGGTGAAAAATACAGAGAAATAGCTAGAGCTATGGGTGTTACTGGTGTTGATAATATGACTCAAGAAGAATATAGAAAAGCTGCTATTGATGCTGTTAAAAAATTATCTAGTGATGTTGGTATCCCTGTTGATTTAAAGGAAATTGTTAAAAAAGAAGATATTGCATTTTTAGCTCAATCTGCTTTTGATGATGCTTGTAGACCTGGTAACCCTAAAGATACTTGTGTTGAAGATATTGTTAAATTATATGAAAGTTTAATGTAATGTACAATAAAATAAGGCGTTTTAAACGCCTTATTTTTATAATTTTAAATTATAATACAGTTACATTAGCAGCTTGAGCTCCTTTTGCTCCTTCTACTACTTCAAATTCTACTGCTTGTCCTTCTTTTAATGTTTTAAAACCATCTGAATTTATTGCTGAAAAGTGTACAAAAATATCGTTTTCACCTTCTACACTAATAAAACCAAATCCTTTTTCTTCATTAAACCATTTTACAGTACCTTTTTTCATTAAAAAGCCCTCCTAATAATAATAAATATTTAATTTTAAATAGATTACATTAATATTAACAATTTTAAAATTTATAAATAATGCTAAAATTTACATAGATACTTTTAAATGATTTAATATTAAAATATTATTATAAAAGAAAAAGCTTAGATTAAATCCAAGCTTAAATTCTAAAAACAATTATTTAATTTAAAACAACTACATAAAAAGTAAGATGTTAAAATTTAGAAAAATTAATAAAAATAAAAAACTTGCTTAACATTAAAACTATTATAAAACTACTATTATAATATCATAGTTATATATTAAAGTCAATTATATTATTTTTTTTAAAATATTTATAAAATGATTTGAAACTATTTCTACTCCACTATGGTTAAGATGTGCATCATCTCTAAAATTATCATTGGTAAGTAAATTTTCTTCTCTATTTATTATATTATAGTCTATATAAAATATATTGTTTTCTTTTGCAAAATCTGAAATTTTATTGTGTATTAAATCATAGTTTTCTATATAGTCTATAGATACATTTGCAATAGGTGCTGTTACAAAAACTAATTTTATATTATTTTCTTTACAAAGGTTTATTATTTTTAATAAAAAATCTTTTTGCTTATTTGAAAATTCAAAATCTTTACCATTTAGATTTTTAAATTGGTTTGTTTTATCATATTCATCTTCTAACATTTTATAGTTGCTGTATACATAACCTTTTGACTTATATTCTTCTATACCTATTTGTTTTTTTGTTTCTTTATCTTTTACATTAAATTTATTTTTTACTTTATTTTTATATTCATTACCTTTATATGCAAAATAATCTGCTTGATATTTTAGTATATTTGTATTGTATTTTATTTTTTCTGAAAGTGGAAATTCTTCTTTTATATATTCTTCCTTTAAGTCTTCATTATCTAATACTTGAAATAGTGTTTTTACTTGATTAAGTTCAAATTCATTTTTAAGTAAATCCCAATATACTTCCATAACTACTATTTTTGGCTTTTGATAGTTTAATACTTCTTTTAATGTGTAATAAGTAGAGTCTGGGTGTTGTAGAGGCATTCCCATTTGAAAACTATTTATACCTAATTCGTTGTCAAATATTTCTGGGTCAAATGTACAATATGAATGTGATGAACCTAAAAATACCATATCTAAACTATTTTTTGGTAATGAATAAAAATCCTCAAATCTTTTTTCATTAAATTTATTTATAATATTTTCTGTACTAGCTGATGAATATTTTTTACCTATAAAAATCATCATAGGTATTAAGCATATAATAAAAATAATTACTTTTATTATAAATCTTATATTTGTTTTAAAATTGGAAGTATATAAATTGCCCTGCATTACTAAACACCCCCATAGTTATTATAATTATTGTTATTATATAGTAAAAAATAAATCTTATTATAAATGGTGCTTTATTTAATGTAATATATATACGTTGTTTATATTCAAATATTTCTATAAAAATTAGTATTATAATACAAAATGTTACCATTAATATTTCAAATATATTAAGACCTAATTCTGTTGATATATTATACATATATTGTATATTGCTTATGTTTGATATATCTGAAAATAAGTTATTTACTATATAAAAAGCATCTTTTACTGTATTTGCTCTAAAAAATATTAATGAAAAGCATATTAAGCTAAATGTTATTAATATTCTAAAAATATTTAAAAAATTATTTATATATTTATTTTTTATATTAAAACCTATATATTCAAAAAATTTGTTTTTTATAGCTCCTATAATTTGATAAAAACCATTTAAACCACCCCATAAAACAAAAGTCCAATTCGCACCATGCCATATACCACTAACTAAAAATGTAACCATTAAGTTAAAATATGTCCTTATTGTTCCTTTTCTATTTCCTCCTAGTGGTATATATAAATAATCTTTAAACCAAGTGGACAATGATATATGCCATCTTGTCCAAAATTCTTTTACACTTTTTGAAAAATAAGGACTTTTAAAGTTTTCCATTAAATCTATACCAAACAGTTTTGCACAACCTATTGCTATATCTGAATACCCACTAAAATCACAATATAGTTGTATTGCAAAAAATATAGTTGCTATTATAAATGATATTCCATTATAGTCATATGGTGAATTATATACTGTATTTACCAGTATTGCTACTCTATCTGCTATTACTATCTTTTTAAAATAGCCTATAAGCATTATTTTAATACCTGTTGATATATTATATATATTAAATTTATGGTTTATAAATAGTTGATTTAAAAGTCTATCTGCTCTTTCTATTGGTCCTGCAACAAGTTGTGGAAAAAACATTATATATAATGCTACTTTCAATATGTTTTTTTCTGTTTTATACCTTTTTCTATATATATCTATTGTATAGCTTGTTGCTTGAAATGTATAAAATGATATTCCCATAGGTAAAACTATGTCAAAATCTTTTATAGGGTATGGTATATTAAAATATTCATATAAAGACATAAAAGAATGATTTATAAATATACTATATTTAAATATAAATAATATTAAAAAGTTTATAATTAATCCAAAACTTAAAACAATTTTACTTTTATTTATATATTTTTCTATTAATATTCCTATATAATAGTTGAAAAAACTAGAAAATAGTATTAAAAATATAAATTCTACTCTCCAAGCCATATAAAATATACAACTACCTAATAATAGTAAATACCATCTATATTTATAAGGTAGTATATAATATAAACTTAATATACATAATAAGAATATTAAAAATGTAAGTGAATTGAAAAGCATTTTACACCTCTTTTTCTATATATTTTTTTTATTATACGTTATTTTTTAACTATTTTCAATATATTTTATTAATAACTATTATTATATAAGATGTATTATTAATTTTAATTTGACAATGTATCTTATATTTGTTAATATTATACTATATTAATTATTTTTTAAATAATATAAATTTATATAGATTATTAATTTTAAGGAGTTGATATTAATGGGAAACTGTGGAAGTTGTCCTTCTAAAGGTAAATGTGGTAAACAAGAAGATACTTGTGGTATAAAAGTAAATCCTAAAAATAAAATTAAAAATGTTATTGGTGTTATGAGTGGTAAAGGTGGTGTTGGTAAAAGTACTGTTTCTGTTTCATTAGCTAAAGAACTTAACAGTCAAGGTTATAAGGTTGGTATTTTAGATGCTGATATTACTGGTCCTAGTGTTGTTAGACTTTTAGGTATTGACAAAGATGTTCGTGCTATGGGTACTGCTAATCAAGAAATTATACCTGTTATTTCTCCTGAAGGTATTAAAGTTATATCTTTAAATCTTCTTATTAAAGATGAAAATCAACCTGTTATTTGGCGTGGTTCTTTACTTAGTAACTGTGTTAATCAATTTTGGGCTGATGTTTTATGGGAAGAATTAGATTATCTTATTATTGATATGCCTCCTGGTACTGGTGATGTAACTTTAACTGTTATGCAATCTATACCTTTAACTGGTCTTATTATTGTTTCTGTTCCTCAAAGTATGATTTCTATGATTGTTACTAAATCTATTAATATGGCTAAAAAAATGGGTATTAAAATTTATGGTATTGTTGAAAATATGAGTTATATTTTATGTCCTCATTGTAATGAAAAAATTTATATTTATGATAAAGATGAGACAGACATTTTATTAAAAGAAAATAATCTTAAACTTTTAGCAGAATTACCTACTACTAAAGATTTAGCTAATATTTATAAAGGTAGCTTTGAACAATGTGATAGTATTATAAAAGAGCAATTTAAAAATATTGTAAATGAAATAGTAAATTAATTTTTATATTTTTATAGGGTGTAGACAAAGTCTACACCCTTAAGTTATAATATTATAAAAATAATTTTATAATAAAAATAAAGGAATTTTATATCATGAGTTTAAGAAAAATTATTAAAGATTATAAAAGAATTATTGTTAAAATTGGTACTACATCTTTAACGCATAAAAATGGTAAAATAAATTTACAAGCTATTGAAAATTTAGCTTGGGTTTTATCTGATATTAGAAACCAAGATAAAGAAGTTATACTTGTTTCTTCTGGTGCTATTGCTGTTGGTACGGAAAGGCTTTCTTTAACTGAACGTCCTAGGGATATTATTGGTAAACAAGTTGCTTCTGCTGTTGGGCAAGGTGTTCTTATGCAAATTTATGAAAGTTTTTTTTCTAAATATAATCAAAAAATTGCTCAAATATTACTTACTAAAGATGTTTTTGATAATAGTATAACTAAAGAAAATGCTCAAAATACTTTATTTAAGTTATTAGAAATGGGAGTTATACCAATTGTAAATGAAAATGACACCATTTCTACAGATGAAATACAGGGCTTTTCTGATAATGATACTTTATCTGCTTATGTGTGTAATCTTGTTAAAGGAGATATTTTAATTATTTTATCTGATATTGATGGTATGTATACTAAAGACCCTAACAAATATAATAATGCTAAAATTATTAGTGAAATATTTGAAATAGATGATACTATAGAAAACAGTGCTGAAGGGTCTAGTAGTCTTTTGGGTACAGGTGGTATGAAAACTAAAGTTAATTCTGCTAAAATAGTTAATAAAAATGGTGCTGATATGATTATTGCTTCTGGTAAAGATATTAATATTTTATTTAAAATTTTAAATGGTGAAAATATAGGCACTTTATTTGCTTGTAATAAAGATAGGAGGTAGTTTATGAACTTTATTGAAATTTGTAAAAATTCTAAAGTTGCTAGTAAAGATTTAGTTAAACTTAAATCTAGTGAAAAAAACAATATATTAATAGCTTGTAGTAATACACTTTTAAATGAAAAAGATACAATAATAAATGCTAATAAATTAGATATTCAAAAAGCTAGAGAAAATAATATAAAAGAAAGTTTAATAGATAGATTATTATTAGATGATAAAAGAATAAAAGCCATGGCTAATGGTATTTTACAAGTAGCCAATTTAAATGACCCTTTAGATGAGTATATAGATATGAAAGTTCTTCCTAATGGGCTTAAAGTTGGTAAAAAAAGAGTTCCTATGGGGGTTATTGGAATTATTTATGAAGCTAGACCTAATGTAACTTCTGATGCTTTTGCTATGTGTTTTAAAGCTTCTAGTTCTGTTATTTTAAAAGGTGGAAAAGAGGCTTTAAATTCTAATAAAGCTATTGTTGATTTATTTAGAAAAACTATTAAAAATTTAGGATATAATGAAAATATAGTTACCCTTATAGAAGATACTAATCGTGAAACTACTACTAATTTTATGAAAATGAATAATTATGTTGACTTACTAATTCCTAGAGGTAGTGCTAGTCTTATTAATGCTGTTATTGAAAATAGCACTATACCTGTTATTGAAACAGGTGTTGGTAATTGTCATATATTTATAGATGAATTTGCTAATATTGAAAAAGCTATTGATATTGTTTTAAATGCTAAAGTTCAGCGTCCTTCTGTTTGTAATGCTTTAGAAACTTTATTAATACATAAAAATATTGCTAGTAATATTTTCCCTCAACTAGTTGAAAAATTACTTAACAATAATGTTGAAATTAGAGGTGATAAAACAGTTTTATCTATTTGTCAAAATAAAAAGGTAATTTTAGCTACTGAAGATGATTGGAAAGAAGAATTTTTAGATTATATTTTAGCTATAAAATGTGTTGATAGTATAGATGAGGCAATAAATCATATACAAACTTACTCAACAGGTCATTCTGAATCTATTATTACTGAAAATTATTCTAATTATAATAAATTTGTTGATGAAATAGATTCGGCAGTTGTTTATGTTAACGCCTCTACTAGATTTACTGATGGTGAACAATTTGGTCTTGGTGCTGAAATAGGGATAAGCACTCAAAAATTACATGCTAGAGGCCCTATGGGTATAAAAGAAATAACTTCTTACAAATATATTGTTTTAGGAGATGGACAAATAAGAGAATAGTAGTATTGCTATTCTCTTATTTCATTAAAATATTAAAGAACAATTTTATTTTTCAAATTATAGTAGAATACAAATTAAACCTCCATTACCTTCATTTATTATCTTTTGTAATGTTTCTTGTAATTTTACTTGTGTATCTTCTGGTATTCTATATAGTTTTGTATTAAGTCCATCATTTACTAAATCTGATAATGATTTACCAAATATATTATAATCCCATATTTTACCTTGTTCACTTTCAAATTGTTCTAATAAATATTGTGATAACTCTTTACTCTGTTCTTCACTTCCTACTATTGGTGCTACTTCTGTTTGTATATCTGCTTTTATAAGGTGAAAACTTGGAGCTGTTGCTTTTATTTTTATTCCATATCTTGAACCATGTTTTATAAGTTCTGGTTTTTCTAAAATCATTTCATCTAATGTTGGTGTAACTATTCCATATCCTTTTGTTTTTACTTCTTCTATTGCATATTTTACCTTATCATATTCTTTTTTTGCTTGTGATAAAAGTTTTATTGTAGATATTAGCTCATATTCATTATTTATATCCATATTTGTTGTTTCACTTAATACTTTAAAAAATAAATTATCATTTAAACCTATTTCAATATGTCCTAATCCTTCACCTAGTGCTATTTTATCTATGTATGCTTTTTTTATGTACTCATTATTTTCTAATATTGATGTAATAGATTTTATATTATGTAATTTATTAATATCTGTTAATAATTTTTTTGTATCTTGTATTATACTTTGTTTTAACCAATGATTTAAATCTAATGTTTCTATCCATTTTGGTAAATTTAAATTTAACTGTTTTATTGGAAATTCATATAAAACTTTTTCTAATATTGAGTTTATATCTTCTTGTTTTAATTGTGCTATATTCACTGCTATAACAGGTGCATCATATTTTTCTGTTAATTCTTGTTTTAATATATCTGTTGCTTGTGAATATGGTTTTGATGTATTTAATAATATAACAAATGGTTTTGATAATGATTTTAGTTCCTTAACAACTTTTTCTTCTGCTATTATATAATTTTCTCTTTCTATATCTGTTATACTTCCATCTGTTGTTACTACTATTCCTATTGTTGAGTGGTCTGTTATTACTTTTTTTGTTCCTATTTCTGCTGCCTCTTCAAATGGTATTTTATCATTAAACCATGGTGTTGATACCATTCTTGGTTGATTCTCGTCCATATATCCAGTTGCACCTGGTACTATATAACCTACACAATCTATCATTCTTACATTAAAACTTGCATTATCATCTATATTTATAGCTACTGCATTATTTGGTATAAATTTAGGTTCTGTTGTCATAATTGTTTTACCTGCTGAACTTTGAGGCAATTCATCTTTTGTTCTTTCTCTGTTGTATTCATCATCTATATTAGGTATTACTAATAAGTCCATAAATCTTTTTATGAATGTAGATTTACCTGTCCTAACTGGTCCAACAACACCTATATATATATCACCATTTGTTCTTTCTGATATATCTTTATAAATATTAAATTGTTCCATATTTACCTCCTTAAACCATTTTTAATACATTTTAATATATGAATTTAAAGTTGAAAATATGTTTTTGTATTTATTTTATTTTAAACAATTATTTAAACTTTTTATCTAATAATACTTTATAAAACTATTATATTATTTAATTTTAAATATACTTGTATATAAATAATAATTAATTTAAAAATACGAAAAATGTAGAATAATGTAATTTAAAAATTTTTACTACAAGTAATATTATATACTAAAAGTTACAAAAATTCAATTAAATTCAAAAAAAAAAATGACAAAAAGTATTGACAGTCGACAAAAAGTAGACTATACTTTTTTTGAAAGGAGTGATTTAATATGAAAATATCTTTAAAGGCTGCGAGGGTTAATGCTAACTTGACACAACAAGAAGTGGCAGATATTATTAAAGTTAGTAAACATACCATAATTAACTGGGAAAAAGGTAAAACTTCAGTTGGTTATGCTCCCTTAAAAGTTTTAAGTGAAATTTATAATATTGAAATGGATGATATTTTTTTAGGATAATATAAAATAGAAAGGGTTATTATGGATAAAGAGAAGAGAAAAAAAGGTGAACAATATTTAAGAAATTGGGCTCAAGGTATTTTAGATATGGAAAATTTACAAGTCGAAATTAATAGAATAAAAAAAGATAATGATATTTTAAATAGTATACAAATAAAAAATAAAGAGGATATTGTAAACATTTATAATAAAATTATAAATGAAAAATTTTTAAAATTAAAAAAAGTTATGTATGAATATAAATTTGTTGATGATGTTATAAATAGTTTAGAACAACATCAAAAAGATGTTATTTTTTCTAGATATATTTATAAAAATAGTTGGCAAATGGTTGCTTTAAAAGTACATATGAGTCTTAGGCAATGTTTTAATATAAAAAATTTAGTAATAAATAAAATATTAAAAGAAATTTAGTTTATTACAGTTTTTTTGCATTAATTAGTTGTTATTTTTATTTATAATAATATTAACCTTTAAAATTATTATTTCTTATAAATAGTAAGTTGGAGGTGTATATTTGAATAAAAAACAATTATTATTTTGTAAATATTATATAGAAACAGATAATCTTAAAATTGCTACTGAAAAATCTGGTTATAAAGAAAAAACTGGAGAAAAATTATTACAAAATCCAGAAATAAAAAAATATATTGAAGAAAATAAAAAAAATATAAAAATTGCTAAATCTGATGAGGTTATAGAATGTCTTACTAGAATAATGCGTGGTGAAGAATATGAAAATAAAAAATCTTTACAAAGTATATCTATAAAAGAACGCTTAAAAGCTGCTGAATTACTTGGAAAAGTTTATTCTATATTTTCTCCAAAACAAGACAATAATGATAAAGAAAACAAAATATTTATTTTAGGTAATGATTTAATTGAAGAATGAGTACACAAAATAAAATATATTTACCTAATTTAATAGGAAAAGGTTATAAAGATTATTGGCATTTTAAAGGCAGATTTAGGATTTGTAAAGGTTCTAGAGCTAGTAAAAAGTCTAAAACTACTGCTTTAAATTTTATTGTTAGAATGATGCAATATCCTGATGCTAATCTTTTAGTAGTTAGAAAAACTTTTAAAACTCTTAAAGATAGTTGTTTTGCTGAACTTACTTGGGCAATAAATATACTAGGTGTATCTAAATATTGGGAGTGCAAATTATCACCTCTTGAAATTGTATATTTACCAACAAATCAAAAAATCTACTTTAGAGGTCTTGATGACCCTTTAAAAATAACATCTATTACAACTGAAAAAGGGGTTTTATGTTGGCTATGGATAGAAGAAGCTTATGAAATAGATAATGAGGAAGATTTTGACATTTTACAAGAAAGCATTAGAGGAAAAGTATCTAAAGAGCTATTTAAACAAATTACGCTAACATTTAACCCTTGGAATGAAAAACATTGGATTAAAAAGAGGTTTTTTGATAAAAAAGATGAAGATATATTGGCTATTACTACTAATTATATGATTAATGAATGGCTTGATAATTCTGACAAAAAAATGTTTGAAGATATGAAAAAAAATAATCCTAGACGTTATCAAGTTGCTGGTCTTGGAAATTGGGGAGTGACTGAAGGTCTTGTATATGAAAATTTTTATGAAATGAATTTTAATATAAATGATATAAAAAATAAACAACATATAGTTTCTATTTTTGGTCTTGATTTTGGGTATACTAATGACCCTACTGCTTTATTTTGTGGTTTAGTTGATTTAACTAATAAAGAAATTTATGTTTTTGATGAATTATATAAAAAGGCTTTAACTAATTTTAAAATATATGAGGAGATTTTAAAATTAGGTTATAACAATGAAGTTATTATAGCTGATTCAGCAGAACCTAAAAGTATTGCAGAACTTAAAGAATTAGGTATAAATAAAATAAGACCTGCTAAAAAAGGAAAAGATAGTTTAAATAATGGTATTCAATTTATACAAGATTTTAAAATAATTATAAATCCTAAATGTAAAAATTTTTTAAATGAAATATGTAATTATACTTGGAGTAAAAATGAAATTGGTAAACTTACAAATAAGCCTATAGATAACTATAACCATCTCTTAGATGCTATGCGTTATGCTATACAATCTATAAATGATGGTGACAGATTTAGTTTTAAATGAAAATTAAAAAGGAGGTTTTTATGAACCTTGAACCTAATTTTGAAACATATGAAGTAAATAAAATTATAAATAAATTTGGTAATGAAAAAGCTTTTATTGAATTTTTGCAAAAAAATATATTAGAGTTTTTAAGCTCAAAAAAACGCAATGATATGATAATAGGTGAACAATATTATTTAGGTAATCACAAGATTTTGAAAAGAAAACGTACTATAATAGGTGAAGATGGAAATAAACAAGAAATTGAAAATTTACCTAATAATAAAATTGTTGATAATCAATATGCTAGAATTGTTGACCAAAAAAACAGTTACTTATTATCAAAGCCTATGACTATTTTTTGTAATGATGAAAAATTTATGGCAAATATTGAAACTATTTTTAATAAATCTTTTTATAGACTCATTAAAAATATAGGTGAAGATGCTATTAATTGTGGTATTAGTTGGCTTTATATATTTTTTGATGAAAATGGTAATATAGATTTTAAAAGGTTTAAGCCTTATGAAATATTACCTATATGGCTTGATGAAGAGCACACTATTTTAGAATATTTAATTCGTATTTATAATATAGAAAACTATGAATTAAATAATAATAAAAATATTATAACTCAAGTTGAATTATATACTAAAAGTGGTATACAATATTATATACTTGATAATCAAAACTTAATTTTAGATAATTCTAAAGGGTTTAAACCTTATATGTATAATTCTTATAAATTTCCTTTATCTTGGGGTAAAATCCCTGTGATATCTTTTAAATTTAATTCTAAAGAAATCCCTTTAATAAATAGAGTAAAAACTTTACAAGATTCCTTAAATACTATTAGAAGTGATTTTATGAACAATATGCAAGAAGATGCCAGAAATACTATTCTTATTCTTAAAAATTATGATGGTACAAATTTAGGTGAATTTAGAAAAAATTTATCTGAATATGGTGTTGTTAAAGTTAAAACTATTGATGGTAATGATGGAGGTGTTGAAACTCTTAAAATTAATATTGATAGTAACAATTATGAACTTCTTGCAAAAGCTCTTAAAAAAGCTATAATCGAAAATGCTCGTGGTTATGATTGTAAAGATGAAAAAATGGGTCAAAATCCTAATCAAATGAATATTCAAAGTGTTTATGCTGATATTGACCTTGATTCTAATCTTATGGAAAATGAATTTCAAGCATCTTTTGAAACATTATTTTACTTTATTAAAAAATATTTTAGTTATATATATAAAAAGGATTTTAACAATATTAATATAGATGTTATTTTTAATAAAGATATTTTAATTAATGAAACTGAAGCTATTAACAATTGTGTGAAATCTATTGGAATTATATCTAAAGAAACTATTATAAGTAGACACCCTTGGGTGTCCAATCTAAAAAAAGAATTAAACAAAATATAAATTTTGTAATTTTAAAGGTTGGGTTGTTGGTGGGTGGGATAAATTAAAAAAAGGAGGTCTTTTATGGACATTAAACAATTAATTAATTTAGGTATTGAAGAAACTAAAGCTAAAGAAATTTTTAATAAAATAGAAAAATATATTTTAGAACAAATTAAATTAAAAACTAAAGAAGTTGAAGATAAAGTTTTAGATTTACAACTTAAAATGGCTGTTGAAAGACAACTTTTTATAGCTAAAGCTAAAAATATTAAAGCAACTATTGCTTTAATAGATTTTACTAAATTAGATAAAAATAATATAGATGAAAAGCTTATTAAAACTATGATAGATGAACTTAAAAACAATGAAGAAACAAAGTTTTTATTTGATGAAGAATTATCTAATAAAATAACTGGGCTTAAACCTTTAGAAGCTAATTCTAATAATATAGTTAATAGACAGTTAAGTTATGAAGAACTTTGTAATTATTATGAAAAAGGTATTTTTTAGGAGGTAATATATGGGACAATTTAATCATAAAAGTTTTAATCAAGTAGCTTTTGGTAAATATATTGAAACTTTACCTAATGCTAAAAAAAATGAATTAGTTAAATCTGCTGTTCTTAAGCCTAATGCTGAAATTAGAAAAGCTTTTTCTTCTCAAGGTGGTACAGGTTATGCTATCTTACCTATGTATGGTAGAATTGGTGGTGATGCTATTAACTATGATGGTAAAACTGACATTGTACCTAATGCTACAAAAACTTTTGAACGTGGAGTTGTTGTTGTAGGTAGGGCTAATGCTTGGCTTGAAGATGATTTTTCTGAAGATATTACTGGTGGTGTTGGTTTTATGTCAAATGTAGCTAAACAAGTTAATGACTATTTTGACGATATTGACCAAAAAACTTTACTTGCTATTTTAAAAGGTATTTTTTCTATGTCTAGTGGTAAAAATGCTGACTTTGTAACTAATCATACCCTTGATATTTCAAGTCTTGATAATCCTAATATAGATGTTACTACTTTAAATACTGCTATTCAAAAAGCTTGTGGCGACAATAAAACAAAATTTTCTATTGTTATTATGCATAGTGTTGTTGCTACTAATTTAGAAAATTTAAATTTACTTAACTATTTAAAATATACTGACCAAAATGGTATTCAAAGAGATTTAGGTCTTGCTACTTTAAATGGTAAAGTTGTTTTAATTGATGATAGTATGCCTGTTGAAGATAGTGATGGAAAATTATATACTACTTACATATTAGGTAAAGGTGCTATTGATTTTGAAGATATTGGTACTAAAGTTCCTTATGAAATTAATCGTGACCCTAAAACTAATGGTGGTCAAGATACTTTATATGCTAGAACTAGAAAATGTTTTGCTCCTTTTGGTATTTCTTATACTAAACAACAACAAGATAGTTTATCTCCTACTGATTTAGAACTTGCTAATGGTGCAAACTGGTCTTTAGTTACTGATATTGAAAAAGGTACTTTTATTGATGATAAAGTTATACCTATTGCTAGAATTATTTCTAAAGGTTAAAAAGGTATATTATGGAAACTCTTATAAATGAAATATCTGATAGATTAAATATTTTAAATCTTTCTATTGAAGATATTGATTTATCTGAAAAAATTATTCTTATAGCTATTAATTCTGTTGAGAATTTTATTAAATCTGAAATAAATCCCTTTATTGATTTTTCTATTATAAAAGATATTTTTATTAATATTGTTATAGGTGAATATTTATCTTTTATTAAAATTTCTAATATTCAAAATGACATTTCTTTAGATGATGCTATTAAAACTATTAAAGAAGGGGATACCTCTATAACTTATTTTGAAAATAAAAATACAAATTTAGATGATATTATTAATTATTTTTTAAATAATAAAAAATTGCTTTATAGGTATAAAAAAATTGTATGGTGAAAAATATTAATACTAAAAATATTCTTAATAAGTTATATACTGGTATTTGCAATATTTATGAATATATTAATTTTTTAGATGAACATTCTAAAACAATAAAACAATCTATTACTATTAAATATGAAAATATTAATTGTAGAGTTTCTTATTATAATAATAGTTCTAATATTTTATCTTCTAAAGAGGATATTTTTAATAATATTATAAGTCAAAAAATAAAATTATTTTTAGATAATGATATTGATATAAAAGCTGGTTCTATAATAGAGGTTACTCAAAATGGAAAAACAACTAAATATAAAAATAGTGGTGAACCTGTTATATATTCAAACCATCAAGAAATAATGCTTGATATATTTGATAATATAGGTTAGGAGGGGTTTTTATTATTCAGAAACTTACAGATGCTATTACTAATCAATTATATATTGTATTTGATAAACCTAATATCTATGTTGAACACATAAAACAGGGGTTTTTATTACCCTGTTTTTGTGTAAGATGTGTTAGAACAGAGGAAAAAGTTTGTTTAGCTAATAGATATAAACTTTTTAACAAAATTGAAATAACTTATTTTCCTACTAAAAATTATAATATTAATGATGAATGTAATAAAATTTTAAATTCTTTATATGACAATTTTTTTATGTTAAATTTTGAAAAAGGTTTAATTAAAGGTGAAAATATGGAGGGGTTTATAGAGAAAGATGTTCTTAAATTTTTTGTAGAATATAATTTCTATGTATTTAAAAAAGAAAATATTGATAAAATGCAAAAACTCTATATTTAAGGAGGTATTATGGCTAAAAAATTTTATAAAGAACAATTTTTAAAAAGTAATTTATATAAAAATAAAAAAGACTTAATAAATACTTTATTAAAAGATAATGAGTTATATAGTAGAAATGATGTTGATAAAATAATAAAAAAATATATGGAGGGGATTATATAATGGCAATTGGAGGAACTTTTTTAAGTTACAATAAAGTTTTACCTGGAGCTTATGTAAATTTTATTTCTAAAGCTAGAGTATTAGATACTATTGCTGATAGAGGTATTATGGCTATTGCTTTAAAAAATAACTGGGGTATTGAAAATAAAATAGTTACTATAACTAATGAAGATTTTCAAAAAGATGCTTTAAATATTTTGGGTTATGAATATACAAGTGAAAATTTAAAGCCTTTTAGAGAAGTATTTAAAAATGCAAGAGAATTAAAATTTTATAGACTTGGTAATGGTGAAAAAGCTAAAGTTACTATTGGTAATTTGAATGTTAAAGCAAAATATTCTGGTACTAGAGGTAATAATATTAAAATAAAAATTGTTTCTAATGTTGATGATGGAAAACACACTATATATACATATATAGATAATATTTTAGTAGATGAGCAAATTGCTAGCAATATAGAAGAACTTGCTGAAAATAATTTTGTTATTTTCTCTGGTACTGGAACTTTTGAAGATAATGCTGGTACTAGCCTTGAAGGTGGTACTGATGGTGAAGTAAACAATAGTGAATATAGTAAATTTTTATCACTTATAGAAACTGAAAGTTTTAATGTTCTTGTTTATGATGGAGAAGATGAAGAAACTAAAGGGCTTTTTGATAGTTTTACCAAAAGACTCAGAAATGATGAAGGTATTAAAATTTGTACTGTTTTACATAATTATAAAAAATCTGATTTTGAAGGTGTTATTAGTGTAAAAAATGATAAAAACCTTGTATATTGGGTTGGTGGTGCTTTAGCTGGTGCTGAAATTAATCAAAGTTTAACTAATAAAATTTATGATGGTGAATATGAATTTAATGCTAAATATTCTAATAATGAATTAAAAGATTCTATTAATAATGGTGAATTTGCTTTTTATTATGATGCTAATGATATTAGAGTATTAAAAGATATTAATACTTTTATTAGTTTTTCTACTGAAAAGAATTCAGATTTTAGCAATAATCAAGTTATTCGTGTTTTAGATTCTACTGCTAATGATATTGCTAGAATTTTTAATAATTATTATCTCGGTAAAATTCAAAATGATGCTTTAGGCAGAGATGTATTTAAATCTGAACTTATAAATTATTTTAAAAAGTTACAAGCTATTAGAGCTATTAATAATTTTTCTGCTGATGATATATCTATTAAAAAAGGTGTTGAAAAAGGTGATGTTATTGTAGATTTAATAATTGAACCTGTGGCTAGTATGGATAAACTTTATATGAAATGTGTTATTGAATAAAAGGAGGTAATTTATGGCTACTTTAAAAGCTTGGGATACTATTAATGGTGCTTTAGGTACTTGTTATGTTGATATTGATGGAAATAAAGAAGAAGTTTTATATTTGAAAAATATTGAAGCTAAAATTAAAAAAAGTAAGCGTGAAATAAAAGTTCTTGGGCAAACTGGGACAAAACATAAATCTAGTGGGTGGAGTGGTACTGGTAAAATGACAGCTTATTATTCTACTTCTAAATTTAGAGAACTTATGCTTAAGTATATTAAAGAGGGAAAAGATACTTATTTTGAAATAATTATTGAAAATAATGACCCTTCTAGTGATATTCAACGCCAAAGTATAGCTTTAAAACAAGTTAATATTGACAATGTAACTATGGCTAAACTTGATATAAATAGTACTGAACTTGATGAAGAAATGACTTTTACATTTAATGATGTTGATATTTTAGAAAGTTTTAAACCTGTTGTTGGGGAATAGTTTTTTATAGAAAGGAAATTTTATGTCTACTTTACAAGAAATACTTAATCTTAACATAGTTGACAATATTACTCATTATGTTGAAATATCTAATCGATTAAAAGATGAAAATGGTAATAATTTAAAATTTAAAATAAAGCCTATTCTTTTTGAAGATTTAAATAGATTAAAAAGAAAAGCTACATTTATAGATAAAAATGGACAAGCTATTATTGATGAAGGAAAATTGAATGCTTTATGTATTATAGAGGCTACTTTAGACCCTAATTTTAAAGATATTAAAAGTTTGGAAAAATTAAATATTTCTACGCCTGAACAATATTTGAATAAAGTTTTATTAGCTGGTGAAATTGAGAGACTTATAAAAGAAATTCTTTCTATAAGTGGATTTATGCAAGATATTGATGAGTTGGTTTGTGATATAAAAAACTAATTAAAAAGGGTGATGCTGAGCTTAATTATGCTTATTTTGCCCTTTTTAAATTAAATATTAAGCCTAAAGACTTTGCTCTAATGGATATTAGAGAAAAAGCGCTAATTATTTCCTTTATTGATAAATTTTTAGAAGAACAAAAAGAATTTGATTAATTTTAACAATTGTGTGGTGGGGAGGTGGGTTTATATATAGTAATTTATTTTTTTCATTTTATAATATTGGAAATATAAGTTTTTATAAAAATATAAGTTTTTATAATAAAAACTTTAAACTTTTAAAAAGTTATAATAATAAAAATAATAATTATATTAGTAATAATAAAATTTTAACTAATAGAAATTTTAAATTTTTTAATGATACAAAAATATTTAATAGTAAAAATATATTAAATAATTATTTTCATTATAAATATAAAAACTTTAATAATGATATTTTTTATAATAGTAAATTTAATAGTAGTGATATTAAAAGTTTTATAAATAATAGTACTAAAAATTTTTTAAATGAAAATAAATTTTATAAATATTTTTATTTTAATGGACAGAAAAATTTTATTACCACTTCAAAAAAAACTTTATTAAAATATAATAATAAAGATGTTATAAATTATATATTTCAAAATAAAAATTTTTATAATAAAACTTTGTTTAATAAAGAATTATTAAATAATAATTTTCTTAGTAATATTAATAATAACAATAAGTTTATTTATAAAGACTATTTACTAGAAAAAAATTTACATAAAAATAAAACTAAAGTTTTAAAATTGGATTTAAATAATATTTATAGTAGGTTACTACATAAAAATTTTGAAAATAAAAACTTTTATGTTGATAAAATTAAAAATATTATTAACAATCAAAATTTGAAAAATAGTTATATTAGTATTAATGATTTTAAAAATTTATCAAAATATTTAAATAACTATAATAATATAAACAATAATATTAATACTAATAATGAAAAAAATATTATAAAAAATGAAAATTTATATAATAGCTTATATGAAAAACAGTTAGAAATAACAAAAAATTTAGATTATGATTTTATATTTGATAAAATAAAAGAGTTGATTTTTGAGGAAATTTATTTTTATATATAATTGGAGGTGGTTATATATATACTTATTTATTAAAATATGAACATAAACAAGAAATATATCAATTGCCAGTACCACCTGAAAAAATGATAACAAAATCTTATAATACTAATAAAATGTATAATACTATTGGTATGGGTGAAATTAATGTTATAAAAGGTATTGGGCTTAGAGAAATATCTATGTCAATTATTCTTCCTAATGATTTATCCCTTCCTTTTGTTCAACCTAAATATTCTCCTAATTGTATAATTGGTAAGCCTATTATATATTTAGCTAAATTTAGAGAATTTAAAGCTGACAAAAAACCTATTCAACTTTTAATAACTAGAATTTTACCAAATGGTGAAGAAATTTTTAAAGGTAATATTAATGTAACTTTAGAAGAATATATAGTATATGAAAATGCTGGTGAGGAAGGAGATTTTTTAGTAGATTTAACTTTTAAAGAGTATATAGAAATAAAAGAACAAATTTTATCTCCTACAAATAAGGATAATAATACATATACAGTTAATACAAATAGAACTACTAAAGAACCTGCTAAAACTTATACAGTTAAAGCTGGTGATACATTATGGAAAATTGCTAAAAGAGAACTTAATGATGAAACTAAATATAAAAATATAATGACAATAAATAATATATCTGACCCTAAAAAATTAAAAATTGGAACAGTATTAAAATTGTCTTAGGGGGTATATTTTATAGAAATTATTATTTATTCTGAAAATGGAATTATTAATATAACAAATAAAGTTATAGATAAAATTATTATAAAAAGTTATTTTAAATATCAACCAACAAAGCTACAATTAAGTTTATTATTAGATAAAAATTATAAATTTTCTGAAGGGGATAATATTTGTATAAAAACTAAAGAAAATAATATTTTTTATGGTTATATTTTTACTAAAAAAATAATTGATAATCAAATTATTAATATTGTAGCTTATAATTCTTTAAGGTATCTTGTTACTAGAGATACCTATATTTATAAAAATAAAACTGCTAGTCAAGTAATTAAAATGATTTGTGCTGATTTTGGGTTACAAGTAGGTAGTGTTGAAGAAACTAATTATATTATACCTTATAGAATAGAGGAAAATCAAACTATATTTGATATTATCTATACTGCCCTTGATTTAACTAAAAATTTTAATAAAAAAAATTATATATTTTTTGATGATTTTGGAAAAATCTCTTTGAAAAGTTATGAAAATATGAAATTACCTGTTTTAATAGATACTAATAAATATACTATTAATTATTTTCATACAACATCTATTGATAAAAATGTATATAATTCTATTAAAGTATCTTTAAAAAATAAAAAAACTAAAATTATTTCTACTTATTTAGAAGAAGATAATACTAGTAAAAGTAAATGGGGTACTCTTAGAAAATTTGAACGTTTACCTAACGATTTTAATAGTGTGCAAGCTAAAAATTATGCTAAAAACTTACTTAGTATTAGTAATAAATTAAATGAAAAAATTGAAATTGTATGTTTTGGAAATGAAAAAGTAAAGGGTGGTAATATTATAAATTTATTGATAGATGAAAAATTAAAAAATGTGTTAGTTGAAGAATGTACACATATTATATCAAATAATGAACATATAATGAAACTTAATTTGACTAGTATTTAGGAGGGTTATGAATTTTTTAGATATAATTAAATCTAGTGTTTTAAATGTTGTTAATTCTATAAAATTTGTTGAAACTTATATTGGTGAAGTTGTAGAAGAAGAAGAATTGAAAATAAAGCTAGATGAAAAATTATTTGTTACTGAAGAACAAATTATTAGAACAAGTAATTTTAATGAACCTATAAAAAATGGAACTAAATTATTTATGATTAGAGAAAGTGGTGGTCAAAGATTTTTTATAGTTGATACTATACTTGAAAACAAATAGTAATAAGGAGGGAAAATGTTACCTATTAGAAATAATGTTGAAAATACTAATGTTGTAATAACTCCATCTAAAACTTATAGAATAGATTTTAATAAAAATAGAGCTAAAGGTATATTTAATGAAATAAATGCACTTACTCAATCTATTTATAAAATTTTAGTAACTAAAAGATATAAATATGAAATATATGACTGGAACTATGGTATTGAAATAGATGATTTAATAGGTATGCCTAAACCCTATGTAAAAATAGAAATAGAAAAAAGAATTACAGATGCACTATCTATTGATGATAGAATATTAGAAGTATATGATTTTCAATTTTTTGATATAGTTAATGATAAATGTAGTTTAGGTGTAAAATTTATTATAAAATCTATTTTTGGTGATTTTGGTTTTAGTTTGGAGGTGTAATTATGTATGAAAATATGACTTTTAACAATATTTTAAAAAGAGCTTTATCAAAAGTTTCTGATGATTTTGACAAAAGACAAGGTTCTATTATATATGATGCTTTAGCTCCTATATGTGCTGAACTTGCGCAAGCTTATATTGAATTAGATAGAATTTTAAAAGAAGGGTTTGCTGATACTGCTAGTAGATATTATCTTATAAAAAGGGCTATGGAGAGAGGACTTAAACCTTTTGGAGCTACTTATTCAGTTATTTTAGCAGAGTTAGAAGGAAATATAAATTTAAAAGGTGATGAAAGATTTTCTACTGATGAAGAAGTAAATTTTTATTATATTGGTGAAAAAGAAGGAAAATATTATAAATTAAAATGTGAACAAATTGGTAGTAAAGGTAATATTTCTTATGGTGATTTATTGCCTATTGACAATATACCAAATTTAAAAACTGCTAAAATACATAAAATATACATTTCTGGTATTGATGAAGAAGATACAGAAGATTTTAGAAAACGATACTTTCAAAGTTTTAAAAGTCAGGCTTTTGGAGGTAATAGAGCTGACTATATAGAAAAAGTTAGATTTTTAAATAATGATGAACAAGTCTTAACTAATGGTGGTATTGGTGGCATAAAAGTGTATCGTGTTCCTGATGGTGGTGGTACTGTTAAAATTATTATAACAAATAATAGTTATAATCAACCTACAAAAGATTTACTTAATATAGTACAAGAAAAAATTGACCCTTTACAATATACAGGGGAAGGTATGGGTATTGCACCTATTGGACATTTTGTAACTATTGAACCTATTAAAACTGTTAAAATCAATATACAGACTAATATTGATTTAAAACCTGGTTATGAAATAGATGATATAAAAACATATATTGAAGAAAGCATAGAAGAATATATTCAAGAAATTTGTAAAACTTGGGAAGATAGTGATAATATAGTCATTAGAATAAGTCATATAGAAAGTAGATTATTAGATATTTTAGGTATTGAAGATGTAAAAGAAACTAAAATAAATGAAAAATATGAAAACTTTACATTAGACAATTATTCTATACCTATAAGAGGTGATATAAATGTTAATTGATTATTTGCCTTATTTTATGAAAGATATAATAGAAATTGAAAAGGTAATGAATATAAGTCAACCAGAAGTTGATAATCTACAATTAGACACAGAAAATTTATTAAATGATTTTTTTGTTATAGGTTCTAGTGAAGAAGCTACTAAACATTATGAAAAAATACTAGATATTATACCAAAATTGACAGATAGTTTAGAAAAAAGACAATATGATATATTAGTTTTATATAATCAAACTTTACCTTTTACTTTAGAAAGTTTACAACAAAAATTAACTGCTATATGTGGTGAAGATGGATATACACTTAATATGATTTATGAAAAGTTTATTTTAGATATTAAACTTGAATTAAATAAAAAGCACTTATTTTTTACTGTTAGTAATTTGTTAGAATGGATTGTTCCTGTAAATATAATATTAAATCTTTATGTTAATTATAATATTTGGAAAGATTTATGTAAATATAAGTGGGGAGAAGTTAAAACTTATAAATGGTCACAAATTAAAGAAGATGAAGGTATAAAAAATAAGGTATGATTTTTCATACCTTATTTTTTATTTCTTAATGATTTAATGGTTTCATTGTAGGGAATAAAAGTACATCTCTAATAGATGCAGAATCTGTAAGAAGCATAACAAGTCTATCTATACCCATACCTAAACCACCAGTTGGAGGCATACCATATTCTAAGGCTAATAAGAAATCATCATCAAGCATAGTTGCTTCATCATTACCTTCTGAACGAAGTTTTTCTTGTGCTTCAAATCGTTCTCTTTGGTCAATAGGGTCATTAAGTTCTGAATATGCATTTGCAAATTCTCTACCTACAATAAACAATTCAAATCTTTCAGTATATTCTGGGTCTTGTGGTTTTCTTTTGGAAAGTGGAGAAATATCTACAGGGTGGTCTGTTATAAATGTAGGTTGTATAAGATTATGTTCTACAAATTCATCAAAGAAAAGACTTAATATATCACCTTTTTGATGGTGATTTTCAAAGTGAATATTATGATTTTTAGCTATTTCTCTAGCTTCTTCAATAGTATTTATTTCTCTAAAATCTACATTAGCATATTTTTTAACTGCGTCTACCATAGATATTTTTTCAAAAGGTTTAGAAAGGTCTAATTCTGTACCTTGGTAAGTTATTTGTAAAGTACCTAATACATCTTGTGTAACTGCTTTAATTAAACCTTCTGTTAAATCCATCATATCATTATAGTCTGCATATGCTTGATAAAGCTCCATTAAAGTAAATTCTGGGTTATGTTTAATACTCATACCTTCATTTCTAAATACACGCCCTATTTCATATACATTTTCAAAACCACCAACTATAAGACGTTTTAAAGGTAATTCTAAAGCTATACGCATATATAAATCTAAATCTAATGTATTATGGTGTGTAACAAATGGTCTAGCGTGAGCACCACCATAAATGCTTTGTAATATAGGTGTTTCAACTTCTAAAAAGTTTCTATTATCAAGATAATTTCTCATACTTTTAATAATTTGAGAACGTTTAAAAAATGCATCTTTAACTTCTGGATTTACAATTAAATCTACATAACGTTGACGGTATCTAAGGTCTTGGTCTTTAAGTCCGTGGAATTTTTCAGGTAAAATTTGTAAACTTTTTGAAAGTAATGTAACACTATGTGCTTTTATAGAAATTTCTTCTTTTTGAGTTTTAAATACCATACCTTTTATAGCTACAATATCACCTATATCAAATTTTTTAAATTCGGCATAGTCATCTTCACCTATTTCATTTTTATTTACATAGCTTTGAATTCTTCCATCTCTATCTTGAATATCACAAAAAGAGGCTTTACCCATAACACGCTTACTCATTATACGTCCTGCTACTGCAACTTCTTTTTGGTCAAATTGTTCAAAGTTGTCTTTGATTTCTTTACTGTGGTGTGTAACTTCTGCTTTTGTTATTTCAAAAGGGTCTTTACCTTTTTCTCTAAGTTCATTTAATTTGTCGTGTCTTATTTGTAAAAGTTCATTTAATTGTTGTGGATTTTCTATTTGATTTTCATTTGTATTTTCCATATAAAACTCTCCTAGTGTATTTCTAATATTTTTAAACTAATAGTACCATCTGGTGTATCAACTTCAATAGTATCACCAACTTTATGACCTATAATAGCAGCACCAATAGGTGATTCATTAGATATTTTACCATTAAATGGGTCAGCTTCAGCAGAACCTACAAGAGTATATTCAATTTCTTCTTCAAACTCTGCATCAAAGATTTTAATTGTATTACCTATACTTACTGTGTCTGTAACATTGCCAGAGTCTATAACTTCGGCGTTTCTCAACATATTTTCTATTGTTACAATTCTTGCTTCAATTTCTGCTTGTTCTTCTTTAGCTGCATCATATTCGGCATTTTCTGAAAGGTCACCTTGACCTCTAGCTTCTTTTATTTTAGCTGCAACATCTTTTCTACGAACAACTTTTAATTCTTGTAATTCTTGTTCCAAATTTTCAAGACCTTCGTGAGTTAAAATTATTTTCTTTCCTTCATTCATTTAACGACACTCCTTAATAAATTTATATAAAAATGTGATTAATCTAGTATATCCTTAAAATTATAAAACAACTAAAAAATATTGTCAAGAATTTTAAGACAAAATATACTTAATTTAATATATTTATATAGACTTGTATAAAATACTATGTTAAAATAATATAGATTATTATAAAATTTTTTAGGGGTGATATTATTGTTAGATAAAAATTGTGAATTAATAGCTAAATCTATTGGTGGACAAGCAGTTATAGAAGGTGTTATGATGCGTGGCAAGTCTATATATTGTATGGCTGTTAGAAATATTAATACAAAAGAAATTGCTGTTGAAAAAAATCCTGTTAAATCTTTAGCTAATAGAGCTAAATTATTAAAATTACCATTTATAAGAGGTATAGCAAGTTTTGTAGATAGTTTAGTTTTAGGTATGAAAATAATAATGAGGTCTGCTACATTATCTGGTTTAGATGAAGAAACCCAAGAGCAGAAAAAAAGTAAGCTAGATATATGGCTTGAAAATAAATTTGGTGAAAAATTAACTGACTATATTATTTATTTTAGTGTTTTTATTTCTATTATATTATCTATTGGGATATTTATGGTTTTACCAGTTTGGATAAGTAGTTTTATTACTAAATTTTTTAATGTTAGTCTTTGGGGCATAGGTGTTGTAGAAGGTTTAGTTAGAATTTTAATATTTTTAGCTTATATTTTATTAATTTCTAAAATGAAAGATGTACAACGTCTTTTTAAATATCATGGTGCAGAACATAAAACTATAAATTGTTTTGAAAGTGGTGATGAACTTACAATTGAAAATGTAAGAAAACATACAAGACTTCATAAAAGATGTGGAACAAGTTTTTTAATAATTGTTATGATTGTTAGTATGGTTGTATTTATGTTTTTAAGAACAGATAATGTTACACTTAGAGTTTTATCAAGAATTATTTTAGTACCACTTATTGCTGGTATAAGTTATGAAATAATTAAACTTGCTGGTAGATGTGATAATATTTTTGTTAAAATAATTAGTGCTCCTGGTATGGCTTTACAAAAGGTAACAACAAAAGAACCTGAAGATGAAATGATAGAGACTGCTATTTTATCTTTAAAAGGTGTATTAGAAGAAGAAGGAACAGAATAATGAGTAAAAATATAAAAGATATATTTATACAATATAAAAAAATATTAAAAGAAAACAATTTTGATACTTATTCTTTAGATGTTGAAGTTTTATTGATGAATATTTTAAATTTTTCTAAAACACAACTTTATTTAAATACAGATTATGTTTTAACAAATGAACAATTTGAAAAATTTATAAAATATTTTAATAGAAGATTGAAAAATGAACCTATTGCATATATACTTGGTAAGTGTGAATTTATGGGAATGGATTTTTTCTTAAATAATGATACTCTTATACCTAGACCAGATACTGAAATTTTAGTTGAAAAAGCAATAGAAGTTATAAAAGAAAAAAATTTTAAAAATATACTTGATATAGGAACAGGTAGTGGTGCAATAGCTATATCTTTAGCTAAATATTGTAATGTTAATGTTGATGCAATAGATATTAATAATAATGCTTTACAAATGGCTAAACGAAATGCAAAATTAAATAATGTAAGTGTTAATTTTATACAAAGTAATATTTTTGAAAATATTAATAATAAATATGATGTTATAGTTTCTAATCCACCTTATATAAAAACAGATGTTATACAAACTTTAGAAACTAATGTAAAAGATTATGAACCTATATTAGCCCTTGATGGTGGAGAAAGTGGACTTATATTTTATGAAGAAATAACTAATAATGCTTATAAATATCTTAATGTTGATGGATATTTAATGTTTGAAATAGGACACGACCAAGCAGAAGAAGTAAAAAATATTATGAAAAATAATAATTTTTACAATATAAAAGTATTAAAAGATTTAGCAGGTCTTGACAGAGTTATATTTGGGAAAATAAAATTAAATTAATAGAATTTTTAGGAGGTAAAAGAATGTTTGATAAACTAATAGATTTAGAAAAAAGATATATTGAACTTTCAGATAAAATAAATGACCCAGAAATTATAAGCAATAATGAAGAATGGCGTAAACTTATGAAAGAACATAGCGACATTAGTCCAATTGTTAATAAATATAAAGAATATGAACAAACAAAACAAGCAATAGAAGATGCAAAAGAAATGCTTAATGAAAGTGATGAAGAAATGCGTCAACTTGCAAAAGAAGAACTTAATGAAAACACAGAAAAACTTGAACAAATAAAAGAAGAATTAAAAATTCTTTTAATACCTAAAGACCCTAATGATGACAAAAATGTTATTGTTGAAATAAGAGGAGGAGCTGGTGGAGATGAGGCTAATATCTTTGCTGGTGATTTATATAGAATGTATAGCCGTTATGCTGAAAGAAGAAGATGGAAAACTGAAATAATGAGTTCTACACCTAGTGATATGGGTGGTTTTAAAGAAATATCTTTTATGATTATGGGTCAAGGTGCATATTCAAGACTTAAATATGAAAGTGGAGTTCATAGAGTACAAAGAGTACCAGATACAGAATCAAGTGGTAGAATACATACTTCTACTGTTACAGTAGCAGTTTTACCAGAAGTTGAAGATATTGATTTTAAACTTGACTTAAATGATGTACGTATAGATGTATTTAGAGCATCTGGTAATGGTGGACAATGTGTTAATACCACTGACTCTGCTGTTCGTGCAACGCATATACCAACAGGTATAGTTGTATCTTGTCAAGATGAAAAAAGTCAGTTAAAGAATAAAGAAAAAGCTTTAAAAGTTTTAGCTAGTAGACTTTATGATATGGAGCTTGAAAAACAACACGCAGAATTATCAGCCGAAAGAAAAAGCCAAGTAGGGCGTGGTAATAGAAACGAAAGAATAAGAACTTATAACTTTCCACAAGGGCGTGTTACAGACCATAGAGTAGGACTTACATTACACCGTTTAGATGCTATTATAGATGGTGATTTAGATGAAATAATGGACACACTTATTACTACTGAACAAGCCGAAAAATTAAAAGAAGGTACAGAATAATAATTTTGTAAAAAAGTACTTGCAATATTTAAAATGTTGTGATATAATCACATAGGAAAAATATAACACACATAAGCTATTTAGTTTAAGGGGTGCTTTAAAAGTCTTAAACAAGGCTTATGGAGGATTAACCATAGGAGGAAATAAAATGGGCGTAATTTCAATGAAACAATTATTAGAAGCAGGGGTACACTTTGGTCACCAAACTAGACGTTGGAACCCTAAAATGGCAGAATATATTTTTGCTGAAAGAAATGGTATTTATATCATTGACCTTCAAAAAACTGTTAAAAAAGTAGAAGATGCTTATCAAGCAGTTTTTGATATAGCTAAAGAAGGTGGAGAAGTTTTATTCGTTGGTACTAAAAAACAAGCTCAAGATTCTATTAAAGAAGAAGCTATTAGATGTGGTATGTACTATGTAAACGAAAGATGGTTAGGTGGTATGCTCACTAACTTTGAAACTATCAAAACTAGAGTTCAAAGATTAAAAGATCTTGAAGCTATGATTGAAGACGGTACAATGGATTTATTACCTAAAAAAGAAGTTGCTAAACTTATGCACGAAAAAGAAAAACTTGATAAAAACATTGGTGGTATTAAAGAAATGAAAAAAATACCAGAAGTTATTTTTATCGTTGACCCTCGTAAAGAAAGAATAGCTGTTCAAGAAGCTCACAACTTAAACATTACTACTGTAGGTATCGTTGACACTAACTGTGACCCAGAAGAAATCGACCATGTTATACCTGGTAATGATGATGCTATTAGAGCAGTTAAACTTATTGCTGGTAGAATAGCAGATGCTGTTATCGAAGCTAGACAAGGTGAAATTATGACAGAAGCAACAGAATAAGTTGCAGAATAATTAAAATTAAATAAAAATTCCTTATAAAATAAAAAATTAATTTTTATATAAATACTCATTATGCCTAAGCCCTCTTGGGCTAGGCTTTTTTAAAGCAAATATATAGATTTATGGAGGTAATTAAAATGGCTGTTACTGCTGCTATGATTAAAGAACTTAGAGAAATAACTGGTGCTGGTATGAGCACTTGTAAAGAAGCATTAGTTGAAACTAATGGTGATATTGAAAAAGCAATTGAAGTATTAAGAGAAAAAGGTCTTGCTACTGCTGCTAAAAAAGCAGGACGTATTGCTGCTGAAGGTGTTAGTTTTGCACACATTACAGATGATAACAAAGTTGGTGTTTTATTAGAAGTAAATAGTGAAACTGACTTCGTTGCTAAAAATGAAGTTTTCCAAAACTTTGTTAAAGCTGTTGCTAAACAAATCGTAACTTCAGATGCTACTACTGTTGAAGCATTATTAGAAGAAAAATGGAATGAAGACAACAACGAAACAGTATCTTCTATTTTAACTCAAAATATTGCTACAATAGGTGAAAACCTTACTATTAGACGTTTTGAAAAAGTTGTAAATAATGGAAATAGTTTCTTAGTATCTTATATTCACGCTGGTGGTAAAGTTGCTGTTTTAGTTGAATTTGAAACAGATTCTAATGATGAAAGATTAGTTGAAGCTGGTAAAAATGTTGCTATGCAAATTGCAGCTATGAACCCAGAATTTTTAAATAAAGAAGCAGTACCTGCTGATTTTATTGAAAAAGAAACAAGAATTTTAGCAGAACAAGTTAAAAATGACCCTAAATTTGCTGATAAACCAGAAAAAGTTATTGAAAACACTATTAAAGGTAGACTTGACAAAACTTTAAAAGAAAAATGTCTTCTTGAACAAGAATATGTTAAAGCAGAAGAAAAAGAAACAGTTGCTAAATATGTAGAAAAAGTTGCTAAAGAAATTGGTGCTTCAGTTACTGTTAAAAGTTTTGTTCGTTATGAAACTGGTGATGGTATCGAGAAAAAAGAAGAAAACTTTGCAGAAGAAGTTAGCAAAGCTATGCAAGGTTAATATATACACTTAAAAAAATTCCTTAGCCTTTTGTTAAGGAATTTTTTTAAAAATAATATACATTTATGAAAGGTAAAACATATGTATAAAAGAGTTATACTAAAACTTAGTGGAGAAGCATTAGCAGGAGATACAGATAAAGCATTTGATAATGAAACCATAAATGGATTTATTTTACAAATTAAAGAAATTATACAAAAAGGTCTTGAAGTTTGTGTTGTTGTTGGTGGTGGTAATTTTTGGCGTGGTAGAAGTGCTAACGAATCTATGGACAGAACAAAAGCAGACCAAATAGGTATGATGGCTACAATTATGAATGCTATATATTTATCGGATAGTTTTAAACAAAATGATATAGAATCAGTTGTTATGACACCTTTTCCAGTAGGTGCTATGACAGAACAATTTAATAAAGAAACAGCTTTAAAACATTTAGAAAATAAAAAAGTTTTAATATTTGCAGGTGGTATAGGACACCCATTTTTCTCAACAGATACAGTAACAGCACTTAGGGCTTGTGAGCTTGAGGCAGATGTAATACTTTTTGCAAAAAGTATAGATGGTGTTTATGACAAAGACCCTGCTAAATACAGTGATGCTAAAAAATTTGAGGAAATACCTTGTAAAGATATAGTAGAAAAGAATTTACAAGTTATAGATATAGCAGCAGCTAACTTGTGCTATGAACATAAAATACCTGTTATTATTTTTGGATTATTAGAGGAAGATAGCATAGTTAGAGCTAGTATAGGTGAAAAAATAGGTACTATTGTAACAATTTAATTTTTTGGAGGAATAAATTTATGTCTGATATAAAAGTTTTTGAAGAAAAAATGCAAAAATCAGTTTCTAGTCTTGAAAGTGAATTAAGTACTATTAGAGCAGGTAGAGCTAATCCACATGTTTTAGATAGAATAAAAGTAGAAGCTTATGGTATGGAAATGCCTATAAATCAAGTTGGTAATATATCTACACCAGAGGCTAGACTTATCCAAATATCACCTTATGATATTTCTACATTAAAAGATATAGAAAAAGCTATTAATGCTTCAGATTTAGGTATTAACCCTTCTAATGATGGTAAAGTTATTCGTCTTGTTTTCCCAGAACTTACAGAGGAAAGAAGAAAAGAATTAACTAAAGATGTTAAAAAAAGAGGAGAAGACTCTAAAGTAGCTATAAGAAACATTAGAAGGGATGCTATTGATGCATTTAAAAAAATGCAAAAAAATAGTGAAATTACAGAAGATGAACTTAAATCTTTAGAAGATAAAGTACAAAAATTAACAGATAAATATGTAGGAGAAATAGATAAAGCTGTTGAACTTAAAAATAAAGACATTATGTCTATATAATTAAAAAGGGTTAGTTTTAAACTAGCCCTTTTATACTATTACTAAAGGTTGTCTATATTCTTCATTATTATTTTTATTTTGAAATAAATAATATATATCAGTAGATTTAATTTCTTTATTTAAATAATAAATACCTTTATTATCTAGTTGTTTTTTAGCATTTTTTAAATTAGTTATTATAGGTACTTTAGCATTTTCAGTTAAATCTTTTAAAAGATATGAACTTTCTTTTTTAAAACCTAATACTCTTATATATGGATTTAAATTTTCTTTTAAATATTGTTGGTCATTTTTTGTTATATTTAAAATAATATGTAAAATAGCTCGTTGCAATTTGGTATAAGTATACCTTTTAGATTTTATATTTTCTATTAAGTTAGTTATAGACATACTATTGACGTTTTCTAATATTTTATTTTCAATACCTTCTGTTATATCAGCAATATTTTTAATATTTTCAATATTAGATGTTTTTAAAATATATTTTAATATATTAGTATAATCATCTAATGTTGGAGTATTAAAAGTGGACATATCTTCTATTAAATCAAAACAATTTTTAGGTACAACTTTTTTAACATTATTATATTCACTATTAAAAAAAGCATATCTTATAGCAGTTGCAGAAGCTATATTTCCATTTATTTTATTAGAATGAAAATTAGCTTTTTCCCTTTTTATAGTTTTAGGTATAATTTTACTATTTAATTTATTAATAGCTTTTAAGTATTCAATAGATAAAATATTATTAGGTTCATTTAAAAAGTCTATATTTTTATTTAAAGTTTTTTCTAGTGCATTTATTCTAGCTTTAGGGAAAGATAACCCTTCATTTAAAAAATGAGTTAAATTTTGTTTAAATTCTAATGGTTCATTAGATAAAATATTAGCTACTTCTAAAAAGTTATCTATATTACCATTTTCACTTCCAAAACAAATATTAGTTACAATACCTGTTTTATCTAAAATATCAACAGCACCAAGAGCAAAAAGTTCAGCAGAAGCAGTAGCAAAAGTTAAAGGTAATTCTAAAACAATATCAGCACCATTTAAAAGAGCCATTTTAGTTCTTAAATATTTGTCAAATAAAGTAGGTTCACCACGTTGAGAAAAGTTTCCACTCATAACTACTATACAATAGTTACTGTTTGTTTCTTTTTTAGATTTTTCAATATGTAATTTATGTCCATTATGAAATGGATTATATTCAGTTATAATTCCTAACATTATAGGGTATTCCTTTCTAAGTTTATTATAATTTATTATACCATAAAAAACATATAAAAATAAATAAAAAGGGTTATAAAATATACCAAATTACTAAACAATAAAAAAAGCAATAATTTAAATTATAAATTGTTTTATAAAAATTTAATATAAAATAGTGAAAATATACAAAATACACTATATATAAGGTTAAATATTGAAAAAAACTCCTATATATGCTACTATATTAATTGTCTTATTAATAGATTATACTTGTAAAGTATTTAAAAAAGTGTTACAATTACGAAAGGAATATTTTATTTATGGAAATAAACATAAAAAAAAGAAATGGAACTTTTGAAAAATTAAGTGTTGAAAAAACAAAAAAAGTTGTTGCTTTTGCTTGTGAAAATATAGAGGGTTGTTGTCCTGAAGAATTAGAATTAGATGCAAAACTACAATTTAGAGATGGTATGACAACAAAAGAAATACAAAAAACACTTATACAAACAGCTATTGAGAAAGTTATATATACAGAAGATGATGGATATGGAAATTTAGTAAAAAAAATAAATATAAATTGGCAATATGTAGCCTCTAGATTATTAATATATGATTTATATAAAGAGGCAGCAATAAATAGAAAGTATAATCATTTTGGATATGGTAATTTTTTAGAATTAGTAAAAATGTTAGTTTCTAAAAATTTATATGGTAGTTATATATTAGATAACTATACAGAAAATGAAATAATAGAATTAGGTAATTATATAAAAAGTGATAGGGATAATTTATTTAATTATGATGGATTAAATTTATTATCTAAAAGATATTTAGTAAAAGGGTTAAATGGTGAAGTATTAGAATTACCACAAGAAAGATTTTTAATTATAGCAATGCATATAGCAATACCAGAAAAAGATAAAAAAATAGAATATGCTAAAAAGTTTTATGATATTATGAGTATGCTTAAAATGACTGTTGCAACACCAACATTAGCAAATGCAGGTACTCCATTTTATCAACTTAGTAGTTGCTTTATATCAACAGTAGGGGATAATCTTTGGTCTATATATGATGTAAATCAAAAGTTTGCACAAGTTTCTAAACATGGTGGAGCTTTAGGTATATATATAGGAAAAGTTCGTGCTTTAAATAGTGATATAAGAGGAAATAAAAATTCTTCTGGTGGTGTTATACCTTGGATAAGATTATATAATGATACAGCAATAGCAGTAGACCAACTAGGAAGAAGAAAAGGAAGTGCATCTATAACATTAGATGTATGGCATAAAGATTTATATGACTTTTTAGATTTAAAAACAAATAATGGTGATGATAGAAGAAAAGCACACGATATATTTCCAGCACTTAGTATTCCAAACTTATTTATGGAAAGATTAGAAAAAAGGGAAAATTGGTCTTTATTTGACCCTTATCAAGTACATAGAGAAATGGGATATTATTTAGAAGATTATTTTGATAATGAAGATAATGGAGAATTTACAAAAAGATATATAGAGTGTGAAAATAATCCTAACATAGATAAAATAATTACACCTTGTCTTGATATAATGAAGAAAATATTAAAAAGTGCAGTAGAAACAGGAACACCTTTCATATTTTTTAGGGATACAACAAATAGAGCTAACCCAAATAAACATAAGGGAATAATATATGCATCTAACCTTTGTCACGAAATAGCACAAAATACAAGTGAAAGTGAATTAGTAGAAGAAACACAAGAAAATAATATAGTTACAACAAAAATAAAAGCAGGTGATATGGTTACTTGCAATTTAAACTCTGTAAATCTTGGTAAAGTTTCAAAAGAAGAACTCAAAGATTGTATACCACTTCAAATAAGAATGTTAGACAATGTAATTACATTAAATCAATTACCAGTATTAGATGCAAAAGTTACAAGTGATAAATATAGAGCAATTGGTTTAGGTACTAGTGGTTATCACCATTATTTAGTTAATAATAAAATAAATTGGGAAAGTGAAGAACATTTACAAGAAGCAGATACTTTATATGAAGAATTAGCTTATAATGCAATAAAGGCATCTATGGAACTTGCAAAAGAAAAAGGAGCATATGAAGCTTTTGAAGGTTCAGAGTGGCAGACTGGAGAGTATTTTGAAAAAAGAAATTATAATTCTGAAAGATGGTTAAAATTAAAAGAAGATGTAAAAAAATATGGAATAAGAAATGGTTATATAATGGCAGTTGCTCCAACAGGTAGTACATCTAACATAGCAAATACAACAGCAGGTATAGACCCTATATTTAAAAAGTTTTTTGTAGAAGAAAAGAAAGGTATATATGTACCTAAAACAGCACCAAATTTAAATGATGAAAATTTTTGGTTATATAAAGAGGCACATTATATAAAACAAGACTGGAGTATAAAAGCTTGTGCAATTAGGCAAAGACATATTGACCAAGCACAATCTTTTAACTTATATATAACACCAGAACTAAATGCAAAAGATATATTTGATATGTATATTAATTGTTGGAAAATGGGTATAAAAACAATTTATTATATAAGAAATCAATCTTTAGAAATGGATGAATGTACAAGTTGTTCTAGCTAATGGAGGTAATTTATGATAAAAAAGAAAATATTTAATGCTGAAGGAGAAAGAGGAACATCTTCTATAATAAATGGTAATACTACAAATCTTAGAGAGTGGAACAGAATAAAATATGACTGGGCTACTAATATGTATAGGATAATGCTCAATAACTTTTGGATACCAGAAGAAATAGCATTAAATGAAGATGTAAAACAGTTTCCATATCTTACAGATGGAGAAAGAAATGCTTTTGATAAAATAATATCATTTTTAAATTTTTTAGACTCTATACAAAGTGAAAACTTACCTAATTTATCAAGATATATAACAGCATCAGAAGTTTCATCACTTTTAAATATACAAGCTTTTCAAGAAGAAATACACGCACAAAGTTATTCTTATATATTAGATACAGTTACAAATCCTATAACTAGGGATAAAATTTATGATATGTGGAGAGAAGATGAACACCTTTTAAATAGAAATAAATTTATAGCTAGCATATATGAAAATTTTAATCAAAATTCTACACAAGAAAACTTTATAAAGGCTATTATGGCAAACTATATACTAGAGGGAATATATTTTTATTCAGGATTTAGTTTTTTCTATACATTAGCAAGACAAGGGAAAATGACAGCAACAAGTACAATTTTTAAATATATAAATAGAGATGAAATAACACACCTTGTTTTATTTCAAAATATAATAAAAGAAATAAAAACAGAAAATCCAGATATTTTTACAAAAGAATTAGAAGAAGAATTGAGAAATATGATGAAAATAGGTGTTGAAAACGAAATAGCTTGGGGGCAGTATGTAACAAATAATGAAATATTAGGTTTAAATAATGATTTAATAGATAGATATATAAAATATTTATCTAATTTAAGATTAAAGGCAATAGGACTAGAGCCTTTATATGAAAATATAACACAAAATCCTATGGCTTGGATAGAAAGTTTTTCAAAAATAAACAATACAAAAACAGATTTTTTTGAAGCTAAAGTTATAAATTATACAAAAGCAGCAGTATTTGACTTTGACAGTTTAGAATAATAGATATTGTAAAAAAAATTTTTTTTAACATAAAAATATTAAATATGACAAAATATGTTAAAAATAACGAAAAATATATACAAATAGTATATAAAAAATAACATATTTATTAATAAAAGTTAAATCAAAATTTAATATTTAAAAAATATATACAAAAAAATACTAAAAGAATAAAATCTTAAAGTATTACAACTTGGAGTATATGTAAAAATTATGAAAAATTATATATAATTACTTTTGGAGGTGTGCTTTATGAACAAAGGTAATTTTAAATTAAATATTAATTTTGATGGAGGTCTTTTAAAAGTAGAGTATAATCTTATAGAAAGTAAAATTGAAGATAACATTTTATATGGATTTAAAGTAAAATCAACAGATGTAGAAAAAAATATAATTACAAAAAGAGAGTTTTTAGATTTTACAAAAGATTTAAATTATGCTGAACAAATATTTGAAATTTTAATACAAAATATTGTTTTACCATTAAATCTTGTTAATGTATTAGATGATTTAATTGCATAATAGAATTAATTTAATAAAGATAAGTATAAATTATTAATATTTGTACTTATCTTTATTTTTTTTGCATATTTTATATAAATATGTATGGAGGTATAATATGGACAATATAAATTTAATTTTGAATGCATTAAAAAATAATAAGCAAAACAATATACAAGAAGAAAAAAAAGGAAGTTTATTAAAAGTAAATTCTTTAAATAGTAATAACATTAAAACTATATTACCACTTATAACAGAAGATAGTGAAAATATGTATAAAATGTTAAGTTATTTAGAAGTAAATCAATTAGTAAATAATTATAAAGCAACATATCAAACTATAGAAAAAGATAAAATATTAGATTTAAAAAAAGAAGCTGTTACATATATAAGAAGAAATTTAAATGAAGATAACAAATATATGGCAGATTTAATTATAAAAGTTTTAGAAATAAAAGAAATAATGAATAGAAATTATAAAAGAGGTGTAAATAATGGACTATAACAAACTTTTTCAACAAGATGCTTTTAAGGCTATAAATCCACATATATTAGAAAGATTTAAAGTATTAATAAAAAATATAAAAGGAAAAGATAATAACCAAATAATAATGGAAATAATGAATTTTTATAACAATATACCAAAAGATATAAAACTGTCAAAAGAAGAAAGTAATGCACTTATACAAGTAATTGTTTTAAATATGCCAGAAGAAGAAAGAGAAAAATTTATAAAAATGTTAGATTTAATAAGTAATTTTATTTAAAAATTAACTAAAAAAAAGTAAAAAAAAGCTAAATTTAGAGTAAATAACAATTAAATACTAAATAAAAATAAAAAATATATATATATTTACTATAAGTTATTAAATTAAATTGAAGTAAAATTAAATAAAAAATATATATTAAATATATGATATTTTTGTGAAATAGTTTTATATTTAATTCTTTACAAATAAAGATAATTGGTATATTATAATAACTAAGATAAATAAATTTTATTTATGTTAATTAAAATTTTTTAATTATAAATCTTAGTATAAGGAAGAGGTGCATAGTATAATGTACAATATTAAAAATTTAAATACTGAATTATTAGAACCACTTAAAATTTTAGCTAATAACTATAATTTTAAACTAGATGAAACAGGAAGAACTATTACTGCTACACAGACAGATAAAAATATTTTAAAAATTACAGCAAATGAAAATAATATTGACATAACATACAAAGAAAAACCAGCATTTTTTAGAGCAATGATGATTGTAGATAAAAATGCAAAAAAAGGTAAACTATCATTTGAGTTAACAACAGATGTTTGGTTTGATTTTAATGGTTTAATGATAGATTGTTCAAGAAATGGTGTTGTAAATGTTTCTTATGCTAAGAAAATGATAGAACAGTTAGCTATGATAGGACAAAATATTTTTATGCTTTACATAGAAGATACATATAAATTACCAAATGAAGAATATTTTGGATATTTAAGAGGAGCTTATACACAAGAAGAGCTTAAGGAAATAGACGATTATGCATATATGTTTGGTGTAGAGTTAATACCTTGTATACAAACTTTAGCACATTTAAATCAATTTTTTATGTGGGAGCATATAGCAGGTAAATATCTTGATATAGATGATATTTTAAATGTATCTAGTGATGCTGTTAAAAACTTATTAGATAATATGATAAGTTATTTATCTAAAACGGTTAGAAGTAGAAGAATACATATAGGTATGGATGAAGCATATAATCTTGGTAGAGGTACTTATGCAGATAAAAATGGATTAAAACCTAAAACAGAAATAATGAGAGAACATTTACAAAATATGGTTACTATATGTGAAAAACACAATGTTAAACCTATTATTTGGGATGATATGTTCTTTAGTCATTATTCTAAAACAGAAAGTGATAATTATAAAATACCAGATGGTATTGATTTAATGTATTGGGATTATTACAATAATACAATAGAACATTATGAAGCAAACTTTGAAAAAAGAGGTAAAATAACAGATAAACCTATAATGTTTGCAGCTGGTTCTTGGAGATGGATAGGCTATGTTTCACATCATGGTAAAACATTAGCAGCTACTAATGCATCAGCAACAGCTTGTAAAAATAAAGGTGTTAGACAAGTTATGACAACAGCTTGGGCTGATGATGGTTGTGAAGCTCCAGTTACAACTGTTATGTTTGGTTCAGCATTACTTGGTGAACATCAATATAATAAAGAAATAGATTTAGAAGAATTTAAAGAAAATTTATTGTATATAACAGGTATGGACTATGAAAACTTTATGAAACCACAAGAATTTGACATATTCCCTAGTATTGAAAATAAGGCAGGTACAATAACACCTTCTAAATATACTTTATATGAAGATCCATTATGTAGTAAATTTATAAATCATACAGAAGTTGTTACAGATGATTTAACAACTATTTATAAAGAATTATCTAATTATTTTTATGACAAAGCTAAAAATGATACAGATGAAGCTTTAAAAGCTACAAATGAATTTTATGGTGTATTTGGTGAAGTAGCTAGTCTTAAGTGGAATTTAGGTTTAAATATATATAAAGCTTATAAAAATAATGATAAAGATACTTTAAAAAATATAATTACTAATCAAATTGAACCATTAATACCACTTATAGAAAAATTAAAATATGCTAGAATGAAAGAATGGTATTTAACTAATAAAAGTTATGGATTTGAAGTTTTAGACCATAGATTTGGTGGTATTATAAGCCGTCTTAATACAACAAAATTTGTACTTGAAGATTATTTAAATGGTAATTTAGATAAAATAGAAGAGTTAGAAGAAGGAAGATTGCCAGCTGTTCATCATAGAGAAGAAGGAATGGGCGAAGTGTTACACTACAATAGAGCATTAAGATGTATGACTGCTAGTAGAATGACTTGGTAATCGATAAAAAACAGTAAAATTAAATAGCCACTTCCCTAAATGTGAGGTGGCTAAATTAATAATAAATAAAATTTAAATATAGAGGAGAATTTTTATAATGAAAACAGTAATAGGATATGTAGGTACAAAAGATTTTAATTTATTAAAAGAAAAAGATGTAAAAGCACTTAGTATTATTAATATTGCTTTTGGACATGTTAAAGATGGTGATGTAGTTTGGGATGCACAAGAAGCACCTAAATACATGAAATGGGCAAAAGAAATTAATCCAGAGCTTAAAATATGTTTATCAATAGGTGGCTGGAGTGCTGGAGGATTTTCAACAGCAGCATCTACAAAAGAAGGTAGAGAAAGATTTGCTAAAACAGCAGTAGAAATACTTAAAGAATATGATTTAGATGGTATTGATATTGACTGGGAATACCCTTGTATTAGTATAGCTGGTATTGATGCATCACCAGATGATAAATATAACTTTACATTATTATTAGAAGCATTAAGAACAGAACTTGATAAAGTAGAAAATAAAAAATGTTTACTTATGGTAGCTACTGGTGGTGATGAATATTTCTTAAGATGTACAGAAATGGACAAAGCATCTAAATATTTAGATATAGTACAAATTATGACATATGATTTAAGAGGTGGTTTCTCTATTCAAACAGGACACCATACAAATCTTTATACAAGTCCAACAGATTTAAATTCAGTTAGTGCACATAATACTATTACTAAATTTATAGAAGCAGGTGTTCCAAGAGAAAAAATAGTTATGGGTGTTGCTTTTTACTCTAGAATGTGGACAGGTGTACCAAATGTAGATAATGGACATATGCAAATGGCAGGTTCAACTGGTGGATATGGTCCAGGATATGGAAAATTAGTAGAAGAATATATCAATAAAAATGGTTATACTAGATATTGGGACGACTATGCAAAAGCACCATATTTATTTAATGGAGATACATTTATAAGTTATGATGATGAACAATCTATTAAAGCGAAAGCAGACTATGTTAAAGAAAATGGTCTTTGTGGTCTTATGTATTGGGAATATTGCTTAGATGAAACATTTACATTAACAACTTATTTAAGAGAAGTTTTAAGCTAATATAAGGAGAAATTTATGAATTTTTATTTAGAAAATTTTGAAAAACCAGAAGTTATAGTATATACTTATTATGAAAATGAAAAAAATATAAAAGAATTATTTGAAGGTAAAGAAGGTCAGTTATTTTTTATACCTTCTTTAGAAGAAAATAAACCACATACATTATATTTTGGACTTGGAGATAAAGAAAAAATTACAAATAATTCTTTGAGAAATAATTGTGCAAAATTATTAAAAAAATTTGATGAACTTAATTTTGAAAATATACTTATTGAAAAAATAGATTTTTCAAAATTAGAAGAACAAGTATTTTTAAAAGCTATGTTAGAAGGTTTATTGCTTACAGATTATGAGTTTAAAAAGTATAAATCAGATAAAAAAGAAGATAAAAAAGTAAAAAATGTATATATAAATGGTTTTAATATAAATAATAAAAATGACATTTTAAATGAAGTATCAAATATTGCTAGTGCTATTAATAATGCTAGAGATATGATAGCAGAACCTACTAACAATTTATATCCAGAAGAATTAGCTAAAAGAGCAGTTGAAATAGCAAATGAAAGTGGATTTAAAATTGAAGTATTAGAAGAAGAACAAATTAAAGAGCTTGGAATGAATGCATTTTTAATGGTTGGACAAGGCACTAATCATAAACCACGCCTTATAGTTATGGAATATAACAATGGTGGTGATAGTGATTTTATAGGGCTTGTAGGTAAAGGGCTTACTTGTGATACAGGTGGTTATTCTATAAAAAGTCACGAAGGACTTAAATATATGAAAGCAGATATGAGTGGAGCAGCTTATGTAATAGCTATAATGAGTAGTTTAGCTAAAAACAAATGTAAAGTAAATGTTAAGGCAGTAGTAGCTACTTGTGAAAATGTTGTAGATGGAAATAGTTATAAACCAGGTGATATTGTAACATCTATGAAAGGTAAAACTATTGAAGTTTTAAATACAGATGCAGAGGGTAGACTTACTTTAGCAGATGCACTTCACTATATTATAGATAAACAAAAAGTATCAAAAGTAATTGATATGGCAACATTAACAGGACTTGCAGGTTCAACATTTGGAAGTTTATTTACTCCTATTTTCTCTAATAATGAAGAATTTTATGAAAAATTTATGGAAACAGCTAAAGAAACAGGGGAAGATTTTTGGAGAATGCCTTTAGATGAAAGATATCGTTCATATATAGATAGTGATATAGCAGATATGAAAAATACAGCATCAGCAGGTACTATAACTGCTAGTATGTTTTTAAAAGAGTTTGTAGATGATACACCTTGGATACATTTAGATATTGCAGCTACAGCAAGCCAATGGCCAGTAGTATATGAATATTCTTCAAAAGGTGCATCAGGTGTTACAGTTAGAACAATTTATGAATTAATTAATAAAGGAGTGTAGTTATTATGACACAAGTACCAGAATGGTTTACAAATGCAAAATTAGGTATATTTATTCACTTTGGAATTTATGCAGTAGGTGATGTTTCAGAAAGTTGGTCTTTCTATCATAATACAATTTCTCATGAAGATTATATGAAGCAAATAGAAGGCTTTACTTGTGAAAATTTTGATGCAGATAAATGGGCAGATTTAATAAAAAAATCTGGTGCAAAATATTCTGTTTTTACAACAAAACATCATGATGGTGTAGCACTTTTTGACACAAAATATAGTGATTTAAGTACAGTTAAAAAATCACCATATAAAAATGATATTGTTAAAGAGTTTACAGATGCTATAAGAAAAAGAGATATAAGAGTAGGTATGTACTATTCTTTAATAGATTGGTCTCACCCAGACTATGCTACTGTTTATGAAAATGGAGTAGTTCCAGAAGATTTATCAACAGTTAATAAATATACAAGTCCAACAGATGGTAAACAAGATGAAGAAGCTTGGGCAAGATTTATGGAATTTAATAAAAATCAAATGGGTGAAGTTTTAGGTAACTATGGAAAAGTAGATTTATTATGGTTTGATGGTGACTGGGAAAGAAGTGCTAAACAATGGGGCTTACCAGAACTTAAAGACTATTTAAAATCATTTAATAAAGATTTAATAATTAATTCAAGATTTAAAGAATATGGTGATTACAAAACACCAGAACAAGGTATTCCTATTACAAGACCAGAAGGAGCTTGGGAATTTTGTACTACAATAAATCGTTCTTGGGGTTATAGACCATCTGATAATCACTATAAAACACTTAATCAAATTATAAGAATGTTCTGTGATTGTATACATATGGGTGGAAATATGCTTTTAGATATAGGACCAAAACCAGATGGTACAATAGATGAAAGACAAGAAGCAATATTACTTGGGCTTGGTGAATGGATAGAACCACATAAAGAAGCTATTTTTGATACAGATGAAGGTATTATGCATAGATATTTCTTAGGTGGTAGCACAATATCTAAGGATAGACAAACATTATATTTATTTGTATATGATAAGCCTGAAGAATGTGTTTGCTTAAAAGGTTTATGTAATAAAATTAAAGATATAACAGTTATGCATTCTGGTAAAAAAGTAGGACATGTTATTCATGGTGGTGTACCTTGGTTTAATATTCCTGGTACAACTTGGATTGAATTAACACCAGAAGATTGCCACGAACATGTTACAGTTTTAAAACTTGAGCTTGAAGGCGAAGTAGAAATGTATGGTGGTAGTGGTATTGTTGTATCACATAACTAATTAAAAATAAACTTATTTTTTATTATATAAATGTTAAGTCTATTAAAGAAATATATTAATAGACTTAACAAAATATAAAAATATTTATTTACTAGGAGGAAATAAAATGGCTAATTTTAGAATACCTACACCAGATATAGATTTTAACCCACCTGTATATTATTGTAAAAGAGCAACAAAAAAATTTGAACTTGATGGGAATATAGATAAACCATTTTGGGAAGATGCAGACTTTACAGAATATTTTGTTGATATAGAAGGGGACAAGAGAGAAACTCCAAGGTTTAAAACTAGAGCAAAAATGCTTTGGGATGATGAAAATTTATATTTTGGTGCAGTTTTAGAAGGTGATGAAATTTGGGGAACATTAGAAGAAAGAGACTGTGTAATATTCCAAGATAATGATTTTGAAATATTTATTGACCCAGATTCAGATACACATCAATATTATGAATTTGAAATGAATGCTAAAAATACTGTTTGGGACTTACTTTTAACAAAACCTTATAGAGATTTTGGTGGTAAACCAGTAAATGGTTATGATATTCATGGTATGCAAACAGCAGTACATATAGATGGTGAACTTAATAACCCTAATGCTGATAATAAAAAATGGTCAGTTGAAGTAGTTATGCCATTTAAAGCATTAAAAGAAACTGCTAAAGAAAGCAGAAATCCAAAAGTTGGAGAATATTATAGAGTAAACTTTTCAAGAGTACATTGGAGAGTAGATAAAGATAATGGAGAGTATAAAAAACAAATAAATCCAGAAACTAATTCACCTTATCCAGAAGATAACTGGGTATGGGCACCAACAGGACTTATTAATATACATTATCCAGAACTTTGGGGATTTTTATTCTTTACTGAAAATGGTGAAAAATATGAAATACCAAATGATGAGCTTTTAAAATGGGAGCTTAGAAAATTATATTATAAACAACACGCATTATATGATACAAAAGGTTACTTTACAACAGATTTACAAGAATTATTAAATGGTCAAGAAATTAATATTGAACCTATTATTGAAGTAACAAAACATACTTTTGAAATGAGAGTATTAAGTGAAGATAAGAAAAGAGAAATATCTATACAAGCAGATGGCAGAACAGAAATATATGATTTATAGTAGGAGGGCTTTATGCTTACTTTAGTAGAACAAGAAAAAATTGAATTAAAGTTTAAAAAAGCTTGTGAATATTGTGAAACTATAAAAAATGAAATATTAGAAGTATTAAAAGATTGTAATGAAGAAGAAAGTTTTTGTTTAAAATATCTTTATGCATATATGCCTCTTACAGATATGGCAGATTATTCTCCAGAGTTATTTTTAAAATTTGTTAGACATTCTTTAAAAGTACGTAATTTAATGCCTTGGGGAAAATCTATTAGTGATATAGACTTTTTAAACTATGTTTTACAATATAGAATAAATAATGAAAATATAGAATATTTTTGCGAAATTTTCTTTGATGAACTTTATCCAAAAATTAAAGATTTATCAATGTATGAAGCAATTATAGAAGTTAATTATTGGGCTTTTTCTAAAGCAACATATAAAGCTACAGATAATAGAACAGCATCACCTTTAACAGTAGTTAGAAATGCTTATGGTAGATGTGGTGAAGAATCTACATTTTTAGTAGCAGCACTTAGAAGTGTTTGTTTACCTTCAAGACAATGCTATGCACCTCGTTGGGCTCATTGTGATGATAATCACGCTTGGGTTGAAGTTTTAGCAGATGGAAAATGGTATTTCTTAGGGGCTTGTGAGCCAGAAATAAGACTTAATACTGGTTGGTTTAGATTACCAGCATCTAAAGCACCACTTATCCATAATAGGGTATTTTGTGATATGGTTGGAAATGAAATAATAACTAAACAAACAGATACAGTTACAGAAATAAATGTTTTACATCACTATGCTAAAACAAAAGAAATAAAAGTTAAAATAGTAGATAAAAACAATAATCCACTTAAAGATATTAATGTAGGTTTTGAAGTAGTAAATTATTGTGAATTTTTCCCAATAGCTACACTTACAACAAATGAGAATGGAGAAGTTACTTTTGTAACAGGCTTAGGAGATTTATTTGTTTTTGCATATGATGATAGTAGCTATATATACAAAAAAATAAATGTAAATGAAGTAGAAAATTTAACTTTAGTATTTGATAGTATTAAAGAAGAAACTGAAGGTTTTGAACTTGAAATGGCACCAGCAAAAGGTGGTATTGATGAAGAAGAAAAACTTACAGAAGAACAAGAAAAAGAACAATCTACAAGAAATGAAAATGCTTTAAATACTAGAAAAGCTTTTGAAGCTACTTTTTATAATGAAGAAACAGCTAAAGAATATAGTGTAAAATTTGACACTATGCAAGAAGATATAGCAAAAATAATGCCTTTAGCTAGAGGAAATTATAAAGAAATAGAAAAATTCTTAGAAGATGAATCTACAAAAGATATTTTAGAATATAAAGTATTACTTTTAAAAGCATTAAGAGAGAAAGATTTATCTGATATAACAGATACTATATTAATGGAAAATATAGAACAAAGTATGCAATATAAAGATAAATATGAAAAAACTATTTTTGTAGAAAATCTTTTAAATCCTCGTGTTTGGAATGAAAATATTACTTTATACAAAAAAGAAATACCTAATATTTTAGATGAAAATACTAAAAATAGTATAATAAATAATCCATTAGAAGTAGGTAATTTTGTAAATGAAAATATTACACAATATGGTATAAGTGAATATACAAATCTTACTACTTCACCTCTAGGAGCTTTAAAATCTAAACTTGTAAATAAAGTTTCTAAAGCTATTGTAACAGTTGCAATATTAAGAAGTTTAGGTATAGCTGCTAAAATGGATAAGGCAGATGGTAAAGTAGTTTATTATAATAATGGTGAATGGATACATATTTATAAAGAAGAACCAAAAGCAGAAGTTAAAAAAGGCACTTTAGTTCTTAAAAAAGGTGATGACACTGCTTATGAATATTATAAAAACTATACAGTAGGTAAATTAGAAAAAGGACATTATGAAACTTTAGATTTAGACAATATAAATTGGGAAAATGATAAAGTAGAATATAATGTTGAAGTTGGTAATTATCGTATTGTTTTAGCAAATAGAAGACCAGATGAAGCTAATATGGTAAAAGTTTTATTTGTTAAAGTAGAAGAAAATAAAACTTCTGAATTAGAGCTACATTTACCACAAATTAAACATACAGGTAAAGAAGTAGATATTGAAGATAGAACTATCTTTGATACAGAAGATAAAGAAACAACACTTTTAAAAGCACTTAATAGTAAAAAAGGTATAGTAGCTTGGTTAGGTGTTGGTATGGAACCAACAGAGCATCTTTTAAATGAAATAAGAGAGGCTTCAGAAAAATACAATGATAAAAATATAAATACTATATTAATATTAAGAGATATTAAAGAAATAAATGACCCAACTTTAAATAGAACTTTAAAAGTTGTGCCAAATCTTAATATATTTATAGAAAAAGATGGTTATAATATCAATAAAATTTATAATGATTTAGATATTACAGATAAAAAGCTTCCACTTGCAATAGTATTTAATGACAATCAAAAAGTAATTTATGGTTGTGCAGGATATAATGTAGGTATTGGAGAAATGCTTTTAAAAACATTAAATAGCTAAAATAACTAGGAGGAAACACTTATGACAAAAATAATTGGTAAATCATTAAAAAATATACCTTGGCAAGAAAAACCAGAAGGCTATACAATGCCAGTATGGAGATATACTCAAAATCCTATAATTGGTAGAAGAGCTATTCCTACTTCTAATAGTATTTTTAATAGTGCAGTTGTGCCTTTTGGTGATGGTTTTGCAGGTGTATTTAGATGTGATAGTAAATCTATTAGTATGGATATATTTGCAGGATTCAGTAAAGATGGTATTAACTGGGAAATAAATCATGAACCTATTAAATTTGTAGGTGAAGATGAAGAAATATTAAAAAGAGAATATAGATATGACCCTCGTGTTTGCTATATAGATGAAGATGGTAAATATTACATTACTTGGTGTAATGGTTATCATGGACCAACAATTGGTGTAGCATATACAACAGACTTTAAAACATTCCATCAATTAGAAAATGCATTTTTACCATATAATAGAAATGGTGTATTATTCCCAAGAAAAATAAATGGTAACTATGCTATGGTAAGTAGACCAAGTGACACAGGACATACACCATTTGGTGATATATTCTTTAGTCAAAGCCCAGATTTAACATATTGGGGCAAACATAGATTTGTAATGGGAACAGTACCAGGTGACACAAGTGCTTGGCAAATAACAAAAATAGGACCAGGACCAATTCCAATTGAAACAGATAAAGGTTGGTTAATGATATATCACGGTGTAATTAATACTTGTAATGGATTTGTTTATCGTATGGGTTGTGCATTATTAGATATAAATGAACCTTGGAAAGTATTAATGCGTTCAAAAGATTATATTTTAGGACCAGAAGAATTATATGAATGTGTAGGAGATGTACCAAATGTAACATTCCCTTGCGCAACATTAACAGATGCAGATACTGGAAGAATTTGTATATACTATGGTTGTGCAGACTCTGTAACAGGTATTGCATTTACAACAGTAGATGAACTTATTAAACATATGGAAAATAATCCACTTTAATATTTAATGTAAAAGGGTAAAATTATAATACTTTATAATTTTACCCTTTTATGATATAATATAGAATATGATATTTAATGTTTATGTATAAAATTCCTATTATTGAAAAAAATATAATGTAAATAAAAATATAATGATAGGAGAATTTTATATGGATTATTTAAAAGCCTTTATAGTCGGTGGTTTAATATGTGTTTTAGGACAAATATTAATTGATAAAACTAAATTAACTTCTGCTAGAATACTTGTATTATTTGTTGTATCAGGTTGTATATTACAAGGATTTGGAATTTATGAAATACTTGTAGATTTTGCAGGGGCAGGGGCAACAGTACCATTACCAGGATTTGGATATGCATTGGCAAAAGGAGTTATGCGAGAAGTAGATGAAATAGGTATTTTAGGTGTGCTTACAGGAGGACTAAAAGCAACAGCTGGTGGTATAACTTGTGCAATAGTATTTGCATTTCTAATGGCATTAATATTTAATCCAAAAGAAAAGAAGTAATTAATATATAGGGGGGATTACATATAATATAGGAACTTTATAATTTAGTTTTAGGTAATAATGGACTTATAATGAAAATTTGTTGTGAAAATACATTTGATGTTAATTTATATAATAATATAAAAGATATTTTAAATAAATTAGTTAAAAAATAGAAAATTGAAAAAGTTGTTTCTATAAAAGAACTAATTATAATTACTGAATTAGTGGAACATTTATCAAGAAATAGTAATTTTTTAAGTAAACAAGAACAAATATTAGTTGAAGATACAAGCATGAACATAAGAGAAATTTTAAATATATTAAATGTGGAGGAAGAAATATGAAAAAGTTAGCAATAATTTTAAGTGCAAGTTTTACAATTTTATCTAGTGTGCCAACATTAGCAAATAATATTGATTATTCAAAAACTATAAAATTACAAATAGGAAATGTAACAGCTAATGTTAATAATAATGATATATTAATGGATACAGCACCATATATACAAGATAAAACAAATAGTACAATGATACCATTAAGATTTGTATCAACAGTTTTAGATATAGAAGATAGTGATATAAATTTTGATAAAAATATAAAATCTATAAAAATAAATAAAAATGGAGATATTGTAGAATTTTATGTTGGTAGTAGTGGATATAAAATAAATGGTACTCAACCTAAAATTTATGATAAAAATGCACCAGTAGTAGAAATAAAAGATAATAGAACATTTGTACCTCTTAGATTAATAAAAGATGCATTTAATTTAGAAATAGAGTGGCAAGCAGAAATAAAAACAGCTATATTAAAAGAACAAAATGATGGTATATTAGAAGATAAAAATGCAGAAGAAAGAAGTATTGAAAAAGAAGTAATAAAACTAGTAAATGAAGAAAGGGCAAAAGAAAATATAGAGCCTTTACAATTAGATGAAGAATTAATGAAATTATCAAAATTAAAAGCTGAAGATATGGCAAAAAATGGTTATTTTGACCATACTTCTCCAACATATGGTTCAGTGGGTAAAATGGCAAAAGATAATAAAATAGATTTTTCAACAATAGGTGAGAATATAGCACAAGGATACACAACAGCAGAAGAAGTTGTAGCAGGTTGGATGAACTCACCCGGACATAAAGCAAACATTTTAAATCCAGATTTTAAATATATAGGGGTAGGGATAACAGGTACATTTTGGAGTCAAATTTTTAAAGGATAAAATACAAAAAGTGATACTTTTAAAAGTATCACTTTTTCTTATATTATTTTTACTACAACTTTTTTATTTTCATATGAAGCAGCAGATTTAACAACAGTTCTAATAGCTTTAGCTATTTTACCTTGTTTACCAATAACTTTGCCAACATCATCATTAGAAACGGAAAGTTCTAGTATAATAGTATCATTTTCTTGACGTTCATTTATTTTAATAGCATCTTTGTTATCAACAAGATTTTGTACAATTACATTTAAGAGTTCTTTCATAAGGAATTACCCTCTTTCTATAATTAAATACTATTCAATAACGCCAGATTTTTTTAATAAAGCACGAACAGTATCAGTAGGTTGAGCACCGTTACCAATCCATTTTTTAGCATCTTCAACATCAACTTTTAAAACAGCTGGTTCTTTAGTAGGGTCATAGTAACCGATTTCAGCGATAGCTTTACCACCTCTAGGTGTTCTAGAATCAGCAACAACTATTCTATAAAAAGGTGCTTTTTTTGCTCCTAATCTTTTTAATCTAATTTTAACCATTTTTTTATTCCTCCTAAGATTTAAAAATTTAATTATTATTTATTTGAAAAAAGGAAGATTAAATTTCCCTTTTTTTCCTTTCATCATACCATTCATCATTTTCATAGCATTTTTAGCATTTTCAAAGTCTTTAAGAAGTTTATTAACTTCTTGAACACTTCTACCAGAACCGTTAGCTATACGCCTTTTACGAGAGCCATTTATAATGCTTGGTTTTTGTCTTTCTTCATTAGTCATAGAACTAATAATTGCTTCAACATGGGAAATAGTTTTGTCATTCAAGTTGACATCATCTAAATTAATTTTGTTCATACCAGGAATAGGCATCATATTTAAAATATCTTTTATAGAACCCATTTTTTTAACTTGTTGCATTTGATTTAAGAAGTCATTCAAATCAAATTCTAAGTTACGCATTTTCTTTTCAAGTTCTAAAACTTCTTTTTCATCATAAACTTGTTGGGCTTTTTCAATTAAAGTTAGAACATCACCCATACCAAGAATACGAGAAACCATTCTATTAGGGTGGAAAGGTTCAAGGTCTTCTAATTTTTCACCCATACCAACATATTTAATAGGTTTTTTAGTAACAGCTCTAACAGATAAAGCAGCACCACCACGAGTATCACCATCTAATTTAGTTATTATAGTACCATCTATACCAAGTTTTTCATCAAAAGAAGATGCAACATTAACAGCATCTTGCCCAGTCATAGCATCTATAACAAGTAAGATTTCTTGAGGGCGAACTTCTTTTTTAATATTTTCTAATTCGTCCATAAGTTCTTCGTTGATATGAAGTCTACCAGCAGTATCTATAATAACAATATCATTACCATTTTCTTTAGCATATTCAATAGATGCTTTAGCAATATCAACAGGGTTTTGTTGCCCCATAGAGAAAACAGGTATATTATAAGTTTTACCAACAACTTCTAATTGTTTAATAGCAGCAGGTCTGTAAATATCACAGGCTACTAAAAGAGGTTGTTTACCCTGCTTTCTTAAAAGCCCAGCTAATTTACCAGTTGTAGTAGTTTTACCAGCACCTTGTAAACCAACCATCATATAAACAGTAGGTGATTTTGAAGAATAAGTCAATATACTTTGAGTAGTACCAAGTAAGTCAATAAGTTCATCTTTAACAACTTTAATAACTTGTTGACCTGGATTTAAACCTTCTAAAACTTCAGTACCAATAGCTTTTTCTGTAACATTAGATATAAATTCTTTAACAATTTTAAAGTTAACATCTGCTTCTAAAAGAGCTAATTTAACTTCTCTAAGAGCAGCTTTTACATCTTTTTCAGAAAGCTTACCTTTGCCTGTAAGATTTTTAAAAACATCTTGTAGTTTTGAAGATAGGTTTTCAAAAGCCATATTTAAATCCTCCTTATTCTAATAAAGAGCTTAAAGAAAGTTTTACATCAGAAAGTTGACATATATTATTTTGTGTTAAGCTATTATTAGACAATATATTTTCTATATCATTAATTGTTTTAGTTAAAATTTTTTGTTGGGTTAAATGTTTTTCAATTAAACCAAGTTTTTCTTCATAGTGCATTAGAGAATTTTTTGCACGCTTAACAGTATCTAAAACAGCTTGACGAGTAATATTATATTCAGAGCTAATTTCATATAAAGATAAATCGTTAAGGTAATGTAGCTCAAAAAGTTCTTTTTGCTTATCAGTTAAAAGCTCACCATAAAAATCATATAACATTGTAAGAAATAAGATTTTATCCATAATATCACCTTTCTGTTATAGTATTATACTTTACAATAAAATATTGTATATTAAAAAAATATATATGTCAAGTGTTTTTTCTTTATACCTAAAAAATTTTTTTGAAAAAATTTCTTGTAAGGTGGTTGACTATTTTATAAATATTGTGTATAATTTTGTAGTGCATGTTGCATATAACAATGTAACTGGAGGGAGGGAATTCAAATGTCAGAAGTTAGAGTTAAAGAAAACGAATCTTTAGATAGTGCTCTTCGTAGATTTAAAAGAAGCTGTGCTAAAGCTGGTATTATGGGCGAAGTTCGTAAAAGAGAAGCTTATGATAAACCTAGCGTTAAACGTAAGAAAAAGTCTGAGGCAGCTAGAAAACGTAAATTTAACTAATAATAAAAGGGATGATGTGTATGTCATTAAAAGAACAGCTTTTTGCTGATTTGAAGGAGGCTATGAAGCAAAAGGATAATATCCTTAAAGATACCATTCAGATGGTTCGTGCTGGTATTCTTCAAATCGAGAAAGACCAAAAAATTGAACTTGAAGATGACGGTGTTATTGAAGTTATTATCAAAGAAATTAAAAAATGCAATGATGTGCTTCCTGACTTTGAAAAAAGTGGCAGACAAGATTTAATTGATGAATTAAATAAAAAACTCACGATTTTAAAATCTTACCTTCCCAAACAGTTAAGCGTTGAAGAAATCAACGAAATCGTTTTATGTGCAATCAAAGAAACTAATGCTAGCTCAATGAAAGATATGGGCAAAGTAATGGGATTAGTTTCAGATAGGACGAAAGGTAAAGCAGACAATAAGACTGTTAGTGAAATAGTAAAAAGTTTTTTACAATCACAGTAAAATAAGGGCTATATAGCCCTTATTTTTATTTTATAAAATTATTTTTTTGATTTATTTTGTATCTCTGGTACAGGTTCAATTGTATTTTTATTAGAGTGATATTTTTTATTACTTTCTGTTTTAGGTTGATCGTCTTTTCCAGGTCTTTTCATACCAGCTTTAGCCATAATATAACCTCCTTAATTTTAATAATTATATTATGACTAAAACATACGATATTTATTCTTTTATTTAGATAAAATATAATCTTTAATACTATATGCTGTTTTTCTACCCTCACGCATAGCAGTTACAACAGTATCAGGGCCATTTACAACATCACCACCAGCAAAAACACCTTGTATATTAGTCATACCAAAAGGGGCATCACTTATTTTTATACAACCCCAATCATCTAATTGTATTTTATCATCATTAATAATAGGTTTAGAACCAATAGCAGTTAAAACAACTGTACAAGGTATAATAAAATCTTCTTCTGTATCTAAATTTTTAACTTTTAATCCAGTAAGTTTGTTGTCTTGTCCTATAAATTCTAATGGACTACATCTCCACATAAAAGGTACATCATCTTTAACAGCTTCTTCATATTCTTCTAAAGAGGCAGGCATTTCTTTTTGAGTTCTTCTATAAACAACAGTTGTATTGTTTGCTATAAGTTTAGCAGTACGAGAAGCGTCCATAGCAACATTACCACCACCAATAACTAAAACTATATCATCAGGGTTTATTAATATATTGTTTTTAGCATATTCTGTTAAAAAGTGGTTAGCGTGTATAATACCTTCTAATTCTTCCCCTTTAACATTTATAGATTTAGGCATATTTGCACCAGTAGAAATATAAATAGAATTATAACCTTTATCTTTTAATGTTTCTAAAGTAAAATCTTTACCTAATTTACTATTTAATATAAAGTTTATACCAAGATTTTTAAGTTTTTCTATTTCTCTATCTATATTTTCAGGTAATAATCTAAATGTAGGTATACCATAAGTTAAAATACCACCTGCTTTTTCTTCCATTTCATAAATATCAACATTAAAACCTTCTTTAGCAAGTATATAGGCACAACTAAGCCCAGAAGGTCCAGAACCAATAATAGCAATATTACCTAAAATTTTATCTTTTGTTGTATTATCTATAAAATTATTTTCATAAGCATAATTAGCTATAAAATTTTCTATATTGCCAATTTTAACAGGTGTTTTCTTTTTCCCAAGTATACAATGTCCTTCACATTGTTTAGAGTGGTCGCAAATTTTACCACATATAGCAGGTAAATTAGTTTTTTCTGTTAAAATTTCATAAGCAGATTTTAAATCATCATTTACAAAAGCATTTATAAATTGTGGGATATTATTTTCAATAGGACAACCAGTAACACATAAAGGTTTTTTACAGTTTAAACAACGTTTTGCTTCTTCTAATACTTGTTCTTTATTCATTTTATAGCACCTCTTTTAATTTTTCTATAAGTAATTTATTATTATTTTCAGATAAAATACAAAATCTAAAAAATGTATTATCTAAAAAAGTAAAATCTTTAGCATCTCTTATTAAAATGTTATATTTTATTAAAAATTCAAAAAGTTCAGTTGATGTAATCTTGTTATTTAAAATTTTACATAGTATAAAATTAGAATTAGTTTTATAAACTTTTAAATTTTCTATTTTAGAAAGTTCTTTATAAATATAATTTTTTTCATTTAATATTAAATTTCTAGTTTTGTCTATATATTCAATATCACTAAACATAGTTATACCTATTAAGTTTGCAATAGAATTAACACTCCAAGGGTCTTTATATTTATTTATTTTATTTAAAATGTTATTGTTACTGCAAATTCCATAACCAAGCCTAATACCAGGAACACCAAAAAATTTTGAAGTACCTCTTATAACAAAAAGATTATCATAGTTATTTACTAAATTAGTAGCGAAAATATTTTCAGATTTACTAGAAAATTCAGCATAAGTTTCATCTATCATTAAAAATTTACACTTTTCTAATATAATTTTAATTTGTTCATTGTTAATAGCAGTACCTGTTGGGTTGTTTGGGTTACATAAAACAATTAAATCTATTGTATTATCTATTATGTTTAATAAGTTATTTATGTTTAATAGAAAGTCTTCTTCTTCTTTTAAATCAAAAAACGTTATATTACAATTATTATTTTTAAGTTCTCTCTCATATTCAGAATAAGAAGGAGAAATTATAATAGCATTTTTAGGGGCTAAATTTTTTATAAATAAAGATATAATTTCAGTAGCACCATTACCAACAATAATATTATTTTCATTACAATCACAATAGTTAGCAATTGATTTTTTTAAATTATTATAATTTTTATCAGGGTATGTAGTTATAACATTAATATTATTTTTTATAACATTTTCTATTTTATTAGATATACCTAAAGGGTTTATATTTCCACTAAAATCAATAATTTTTTCTTTAGGTATATTATATTTTTGTTCAATAACATCTAAATCCCCACCGTGATTTAACATAAATATCCTCCCTTAAATTTTTTGTCAATATATATATTAAAATAAAAATTAATTTATTTCAATAATTATTTATATAAAAAGTTGATAGATTTTAAAAAATGCTTTATAATAAAAATTAGTAAAAAATAGAAAGTATGTAAGGAAGGGTAAGAAAATATGGATTTAAAAGAATTTTTAGAGTATCCTTTACCAAATATACAAATAGATACAGACAAGATAGCTATTAATATGAATGAAAAAAATAGTGGGGTTATAAATATTAAAAATATAGGAGGGGGAATATTATCAGGTGATATTATTTCTAGTACAGAATGTTTAATTTTAGAAAAAGAAAAGTTTTCTGGCAATGATATAAATATTGAATATAGTGTAGTACCTTCTATATACTCTAGTGGGGAGTTTATAAAAAGTGAAATAATAATAGTATCTAATGGTGGTCAAATTTATTTGCCAGTTTATATTACTATATCAAATTTTGATTATTTACAATGTGGTAAAGAAAAAATTTTTACTATAAAAGATTTTTATCATTATTATTTAAAAAACCACATTGAAGCTATAAGAATTTTTTATTCTTATGATTTTATGTTATGGTTAAAAAATATAAAATATAAACATATTGATGTAGTAGAAGAAATTTTGAAAGATACAAATAAACAAAGAGCTATTGATAACTTTTTTATTTTAAATAAACTAAAAAGTAGAGCACATATTGAAATAACACAAAAAATATTTAAATATAAATATTTTACAACTAAACTAGAAACAGAAATAATAGGTATAATACCGTTAAAACTTATAGGTACAGGATATTTAGAAGAAGATATATTGTTAGATTGTGATGTAGATTATTTAGTTTTATCAAAAAATAAAATTACAATTAAAGACTTTGATGAGAATGGTATTTATAATTTAGAATTTAAAATTTTAAAAAATAAAGTTAATAGTTTTTTTGAAAGAATAAAAATTTTATTTAATAAAACAAATGAAAATGTTATAATAGAAATTAGTAGAAAAAAACCTATTGAAATTATATTTGAAAAAGATTACTTTACAATAACAGATAGAGGAGTTTTAAAAATATTAAATAATACAGATGAAGATGTAGTTATAGAAATTGTACCTAAAGATACATTTATACATTTTGAAGGTAAAAAATATCTTATAGCAAAATATACAGAAATAGGTTTTAATGTAAAAGTAACAGGATTTTTAAAGGCTCAAATGGATTTTACTAAAAAACCTAATATAGAAAGCCAAATACTTATAAAAGCATTTTTAAGTGATAATATTTATAAAATGGAAAAAAATATATATATTGGTAATAGTTTAATATAGGAGTATTAATATGGATTTTATAGAAAAAAGCATTAATAATATAGAAAAACAATATAATAACAAAAAAAATAAAAAAAGACTTATACTGCTTTTAAATAGATATTATTTAGGCTTTTTAACTATGGATAAAACAGAATACTTAAATAAAGCATATAACTGTTGTGCAGAATATTTAAACCAAAATAAGTCAGATTTTGAAATTTTACTTGCCATATTTTTCTTTAGTATAAATATTGGTGATAAAACAAAAATAGAATATTTTAATAGTAATATATCTAAATATAAAAAATATTTAAAAAATAATGATATAGAAAAATATAGTTTTTATATTTTTTTACAAGGTTTTATAAAAGCTAGAAGGGGTTCTATTAGAGGTACAATTAAATATATAAAAGTTTTACAAAGTTTAGATATAGATGTAATTAATATTTATATAGTGTTTTTAAAACAACTAATAGATAATTTAGATAGAGATATATTATTATACATTGAAAATATAGAAGAAAATATGTTTTGGAAAAATATTATTTTATATAATATTTTTGAAAGAAATTCAAAATTTATAAAATTTGAAAAAGAAACATTTAAAAATTATGTAAAATGGGCTTTATATAATGGCATAGATATAGAAAATTCTATATTTAGATATGAAAATAGCTTAATTCTTGATGTAAATGAAGATATGTTTAATATAAAATTGTATAAAGAATATAATTTTGATATTATTCTTTCTAAAATATGTGAGTTATATCTTGAAAATAATATTCATACAAAGGTTAGCTATTTCTTTTATAAAGAAGCTATAAATAGACAAATAGTGTTAAAGGGTTTAAATACTAGTTATATAAAGGCTTGTTACAAAAATAATATGGAAGATATAGGACTTTACCCTATAAAGCAGTTTTTAAAACAAAAAAATACAGATTTAGAAATAATGTCATATATATATTACATTATTTTGACAGATAAAAAATACAAAGATTTAGTAATAGAATATAAAATTAGAATATTAAAATATGGAGCTTATTTTTTAGAAAAAGGCTGTATAGGAAAGTATTATTATACAATATATAAATATATGTTAAATTTTATAAAAGAAAATACAGAAGAAGAAAAAAAGATAATGGATATTTTATATCCAAATAATTTTTTATATGAAATTTATGTAAATGATAATAATTCAAAAACTATACTTGTTAAAGATTATGAATTAGATAATATTAAAGAATATAATATTAAAAATAATTTAGTGTATATAGAGGCAAGCTCTAATAATTTTTATTATTATATTTTTTCAGAAGATAAAAAAGAATTATTAAATTGTAAAATCAAAATAAATAGATTAGTAGAAAAAGTAAGTTTAAAATATTTTTATAGATTTTATAAAAGAGGGTATAGGGATAAATTTACATTAATAAATACAGTAAAATACTATTTAAGTTGTGATAAATTAGAAGATGTAAATGTACAGCTTTTACAAGAGGTTTTAAGATTAAATGATATATCAATATCTTTTAAAATGGAAATATTGTTAATGTTAGGAAATTATAGTTTTTATTTTAAAAATTATAATTTAGCTACAGATTATTATAAAAAAATTATAGAAAAATATATAAATGATGAAGATGTAAATAATATTATAAGCTGTTATATTATATGTAAAGAATATGATAAGGCACTAGAACTTATAAAGAAAAAACAACATATTTTACATATTGACACATTATTTTTTGCTATAAAAAATATAAGTCAAGAAGAAAAATACCATAAAGAAATAGCTATTTTTTCATATAATCTTTTATTAAATTTGAAAATAGATAATATTTTTATAGATATAGTTTTAAAATATTATAAAGGTGGCTTTAAAGAATGGATAGAACTTAGAAAGTCACTAGAAATTATAGGTGTATCAAAAAAAGAACTAGATATACATATACTAGAACTTACTATATATACACATAGTATTAATAAATATAGTGAAAAAATATTTGTGAATTTTTATAATGAATATAAAGAAAATGAAATTATAGAATATTTTTTAAACTATTGTATGTATGAGGCTTTAAATGGTGATTATATATTTAGTGATGAAATGTTATGTATTATGGAAGATATATTTAATAAAACAAGTGATAATTTAATAGGCTATGCATTGGGACACATATACTTAAAAGGTAATTATGAATTAGAAAATAAATCTGAAATAATTGAAAAAATAATAAAAAATATGGAACAGGACAAAATAAGTTTCAAAATATTTGAAAATAATAAAGACAAATTTAAAAATTTTTCGTATTTATATAAAAATAAACCTTTCATTTACAATGCCTCACCTAACAAAGAAGTATATTTATGTTATAAAAATGTTAATGAAGATAAATTTATAGAAGTAAAAATGGATTATTTTAAATATGGAATGTATATAACAATATTACCTATTTTTTATGGTGAAGATATAGAGTATTATTTTGTTGAAAATATGGAAAGTGGTAATATAACTACAAAAAGATTTTTCACAACAAATAATAAAAAAACAATATATGATGTAAATGATGAATATTTTAAAATAAATAATGCTTTTATATATACTTATGAAGGAAAATATGATGAAGCAGAAAAGGTTATAAAAGATATTATATCAAAAGATTACAATTTAAAAGGAAAATTACTTTAAAGACTTAAGGAGGAAATAAATATGGCAACATTAGGATTAGATTTAGAAAGAGGATTATTTTTAGGTATAGATTTTGGTACAACAAATTCAGTTGTAAGTATATTTGATTTTAAAGATGGGGAAGTACAAACAATACCTATTGATGGTAGCAATATTTTTCCAACAGCAATTCAATTTGAAACAGACATTGAAGATGAAACTAAACTTTCAAAAATATTTGGGGTTCAAGCTAAAGAAGCAGCTATGATATATCCACAAAGTACAATTTTATCTATAAAAAGGTTTTTAGGGACAGACGAAAATATTTTAATAAATGTAGATGATAAAGAGTTTAGTTTTAAACCAGAACAAATAGCTGGTGAAATAATGGGATATTTAAAAAGAATGGCAGATGAATATGCTAGAGAAAAACTTAATATAACAGGAGAATTTTCAGGCTGTGTAATAACAGTACCTGCTAATTCTACAGATAAACAAAAGAAAATGACAAAAGAGGCTGCCGTTCTTGCAGGATTTGATGAAGATAGTGTATATTTAAGATTAGAACCAGCAGCAGCAGCAATAAGCTATGCTGTTAATGAAAGAAAAGATAAAAAAGTATTAGTGTATGATTTTGGTGGTGGTACATTTGATGCTTGTATATTAGAAATTAAACTAGATGAAAACCAAGAGCCTAATATATCTATTTTAAGTACTTATGGTGATAATAATTTAGGTGGAAATGATGTTGATAAAATATTAATAGATATGATTTATGAAGAATTTAAAAAACTTACAGATAATGAAATAGATTTATTTGATGAAAATGTAGATGATGGAGTTTCTAAAAGACAAAAAAAGGTTGCTTTAGTTAGACTTGCACAAATGGCAAATCAAGCAAAAGAAAGACTTTCACAAGCAAAATCTACAAAAATAGTTTTAGCACCATTTATACAAGAACCTAAAATAGTTAATATAAATATGGAAATAACAAGAGAAGACTTTTTAAACCATAAAAGAGTGAATAAACTTAATGATAGTGATGAAATTTTTGAAAAATTTAAAGATAAATCTGTTGTAGATATGATAAATGAAACTATTGTATGTGTAGATAAATCTTTAGAAAGTGCTAAAATAAATGCTAGTGATATAGATGAAATTTTCTTAGTAGGTGGTAGTTCTTCAATGCCTATTGTAAGCGAAAAAATAAAAGAAAAATTTAATAAAGAACCTTTCAAATCTAAAATAAGCCCAGCTTTAAGTATTTCTCAAGGGGCAGCCCATTATTGTAATATGATTATGATGCCAACAGTAAAAGGGCCAGTAGTGCATGAAAAAACTATTCACCCAATAGGGCTTGAAATAGCAGGAAGAAAATTTATGGAAATTGTAAAAGCAGGTATGGATATACCAAAAGATAGCCTTGTTGTAGAAGCACCAGAACCACTTATAACTAATTTTGATAATGTTAGTAGTATGGCAATTGTAGTATATGAAAATACTATACCTAGTGATGAAAAAGGAAATACTTTTGTAACTAATGATGGTATGAAAAGACTTGCAGGTACTTCTTTAAGAGGAATACCACAAGGACCTAAAGGACAAGAAAAAGTAAAAGTAATATTTAGTGTAAGTCCAGATAATATGCTTAAAGTTACAGCAAAAAGTATGAGTGATGCAGGTATAGTTACAGAATTATCTGTTGATGAGCTTTATTAATAAATTTGTATAAAGGGGTGGGTCTATGTGTAAGTCAGCCGTAGAAATAGAGCTTGAAAGAGTATTTATAGAAGAAAGTTCTTTTGAAGAAGAATATATAGTAATGCTGAAAGATAAATTTAGCTCAAACAATAAACAAATAAAAAGGCTCATTTTAGCTAACTTTATGAATTGTATATGTAACAATGAAAGTTTAGCTTTATTTGATGAAGATATTTTTAATATATATAAAACTATTATAGACAATTATAAAAACTTTTTAAATAGGAGAGAAAAAAATAAGTTTAAATTTAATAATGAAATATTAAAAAATTTAGCAGGTATTACTTCTGTTTTAAAAAGTCAAGTTAGTTTCTTTTATGATGATAAAAATATAGAGATAAACCCTATTTATACAGAAAAGAAAACAATAATAACAAATTATATAGATAATATTTATAAAACAATAGATAATTTAGTAAATAATAGTTTTTATAATATAAATATTGAAAATGTAAAACAACATTTTATTAAAAATATTGTAGAAGAAATAGAAAGCAGTTATAAAATAAATTTGTTAAATTGTTTTAATGCTATTAATGATATAGAAAATAGAAAAGAAGTAAGTTATTTTAATGATGTTTTAGAAGAAGAACGAGAAATTTTATCTTCTATAATAAAGCTTCAAATAAAGGCTTTAGAAGATTTATGTAAAAATGATAGTGAAAAAAATCAAATAAAAAATCTACTAAAGCCTATAATAGAGGCTTATCAGCAAACAGGTAAAAGTTTTTCAGAGCTTAATTTGAAAATAAAAAAGATAGATACAAATATAAATTTAAATTTAGAAAAAGATAATGAAGAAATAGAAAAAGCTATTTTTGAAATATTTGAAGATACAAAAGACTTTGAAAATGAGTTTAAACAAAAGATATTTGAAATATTTGAGAAATATTTAATAGAGTTTAAAGAAAATATTATTTTAAAAGAAAAAGAAAATATTAACATAGTTAAAGATAATATAGAAAAATCTTTAAATTTATCTAACTATATTACAAATATATTTAATAATATTAGTAAATATATAAATGATAATGAAAACAATTATAAAGAAACAGAACTTTATAATATTATATGTGGGATAAAAGAAAGTATCAGTATAAAAGTTGATAATATAAAAGAAAAAGAAGATGAAATATTTTCGACAAAAGAGGAAATATATGTTAATATAGATAATAGTTTACAAGAAATAAAAACTTTTAATATAGATTATGATTTTGATGCTATATATTCCATATTAAAAAATAATTTTAATATAGAAGAGATAAAACAATATATAAATGTTAATAATATGGTATGTAAAATACAAAATACTTTTAAGCCTTACATAAAGAAAATAGAAGATTTTATAAAAAATACTATTTTATTTGAAATAAGTACATTTCAAGAAATAATGTACTATTCAGTAGGGAGATTAAGAGAAAGTGAAGATGCAAAAATAATAGATTTTATAAAGTATATGGATAATATAGAAATTGAAATTGAAAAATGTTTAATAGACAATAATATTTTACCTATAAAGCCAAATCCACATGATATGTTTAATGCTAAAGAACATGAAGTTTTAATAGCAGAAAAAAATGAAGAATTTCTTAAAGGTGAAATAATAAAAGTTATAAATTATGGATATAAGAAAAAAGATGAAAGTGTTATAAAAAGAGCTACTATAATAGCTGCAAAGTAGGGGTTTTTTATGAGTAATGAAAATAAATTTATTGTTGGGATAGATTTAGGCAATTTAACTTCTACTGTATCTTATTTTGATTTTAATCAAATGAATATAGATGTAGTAGATGTTAGTGGTGGTTATGGTAAAGTTAGTGTACCAACAGTTGTTTCTTATAACATAGATACACAAGATTGGATTTTTGGAGAATATGCTATATTAAATAAGGGTTTTGGAAATGAAATAATTATTGAAAATATAGTTGAAAATTTAGGTAAAGATTTAACTTATACTGTAAAAGATAAAAATATAACTTTAACATTGGCTCTTAGTAAATTTTTATTATTTTTAATAGAAAATATAAAAAATATTAATCCTAATGCTAATATAGAAGGAATTGTTTTATCAACTTCATCTTATGCAAAAAATGAATATATAGAAGAAGCCTTTAAACTTGCAAATATAGACCATTTATTATTAAAAATAGCTAATGATAAAGAATGTATATTAAAAAGTTATTTTTATGAAAATGATATTTTAGGTAATAAAATAATAATAATTGATTATAGCAATAGGCAATTAAGAGCTTCTATATATGAAATAGAAGAAGAAGGTAAAATAAAATGTATAAAAACATTTTTTAATGAAAATATAGGTCAACAACGACTTTATAATATAACTAAAAATTTAATAACTAAAAAGTTTTTACAAGAAACAGGAAAAATTGATTTAACAGAATATGAAAAAAATAATATTGATTCTTTTGTATATCAACAATTTGATATTATATTTCAAAGGCAAACTTTATCAGATATAAAACTTTATTATAACTTTTTTTATCCACCATTTCAAAAAGTAATAACAAAACAAGAACTTTTTGATATAATTTCTTTTTTTGAAAATGAAATAAATATATTTTTTAATGATTTATTTAATAATGTAGATATTAAAGAAAGTGAAATAAAAAACGTTATATTATCTGGTGGAGGTATGGAAATTGATTTTATACATAAGTTTATAAAATCAAGATTTAATTTAGAAAAAAACTTTAAAGGAAAATCTAAAAGGTTTATATCAGATGGAGCGTGTATAATTGCTTGTCAACAACTGGGTGTATTATCTAAAGATAAAATGTATATTGAAGATTTAGACCAAGTTAAATATAATATAGGTATATTTATTGAAGAAAATGAAAAAGAAAAATTTGAACCATTTATATTTAAAGGTAGTTTTATATGGCAAAAATTTAATAAAAAAGTATTTTCTTTAACAGATGATAAAAATATAGAAATAAAAATAGCATTAGAAGAAAATAGTAATTTTAAAAATATTGAAAAAATAAATATAAATTTAGATGAGTATTCGCAATTTAATAACAGGAATATTAAAACAATAAGGTTTTTAATTTATATGGAATTTAAAAATAGTAAAGAATTAATATTTAATATAGAAGATTTTGGGTTTGGTGAAATATATCCTAAAACAGATTTTAAACAACAATTTATTATAAACATATAAAGCAAAAGAAAAAAGAGGTGGTATATATTGAAATGGACAGAATATAAAAAACAAATAGAAGAAAATAAAAGTTTATCTGAAGATTATTATATTTTAGGGATAGATTTAGGAACAACTAATTCTATAATAAGTTATTGGGATATAATTAATGAAAAACCAGAGCCAATAGATATAAGTAATGGATTTGGTAAAATACCTATGCCATCTGTTGTTCAATATAGAAAAGATGACGAAGGAGAAAGTGAATGGGTAATAGGTGAAGAGGCATTTCGTTCTATGAAAATATATCCAGAAACTACTATACGTTCTATAAAGAGAAAAATGGGAACAAATGAAATAGTAGAAATAGATGGAAAAGAATATTTACCAGAAGAAATTTCAGCAAAAATATTAACAGAACTTGTAGAACATTGTAAAAGTTTAAATCCTAAAGCAGAAATAGCAGGACTTGTTGTTTCTGTACCTTATGATTTTGATGATGCTGCTAAAAAAGCTACTATGAAAGCTTGTGAACTTGCAGGCATATCAGAAAAGCTTATTTGTCTTATAGAAGAACCAAAAGCAGCAGCACTTGCTTATAATTTTAGACATCAATTAAACCAAGATGAAAAAATAATGGTATTTGATTTTGGTGGTGGTACATTAGATATTACACTATTTAATGTTTTAGAAAAAGATGATAAACATATAAAATTACAAGTTATAAGTGAAGGTGGAAAAGCCTATCATGGTGGGGACAATGTAGATGAATATATTTTAAATAAATGTTTTGATTTTATAGAAAAAAAGGCAAATCAAAAAAGAGAAGATTTAAGTCCAGAAAATATGGTTGAGCTTATTTGTCGTGCTAGAGAGTCTAAAGAACGTCTTTCAGGTGTAAAGGCTTTTAGAATACCTTTTACTTTTTGTATACCACCTTTTGTAGAACAGATGACAAGAGAAGATTTAGAGAACATAATAAATCCTTTTATAGAAGAAACTAGAAAACTTGTTTTAAAAGCATTAAGAGAAGTTTATACAGGAGCATTAACACCAGATGATATTGACAGAGTATTATTAGAGGGTGGTTCTTCACAAATGCCTTGGGTAAAAGATATGCTTATAGGTATATTTAATAATGAAAGTAAAATTTACACATCAGAACGCCCAGCACTTGATATATCATTAGGGGCAACATATTATGCAGCTATGAAAATGGGACTTTTATCTTCACCAGATATAGAAAGTGAAAAAATGTCTATTGAATTTGAAGTTACAGTACCTCACGATATAGGGTTAGAAATAGAAAATAATGGTACAAAATCTTTTTATACAATGATTAGAAGAGGTACACCTTATGCATTAGCTAAAAAAGAACAAATATTTACACTTTCAGGTAGTACAAAAGAAGATATGACTAGTTTTAGTCTAAAAATTATGGAAAGAATAAATAAAGAAGATACAATAGAAAAATGTAAACTTATAGGTGAAGTTTTAATAAAAGATTTACCAGAAAGACCTAGTGGAAAAACAAGACTTAATATAACATTACAAGTAGAAGAAGAAGGTGGACTTGTTAAAGGTTCTGTTACAGATATGGGATATGGTACAGAGTATGAACCATCAGGATATAGCGAAGATTTTGACCCAAGTAGATTTAATAAAACAGTTTTGGAGGGGTAGAAAATGGGATATTTAGGAATAGACTTAGGTACAACAAATTCAGTTGCTACAATATATAAAGATAAAGATGATAGTATAGAAGTTGTAAAAATAGATGGTACAGATGAAGTATTGCCTTCAGTTGTAAATTATCCAACATTAGAGGGAGAAGAAATAGTAGTAGGGGCAGAGGCAAAATTGGCTTCTATTATATATCCAGAAAGTACAGTTATATCTATAAAAAGAAAAATAGGAACAGATGAAAAAATATCTATAAATGGAGTAGAAAAAACGCCAGAAGAAGTAAGTGCTGAAATACTTAAAAAACTTAAAAAATCAGCAGAAGAACAATCGGGAGAAACTTTTGAAGAAGTTGTTATAACACACCCAGCATATTTTAATGATAGACAAATATTTGCTACAAAACAAGCAGGTATATTGGCAGGGTTTAAAAATGTTTACCTTTTATCAGAACCATTAGCAGCTGCTATTGAATATGGTTATAAACAAGGATATGCACAAACATTACTTGTTTATGATTTTGGTGGAGGTACATTTGATGCTTGTGTTTTAAAAGTTAGTATAGATGAAAATGGAGAAGAAATTTTTCAAGAACTTGCAGATGTTGGTGATATGAACCTTGGTGGTGATGATTTTGATGCAGAACTTATAAGGTTTATGAAAGAAAAATTTAAAGAAGATAGTGGTATAGATATAGATACTCTTGATAATTTAGATAGAAAGACAGTTATGCAAAAACTCAAACAAGAAGCAGAACAAACTAAGAAAAAATTATCAGGAACAGGTAAAGCATCTATAAAAGTAAATCCACTTATTATTGTAGATGGTGTACCTAAAAACTTATCTATTGATATAACTAGAGAAGATTTTGAAGCACTTATTAGAAAATATGTAGAAAGAAGCCGTGAAATTTTAGAAGAAGCATTAAAAAGAGCAGGTAAAGAACCAGATGAAATTTCAAAAGTTATATTAGTAGGTGGTTCTACACTTATACCAATGGTTAAGAGAATGGTTGCAGGATTTGTTAAAGAACCTTATAGAGCAACAGACCCAGCTAAAAGTGTAGCAATGGGAGCGGCTATATATAATTATCTTATACATTTACCTAATAGAAATGTAAAAGTAGGACAAATAACAAGACAAATTTTTGGTACAGAGGCTATTATAAATATAGATACAATGGAAAGAGGACTTATACCTATTATACCTATGGGCAGTCCAATACCAAGTAAATTTTCAGATTCTAAATTTTCAAGTGCTAATGGAGCTAGTACAGTAGCTGTTGATGTTTATCAATGGGAACAAGGTGATGAAATAAATAGAAAATATATAGGAACTTCTATATTAGATGGTCTAGAAGGAACTTCTCAAATAGAAATAACTTATGCTATTAATGAGGATAATCTTTTTGAAGTTTACTTAAAAGATATTAATACAGGTAAAATGAAAATTACAGAGTTTGATAGAACAAAATTTTCAGCACCACCTAAAAAGGAAGAATTTAAGGGAACAAGTACAGATAATGTAAATGTAACATTTTTAATAGATACTACTGGAAGTATGGATAGTTATATAAATGGTGTAAAAGATAGGGCTATAGAATTTTCTAATATATTAAGTGAAAGAGGAGCTAAGTTTAAGTTAGGTCTTATAGGATTTGGTGACTTAAATGAAAGAGAAAAACCAAGTGTTTATAACTTTACAGATGATGTAGAAAAATTTAAACGTCAAGTTAAAAATATACCAAGAACTTATGGTGGAGATATACCAGAATCTTCACTTGATGCATTAGAAACAGGAGTACAACTTTTAAAAAATTCAGTTTTAGAACCTAATAGTCAAAGTATATTTATATTAATAACAGATGCACCTCCACATGTACCTACTAATAGTGGAAAGAGTGTTGAAGATATTTGTAATATGTTAAAAGAGGCAAAAGTTACAACTTATGTTGTAGCAAGAAGGGATAAGGAAAGTTTAAAACATTTTGACCCTGTTACAGTTCCAAGTGGAAAATATTATGATTTAAATGACAAATTTTATGATATACTAGACAATATAGCTAGAAGTATAACAGAGTTAATAAGATTATAATTATAAGAAAGGTGGTTTGTATGGTGGCTAGTTTAAAACTTAGTATGGTAGAAGATAAAAATATATCTCCATACAGACTTTCAAATGGAATAAATATTTATTCTATAGAAGAAGCGATATATCTTTTTTATAATAATTTTAAAGAATACAATACAGATTTTTTTGAAGATAAATTTATAAATTGGGTATCTAAAGAACTTTTAAATAAAGATTTAGCTAATAAGTTAATAGATATAAAAAAACAACAAAATTTTTATCAAAAAAGTATTGAATTTTTAACAATAAATAATTTTTATACATTAGAAGAAATAGGAAGTATTTCTTTACAACTTTTTAACTGGGAAAAAAGAGGACAAGTAGAACGTAAAAAGTTAAAAGGTGATAGACTTTTTAAAGAAAATATGTTTGAAAAAGCTATTGAAAGTTATAAAGATGCAATAGATTTTGATACATCAAATCCAATTTTGTATAATAATATAGGTGTTTGTTATATAAGACTTAAAAAATATGATTTAGCATTAACATATTTAAAAAAAGCTATAAATATACAGCCTAATAATAAAGATATACTATTTAATATAATTGATATTTTAATAGAAAAAGAAGATTTTGATTATGCAAAAGATTATATAAGTAATTTAGATAATAATAATTTATATAATAAATATTATTATTTGGGTGAATTATATTTTAAGAAAAAAAATTATGATAAAGCAAAAAGTGAATTTGCAAAAGCATATTTATTTAATAAATCTTATGATATAATATTAAAATTAGCAAGTTGTTATATTAAACTTAATATGTATGACCAAGTTATAAGATGTTTAGATATTATAGATGATAATAATGATATAGATATTTTAATAACTAAAAGTGAAATATATGAACAACTTAATAATATACCTTTAGCTATAAAATGTATTGAAAAGGCAAATTTTTATAATAGGGACAATTATATATTATGGCTTAAACTTGCTAAATATTATAGACAAGAGTATAATCTTTTAAAAGCAGAGGCTGCAATATATAAAGCCTATACATTAGCACCTAACAATGAACAAATTTTATTTGAACAGTCTTTAATAAAAAAATTTCAAGGTAAATATAAAGAGTATCAAAATATACTTTCAAAGGTAGTTCAAAAATCTAGTAAAGATTATAGAGAAAGTTTGTATACTAATAACAATAGTAAATAAATATAAATAATTAAATTTATACAAAAACTAGTATTTTATAATAAAATACTAGTTTTTATTATTTTAGTTTTAATAAAAATATTAATAATTATTAAAAAAATTGCATATAAAAATATTTTATGATAAAATTATTTAAGAAAATAAATACAAAGGAGAGATTTCAATGGAAATACATACGGTGGGTATTTTATCATTATTACCACCAATTATAGCAATAATACTTGCTCTTAAAACAAAGGAAGTTATATCTTCTCTTATTGTTGGTATTTTATCTGGAACTTTAATATATTCTATATATGATACAGATGGTATTATACAAGTTGGAGCAAGAACGATTGAAGTAACTATGAATCTTATGGGACAAAAACTATCTGAAAATAGTTCTATAATAATATTTTTAGGATTATTAGGTGCAATAGTTGTAGTTGTAACAAAAGCAGGTGGTTCAAAAGCATATGGTGAATGGGCTGTAAAAAGGATAAAGTCTAGAAAAGGTGCAAAAATAGCAACAGCTATTTTAGGTGTGATAATATTTATAGATGATTATTTTAACTGTTTAACAGTTGGTACAGTTATGCGTCCTGTTACAGATAAATATAAAATATCTCGTGAAAAATTATCTTATATTATAGATGCAACAGCAGCACCTATTTGTATAATTGCACCTGTTTCATCTTGGGCGGCATCAGTTATATCCCAAATGACTGATAGTGGATTAAATGGAATACAAGATTTTGTTAAAACTATACCATATAATTTATATGCAATTTTAACTATAATAATGGTTTTAGTTGTATCATTAACAAAACTTGAATTTGGTAAAATGGCAAAATGTGAACTTTTAGCTCTTGAAGGTAAACAAAATGAAGATTTTCAAGAAGCAGATGAAGATGATGATCTTAGTAAAATAACTATATCTGAAAAAGGTACAGTATTTGATTTAGTTATACCTATATTAGTTCTAATAGTATTTTCTATATTATCAATGTTATATATTGGAGGATATTTTGATGGTGGTATGACTTTAGCAGAAGGTTTTGGTAATACAAATGCAGGACCAGCACTTGCAATAAGTGGTTTCTTTACATTAGTAGTTACATTCTTTTTATTTGTACCAAGAAAAATTTTATCATTTAAAGAATTTATGTCAGGTATATCAACAGGTGTTAAATCAATGGTATCAGCATATATTATACTTACATTAGCTTGGACAATAAGTGGTGTTTGTAGAGACTTATTAAATACAGGTGGTTATGTAGGAGGACTTGTAGAAGGTTCTAGTTTAGCAGGTATGTTAATACCAGTTGTAGCATTTTGTGTAGCAGGACTTTTAGCCTTTTCTATGGGTACATCTTGGGGAACATTTGGTATACTTATACCTATTATAGTAGTTGTATGTGAAAATACTGCCCCAGAATTAATAATTATTTCATTAGGTGCTGTTTTAGCTGGTTCTGTATTTGGTGACCATTGTAGCCCTATATCAGACACTACAATTTTATCTTCAACAGGTGCTAGATGTAATCATATAAGCCATGTTTCAACACAAATACCTTATACATTAGTAGTAGCTATAAGTTGTGTTGTTGGTTATATTGTAGCTGGTTTAACAGCTAACTTATTATTAACTTGGATATTTGCCTTAGTGACTTTAGCTGTAATATTGTTTGTACTTTATTTAAAAACTGAAAAGGAATTAAAGAAAAATTAAAAAAATACTTGAAATAATAAAATAGATATGTTATAATCTACAAGATATGTAATACGAATGTTCCGCTTTTATGTAAGATAATAAGAACATTTAATTTGAAAGGGGATTACTTATGAATAACATTATTAGAGAAATTGAAAATGAACAACTTAAAAAAGATATTGCAGACTTTAATGTAGGTGATACTGTTAAAGTTTATGCTAAAGTTGTTGAAGGTACAAGAGAAAGAGTACAAATGTTTGAAGGTACTGTTCTTAAAAGACAAAACGGTGGTGCTCGTGAAACATTTACTGTAAGAAGAATTTCTTATGGTGTAGGTGTAGAAAGAACTTGGCCTTTACATTCTCCAAGAATTGAAAAAATTGAAGTAGTTAGATATGGTATCGTTAGAAGAGCTAAACTTAACTACCTTCGTGATAGAGTTGGTAAATCAGCTAAAGTTAAAGAAGATATTAATAGAAGAAGTAAATAATTATATTTCTAATAACTCAAAAAAGGTAATAGATATCTATTGCCTTTTTTGTATAATAAGGAGAGATTAAAATTGGGGAATTTTATACAAATAGCAATAGTAAAAAATTGTAATAAAGAACAAGTAGAAAATATATTAAAACAATTAGAAGAAACAGAAACAATAACAAATTTAGTAAGTAGCCAATGTAAATTTGAAGAAATAAATAAGGGAACAATAGTTCTATTAAATGAATTTTGTGATGGTTATCATTATTTAGCTAGTATTTTATCTGAAATGTTAGATACTATTGTAATGGTATTATATATTTATGATGGTAAAAGTTGGAGTTACTGTTTATGTGATAATGGAGAAGAAATAGACCAATTTAGTAAAGATAAAGAATATTTAAGTTGTATAGAAGAATTTAATAAAGATATTTCTATAGGTAACTTGTATATAGTTTGTAATTGTTTTAGTATAAAAAAAGAAGATATATCAAATTATTTTAAAATATTAGAAGAAGAAAAAGCTTATAAAGATGATGAATATACAAGTAATGATTGTTGGCAAATGGTAGATTTTATGAAAAAATTAGGATTTCCATTTAAATTTAATATTTAATAAGAAAAGGGTGATAATATGAATATACAATGGTATCCAGGACATATGACAAAGACAAGACGTATGATGCAAGAAAATATAGGGCTTGTTGATATTGTTATAGAACTTTTAGAGGCAAGAATACCATATAGTAGTAAAAATCCAGAAATAGATGAACTTGCTAAAAATAAACATAGAATAGTAATTTTAAATAAAGTAGATTTAGCAGATGACAAAAAAACTAATTTATGGGTAAAATATTTTGAAGAAAAAGGTTGTAAAGTTATATTAGTAAATTCTATAACAGGAAAAGGAATTAAAGATATAACAGAAGTAGCTAAAGAACTTATGAAAGAGAAAGTGGAAAGATTAAAACAAAGAGGTAGACTTTTTGTCCCTACAAGAGCAATGATTGTAGGGATACCAAATGTAGGTAAATCTACTTTAATAAATAAGTTTGTAGGAAAATCTTTAGCAAAAACAGGTGATAAACCAGGAGTTACAAGAGGTAAACAATGGATAAAAATTAAAAAAGATTTTGAGCTTTTAGACACACCAGGTATATTATGGCCAAAATTTGAAGACCAAAAAGTAGGTTTAAAATTGGCATTTACTGGTGCAGTAAATGATGATATATTAGATACTTATACACTTGCTTTACATCTTATAGAGCTTTTAAAAGAAATTTATCCAAATAGTTTAAAAGAAAGATATAAAATAGATTTTAGTAAAGAAGAAAAAGCTGATAAAATTTTAGAAAATATAGGTATAGCCAGAAGTTTTAAAACAAAAGGTGGGGAAGTTGATTTACAAAGAGCAGCTTATATACTTATAGATGAGTTTAGAGCATCAAGGCTTGGTAAAATAACATTAGAAGAACCTTTAGATTTTGAAGAAAAAGCTGAAAATGTATAAAATTTACAAAAATAAAACTGAATAAAAAATAAATATATGATAATAATATTTATTGTAAGGTGAGTTAATATTTTTAAAATAGTATATTAAGAAAAAATATATTATTAAATATAAGCTAATCTTACTTTATATAAACTCAAAAAATATATTTATTTTTTAGGAGGTATTTCTTATGAATAAGAAAAACAGTAAAAATTTAAAAGCAAACAAAAATAATATGAACAATATGAATAATGTAAATTCAAGAGTAGAATTTGCTGAAGATATTGATAGTAAAAAAGCAAATAAACACAATAGTAATAAACACAGTAATTGTAATAACTGTAAATAATAAATATTAAAAAATAGACTGTAGACTATACTAGTTTACAGTCTTTCAATATAAATAAAAATTATAAATTTTAACAATTATGGAGGAAATTTATTGTGATTAAACTTATATTTAAAAGGTATTTTGTATTAGGATTAAATGGGATGGCATTAGGACTTTTTGCTACATTAATAACAGGACTTATTATAAAACAATTAGGTTTATTAATAGGTGGTAATATAGGAGAAATATTTATTAAAATAGGAATTTTTGCTTCTATTTGTACAGGAGCAGGAATTGGTGTAGGAGTTGCTAAAATTTTAAATTGTCCAGATTTAATTATATATTCATCTGCAATTACTGGTTTTTTTGGTTCATATGCACCAAAAATATTTGAAGGTAATATTTTTAATGAAAGTAATGTAATATTAAGTGGAGCAGGTGATCCAGTAACGGCATTTTTAGCTGTTATATTTGGTATAGAATTTGGAAAATTAATACATAAAAAGACAATAGTAGATATAATAGTTACACCACTTATAACTATTTTATCTGGCTGTATACTAGGATTATTAATAGCACCTTTTGCATCTTACATAATAAATATTATAAGTAATTTTATAGAAGTTGCAACAAATTTTCAACCATTTTTAATGGGTATTATAATATCAGTAGTTATGGGAATATTGTTAACATTGCCTGTTAGTTCGGCAGCAGTTGCTATTATATTAGGTTTATCTGGAATAGCAGGAGGAGCAGCAACAGTAGGTTGTTGTGCTCAAATGGTAGGATTTGCTGTTATGAGTTTTAGAGAAAATGGTGTAAATGGACTTTTTGCTCAAGGATTAGGTACTTCTATGATACAAATTTCTAATATTATGAAAAAGCCTATTATTTGGTTACCACCTATAATAACAAGTGCAATATTAGGACCTATAAGTACTGTATTTTTTAAAATGGAAAATATACCAACAGGTGCAGGTATGGGAACAAGTGGACTAGTAGGTCAAATCTCTACTTGGCAAGCTATGTATAATGGAGAAAATGGAACATCATTAATAATAAAAATATTATTATTACATTTTATATTACCAGCAATAATAACACTTTTAATAAGTGAAATTATGAGAAAGAAAAATTTAATAAAATTAGATGATTTAAAATTAAATTTATAAAAATTTAGGGCTGTAGACAAAATTTACAGCCTTAAATTAATTTATTAATATTTAGTAGCTTTTGGAGGTCTTTCTCCAAAAAATTGATAATATTCAACTTTTACATTACCATTAAATAACTTTCTTTTTTTATCTGCTTTTCTACCATATAATTTTTCAAAACCTTCGTGAGAAGTAAGTACATAAGTAGAAAAAGTTTTATTACTATTAAATATTTTACCCATATCTTTGTAAAGTTGTTCCACTTCTTCAAGTATACCTATACGTTCAGCATAAGGTGGGTTACAAATACAAATACCATATTTAATATTTTTAATATCAACTTTATTAAGAGGCTTAACCTCAAATCTAATACAGTCATCAACGCCAGCTATTTTAGCATTACCTTTAGCAATTTGTATAGCTTTTTCGTCTATATCACTTGCATATATTTCAGGTCTACAATTTACATCTATTTTACTATAAGCATCTTTTCTAGTTTCTTTCCAATAAGATTTGTCTATAAAATCCCAATTTTCAGATGCAAAATTTCTCATAAGCCCAGGAGCTATATTTTTAGCTATCATAGCAGCTTCAATAGCAATAGTACCAGAACCACAAGTTGGGTCTATAAGTATACGGTCTTTTTTATAATAACTTAAGTCTATTAAAGCACTTGCTAAAGTTTCTTTTAAAGGTGCAGCAAGTTGATTTTCTCTATACCCTCTTTTATGTAATCCTGTCCCACTTGTATCAAGAGTGATAGTAACATTGTCTTTTAATAGTGCCACTTGCACTTTATATAAAGCCCCACTTTTAGAAAAATATTCAACATCTTTATAAGTTAGTTTTAATTTTTCAACAATAGCTTTTTCTGTTATTTTTTGACAAGCAGGTACACTGGATAAAGTAGATTTTAAAGATTTACCACTAACTATAAAATTAGCATCTTTAGGTAAAAAATCTGCCCAATTTATAGATTTTACACCTTGAAAAAGTTCTTCAAATGTAGTAGCTTTAAATTTATTCATAACCATTAATATCCTATCAGCACTTCTAAACCATATATTAGCTTTAGGTATATCTTTTATTTCTCCAGTAAAATTGACTATACCATCTTCTACTGAAATATTAGAAAAGCCCAAATTTTGAGCTTCTCTTTTAACAATAGCTTCAAGTCCAAAAGTTGTTGTTGCAATAAAATTTATCATAAAAAATTCTCCTATATTAATTTATTTATAAAAAATTTGGAATACATAATATAAAAAATATTATACATATTGTTAATGAAGAAAAATAAAAAAATTTACATATTTTTACATAGTTTTTCTTAAAAAAGTAAAAATATAAAAATATTATATTAAAAAATATATAAACTAAAAAATTTAAATAAAAAGCTTGTGTATTATTATAAAAATCTATAATAATTGCACTAATAATATTACTAAGTAAATAATTTAAATCTATACAAATATTAATAATACATATATTTTTAGTAATATTACAAATCTTACTTTTATTAGGTAATTTATTTATAAAAAAATGATATAAAAAAATAAAAGGGGTAAAAATCATACAAAGCATAGCTATTACAAATGAAATAAAATAAGCAAAGTCATCAGTACCACCACTATATAATATAAAAAATCCATAACTTTGGTAAAATATTGATATTAAAAAATAATATAAACAAAAAATTGAGTATATTTAAAAAATTTCAAATATAAATCCTCCTAAAATTTTTTTATCAATTAAATTATATATTAATTAAATAAATTATACAATATAAATATTTACAAAAAAATATTATTGTTAAAGTGTTAAACATAGGTTAGGTATTGTAAAAAATGCTAATAAAATAATAGTAGTAGAAAATGGAAAAATTATATAACAAGGAACATTTGAAATTTTAATGGATAACAAAAACTTATTTTATAATATGTGGAATGAACAAGCAAAATGGTATAATAGGAATTAAATATAATAAAGATATTTATTAAAAAATTTAATAAATATCTTTATTATATTGTAAAAATATTGTATAATAAAAAAGTATAAAAATGTAGAATTAAATTAAAAGAGGTTTTAATATGTATAAATTGTTAAAAACAGAAGGTAGAGCCAAACTTGGCGAATTTCACACAGTACATGGTGTTATAAAAACACCAGTATTTATGAATGTTGGAACAATAGCGGCTATAAAAGGTGCTGTTTCAACAGAAGATTTACAAGGAATAAAAACACAAGTTGAATTGTCTAATACTTATCACTTACATTTAAGACCTGGTGATAAAGTTGTAAAAAAATTAGGTGGGTTGCATAAGTTTATGGTATGGGACAAGCCTATTTTAACAGATTCTGGTGGATTTCAAGTATTTTCTTTAACTGGACTTAGAAAAATAAAAGAAGAGGGTGTATATTTTAACTCTCATATAGATGGTAAAAAAATCTTTATGGGGCCAGAAGAAAGTATGCAAATACAATCTAATCTTGCATCTACTATTGCAATGGCTTTTGACGAATGTCCACCTTATCCAGCTACTAGAGAGTATATGCAAAATTCCGTTGATAGAACTACACGTTGGTTAAAAAGATGTATAGCAGAAATGAGTAGGCTTAATTCATTAGAGGATACTATTAATAAAAGTCAAATGCTTTTTGGTATAAATCAAGGGGGGACATATTCAGATATTAGAATAGAACATGCAAAAGTTATTTCAGATTTAAATTTAGATGGATATGCAGTAGGTGGACTTGCAGTAGGTGAAACACATCAAGAAATGTATAGAATATTAGAAGATGTTGTACCTTATTTGCCACAAAATAAACCAACTTATCTTATGGGGGTTGGTACACCTGAAAATATTTTAGAATCAGTTGATAGAGGTGTAGACTTTTTTGATTGTGTATTACCAGCTAGAAATGGTAGACACGCACATGTTTATACTAATAAAGGAAAATTAAATCTTAATAATGTAAAATATGAACTAGATGAAAGACCAATAGCAGAAGATTGTAATTGTCCTGCTTGTAAAACTTATAGTAGAGCTTATATAAGACATTTATTTAAAGCTAAAGAAATGTTAGCAATGAGACTATGTGTATTGCACAATTTATATTTTTATAACAATATGATGGAAGAAATAAGAGATGCTTTAGAAAAAGGGGAGTTTAAAGCTTATAAAAAGATGAGACTAGAAGGCTTTAAAGAAAATAGTAAATAATAATTACTTATAAAGGAGTTTTTGGCAATGGCGAATATAAAAAGAATTTTTGTAGAAAAAAAAGATGGTTATAATGTAGAAGCTAAAGGTTTATTAAAAGATTTTACACAAAATTTAGGTATAAAAAATTTAGAAGATGTTAGAATTTTAAATAGATATGATATACAATTAAAAGATGAAAGTGTATATGAAGATGCTAAAAATACAATATTTTCTGAACCTCCAGTAGATACTGTTTTTGAAGAAAATATTAAACTTGAAAATAATGAATTTATGTTTGCTGTTGAATATCTTCCAGGACAATATGACCAAAGAGCAGACTCTGCAATTCAATGTATAAGCCTTATAACAGAGGGTGAAGTTTCTTTAGTAAAAAATGCAAAAGTTTTTATTTTAAAAGGTAACCTTAATAATGAAGAAATAGAAAAAATAAAAAGTTATGCAATTAACCCTGTTGATTCAAGAGAGGCTAGTATAGAAAAGCCAGACCATTTAGATATGGAGTTTGCTATACCAGAAGATGTAGAAATATTAAATGGCTTTATTGACAAAACAGAAGAAGAATTAGAACAATTTAGACAAGAATTAGGACTTGCTATGAACAAAGAAGACTTGATTTTATGTAAAGATTATTTTAAAAATACTGAAAATAGAAACCCTAGTATAACAGAAATTAAAATGATTGATACATACTGGTCTGACCATTGTAGACATACAACTTTTGCAACAAGACTTAATAATATAGAAATAGAAGAAGGATTTTATAAAAAACCAATAGAAGATGCTTATAATACCTATTTAGAAGAAAGAAAAGTTTTATATAAAGACAAACAAAAAGATATTTGTCTTATGGATATTGCTGTAATGGGTATGAAAGCATTAAAAGCAAAAGGTATACTTAAAAATCTTGATGAATCTGAAGAAATTAATGCTTGTAGTATAGTAGTAGATGTTGATGTAGACGGAAAAAATGAAGAATGGTTAGTTATGTTTAAAAATGAAACACATAACCACCCAACAGAAATAGAGCCTTTCGGTGGTGCTGCTACTTGTTTAGGTGGAGCTATAAGAGACCCATTATCTGGTAGAAGTTATGTATATCAAGCAATGAGAGTAACAGGAAGTGGTAACCCAAGAACAGAAATAAAAGATACATTAGCAGGAAAATTACCACAAAGAACAATTACAAAAACAGCTGCACACGGTTACAGTTCATATGGTAACCAAATAGGACTTGCAACAGGACTTGTAGCAGAAATTTATGATGAAGATTATGTAGCAAAAAGAATGGAAATAGGTGCAGTTATAGGTGCTAATAAAAAAGAAAATGTAATTAGAAATGTACCTAAAAAAGGTGATGTTGTTATTTTAACAGGTGGCAGAACTGGTAGAGATGGTTGTGGTGGTGCTACTGGTTCATCTAAAGAACATACAGAAGAATCAATTAATAATTGTGGTGCAGAAGTGCAAAAAGGTAATGCACCTACTGAAAGAAAACTACAAAGACTTTTTAGAAATCCTGAAGTAAGTAAACTTATTAAAAGATGTAATGATTTTGGTGCAGGTGGAGTATCTGTTGCAATAGGTGAATTGTCAGATGGACTTGATATAAATTTAGATTTAGTACCAAAAAAATATGAAGGGCTTGATGGTACAGAACTTGCTATTTCTGAATCACAAGAAAGAATGGCAGTTGTTGTAGAAGAAAAAGATGTTGAAAAATTTATATCTTTTGCTAATGAAGAAAATTTAGAAGCCGTTGTAGTAGCAAAAGTTACAGATGATAGACGTTTAAAAATGAAATGGAGAGGTAAAGAAATAGTAGACTTGTCTAGGGACTTTTTAGACACTAATGGTGCTACTCAAAATATGGATATATTAGTAAAAATGCCTAGCCAAAAAACAGAAGAAAAAGAAGACTTAACAAATATTAAAGAAAAATGGCTTAACAATTTAAAAGACTTAAATGTATGTAGTCAAAAAGGGCTTTCTGAAATGTTTGACTCTACTATTGGTTCTGGTACAGTTTTAATGCCTTTTGGTGGAGAAAATCAATTAACACCACCAGAAGCTATGGTTTGCAAAATACCAGTTTTAAAAGGTGAAACTAATACTGCTACTATTATGAGTTATGGATATAATCCACAAGTGGCAAAATGGAGTCCTTTCCACTCTGCTATATATGCTGTTGTAGAATCTGTTTCTAAAATAGTGGCTACTGGTGGAGATTATAAAAATATTAAATTAACTTTCCAAGAATATTTTGAAAAATTAGGTAATGATAAAGAAAAATGGGGTAAACCATTTAGTGCTTTAATAGGTGCTTTACACGCACAATTAAAACTTGGTATAGCTGCTATTGGTGGTAAAGATAGTATGTCTGGTACTTTTAAAGATATGAATGTACCACCTACATTAGTATCATTTGCTTTAGATGTAGCTAATGTTAATAATGTTATATCACCAGAGTTTAAAGAAGTAGATAATTATATTATTAAACTTACTACAGATTATGATGAATACAATTTACCTATATTTGAAGAACTTACTAAAAATTATGAAAAATTAAATAATCTTATAAAAGATAAAAAAGTTTTATCTGCTAGTACAATAGGTTTTGGTGGTGTAGCATCTTGTATTAGTAAAATGTCTTTAGGTAACTACATAGGTGCTAATATTACTTTAGAAAAAGAAGTATTCAATTATAATTATGGTTCATTTGTTTTAGAAGTAAGTAAAAATGTAAATATTGAAGAAGAATTTAAAGGCTTTACATATGAAATTTTAGGTAAAACTATAAAAGAAGAAAATATATTAGTAAATAATGAAATAATTACTTTAGAAGAAATTCAGAAAGTATGGTTTGACACTTTAGAACCTATTTTCCCTACTAAATATTATGATAAATTTGATAATATTGAATTAGAAGTAAAAGAATATAAAGTAGCAGAAAAAAGAAAAAGTAGTATATCTATTGCTAAACCTAAAGTATTTATACCAGTATTCCCTGGTACAAATTGTGAATATGACTTAAAAAGAGCTTTTGAAAAAGCAGGTGGAGAAGTAGAAACATTTGTATTTAAAAATCTTGATAGTGATGGTATAAAACAATCTATTGAAAAAATGGTAAAAATAATAGATAATTCTCAAATCGTTATGATACCTGGAGGATTTAGTGCAGGTGATGAACCAGATGGTTCTGGTAAATTTATTGCATCTATATTTAGAAATCCAAGAATAAAAGAAAGTGTAATGAATTTACTTAATAATAGAGATGGTTTAATGTTAGGTATTTGTAATGGTTTCCAAGCACTTATAAAACTTGGGCTTGTACCATATGGTGAAATAAGAGATATGACAGAAGATGCACCAACATTAACATTTAATACAATAGGTAGACATATTTCTTGTCTTGCTAAAACAAAAATAACTTCTAATAAATCACCTTGGTTATATAATTGTAATGTAGGTGATACACACAAAATACCATTTTCACACGGTGAAGGTAGATTTGTTGCTACTGAAAAAGTAATGAAACAACTTATTGAAAATGGACAGATAGCAACACAATATGTAGATAAAAATAATAATCCTACATATGATATTAAATTTAACCCTAATGGTTCTATGCTTGCAATAGAAGGTATAACAAGCCCAGATGGACGTGTATTTGGTAAAATGGGACACTCTGAAAGAATTGGAAATGGACTTTACAAAAATGTAATAGGTGAAAAAGACCAAAAAATATTTGAGGCTGGTATCAATTATTTTAAATAATTAAAATAGTATAAAAGTTATTATAAAGGGGAAGATATTATGGAAAATAATAAACAAATTTCAAATAAAGTTATGTATATAACATTTATGATATTTATGCCAATTTTAATTGGTGCATCTTTCCCTATTTTTAATATAAAATTAAATAATAGAGAAATATTTTTAATAATTTTAGGTATAATAATAAATGTATTTGTAATAACAAATAATTTAGATAAAAATACAATTATTTCTACAGTAATGACTACAAGTATGCTTACATTAAGACCATTCTATATTATAATATTTATAGGTTGTTTTATTTGTTTAATTAGAAATAAAAATTATTTCTATATGTATTTGTTTACTATTATTGTAACTTGTCTAGGTATGTTATTTAGATATATTATAGAATATGGTGAAATTTCTAATGTAAGGAATTTTACTATTATAAATATAACAAGTACATTAATTTTTATACCATTATTATCAATAATAGTATCTAAAATAATTGATAAATTTTCACAAAGTGAAAAAAACTAAATATTTTATAAAAAAGTGAGGTATTTTTATATGAAAGTTACAAGTGTTGTTGTTAGTTCATTGTCATTATTAATAAGTGGGTGTGCTTTAGCGTTTTCAATTGTAGCACTTGTTCACAAAAGAAAATAAAAATGAAAAAATTGTTAAAAAGTTATTTATCTTATTGATAATTTATGTTATAATATAAATATAGTTGTTAAAAAGTAGTTATATTTATATTTTTTAACCTTAATCTTTAAAATTAGGAGGACTTTAAAATGATTAAAGTAGGTATTAATGGTTTTGGACGTATTGGTCGTCTTGTATTTCGTGCTTCAATTGAAAGAGATAATTTAGAAGTTGTTGCTATAAATGACCCATTTATCGACCTTGAATATATGGTTTATATGCTTAAATATGATTCTGTTCATGGTAGATTTAATGGTGAAGTTTCTGTTAAAGGTGACAAACTTGTTGTTAATGGTAAAGAAATCACTGTATTCCAATGTATGAACCCAGAAGATATCGCTTGGGGCGAAGCTGGTGCTGAATATGTTGTTGAATCTACAGGTGTATTCACTACTATTGACAAAGCTTCTGCACACTTCAAAGGTGGTGCTAAAAAAGTTGTTATCTCTGCTCCTTCTGCAGATGCACCTATGTTCGTTATGGGTGTAAACCACAAAGAATACAAAGCAGATATGAACGTTGTTTCTAATGCTTCTTGTACAACTAACTGTCTTGCACCTTTATCAAAAGTTATCAATGATAAATTTGGTATCGTTGAAGGTTTAATGACAACTGTACATGCTACTACAGCTACTCAAAAAACTGTTGATGGTCCATCTAAAAAAGACTGGAGAGGTGGTCGTGCAGCTTGTGCTAACATAATCCCTTCTTCTACTGGTGCTGCTAAAGCAGTTGGTAAAGTTATTCCAGAATTAAATGGTAAATTAACTGGTATGGCATTCAGAGTTCCAACTCCTAACGTATCTGTTGTAGACTTAACTTGCCGTCTTGAAAAACCAGCTACTTATGAAGAAATCAAAGCTGCTGTTAAAGAAGCTGCTAATGGCGAATTAAAAGGTATCTTAGGATACACTGAAGATGATGTAGTTTCTACTGACTTTATTCATGAATACTGCACATCTGTATTTGATGCTAAAGCAGGTATTGCTTTAAATGACAACTTTGTTAAATTAGTTTCTTGGTATGACAATGAGTGGGGCTATTCAAACAAATGTCTTGATTTAGTTTCTCATATGGCATCTGTAAACTAATATTTAAAGATTAATATATTTAACCCCATAGCTTTAAGCTATGGGGTTTTACTTTTGTATAATTTTAATAGTAATCATATAAAAGAAAATTTATAAAAGTAGAATTTATAAACCATAATATAATTATAATAGTTATAATAGAAATCCAAAAATAAACTTTTAAATATCTATAATAAAATTTATTTATATTTTCATAAGTTTTATTTCTGTTTGAAAATATATAAAAACATAAACCAATAAAACCAGCAAAAATAAATAGTATAAGCCATAACATTGGTTCATTATTTTTTTGTTTAGCATCTTTATATATACAATACATTGACAAAATATTTAATATCCAAGATACAACAAATATTATTGTAAATAACATAATAAATATAGTAAATATAGCAACTTCTGAAATAAAAATCAACTCCTTAAATTTATTTTTAGATTATTATTATAACATAAAAATAGCTACAAATAAATAATTGTAGCTATTTTTGTAAAAAAATGTTTAGTTATTATTTTTATTTTCATTATTATCTTTATTATCTTCTTCTGGTTCAACAGGATTTATATGAATAACATTATCATTATCATTTTTATTTTGATTATCATTTTGCATAGTTGTATTTGAATTAAAGAAATCTTTTACAGATTTTGTTAAATCATCAAATATTTCTTCTGTTTTGTTGAAAAATGCTTGTGTATTTTGTTTAATTTTTTGTGTATTAGGTTTAGACATATTATTTATTTTATATTTTAAATCATGTGCAAAATCATCAAAATTAGAAGAATTATTTTTATTTATAGCATTTAAAAGTTTAACACCATCATCAACAGTTATTTTACCATCTTTAACCATTTCTAAAATCATCATTCTTTCATTTGTCATATTTATTACCTCCATATAAAATATTTATTTATATTCTATTATACGATAATAAATTAATAAAGTTTATTAATTATAATAAAATATAAATAATAACTTAAAAATATTATTTTATACATTAAAAATTAATATTTTTATTATAATAATTTAAAATTGTGTGTTATTAATAAAAATATACAATAAAATATATAAAAAATTGTATAAAAAATGTAAAGCAAAAATTTGTCAAATATGTTATAATATTATCAATGTGATTAATGTGTTATAAATTAATAATATTAATCATAATTTAAAATTTAGTAGCACAAAATGTTGTGTATTTTGAAAGGGGAATTTACTTATGTTAAATAAAAAATCTGTTGATGATTTACAAGTAAAAGGAAAAAGAGTATTAGTAAGATGTGACTTTAATGTACCATTAAAAGATGGTGTTATTACAGATGAAAATAGAATAGTTGCAGCTCTTCCAACAATAAATAAATTAATAAATGAAGGTGCAAAAGTTATTTTATGTTCTCATTTAGGTAAACCTAAAGAGCCTACTCCAAGTGCATCTTTAGCACCAGTTGCTACTAGATTATCAGAAAAATTAGGTAAAACAGTTGTTTTTGCAGCAGATGATACAGTAGTAGGTGAAAATGCTAGAAAAGCTGTTGAAGCTATGCAAGATGGTGATGTTGTTTTATTAGAAAACACTAGATTTAGAAAAGAAGAAACTAAAAATGTAGAAGAATTTAGCAAAGAGCTTGCTAGTCTTTGTGATGTATATGTAAATGATGCTTTTGGTTCTTCTCATAGAGCACACTGTTCAACAGTTGGTGTTACAAACTTTGTTTCTGAATCTGCTGTTGGTTACTTAATGGACAAAGAAATTTCTTACTTAGGTAATGCTGTAAACAATCCAGAAAGACCTTTTGTAGCTATTTTAGGTGGTGCAAAAGTTTCTGATAAAATTAATGTTATTAACAACTTACTTGAAAAAGTTGATACATTAATCATTGGCGGTGGTATGGCTTATACATTTATGAAAGCTAATGGTCTTGAAGTTGGTAACTCTTTATTAGAAGCTGACAAAGTAGACTATGCTAAAGAAATGATGGAAAAAGCTAAAGAAAAAGGTGTTAACTTCTTAATTCCTGTTGATACAGTTGTTACACAAGAATTTAAAAACGATACAGAATTTAAAACAGTTGAAGGTGGTATTCCAGAAGGTTGGCAAGGTCTTGACATTGGCGAAAAAACTAGAGAATTATTTGCTAATGCAATAAAAGATGCTAAAACTGTTGTTTGGAATGGACCTATGGGTGTATTTGAATTTGAAAACTTTGCTAAAGGTACTATTGCAGTAGCTGAAGCTTTAGCTAATATTGATGCTACTACTATTATTGGTGGTGGTGATTCAGCAGCAGCTGTTAACTTACTTGGATTTGGTGACAAAATGAGCCACATTTCAACTGGTGGTGGTGCTTCTTTAGAATTCTTAGAAGGTAAAGAATTACCAGGTGTTGTTGCAGCAGACGATAAATAATATATATAAATTTATTTTATAGGCTAAGGCTTTTTAGCCTTAGCTTATATATTATATGGAGGATATTATGAGAAAAAAAATTATTGCAGGTAACTGGAAAATGAATAAAAACCACAATGAAGCTGTTGAGCTTATCAACACTTTAAAAAGTGGTATTGATACAGATAAAAGTGATGTAGTTGTTTGTGTTCCTTTTGTAGATTTAATGTCTGTTTCAGAAGCTATTAAAGGTACAAATATTAATCTTGGTGCTCAAAATATGTATTTTGAAGAATCTGGTGCTTATACTGGTGAAATTGCACCATCTATGCTTAAAGAATTAGGTGTAAAATATGTTATTATTGGACACTCTGAAAGAAGAGCATATTTTGGGGAAACTGATGAAGTAGTAAACAAAAAAGTTAAAAAAGCATTAGAACACGACATAGTTCCTATTTTATGTGTTGGTGAAACTCTTGAAGAAAGAGAACTTGACATTACTATTGAATTAGTAAGAGTACAAGTTAAAAAAGCTTTTGCTGGTATTTCTAAAGAAGATGCTAAAAAAGTTGTTATTGCTTATGAGCCAATTTGGGCTATTGGTACTGGTAAAGTTGCAACTAAAGAACAAGCTGAAGAAGTTTGTGCTGAAGTTAGAAAAGTTGTAGCTGAAGTATATGGTCAAGAAGTAGCAGACGTTATTAGAATTCAATATGGCGGAAGTGTTACAGGTGATAGTGCTAACGAATTATTCAATATGCCAAATATTGATGGTGGATTAGTTGGTGGTGCTTCTCTTAAAGAAGACTTTATTAAAGTTGTAAATTATTAATTTTATAAGGAGCTAAATATGAGTAAAAAAACTACTGTTTTAATGATATTAGACGGTTTTGGTATAAATGAAAAAACTGAAGGTAATGCAATTAAACTTGCAAATACTCCTAATATTGACAAAATAACTAATGAATATCCTTGCGTTAAAGGAAATGCTAGTGGATTATTTGTTGGTTTACCAGATGGTCAAATGGGTAACTCTGAAGTTGGACATTTAAATATGGGTGCTGGTAGAATTGTTTACCAAGAACTTACTAGAATAACTAAATCTATCCAAGATGGAGACTTTTTTGAAAATAGTGTATTAAAAGGTGCTATGGATAACTGTAAAGAAAGAAATAGTGCATTACATTTAATGGGTCTTTTATCTAGTGGTGGTGTTCATAGTCATAATGAACATTTATATGGTTTATTAAAAATGGCTAAAATGAATGGTATTGAAAAAGTATATATTCACGCATTTTTAGATGGTAGAGATACACCTCCAACTTCTGGTAAAGGTTTCTTAGAAGAATTACAAGCTAAAATTAATGAAATAGGCGTTGGTAAAATAGCTACACTTAGTGGAAGATATTATGCAATGGATAGAGATAATCGTTGGGAAAGAGTAGAACACGCTTATAACGCTATGGTTATGGGTAAAGGTGATAGTACAGACAATGTTATTTCTTACATTGAAAATTCTTATTCTAAAGATGTAAATGATGAGTTTGTAGTTCCTACTGTTGTTACAGAAAATGATATGCCAGTAGCTACTATAAATGAAAATGATTCTGTTATTTTCTTTAACTATCGTCCAGATAGAGCTAGAGAAATGACAAGAGCATTTTGTGATGAAGAATTTACAGGTTTTGATAGAGCTAAAGGATATTTCAATACAAAATTTGTTACTTTTACAGATTATGATTCTTCTATAAAAAATAAAGAAGTTGTTTTCTTAAAAGAAAGTTTAACAAATACTTTTGGTGAATACATATCTAATTTAGGTCTTACTCAATTAAGACTTGCTGAAACTGAAAAATATGCTCATGTTACATTTTTCTTTAATGGTGGTGTAGAAGAACCATACAAAAATGAAGATAGAATTTTAATTCCTTCACCACAAGTTGCTACTTATGACTTACAACCAGAAATGAGTGCTAAAGAAGTTACAGAAAAATTAACTGAAAATATTGCAAGTGGTAAATATGATTTAATTATTGTAAACTATGCTAATCCAGATATGGTAGGACATACAGGTGTTATAGATGCTGCTGTTAAAGCTATTGAGTATGTAGATGAGTGTATAGGTAAAGTTGTTGATACTGTTGTAGCAAATAATGCTCAAATGTTTATTTGTGCTGACCACGGTAATAGTGACCAGCTTATAGATTATACTACAAATGAGCCTTTTACAGCTCATACAACAAATCCAGTACCATTTATTTTAGTAAACTGTGATAAAGCTAAAGGTCTTAAAGAAAATGGTAAACTTGCAGATATTGCACCAACTCTTTTAGATATGATGAATTTAGAACAACCAAAAGAAATGACTGGTGAAAGTTTATTAATTAAATAAATAAATTTTAAAAAATATTGTGTTAAAATATTGACATTATTTCCATTTAAAGTTATTATTATATTATAACAAATTATGTTATACAACATAAATAGAAAGGAGCTTTTTATATAATGAAAGGTTATATTAAAATTGTTGATTTAATTGCAAGAGAGGTATTAGACTCTAGAGCTAATCCAACTGTTGAAGTTGAAGTTATTGTTGAAGATTTAGTAGGTAATTTAGTAATGGGTAGAGCAGCTGTTCCTTCAGGTGCATCTACTGGTGAACACGAAGCTGTTGAGCTTAGAGATGGTGGCGACAGATATGTTGGTGCTGGTGTTGAAACAGCAGTTAAAAACGTAAACGAAATTATCGCTGATGAAATTCTTGGTATGAATGCTCTTGACCAAGTAGCTATTGATAGAGCTATGATTGCTTTAGATGGTACTCCAAACAAAGCTAAATTAGGTGCTAATGCTATCTTAGCAGTTTCTATGGCTGTTGCTAAAGCTGCTGCTGAAGCTTTAAATATGCCTTTATATCAATATTTAGGTGGTTTTAATTCTAAAACTTTACCAGTTCCTATGATGAACATCTTAAATGGTGGTAAACATGCTGATAACACTGTTGATGTTCAAGAATTTATGATTATGCCTGTTGGTGCTGAATCTTTCAAAGAAGCTTTAAGAATGTGTGCTGAAATTTACCACAACTTAAAGAAAGTATTAAAAGCAAGAGGTCTTTCTACAGCTGTAGGTGATGAAGGTGGTTTTGCTCCTGACTTAGCTACTTCTGATGAAGTTATTGATTTAATCCTTGAAGCTACTGAAAAAGCTGGTTACAAACCAGGTGAACAAATTAAAGTTGCATTAGATGTTGCTTCTTCTGAACTTTATGACAAAGCTACTGGTAAATACTACTTTGAAGGCGAAAGCAAAATGAAAGGTGAAGAAATCTACAGAACTTCTGAAGAAATGGTTGCTTACTATGAAGCACTTGTTGCTAAATACCCAATTATTTCTATTGAAGACGGTTTAGATGAAAATGACTGGGATGGTTGGAAATTATTAACTGAAAAATTAGGTAATAAAATCCAATTAGTAGGTGATGACTTATTCGTTACTAATACTCAAAGATTACAAAAAGGTATTGAGCTTGGCGTAGCTAACTCTATCCTTATTAAAGTTAACCAAATCGGTACTTTAACTGAAACTTTTGAAGCTATTGAATTAGCTAACAGAAACAATATGACAGCTGTTGTATCTCACCGTTCTGGTGAAACAGAAGATTCTACTATTGCAGATATCTCTGTTGCAGTAAATGCTGGTCAAATCAAAACTGGTGCTCCTTGCCGTTCTGACAGGGTTGCTAAATATAACCAATTATTAAGAATTGAAGAAGAACTTAATGATACTGGTAACGTTGCTGAATACTTAGGTCTTAACACTTTCTTCAACTTAAAAAATAAATAATTATTTTTAATTAAAAAGAGCTATGAATTTTTTTCATAGCTCTTTTGGTACAAGTTTTATTTATAATACAAGATTAGAACGTTAGTTATAATACAAAACTAGAAATTTATTTATAGTATGTATTTATAAAATTTACTATTATATTGCCTATTTTTTCATAACCAACTTCAGATGGGTGTATTTCATCTTCTAAATATATATTAGAATTAAAATTATTTATTTGTGATAGTGTATGCATATCTAATATAGGTATACATCTATTTTCAGCTATTTCTATTAATACTTTTTTATAATCTTTAAGTGTGTAACCCAATTTATTTTTAGTTTTATATGCATTATTTAATGATTTATTATTTTCCATTTCAAATGGTGGTTGATTTCTAAAAATAGGTGTTAATAAAATAATATTAGCCTCTTTACATTTTTCTTGTAATATTTCTAAACATTTATTAAAAGCACCTGTAAATGTATTTAAATCATTATTATCTATTGTACCTATTTCATTACTCCAATACCAATCATTTGTTCCATACCATATAATAATTAAATCAGCATCTGTATGAATGTTTTCTTCATTAGATAAAATGTGTATAAAATTGTCTTGCTGATTTAATGTTACACCTGTTCCACAAATAGCATAATTATATAGGTTATTTGTATTTAATTTTTCTTCTAATATGTCTTCATAACCACCATTACCATAATTTCTAGTAGATATACTATCACCATATATTACTATTTTTTTACCTTTATTTATATTATGATTTTCTGTTAAATTATTTTCTTTAAATTTATTTATATTGTCTTTATTTATATAATTTATATCTTCTAGCAAATTATTATTTTTTATTGCACTTGTAGCTAGTTCATCACAACGGTTATTATACTTATTGTCAGCGTGTCCTTTTACCCATATAAATTTTACATTATGTATATTTAATAGTGGCAAAAGTTCTTCCCATAAATCCACATTAGGAGTTGGTTTTTTACTAGAATTTACCCAGCCGTTTTTTTTCCAGTTATGAACCCAACCATTGTTAATAGCATTAACTACATAACTAGAATCTGTGTATAAATTAACATTAAAAGGTTCTTTTAACATTTTTAAAGCAGTAATAACAGCCATTGTTTCCATTCTGTTATTAGTTGTTAATTTATACCCTTTAGAAACTTCTTTTTTATGTTCATTATATAAAAAGACTATACCATAACCACCAGCTCCAGGATTACCAGAACAAGCTCCATCTGTATATATATCAATATTTTTCATAAGTAACTCCTTTATTAAATATTATAGTTAAAAAATTTAAGTATATTTTTAAATGAATTATCCATGTATTCACAAGTAAAAGTTTTATTTGATAAGTAGCTTAAAAATTCATCTTGTTGTTTAAAATGTAATTTATAACAATGTAAAAATTGATATTTTAAATTAAAGTTATCTTTTGTACTGTTTTGATTGTATTTTTTTTCTCCTATTATAGGATAGCCTATATATTCAAAAGATGCTCTAATTTGATGTGTTTTACCTGTTATAAGTTTTATATTTAATAATGTTTTATTGTTTTTATTTGCAATAGGTTCATATTCTGTTATTATTTTTTTACTATTTGGTATATATTCTTTAGAAAGTATTACTTTATTATCTTTTTTTGTATGATAAAGTTCTATTTTACCACTTTTAGTTATATTGCCATATACAGCAGTTAAGTAATATTTATATATAAAATCATTTTTAAAGGCATTATTAAGGCTTTGTAATGCTTTTAAATTTTTACCAAATGTAACTATACCACTTGTATTTTTATCTAATCTATTACATATAGAAGGTGTAAAATCACAATTATTATTATATTCATTTTTACTGTAAATATAATAAATAAGTTGGTCATTTAAAGAGTTATTTTTATTTTTATCATCTGGTTGAGAAACTAACCCTATAGGTTTGTAACATAAAATAATATTATTATCTTCAAAAATAATTTTAAAATCTGAATTTGTTTTATTAATTTGTTTTTCTTCTTTAAAAGAGCTTATAGTTTCATCAGATAAATAAATATTAATAATATCACCATTAATAATAATTTCATTACCTTCAGCTTTTTTATTATTTAACTTAATATTTTTTTTCCTAAGCATTTTATAAATAAAAGACTTAGGAGCTTTATTAAGATATTTTAAAAGATATTTATCTAGCCTTTGATTTTCATTTGATTTATTAATTTTAATTTCTACCATATTTCACCTACTTAATATTAATATAGTAAAATTATAATTAAATATGTATAGTTTGTCAAAATTTATATTTATTTTTAAAAAATTTATGTTTTTTAGTAAAAAAGTATTTACAAAATATGGAAAACAGTATTAAAATAAATATGCCAAATAAAAAATATATTGTAGAGTATTTAAAATTTGTATTTTCAAAATAATTAAACGCAGATGCAGTATTATTTATTATTAACTTATTAAATATAGGTATACATAAAATAGCATATAAAATAGAAAAAATACTATGTAATATTTTAGATAAAAAATAAATACTCATTTTTATATCTGATTTATAAATCATACTAGAAGTCTGTGCAAGTATTGAAAAACCAGAAAATGAAACAAGACCACAAGTAATAATTATACCATTAATACCTTCAATAGAGGATAACATATTTATACCATTTGTTATTTCTATAATACCCATAAATAAACCATTACTAAAAGGTTCAATATTAGGTGTAAATATAAATTTACCTATTTTTTCAAATATACCAGATATTTTAAAAAGTTCAGATATAACAGAAAATAGTATTACAAAGCCACCAACTATAGAAATAGTTTCTAAACTACTTTTAATACTTTCACCTAATATTTGCCCCATTGTTTTATTGCTTTTTATTCTTGCAAGTTTTAATTTTAATAGTGCATCTTTAAAAGATATATTATTACTTACTAAAATATTTCCAGATTTTTTATAAAATCTAAATAAGAAACCAACACTTATAGCCGATATATAATGTATAGCTAAAATTAGATAGCCTACATAAACATTTTTAAACATGCCAATACCAATAGCACCAATTATGAAAAGAGGTCCAGAATTATTAGTAAAACTTACTAGTCGTTGTGCTTCAATTTGAGAAATTTTATTGTTTTCTCTTAAACTAGCAGTTATTTTTGCTCCAACAGGATAGCCAGATAACATACCTAAAACTAGTGCAAATGCTCCACAACCAGAAACATTAAAAAATCTTTTCATAAAGGGGTCTAAAAGTGTGCCTAAAAAATCAATAAATCCTAATTGTATTAAAATATTTGTACCTATTAAAAATGGCAATATAGAGGGTAATATTTTGTTAAACCATAATAACAATCCAGCTTGTGCAGAAGATATAACTACATTGGGAACAATTATAATTAATATATTGAAAAATGCCACTAATAATGGTATAATGTAATAGCTTAAATTTTTTAAATATTTCATTTTATCACTACTTTACTTTTTATTTATATTATTATATAAATATTATTTAGAATATATTACAAGCTACTATAAAAATATAAGGAGGTGACTTATGGATAGAAAAAAACAAAGTAGAAAAAAACAAGGTTCAACTAAAAATCAGCCTCATAAACAAAATATTACTAGTTTAGAAAAAAAGCGTAAAGAACAAATCAGAAACAATAAGAATAAAACAAACTATCCAAAAGCCACAACTTATAGTAGAATAAATAATAATACAACAACTAGGACTAGCAAAGTTAATACAGTAAATAGAAATAGTAAAGTTACTTCAATAAATAGAAACAATAAAGTTACTAAAAATAAAACTAACAAAGTTAGCACAATAAATAAAAATAGCAAAGTTACTTCAATCAATAGAGATAGTGGAATTAATATAAATAATAATAGATATGGTAATAATAGTAACTATAGAAGTAATTATTATGATAGACCTATACAAAATAAAAAAATATATAGAGCAAAGAAGAAACCTAAAAATAGAAATATAAACTTTATGTCAAGATTATTCACTGTTTTTATGTTTACAATTATTATATCTTATTTTGGTATATCTGTATCAAAAAGTTTAAATAAAAAACCAGTAGATTATGAGAGTATAGAAATAGGCTCTATAGAAGATAGTACACAAGCTAAAGGTATTATAATTAGAGATGAGATAGTTTATAAATCTAGTAAAAAAGGTGTTCTTACGTTTAATAAAACTGAAAATGAAAGAGTAAAAAAAGGGGAATTAGTAGCAACCATTAAAAATCAAGAAGAAATAAAAACAGCAGAAAAAGATATAGAACTTATAAACGAAAAAATATTACAATTACAAGAACAAAGAGACGAACTTTCTATATTTTACCAAGATGTAAAAAAGATAGATAATCAAATACAGCAAACTTTAGACAAATATATAAGTGAATTATCTACATATAATGTTTCAAAAATATATGAGTTAAGAGATTCTATAAGTAAAAAGGTTACTATAAGAAATCAAATGTTATTATCAGAAAATACAGGCAGTGTTCAAGATTTATCTAGTCAAAAGGCAGCACAAGAACAGAAAGTTAATAAAAATATGGAAAATATTTATGCTAATAATTCAGGTATAGTATCTTACTATACAGATGGATTAGAAGAAACTTTCACTTTTGAAAATAGAGAAAAATTAACAAAAGAGCAAACTTTAATGCAACCTAAAGAAGAACAAGAATTTAAGTTAAATGTTGTAGAAGGTGAAAGAGTATTTAAAGTTGTAAAAGATAATAATTTTTATATAGGAAGTTATATAAATACGCAAAGTATATCAACTTGGGAACAAGGGGAAACTAGAACTATTTATATTAAAGATAATGGAGATTTAAGACCTTTAGAAGTAATTATAGAAAAAATTAATATAGGTGAAAAAGAAAGTTATGTTTTAATGAAGTCTAATAAAAATATGATAGACTTTATAGATAAAAGAAATATTACTTTTGAGCTTAGTAAGCCTAAAGAAGGCTTTAAAATAAAACTAGATGCTATTGCAGAAGAAGAACTTTTAAAAATACCTACAAGTTATATTGTAGAAAGTAATGTTACAAAAAAATCTGCAACAGGTGAACCAACAACTGTACCTATAAAAATATCTGGACAAGATGAAACAGGGGAATATACATATGTTTCTATATCAAAAGGAATAATAGATATAGGTGATTATATAATAAATCCTCAAACAAAACAGGAAATACAATTAAGTGAAATATTCACTAAAAAAGGAATATATATTGTAAATTCTGGTATTTATAATTTTAAAAATATTGATACAGAAGGTTCAGTACAAAATGACATATTTATAATATTAGATCCTAGTAAAAATACAACTATTAAACTTTATGATAGATATGCTCCAGATTTATCTGTTGTAAAGGGGGAGGAAACTGTTGCTAATGAAAAATAAAGAAATAATATATAAAAACCTAAATATTATTAAAGATAATATTGAAAAATCTTGTATAAAAGCTAATAGAAAAATAGATGAAATACAAATTGTAGGAGTTACCAAAACTATAGATATAGAACGCATTAATATTTTAAAAAATTTAGGTATAAATAACTTTGGAGAAAATAAAGCTCAAGAACTTTTAGAAAAATATGATAAAATAAATAATGTATCTTGGCACTTTATAGGAAATTTACAAACTAACAAAGTTAAATATATAATAGATAAAGTTGAACTTATACATTCTGTTAATAGTATAAAATTATTAGAAGAAATAAATAAAAGAGCGTTTTATATTAATAAAACTATACCTATACTTTTAGAAATTAACATAGCAAAAGAAATTTCTAAATGTGGACTATTAGAAGAAAATTTGCCAAATATTTTAGAAAATATACACGAATTTAAAAATATACAGTTAAATGGTCTTATGTGTGTAGCACCTTTTGTTGAAAAACCAGAACAAAACAGAAAATATTTCAGAAAAATGAGAAATTTATTTGTTGACATACAAGGGAAAAATAAAGATAATATAAATATGAAGTATTTATCTATGGGTATGACAAATGATTATAATATAGCTATTGAAGAAGGTGCAAATATAGTTCGTATAGGAACAGGTATATTTGGTGAAAGAAATTATTAGCTTTGGAGGAAAGATTAAATGGGTATAATGGATAAAATGAAAAATATATTTTTTGGTGATGAATATGAAGATGAATATGAAGATGAAGATAGGTATGAAGATGAAGAAGTAGATAGAGAACGAGAAGGTGGAAGAGGCTCTGGTAATAATGTAACATCATTTGATAGATATTCTACTAGAAGAACTACTTCAAATATTGTAAATATAAATACAAGTGTTCAAATGGGTGTTTGTATGTTTAACCCAGAAACATTGGAAGATGCAGCTGAAGTAGTATCACAAATAAAAGATAGAAATATTGTTGTTGTAAATCTTGAAGCAGTAGAATATGAAATTTCTCAAAGAATAAGTGACTTTTTATGTGGTGCTAGTTATGCTTTAGAGTGTAATATACAACTTATATCAGATAAAATAATGATTATTGCACCTATTAATGTAGAAATGTCAGGTGAGCTTAAAGACAAATTACAAGCTAGTGGCATAAAGTTACCTAATTCTATGTGGAGATAAGGGAAGGGTGATAAAATGAATATACTAATTTTTCAATCTTTTAGTATCTTAGTAAAATTTATAGAGTTTGTTATATTAATAAGAGTTATACTATCTTGGATACCACTTGATAGAAATAATTTAATAGTAAAAATAATTTATGCATTATCAGAGCCTTTATTATATCCTATAAGACAAATGCTTAAAAAGTCTCCATTAGGAGATGGTATGATGTTAGACTTCTCACCTATTATATTAATGTTTATTTTAATATTTTTACAAAGAATATTAGCAGCTTTTCTATTATATTAAAATAATAAACTTAAACAATTATTTATTACATAAAAGCTATGACTTTATTTTTCTTATGGAAGAGTAATAGGAATAGCTATTTTTTTGATAGAAGGGATATTTTATGATAAATAAACAAAAATTATTAAATACTGTACAAAATAAAGAAGATAAAATTTTATTTTCTAAAATAATAGACCAATTAAATTTTTGTATTAAAAACTATGAAAATACTTTCACAGATTTTTTACCAATATTAAAATACCTTGAAATAAATTATATTTTATCAACTATAAAAATAGAACAAAATATTAAAATTTTTGGTGGTTTTGAAGAAGCTGAAAGAGTTATTATAGGATTTTTTCCAGAATATATAGAACCAGAAGAAAAAGATTTTCCTATATCTATTTTAGAAGTAACCTATGATGAAAAATATAGTAGAGAACTTACACATAGAGACTTTTTAGGTTCTATAATAGGGCTTGGAATAGATAGAGGTAAAATAGGTGATATTATAATAGAAAATAATAAAGCTATTTGTTTTATAAATAATAGTATAATAGATTATATAAATATAAATTTAGAAAAAGTAGGAAAAACAAAAGTAAAAACAAAAATAATAAATATAAATAATTATGATATACCTAAACCTAAAATTGAAGAAAAAAATATTATAATATCATCACTTAGATTAGATGCTGTATTGTCAGGTGCTTTTAATATTTCTAGGGGGAAAATTTCAGATTATATAAAAGGTGAAAAAGCATTTGTAAATTTTGTTATAGAAACAAATGGTGCTAAAAATGTAAAATTAAATGATATATTAACTCTTAGAGGATTAGGTAGAATAAAAGTTTTAGATATTGTAGGTAAAACTAAAAAGGACAGAATAGTTTTAAATATTGGAAAATATATTTAAAGGGAGAAAAAATATGAGTTATATAGCTTTATATAGAAAATATAGACCTAAAAATTTTGAGCAAGTTATAGGACAAAAACATATAATAAAAACATTAAAAAATCAAGTAGAAACAAATAGAATAAGTCATTCATATTTATTTTGCGGAACAAGAGGGACAGGTAAAACATCTACAGCTAAAATATTTGCTAAGTTACTAAATTGTAAAGAGCCAATAAATAATATTCCTTGTGAAAAATGTAGTATGTGTGTAGCTTTTAATGAAAATAGAAGTTTAAATATAGCTGAAATAGATGCAGCTAGTAACAATAGTGTAGATGATATTAGAGAAATAAGAGAAGAAGTAAAATATCCACCAACAGATGGAAAATATAGAATATACATAATAGATGAAGTACATATGCTTTCTATAGGTGCTTTTAATGCTCTTTTAAAAACTTTAGAAGAGCCACCAAGTTATGTAATATTTATTTTAGCTACAACAGACCCTCATAAAATACCAGTTACAATATTATCAAGATGTCAACGTTTTGATTTTAAAAGAATATCAAATGTAGATATGGTAGAAAATATAAAAAATTATATGTTAAATGAAAATGTAAGTATAGATGAAGATGCTTTATATTATATAGCTAAAATTTCAGATGGTGCTATGAGAGATGCTCTTAGTATATTAGACCAATGTATATCTTTTTATTATGGTGAAAATATTACTTTAAATAAAGTATTAGAATTAGTAGGTGCTGTTGATGATAATATATTTTTTAGATTTATAGATGCAATAGTAAACTTTTCAGAAGTAGAAATTATTTCTATAATAGAAGAAATTATAGAAAGTGGTAGAGATATAAGTCAATTTGTATCAGACTTAATAAATCATATAAGAAATTTACTTATTTCTAGTATATCAACAAATGAGGATAACAATTTAGATATATCTAAAGAAAAAATGGAAAAATTAAGAAATCAAGCTAGTAATATAGATAGACAATATTTAATAAAACTTATAGAAGAATTTTCTAAAATACAAGCAAATTTAAAGTATGCTTTTGATGAAAGGATAGTTTTAGAAGCAGGTTGTATAAAATTATGTTCAGTAGTATCTGAAGAAGATATTACAGATATAAGACAAAAAATAAACTTTTTAGAAAAAAAACTTGAAGAAAAAAATATTCAAACTGTATATATAGAAAAAGAAAATTTAGAAAGTAAAAAAATAGAAGAATTAAAGCCAAGAGAATTAGCAATTCCAGAAGATATAAAAGTAGCAATAGAAAATTATAAAATGGTTGTAAATAAATTTAAAGAACCAGAAAAAGCATTTTTACAACAAGCAATCCCTAAAAGTTTAGAAGATGATTTTTTATACTTAGTTTGTCCAAATGCACTTGTTAATAGATTAGAAAGTATGAAAGATAGTATACAAGAAGCATTATTTGAATTATTTAATAAAGATTATAATATAAAGCCAATATCTAGACAAAAATATGATATAACATATAAAAAAGTAATTGCTAATGAAAGTAAAAAAGAAAATTTTAATAATATTAATGATATGATAAAATTATTTCCAAATAGTATACTTAATATAGAATAATTGCAAAAATTTTGAATAAATTAAAATTTTGGTTGATTTAAGTATAAAAATAGTTTAAAATTAAATAGAAACTATATAAATAATATAAAAATATAAATAAATTATTTTAAGGAGGATATATATTATGGCAAGAGGTGGCTTTGGTGGAGGTTTTCCAGGTGGAATGAATATGAATAACCTTATGAAACAAGCTCAAAAAATGCAAAAACAAATGGAAGAAATGCAAGCAGAACTAGAAACAAAAGAATTTGAAATAACTAGTGGTGGTGGTGCAGTTAAAATAGTTATAACTGGAAAAAAAGAAATAAAAAGTATAGATATAGATAAAGATGTAGTAGACCCAGATGATGTAGAAATGTTACAAGACTTAATTTTAACAGCTGTTAATGAAGCTATTAGACAAGTGGAAGATTCAGCATCTAGTCAAATGAGTAAATTTACTGGTGGTATGGGGCTTCCAGGTGGACTTTTTTAGGAGTGATTTAGGTTGAATTTTTATGGTAATAAAGTAACAAAACTTATAGAAGAATTATCAAAATTACCAGGTATAGGGGGCAAGTCTGCACAGAGACTTGCTTTTTATATAATTAATATGCCTATGGAAAATGCAAAAGCACTTACAAGTAGTATATTAGATGTAAAGGAAAATATAAAATATTGTTCTATATGTTGTAATTTAACAGATACAGACCCTTGTCATATTTGTTCTAATGAAAAAAGGGACAAGTCTCTTATAATGGTTGTAGAAGACCCTAGAGATATGGCAGCATATGAAAAGACAAGAGAATATAAAGGTATGTATCATATTTTGAATGGAGCTATATCACCTATGACAGGGATTGCACCTCAAGATATAAAAATTAAAGAACTTTTAGATAGACTTAAAGATAATACAGTAGAAGAAGTTATATTAGCTACAAACCCTAATATAGAGGGTGAAGCAACAGCTATGTATATTAGTAGACTTTTAAAACCTATAGGTATAAAAGTTTCAAGAATAGCTCATGGTGTTCCAGTTGGAGGGGATTTAGAGTTTGTAGATGAAGTTACACTTTCAAGAGCATTGCAAGGAAGACAATTAATGTAAAGGAGAATTATATGAAAATTATAAAACCAAGTTATGTTATAGAACAAGAATTAAATGAAAATGAAATGTTAAAAACTATTGAGCGTGCAGGTAGAACTTGTTATAAAAGTGAAAATTTAGTTAATGAAGAAAGTGCTAAAAAATTTGTAACAAATATTTTAAAACTTGGTCACGAATCTGTTATTGAACACGAAAAAATAACTGTAAGAATTATTTGTGATAGAGGAGTTACTCACGAAATAGTTAGACATAGAATAGCAAGTTATTCACAAGAAAGTACAAGATATTGTAATTATTGTAATGATAGGTTTGGAAATGAATTAACTTTTATAGAACCTTGTTTTTTTTCTTCAAATAGTGAAGAAGATAGAAAAAATAAACAAATATGGTTAGATACTATGTCTATGATAGAAAAAAATTATAATATGCTTATAGAAAATGGAGCTAAACCAGAAGAAGCAAGAGCAATATTGCCTAACTCTTTAAAAACAGAAATAGTTGTAACTATGAATTTAAGAGCTTGGAGACACTTCTTTAAACTTAGAACAGATAAGACAGCACATCCTCAAATAAGAGAAATTTCTAATATGATATTAGATGAATTTAAAGAAAAATTACCTACAATTTTTGGAGATTTATAAAATAAACTATAATTTAAAAGAATTTATAGGAGAGTTTAAATGAAAAATAAAGATAGGCTTTCAATAAAAATATTAATAAGTATTTTTATTAGTTTAATGCTTATATTACTATGTTTTTATAGATATAGTAAAGCTATTAATAATGATTATATAAAAAGAACTAAAGAAGAGGCTTCAAGCCATAGTTATTTAAACTCACAACTTTTTGCAAGTCGTATTAAAAATACTGTTGATGAATTAAATATTATTACAAATACTTATTTTAAAAATAAAGAATTAATAAATGAAGAAGTTAAAAAAAGTTTTAATATTTCAAACAATGGAGGTTTTAAACATATAAATATATATACACAAGAAGATATTAATTTTTTTTATAGAGAAGATAATAGTACTATTAGAAGTATTGAAGATGAAAAAAATATACTATACTTATATAAACCAGATAAAGATGCAAGTGGTATTGAAATAATATTGCCAATTTATAATTATAAAGGTAATATTATAGGTGGAATTTCTACTTTTATAAATCAAGAAGAATTTAATATACTTCATAATGAAAATAATAAATATTTTAAATTTAGTACATATATTTTTGATTATACAGGACAAATTATTTTTGGAGGACATCTTTTTGGTAAAAGTAATATTTATGAAATTTATGATGAAATAAATGTTGATAAAAATATAAATTCAAAAGATATATTAAGTAGTAATTTAAAAACAAAAAAATCTTTTGAAATTTACTTTATAAAAGAACAAAAAGGTTATTATGCATTTTTTAATCCTGCTAAAGATGATTTTTATGCATTGGAAATAATGCCAATAGAATATGTTGAAGAGTATACAAAAGAAAATAGTAGAATATTTTCAGTTGTTTTAATTCAAGTAATGATTATAATATGTTTACAAACAAGCTTTTTATTTTTAATAATAATTTTACAAAATAAAAAACTTATAAAAACAGAAGTAAGTAAAAATAGAGAATTAGATACTATTATAAATAGTGTGCCTGGTGGTGTTACAAAAATATTAGGTAATAAAGACTTAAAATTACTATTTGCTAATGAAGGATTTTATGAACTTACAGGATATGATAAAAATGAATATATTGAAAAGTTTGACAATAGACATATTGATATTATAGATGAAAATGACAGAAATATAGTTTTAAATAAAATAGAAAATTTAAAAGAAACAAAAAATAAAATAACTATAGAATACAAAATAATAAAAAAAGATGGAACAAAATCTTTTGTGTCATTGACAGGAGAATATTTAGAAGATTTTTATAATATACCTATATATCAATGTATTGTTACAGATATGACAGAATATAAAAAGATATTAAATGATTTGCAATTAGAAAAAGAGCAATATGATATAATTTATAAAATGTCTGATGAAATAATATTTGAATATTATGTTAAGGAAGATAGAATAAATATTTCAGATAGATATAAAGAAAATTTTAATATATATTTTCAAGAGGAAAACTTCTTAAAAAATATTATAAAAAATCATACAATATATAAAAAAGATATTAAAAATTTTATAAAAAATATAAAAGATATTAATAATACTGGATTTATAGAAAATGAAATAAGAATAAAAAATAATGATAGAAATTATAATTGGACATTATATCAAGGTTTTTCTGTAAATGATAGTGAAGGAAATATATATAAAGTTATTGGTAAAATATCTAATATAGATAAGTTTAAAAAAGAAATAGAAGAACTTAAAGAAAAATCTAGCAGAGACCCATTAACTAAATTATATAATAAAGTTACCATAGAGAATATAGTAAATAAAACTATTTTAGATTTTCCAAATGAAACACATGCAATATTTATAATAGATGTTGATAATTTTAAATCTATAAATGATACATTTGGACATATTTTTGGTGATGCTGTTTTAAAAAATATAGCAAATAATGTATGTCAAATTTGTACTAAAAATGATATTCTTGCCAGAATAGGTGGAGATGAGTTTGTATTATTTTTAAAAAATGTTGAAGATATTAGTTATATAGAAAATATGGCTAAAAATATATGTAATATATTTAGAAAAACATATGATATACAAAATAGAGAACATAAAATTTCTGCTAGTGTAGGTATAGCTATTTATCCAAAATATGGAAACACATATACTGAATTATTAGAAAAGGCCGATATAGCTGTTTATAATTCTAAAAATGAAGGTAAAGACCAATATAAAATATATAATAGTTCTATGCAACATACTAGCCTTTTATCAACTAGAGAAACTAGTAATAAACAAGATGAAATAAGAAATATTAATAGAAGCACAGTATATGAAAATGTATTAATAAATATTTCAGAAATGTTTTTACAAGTTAAAGATATGGAAGCTACAATAAACATTATATTATCTACATTATGTAAAAATTTTAAAATAAGTAGAGCATATATTTTTGAAGGTTCATATGATGGTAATTTTATATCAAATACTTATGAATGGTGTAATGAAAATTTAAAATTATTAATAGATAAATATCAAAATATATCTTTTAATGAAAAGGAATTTTTAAAATGTTATAATGAAAAACCTTTTTTATATTATAATTCAAAAAAAGATATTGAAGATAATAAATATATTTTAAACTATATATATGATAAAGATAACATTGATAATATTAATTTATATTTTTCTTGTTATTTTATGGAACAAGGAAAAGTTAAAGGATATATTGGGTTTGAATCTTATGATGAAGATTATGTATGGAGTAGTGATGAAATAGAAGGAGCATTTTTAATTTCAAGACTTATAGGTACACAAATATTAAAATATAAATCAGATAAAAAATTTAATACAGAAATGCAAATAAATAATGCAATAGTAAATAATCAATTACTTTATACATATATTATTCAAAAAGATACATTTGAACTATTATACTTTAATGATAAAATAAATAAAATTTTACCAAATGCAAAAGTTGGTGAAATTTGCTATATGTTAAAAGGATATAATAAACCTTGTGATTATTGTCCTATTAGAACTACAATTGAGCATTTAGATAATAATTCTACAAAATATTTTTGTGACATATCAGATATGTGGCTAGGTGCTACTAGTTCTAAAATTAATTGGATAGATGGAACAGATGCTTATATAATATGTGCTAGGGATATATCTGAATATATTGATAAAATAAATTATACAGATACATTAACAGGAATACCTTCTTTAACTAAATTTAAAATACAAGCTAATAACATTTTAAATAATATTAAAGGAAGTAATAATAAATATGCACTTTTTTATATGGATATTGATAAGTTCAAGTATATAAATGATACATTTGGATATGTTAGAGGTGATGATGTATTAAAGACTTTTGCTATGGTTTTATATGAATCAGTAAGAGATGATGAAATATTTTGTAGAGCTAATGATGATAGATTTTTAGCTATAATAAAATATGAGACAGAAGAAGATTTAAAGCAAAGGTTAATTAATGGTAATAGAAAAATTGAAAAAATGCAAAAATTATTTTTTAGTGATATGAAATTAACTATTATATGTGGTATATATAATATAAGGCAAAATGAAAAAGATTTAAACTCTATAATAGATAAAGCTAATATTGCTAGAAAAACTATAAAAGGTTCTCATAAAAACAGTTTTGCAATATATAATAAAGAAATAAATGAACAAACTATCAAAGAAAAAATGATAGAAGGTAGAATGGAATATGCATTAAAACATGAAGAATTTTTAGTATATTTACAACCTAAATTTGATTTATTAAGTAATAAAGTTTGTGGTGCTGAAGCACTTGTAAGATGGAAACAAAAAAATGGAAAAATGATATATCCAGATGACTTTATACCAATCTTTGAAAAAAATGGATTTATTGTAAATATAGATTTATATATTTATGAAAAAATATTTAAAAAAGTAAAAGAATGGATAGATAAAGGTATAGATGTTGTTCCAATTTCATTAAATGTTTCTAGAGCACATACAAAAAATCTTGATTTTATTAAAAAAGTATTAAATTTAGTTGATATATATAATATACCTGTTAATACTATAGAATTTGAGCTTACAGAAAGTATATTTTCAACAGATTTAAATTATTTAAATGATTTTATACAAAAAATTAGAAAAAATGGTTTTAAAGTTTCTATAGATGATTTTGGTTCTGCCTATTCTTCTTTAAATCTTTTAAAAGAAATAGAAGTTGATATTATAAAATTAGATAAAGCATTTTTAAGTAATGTTGAAGATTTCAAAAATAGTTATAAAGATAAAGTTATAATAGAAAGTATAATAAAAATGGCTAAAGAACTTAATTTAAAAGTTATTTGTGAAGGTATAGAAACTGAAGAACAAAAAGAATTATTAAAAAATATGGGTTGTGAAGTAGGTCAAGGTTATATTTTTTCTAAACCAATATCTATTTATGAATTTGAAGAAAAATTTTATAAATAATTTTATATTATTAGGGTGTAGACATGTCTATACCCTTTTAAAACTACATATTTTAAAGGGGAATATTATGAAAGTAAAAATTAGAAATGCAAATGAAATGGAATTGGAAAATATAGCAAATATATATGTTTCTTCTTGGAAAAAAGCTTTTTCAAAATTTTTATTAAAAAATACTATAAATAAATTAAATGTTTTAGAAAAGCAACAATTTTTAAAAGATATACTTTTAGAAAAAGGAGATATATTAATAGCTGAAAATAATAAAAATAAAGAAATTTGTAGTTATATTGTATATGAAAACATTTCAAAAAATAGTATAGAAATAATATCTTTTTATATATCACCATTATATGTAAAAGAAAATGTAGCAAACCAACTGTTGAATAACTTAAAATTATATTGTAAAGATAATTATATATCTAATATAGTTTTATGGACATTTAGAAATAATAAAGATTCAATAAATTTTTATAAAAGTTTAGGTTTTTATGAAACAGGATTTGAAAGACAAAGTAATATAGAAATAGGTCAAATAGAAGTACAATATATATTAAAAAATATATAATAGCTAAAAGATTATAGAAATCTTTTAGCTATATAAAATTTGATATGTAAATAATAAATTTGTGTATTTTTAATAAAAATATAGGAAAAAATTATATAATATCAAACAAAATTAAAATAAGGATAAAAAGCCAAATATTATCATTATTTATATTTTTTTTGTTATTTTGTGTTGAAGATATGTATATTTCTGTGTTATAATTGTTATCAGAAGATGAATTTTTTAGAAATTGTATAGGGATATTTTTTAGGTTATTATTCATAATATTACTCCTTAATTTACTAGTTAAATAAATAATATTCTTATAAAATTATTTTAGAACTATAAAATAAATTATACTAAAATACTTGACATTATTAAAATAAAGTGGTAATTTAATAGTATAATATTTATTGTATAAGTATTATATTATTTTATAACTTAAAATTTTTCTTGTTTTATTTATAAATTTGATATTATAATAGTTATATTTTTATATATTATTTAGGAGGAAAATATGAAAATTTCAACACGTGGCAGATATGGTATAAAAGCTATGGTAGATTTAGCTATGAATTCAGAAAATGAAAAATGTGTTTCACTTAAAAGTATAGCACAAAGACAAGGTATACCTGAAAACTATCTTGAGCAACTTATGGCTGTTTTAAAAAGAGCTGAAGTTGTAAAAAGTATTAGAGGTGCACAAGGTGGATATGTTTTAAATAGAAAACCAGAAGATATATCTGTAGGTGATTTATTAAAAATATTAGAAGGTAGTCTTGCACTTGTTGATTGTTTAGAAAATCAACCACCTAAGAAAAAATGTGGCAATGCAAATTGTAGTGAATGTTCTGTAAAAGATGCTTGGGAAATAATAAGTGATAAATTAGCAGAAGCAGCACATTCTATAAGCCTAAAAGACCTAATTAAAAATGAATAGGAGACGGTTTTTTTATGAAAAAAGAAATTTATTTAGATAATGCTGGAACAACTAGAATAAGACCAGAAGTTGCAAAAGTTATGATTGAAAATTTAGAAAAAGCTTATGGTAATCCTTCTAGTGTATATAAAATAGCTAGAGAAAATAAAACAATTTTAGAAGAAAATAGAGAAAAAGTTGCAAAAGCTATTAATGCAGATAAAAATGAAATATACTTTACTGGTGGTGGGTCTGAAGCTAACAACTGGGCTTTAAAAGGTATTGCTGAAAGCTATAAACAAAAAGGAAAACACATTATAACAACTAATGTTGAACATCATGCTATATTACATGTATGTCAATATTTAGAAACTATAGGTTATGAAGTAACTTATTTGCCAGTAGATGAACAAGGTCATATAAGTTTACAACAATTAAAAGATGCTATAAGAAAAGATACTATTCTTATATCTATTATGTTTGCAAATAACGAAATAGGTACAATAAATCCTATTAAAGAAATTGGTCAAATAGCTAAAGAAAATGATGTTCTTTTCCATACAGATGCAGTTCAAGCAGTAGGGCATATACCTATTGATGTTAAAGAAATGAATATTGACCTTTTATCTATGTCTGCACATAAATTTTATGGTCCTAAAGGTGTAGGAGCTTTATATATAAGAAAAGGTATAAAAATTACACCATTAATTCATGGTGGAGCTCAAGAGAGAAATAGAAGAGCAGGTACTGAAAATATAGATAGTGTTATAGGTATGGGAACAGCAATAGAACTTGCTGTTGAAGAACTTGATTCAGAAATGGAAAGACTTACAAAATTAAGAGATAAATTAATAGATGGTATATTAAGTACTATACCTTATTCAAGATTAAATGGTTCTAGAGAAAATAGAATGCCAGGAAACTGTAATATATCTTTTGAATTTATAGAAGGTGAATCTGTTTTACTTTTATTAGATATGAATAATATTTGTGCATCAAGTGGTAGTGCTTGCACATCAGGTTCGTTAGACCCTTCACATGTTTTATTAGCTATTGGTTTACCTCACGAAAAGGCTCATGGTTCTCTTAGATTATCTTTAGGTTTATATAATACTGAAGAAGATGTTGATTATTTATTAGAAAAATTACCTCCTATTGTTGCTAGAATGAGAGAAATATCTCCTTTATATGAAGAATTTTTAGCTAGTAACAAATAATATTAAGTTTATAAATATTTATAAATAGATATTAGATAGAATTGAAAGGAAGTTAAAGATTATGCAATATAGTGAAAAAGTTATGGATCATTTTATGAACCCAAGAAATGTTGGAGAAATAGAAGATGCTAGTGGTGTTGGTACAGTAGGTAATGCTAAATGTGGCGATATAATGAAAGTTTATTTAAAAATAGAAGATAATGTAGTTAAAGATGCAAAATTTAAAACTTTTGGTTGTGGTGCAGCTGTTGCTACTAGCAGTATGGCAACTGAACTTATAATAGGAAAAACTATTGAAGAAGCTTTAAAAATAACAAATAAATCTGTTATGGAAGCTTTAGATGGTTTACCACCTGTTAAAGTACATTGTTCTTGTCTTGCTGAAGAGGCTTTACAATCTGCTTTATGGGACTATGCACAAAAAAATAGTATAATAATAGAAGGTTTAGAACCACCTAAAGATTCTGACCATCATCATCACATTCCAAATGAAGAATAGGAGATAGTTATGAAAAAAGTTGTAGTTGGTATGAGTGGAGGCGTTGATAGTTCTGTTACTGCATATTTATTAAAAGAACAAGGATATGATGTTATAGGTGTTACTATGCAAATATGGCAAGATGAAAAAAGAGAATGCCTGGAAGATAATGGTGGCTGTTGTGGTTTTTCTGCCGTAGATGATGCTAGAAGTGTTGCAAATAAATTAGATATACCTTATTATGTTTTAAACTTTAAAAAAGAGTTTAAAGAAACAGTTATAGATTATTTTATAAATGAATATTCTAAAGGATTAACACCTAATCCTTGTATTGCTTGTAATAGATATGTTAAATGGGAAAGTCTTTTAAATAAATCTTTGGCACTTGGTGCAGATTATATTGCGACTGGTCATTATGCTAGAATAGTAAAACACCCTATAACTAATAGATATACTATTAAAACAGCAAATACAGAAGCTAAAGACCAAACTTATGCCTTATACAACCTTACTCAATTTCAGTTAGAAAAAACTTTAATGCCTATAGGTGATTATGATAAAGAAACTGTTAGAAAAATTGCTAAAGATATAGGGCTTGTAGTAGCTAATAAACCAGATAGTCAAGATATTTGTTTTGTTCCAGATGGTGATTATGCTAAATTTATTAAAGAAAATTCTAATCTTAATATTAAAGAAGGAAATTTTGTAGATATTAATGGTAATATTTTAGGTAAACATAAAGGAATAATTAACTATACAATCGGACAACGAAAAGGATTAGGTATAGCTTTTGGTAAGCCTATGTATGTATCTGAAATTAGAGCAGATAAAAATGAAGTAGTTTTAACTGAAAATGAGGGACTATTTAAAAATAGTGTTTTAATAAAAGATTTTAATTTTATGAGTGTTGAAGATATACAAGGAGAAGTTAAAGTTTTAGGTAAACTTAGATATAGTCAAAAACAAGCGCCTTGTATAATTAGAAAAATAGATAATAATATGATAGAAGCTATTTTTGAACAACCTCAAAGAGCTGTTACACCAGGACAAGCTGCTGTTTTTTATGATGGAGAATATGTTCTTGGTGGAGGTACAATATATAAATAATATTTAAAAATCTATATATTGAAATATGAAATATTTTGATATATAGATTTTTATTATTTATAATAATTATTTTCAATATAAAAAGTAATTTTATAATTACATATTTTTATTAAAATAAATATTTGTTGATATTACTTTAAAATTTTTATATAATTAATTAAAATAGAAAAGTATATAAATTAATAAAATAAATATTTATAAAAGGAGAATTTTATGGCTAAAAAATATGTAGAAGAAATATTAACTATAAATGATATAGTATTCCCAAATAAGGGAGTAGGTTTATTTAATGAAAATAAAGTTTATATAAAAAATACTATACCAGGGCAAAAAGTAAAAATCCTTATAAAAAAGAAAAAACAAAAATATGAAGGAAGATTAGTTGAAATAATAGAAAAAGCAGACTATGAAATAGAGCCAGATTGTAGTTGTTTTGGTTTATGTGGTGGTTGTACATATCAAAATATATCTTATGATAAAGAAATAGAAATTAAGAAAAATAATGTACTTAAAATATTAAAAAATGAAGGTATAAAAGATTTTGAGTTTTTAGGAATTAATAAAAGCCCTGATATAAATTGTTATAGAAATAAAATGGAATTTTCTTTTGGTGATACTGGGATAGATGGAGAATTATCTTTAGGTATGAGAAAAAGAAATAGTTATTATGAAGTTGTTAATGCATCAGATTGTAAAATAGTTTCAGAAGATATTAGAAAAATATTAAAATGTGTATTAGACTACTTTAAAAATACAAATGAAACTTTTTATCATAGAATGAGAAAAACGGGAAGCCTTAGACATTTATTAGTTAGACAAGCATTTTTTACTAAACAAATTGTTATAGGATTAGTAACTTCAAGTCAGCTCAACACAGACTTAAACAATTTAAAAGAAAACTTATTAAACTTAAAATTAGATGGAGAAATTAAAGGAATTTTACATATAATTAATGATAGTAGTGCAGATGTAGTTAAGGCAGATAAAATAAATTTTATATATGGAAATGATTATTTTTATGAGAAACTTTTAGGTCTTGACTTTAAAATTTCTTTATTTTCATTTTTTCAAACAAATTCGGCAGGAGCTGAAAAATTATATAGTATTGTTAAAAAATTTGTTGGAGAAGTTTATAATCAAACTGTTTTTGATTTATATTGTGGAACAGGAACAATAGCTCAAATAGTAGCTAAAGAGGCTAAAAAAGTTATAGGTGTAGAATTAGTAGAAGAAGCAGTAGAAGCTGCTAAAATAAATGCTAAACTCAATAATATTGAAAATTGTGAGTTTATAGCAGGTGATGTTTATAAAGTTGTACAAGATTTAAATATTACACCAGATTTAATTATTTTAGACCCACCTAGAGAAGGTATAAATCCTAAAGCAATAGATAAAATAGTAGACTTTAATTCTAATAGAATAGTTTATATTTCTTGCAAAGCCTCTTCTTTAGCTAAAGATTTAAAAGCATTTATAGAAAAAGGATATATTGTAGATAAAATTGAAATGATGGATATGTTCCCAAGAACTTACCATATTGAAACAGTAGTATTATTAAGTAAAAAAATTTAGAGGTATATTAAATGAAACTTTTAATTAAAGACAGTTTAACCAAAAATGAAAAAAGAAAACTTATGGATATATATTTACAGAGTAATAAAGAAAATATTAAAAACTTTTATCCAAAATTAAATAATGATGTATTAGGATTAAAACAAATTGAAGAAGATTTTTGTAATTATTTAGAAAATGAATTTTTTAAAATTAATGGAAATAAATGTTATGTTTTAGTTTTAAATGATAATTGGATAAGTGCTTTAAGACTAAGTAAGTTAGATAATTTTTATTGGATTGAAGCATTAGAAACAAATCCAGAATATAGAAATAAAGGTTATGCTCAAAAATTATTATTAAAAACTATAAATTACTTGAAAAGAGAAGGTAATTTTATTATTAAAGATGAGGTTTATATAAATAATATAGTATCTTTAAATACACATTTAAAATGTAATTTTCAAATAGAGTTTAAAGATGAGGAAAAGTATATATTAAAGTATACATATAGAAAATAATAGAAATATAAGGCTAGAAATTTTTCTAGCCTTACATTTAAGTTAAAAATAATTACTCATATTTTTCAATAGAAATACTTTCAATAACAACATCTTTTTTAGGTTTATCATTTTCACCAACTTCAACATTAGCTATTTTATTAACAATATCCATACCTTCATAAACTTGTCCAAAAATAGTATGTTTACCATCAAGCCAAGGTGTACCACCAACTTCAATATATTTTTCACATACATTAGTAGGGAAAATATCTTTAACTTTTATACCATTTTCTTCTTGGTCTTGATTTTGAATAAAATATTCTAATTCTTCTTTAAGAGAATTATCTAAACCACTATTTTGAACAATAAAGAATTGACTACCATTAGTATTAGCTCCACTATTAGCCATACTTAATGCACCATTAAAGTGTCTTAAATCTGGTGGAAAGTTAATTTCATCTTCAAATGGTTCGCCATAAATACTTTCACCACCAGTACCATCACCTTTAGGGTCACCACCTTGTATCATAAAATCTTTAATAACTCTGTGGAAAGTTAAACCATTATAGTAACCTTCTTTAGCATGAGTTATAAAGTTTTCAACTGCTTTAGGTGCTTGGTCTTTAAAAAATCTTATTTTTATATCTCCATAATTAGTTTTTAAAATAGCAATTTCTTCACCTTTTTTTATTTCAGAAAATTGTAATAATTCATTAGATGCTGATTTATTATCTTCATTTTTATCAGTATTAGAATTTTTTTCACTAGAAGTTTCAGTAGTAGTAGTTTCAGTGCTAGTTTCAGTAGTAGTTTCTGATGTAGTAGAAGTTGTAGTAGTTTCATCTTTTTTACTACAAGCAACACTAAAAGTCATAGTAACTAGTAATAAAGCTAAAATTAAATTTTTTTTCATAAAATATGCCTCCAATTATACTAATTCTTTCTATTATATTTTATACTAAATTATAAATTTGTCAATAAAAATATATAATAATTTACATAATTTTAAAAATTAAAATAATAAATATTTTTAGTTATGTTGTTTAAAAATATTTAACAAAAATATACAAATATTTAATTGTATATAAAAAAATTTTTTGTTATAATATTTGTAGAATTGGAGGGGATTTATATTGAAAGATAATATAATTTTAATAACAACAGACCAACAAAGATTTGATACAATACAAGCATTAGGAAATAAAAATATATTTACACCACATTTAAATTATTTAGTTACTCAAGGTATATCTTATACAAGATGTTATGCAGATTGCCCTATATGTGTACCATCTAGAACAACTATAATGACAGGTAAAAAAGGTTATGAAAGTGGTGTAGTATCAAATGCTAATCATCAAAATTTTATGGAAGATATGACTAATCAAAGAAAAACTTTACCAGCTATATTAACAGATAATGGATATCAAACAAAAGCTATGGGCAAAATGCATTTTGAACCAGCAAGAGCTTGTTATGGATTTGAAAGTATGCGTTTACCGCTTGATTATATGAGAGAATATGATAAAAAATCTAGTGTTAGTAGACCAAAAGCACATGGTGTTGGAGAATGTGAAATAGAACCAGTTATATCAACTGTTGATATAAAAGATAGTATAACAACTTGGACAGTAGATGGTTCAATTGATTTTATAGAAACAAGAGACCCTTTGAGACCATTTTTTTTATGGACTAGTTTTACAAAACCACACCCACCATTTGACCCTTGCAAAGACTTTTGGGATTTATATCAAAATATATCTATGCCAGATGCTGTATATGGTGATTGGTCTAAAGATATAGATAATGTACCAATTGGGCTTATAGAAGGAGCATTTGAAAATACAAATGTTCATCTTTTTAGTGAAGAACAGTTGAAAGCAAGTAAAAGAGCATATTATGCAATGATTACACAATTAGATTATTCTTTAGGATTACTTTTTGGTTGTTTAAGAGAAAATAATTTGTTTGAAAATACTTGGATAATATTTACTTCAGATCACGGAGAAATGTTAGGTGATCATCATATGGCACAAAAAAATCTATTTTTAGAAGGTGCTTCACATATACCTATGATAATAGTACCACCTAAAAATAGTAATTATAAAAGAAATGAAATAAAAGCATATTTAGCTGAAATAAATGATGTATATCCTACAATACTTGCAATGGCTAACATAGAAAAGCCTGAAAATATAACAGGTAAAAACTTATTAGAATTAGATGAAGAAAGAATATTTTATGGTAATAGTTTAAATAAACATTTTTGTATTATAAAAGATAATATTAAGCTTATATATTGTTCAAGAGGTGATGTGAAATTATTATTTGATTTAAATGAAGATAAAATGGAACAACACAATTTAATAAATGATAAAAATTATAAACATATAGAAGAAGAGCTTTGGAAATTACTAATAGAACATACAAAAAAATATACACCAGAGCTTTTAGAAAATGATTATTTTATAACAAGTGAACCACCTAAAAATTTTAAAGATATACAAAATCGTTGGTTTGGTTTTCATTTTAGAGATTATAATGTAGATACATTTCATTAATTAGTGTGAAAATAATTATATAAATTTTAAAATATATATGTCATTTTATATAATATATAAGAAAATATAAATATAATAAATTTGTAATATTATTGTAATTGTATTATTAATAAAAAAATGTAATAATATATGTATAATAAATTTTAAAGGAGTGTAAAAATGAAGAAAATTTTGACTATATTTTTAAGCTTTATTTTAATTTTTTCATTTACATTTAAAAATGTGTATGCAGACAATATAAATATTGGAGCAAAAACTATAAATATAAATAAAAATAATATTATAATATATGGGGAATATCCTTTTATATCTGGACTAAAAAATACATCATTTCAAAGTAATGTAAATAAAAAGATAGATAATATAATAAAAAGTAAAACTACAGCTTATTCACAAAAGACACCAAGTAAAATAGAAGTGTATTATGATACTATACAAGATGAAAACAATTTGTCTATTATAATTTATTTTAAAAATATATATAATAATGATATAACACCATATAGTGTTAATATTGATATAGAAAATAATAAATATATAACAATTAATGATTATTTTGGAGCTAATGGAATAAATTATAGTAATAAAGTAGTATCTAATAAAGCATCTAATATGGGTGTTGCGTATAAAAAAGTTACAGAAACTACACCATTTTATATAAAAAATAAAAATACATATATTATTTATGGTGCAGGAAGTATTACATTTTCTCAAAAAGGAAATATAATTTTTGAAATACTTTATAATAATTTAAATAATTTTAATATTAGTAAAGAAAATTATTATAAAAAGTCTGAATATAATGTAAAAATGGTACCTTTAAGAGAACCTTTAGAATATTTTGGTTATACAATGAATTGGGAAATGGGTAAAAATACAATAACTATATTAAAAAATGGAAAATTTGTTTCATATTTAGTTATAGGTGAAAATAGATATTCTGATAAAAATAATAAAGTTATAAGACAGCTAGAATTTGCCCCAGAAATTAAAAATGGTAAAACATATGTGCCAATATCATATTTTAGTGAAATTTTAGAAATGTTATTTGCTGTTGATAATCAAAATAATATTATTATATCTTCTTATAAATTATAATAAATAAAAAGACTATTATTGATTTTAATATGTTTATTAAATAAAAATAGTCTTTTTATATACAGATTATACTAGTTAAAATAATGAAATATTGAAAATTTAAGTATTAGTTTTTTACATTCAAAAATTAAGTTTTATAAACACTAATATTTTCAATATATAAAATTAACTAGTACAATCCGTTTTTCTATATAAAAATTTTAAGTATAGATTTTTAAAATCTTTTTATTAATAAATATAATTATAAAGACGATATTATAATTAGAGGTGAAATTTATGAATATAGATAAGATAAACAATAGTATTATAAATATCAATAATATACAAAATAAAAATATTAAGTTTAAAGAAGGAGATATTTTAACAGGATATATAAAAGATTTAAAAGATAATTCATATATAATTGATATAGAAGACAAAATAACTATAAATGCAGATAAAGATAAAATTATAGGAAATGTAGGAGACACTATATATTTCAAAGTTGTAGATGATAATAATACTTTAAAACAAATTGTTGAAACAGAAGATGAAAAAAATATCAATGAAATAACTGAAGATATTTCTATACAAAGTGAAGAAAATAAGCCTAAAAATAGAGTAAAACGTTCATTAGATGATTTTGTAGAAATAAACAAGGTTCAACAACAATATAAAAAATATTTAGATAAAAATAGTCAACCATCAGTACAAGAAAATATTTTATATACAAATAAAGTAAAAAATAAATTATCACATATATCTAATACAATAACAAAAGAAGATTTACAAAAATTTGCTAATAGTGGAGTAAATCCTAAAAATTTAGATATGATGTCTTTTAGTGATTATTTAAATGATAGTTTAGGGGTAGATACTGAAAAAAATACTTTAGATGAAAAAACTTTAAAAGAAATAAAAGAAGAAAAAGCTAAATCTATGAAAATGGATTTAAATATGAATGGTGTAGATGAGGAAAAAATGTTTAGATTTGAGGCTTTTTTATCTGAAATGGGTTTACCTGCTACAGAAAAAAATATTTCTACTTTAAAGAATGTTAAAGAAAAAGTTGAAAGTATTGAAAATTTAGATAAAGAAACAGCCTTAAATGTTATAAAAAATAGTAATAAAACAACAATAGAAGATTTGTATACTTCTAAATATAAAAAAGTTTCTAATATGTCAAATATTAATATAGATAATATAGAAAATCTTGATAGTCAAATAGAAAATGTATTAACACAAAATAATATTGAAGTAAATGATGAAAATATTAATATTGCTAAAGATTTTATTAAAAATGAAATAGATGTAACTAATAATAATATTGAAAAATTTAAAAAATTACAAAATTTAAAAGAAAATATAGATATAAAAGATATATTAGAAAAAAGTGCTAAAAATATTTTAAAAAATGAAAATATTTTAAATGTAGAAATTTTTAATGATACAAATATAGAACAACAATATAATAAATATAAAGCTATTTTACCTAACATTTTACCTGAACATATACAAAGCCTTATTGATAGTAAAATAAAAATAAATCTTAAAAATATAGAAAATAACTATGAAAATATAAATATTGAAAATGTTAATGTAACACAAGATGCTATAAAAGAAAAGTTAAACTTATATAAAATACAATTAAAATTAACAAGCGAGGCTATGTATAGTTTATATGATAAAGGTATAAATATAGATACAAAACCATTACAAGAAGTTATAAAGCATCTTGAAAGTATAGAAGAAGAAAATTATAAAAAATATTTGGAATTAAATAAAGTACCTTCTACACAAGAAAATGTTGATACAATTAAAAGTGTAGTTTCAACTATACAAAATATATACCCTAATGTAGTTTATAAAACATTTAAAGATATAATAAATGAAAATGTAGATTTTTCTTTATCAGGTATTAATAAAAGTTTAAAAGTACAAAATATTATTGACGATTTTGAAAATTTTAAAACTATGCCTAATAGTTCTTTTGGTGATAATATAAATAAACTTAAAGATAATTTTAAACAATTATTAGAACAAAATGGTTTTGAAGCTAATGAAACAAATATAAAAGCACTTAAAATATTATCACTTAATAATATTGATTTTTCAGAAGAAAATATGTTAAATGTTAAACTGTTAGATAGTAAAATAGACTATTTAGCTAATAACTTACATCCTTTAACAATAGCTAAAATGTTAAAAGATAATTTTAACCCTATGGATAAAAATATAAATGATGTTATAGACTATTTAGATAATAACAGTTTTGGGCAAACATCTAGAGAAAAAGTAGCTGAACAAATTTTAGAAATAGATAAAGATAATAAATTATCTAAAGAAGAAAGAAATGCGATAGTATCTGTTTATAGAATGCTTAATATGGTTCAAAAAGGGGATAGTATGGCAATAGGTAATATTTTAAAATCTGAAAAAAATATTACATTAGCGAATCTTTTAGAAGCTTCTAAAATATCAGAAAAACAAAGAAGAAAAATAAGTTTTGATAAAAAAGTAGATGAAAATACAGGAGAAAGTGAAAAACTTATTTCAGAAAACAATATTAAAAAAAATATAGAAAATGGTTTAAATAAAGCAAATGAAAAGTATAATAAATTTGTTTTAAATCAATTAATAAACTATTCAAGCCCAGAAATTATTCAAAACTTAGATTTTAATAATACTATTGAAAACTTACTTGAAAATTTAAAACATAATAATAAACAAACTATATCTACACAAACAAAAGAAAATCTATTAAAAGATATAAATAATTTAGATAATATAAGTAAAGATACTATTAATTATCTTATAAAAAATAATATTCCTATAACACTTAATAATATTCAAGTAATGGAAAGTATTTTAAAAGAAAATTATAAATTAAGTAAAGATATAGATGCATTTAAAACAGAACTTGAAGAAAGAGAAATTCCTTTTGGTGAAAGTATACTTGATACAGAAGATAGTAAAATTATTAATAAAGAAGAAGTTATTGATACAGTTAAGCAATTAGACAAAGAAAATGAAGAAGTATTTGATGATATTTTAAATTTAGAAGATTTAAATGATATTAAATATATGATATTAAAAAATAAACAAGTAAAATCAAATATTAACTTTATGAAAGATAATAATAATATAAAAAATGGTATATATACTTTACCTATGAAGTTATCTAATGGAATGATTAAAGACCTTAATATGTATATATTAAATGATAGTGCTTTAAATGATAAAAATTTAAATTTATATTTAAATTTCAATAATGAAGACAATAAATTAATAGAAACTTATGTAAAAGTATCAGATAAAGGAACATTAGCAAATGTTGTTACAAGCTCAAATAATAATATGCAACATTTTGAAAAAGATATTTTAAATATATTAAGTAAATTTGATATACAACCAAATAAAATTACATATAGTGTAGATAGTCAAAAAGATATATTTAAAGAAGATGATATTTTAAGTATAGAAAATAAATTTAAAGATATGGAAAATAATTTTAATGAAATTATTTAGTATATATTAAAAGGTATTATTATGAATATATTTAAATCAACCCATATTGAAAAATATTGTTATATAAATAATAAAGGTTTAATATATAATGAATTATTTTTAAAATATAAAGATAATTATACTTTTATACATAAAATAAGATTTACTTTTTTAAATGAAATTATATATATAATTTAGATTTTTATTTAGCTTATATTATGTTAAAAAATTAGATAAATATCAATTAGTTTTTGAATATTTAAAAGTTTATTTATATAAAAATGATGTTGAATTTAACCAAAATGATATTGATTGGATAAAAGTTTTTATAAAAAATAATGATTTTATTATTAAAATATTAGATGCTGAAACAGCATAAAATAAACCACCAGTAAAAATACTGGTGGTTTAAAATATAAAATTATTTTACTAATTGTTTAATGAGTTCTCTAACATCTGGTTCACAGCAACCACAACCAGTACTACAGCTAGTTTTAGCTTGAACTTCTTCAAAAGTTTTAGCACCAGCTTTTATTGCATCTTCAATAGCACCAGCAGTAACATTAAAACATCTACAAATAACTTTATTTCTATCCATTTTTAAAACCTCCATAATTAAAACTAATATTTACATATATTATTATACACTAAAAATATTAATAGTCAAGTAAATAATAATTATTATTAATTAGAAAATGTAAAGGAGAATAAATTTTGATTAAAGGTATAAAATTTGAAGATTTTAATAACTACAATTTTTTATATATAAGAAATGTTTTAGAAGGTATTGAAAATTTTAAACATATATGTTTTACAGTAGAATATGAAGAATACAATTTATTTATAAAAACTATTATAAAGAATAGTGAAAATTCTTTTTTAGATTTTTATTTTGCCAATATTGAAGAAAATGAAAAACAAGTCTTTTATAATTTTGATAATTATGGTAATATAATAAAAAGGTTTAAATTTGAAAAAGATAAAATATATTTTAATATAAATAATTTAGATAATAAAATAATAGATTTTATAACAGAAATTTCTTATAAAGAAATATTGTTTTCAACATTTTACTTTAAAAATCCTAATATGACTTTATGGACAAATTATAATAAGCAATTTATTTTATTTTTTGAAGATAATGTAGATATATTAAAATATAAAAATTTAGCAAAAGAATTAAACTTAAAAATTTTATTTGAAAAAATATAGGTGAATATATGAAAAATTATAAAATAATAGTGTCTTATGATGGTACAAAATATAGTGGTTGGCAAAAACAAGGTAATACAGATAATACAATACAAGGAAAACTTGAAAATATATTGTCAAAAATGACAGGAGAAAAAGTTGAAGTTTTTGGTTCTGGTAGAACAGATGCAGGAGCACACGCAAAATATCAAGTAGCAAACTTTAAAATAGATACAGATAAAAGCAAAAAGCAAATACTTGAATATTTAAATGAATATTTACCAAATGATATAGCAGTAAATAGCATTGAGCAAGTAGATATTAGATTTCATAGTAGACTTAATGCAAAAACAAAAACTTATTTATATAGAATAAATACAACAGGTATACCAAATGTTTTTGAAAAAAATTTTGTATTTAATACAAAAGCTAATATTGATTTAGAAAAAATGCGACAAGCAAGTAAAGAATTTATAGGGGAACACGATTTTTTACCATTTTGTAGTAATAAAAAAACAAAAAAATCTACTGTTAGAAAAATATATAGTATAAGTATAATTGAAGAAAATGGAGAAATTAAAATATATGTAAAAGGTAATGGTTTTTTATATAATATGGTTAGAATAATAGTTGGCACTTTATTTGAAATAGGACAAGGAAAAAGAGAAAATAATATACAAGAAATTTTTGAAGGAAAAGAAAGAGTAAATGCAGGTATAACAATGCCATCTTGTGGGCTATGCCTTATAGATGTAGAATATTAAAAAAATAATAAGGAGTGATTTTATGTTAAATTTTGAATTTTATAATCCAGCTAAAATAATTTTTGGAAAAGGTACAGAAGAAAGTGTGGGAGAAAGAAGTGCAAACTTTGGTAAAAATATTCTCTTACATTATGGCGGTGGTTCTATAAAGAAAAATGGTATATATGATAAAGTTATAAAATCTTTAAAAGAACAAAATTTAAATATTTTTGAGTTAGGAGATGTAAAACCTAATCCAAGATTATCTTTAGTAAGAAAAGGTATACAAATGTGTAAAGATAATAATATAGATTTTATATTAGCAGTAGGTGGAGGAAGTGTTATAGACTCTGCTAAAGCTATTGCAATAGGTGCTAAATATGATGGTGATGTTTGGGACTTTTTTGTAAAAGGGACAATAGCAAAAGAGGCTATACCTTTAGGAGTTGTACTTACTATACCAGCGGCAGGTTCTGAAAGTTCAACAAGTACAGTTATAACAAATGATGAAGATAACAATTATAAAAGAGGTATGCAGTCTTTAGAATATATACCTAAATTTGCTATATTAAATCCTGAATTTTGTTATACATTACCAAAATATCAAATAGCTTGTGGTTGTTGTGATATATTAGCACACTTAATGGAAAGATATTTCACAGAAGTAGAAAATGTTGAACTTAGTGATAGACTTATAGAGGGTGCAGTAAAAACTATTATAAATAATGGAACAATAGCCTATAATGATAATACAAATTATGATGCTTGGGCAGAAATAATGTGGACAGGAACAATAGCACATAATAATTTACTTAATATGGGAAGAATAGGAGACTGGGCAAGTCACCAAATAGCACACGAATTAAGTGGTATATATGATTTAACACATGGTGCAGCATTATCTATTGTTATGCCTGCTTGGATGAAATATGTATATAAACACAATATAGATAAGTTTTACCAATTTGCAACAAGAGTATTTCATATAATAGATGAAGATAAAGAAAAAGCCGTTTTAAAAATGATTGATAAATTAGAAAGTTGGTATAAACAATTAGAATTGCCTACTAGATTAGCAGATGCTAATATTGAGCCAGTAAGATTTGAAGAAATGGCAGAAAGAGCATTTTTACATAAAGAAGTAATAGGAAACTTTAAAAAGTTATATAAAGAAGATTTAGTTAAAATTTATAATCTTTGTGTATAAATATTGTAGACTAGCACTAAATAGAAATTTTTTGCATATAATTTTTTATATAGAAATTTGGAGGAAAAATTTATGCAATATAGTGTAAAAGACTTTTTAGAAAATAACCAACAATATAATATTAAAAATATAGAAAATATTGAAAAAGAAGAAAATGTAGAAAAAAAAGAAGATAAACCACAGCCTGAAACAAGTAATAATCAAAATGTAGGATATATTGGAGAACGAGAAATGGAGCTTATGAGAAAGCTATATTCAGAAATAAATACTTTTTTATATCCTTTTGTAGTAGAAGTTTTAGATGAATTTGAGTTTATAGGTAGTCCTATTTATAGCATTACAGGAATAGACAGAGAAACTATATCACAAATGGTAGATAGAGTTATAAATTTAGCCGAAGAAACATTAGACCAAGTAGGAGAGGCTAAAAATGAAAGAACTGGTAATTATCTTAGAGAGTGGGACAGGTGGGGACTTTTAAGGTCAACAGTAGAAAGTCTTTTATTAAATGATATATTTGCAATAAGACGCCCTAAATATTTTAGGGATTATGCTCCAGAAATGTTAAAATAGTTTAAAATTAGCCTATGGTATATTATACTATAGGCTTTTGGCTAAAAGAAAGGAAATTAAATGGATTTAAAAAAATTAATATGTGAAACATTTAAAAATGACACAGATAAAGAACTATTAAAATTTTTAGGAGAAAAAGTATTATTTAATTGTAAAAATAATGAAGAACGTTGGGATATGTTAATAAATAAAAAATATAAAGAATGGAGTGAGAAATTATTACTATTTAAAGAAAATACTTATATTTATGGAGCAGGTAAATGTTTTAATTATGATTTTGTAATTTGTAAATTTAAGTTTTGTGAAAAAGAGATAAAAGATTTAAAAGAATATTTATATTGTATATTTTGTACTACATATATTGTATCTTTAGATGAAGAAGACTTAAATGAAATTATAAAAAAATCTTCAGAAGATTTACCAGAAGTTATAAGTGAAGTTACAGGTTATAGTTCAAAAGATGAAAATTTACCAGCATTAATGGGATATGCATCAGTTTCATTAGGTATTGAGAGTTGTCATACAGAAATTACAAAAATTATAGAAATGTCAAAAAATGAATTTTTAGAAGATATTAATAAATTTTATGATATTTCTTATAATCATTATAAAAGAGTTGAAGAAGTTGGTTCAGAATATAGTGAAGCTATGAAAATAAATTATCCAAAAGTTAAAAATGCTTTACAACATTTACAACAAAATTTAAAAGAATGTCAAATAATAAAAATTTATACAAATAGTGATTGTACATATATTATAAAAGATATAGATAGCTTTTATATTATAGCTATATCTGAAGTAATATAAGAAAATTTAATTAGAAAGGAAAGATTATTATGAAAAATATAAAATTATTTTTAGGTATTATTATAAGTATATTTATATTAAATGTAAGTATTATATATGCAGAAGAAAGTGATAATAGTATTTATATAAAAACAGAAAAAATACCAGAAAATATACAAAAACATGCAGAAGAATATTTTAAAACTATGGGACAAAAAGACATAGAAAGATTTACAAAAAATAAGTATGCAAAATTAAAAGATATTAAATTATCTAAAGGCATAAAAATTCAAAGAATAGAAAATGAAGATGAAAATGAAAATAGATATATATTTTTTATATTAGATAAAAACAATATAATTTCTTCAATAACTATTATAGAATATGATAAAAAAATTTATGATATGTTAGGAGTATATGAATTAATAGATACTTTAAATACTAGAGCTATAAAAGAGAACAACCCTATAACAATTATAATAGGTCAAGGAGCAATATATTCATTAGATAGTAATAATAAAGTAGAAGTTTTAGCTAATGATATATATATTGATGAAAAAGGAATTAAAGAACAGTTAAAAGCTATTGAAGATGAAAAAGAATTTTATAACAATTTAGAAACAGAAGTTGTAGAAATAAAAATTAATACTAAAAGTAATGAAGTAATAGAAAAAGCAATATCAATAAGAAATAAAATGTTAAGAAAAATAATGATAAAGGGGTAATTTAAGTTGGAAAAGATTATATTTTCACCAAGTACATATATACAAGGTACAAATAAAATAAGTAATTTACAAAAATATGTAAAAGATTTAGGAAAAGATAAAGTATATATAATTACAGATGAATTTATATATAATAATTATAAAGATAAAATTGTAAAAAGTTTTGAAGAAAATAATATAAAATATAATTTAGTTATATTTAATAGTGAATGTTGTTTTGAAGAAATAGAAAAATATAAACAACTTGCGAAAGACTATAATATTATAATTGGTATAGGTGGGGGAAAAGTTTTAGACTTTTCTAAAGCAGTATCATATTATACAGATTATCCAGTTATTATTGTACCAACAGTAGCATCAAAAGATGCATCTTGTAGTAGATTGTCAGCTATATATACAAAAGAGGGGCAATTTTTACAATATATAACTTTAAGAAATAGCCCTAATATAGTTTTAGTTGATATAGATATTATAATTAAAGCACCAGTAAGATTTTTAATAGCAGGTATAGGAGATGCCTTATCTACATATTATGAAACAGAGGCTTGTTATAAATCTAATAGTAAAACTATGACAGGGGGATATGTAACAAACTATATATTGACATTATCAAAACTTTGTAAAGATACACTATTAAAAAATAGTGAAAAAGCTATTAATGATTTAAAAGAAGGTGTATATAGTAAAGAATTAGAAGAAATAATAGAGGCTAATATATATCTTAGTGGAATAGGATTTGAAAATGGAGGACTTTCAGTAGCACACGCATTACATAATGGACTTAATACATTAAAAGATAGCTATAAAAGTTTACATGGAGAAAAAATTGCTTTTACAACTATTATACAATTAGCTTTGGAAAATAGAGAAGAATTAAAAGATATTATAAATTTTTGTAAAAAAATAGGCTTACCTACAAATTTAAAAGAATTAGGAATTGATGATATAACTGATAAGGAGCTTATAGAGGTTATAAAAGTTAGTTTTGATGAAAAATATACTATAAAGAATGTACCATTTAAAATAACAGAAGAAAGTGTATTAAATGCTATAAAATTAGTTGAAAGTTTAAAGGAATAGTAAAAGCTATTCCTTTTTAAGATAAAATTATTATAATATTGTTAATGTGCTTATTGGTTATGTAAGAAAATATTATGAATTAACAGAAGAAGGGGAAGAACAATTAAAAAATAGTATAGATAAATTAAAGAAACTGGTAGATATAATAAGTATTTTAATTAAGTAAAAGGAAAAGGTATCTTATACAAGATACCTTTTAGAGATTATGAAAGAAAAAAGCGGGTGATGGGAATCGAACCCACGCATTCAGCTTGGAAGGCTGACATTCTACCATTGAATCACACCCGCAGGTAAGCGCGAGACGGGATTCGAACCCGCGACCCTCGCCTTGGCAAGGCGATGCTCTACCACTGAGCCACTCGCGCAAAATAGATAAGAAAGCGGGTGATGGGAATCGAACCCACGCATTCAGCTTGGAAGGCTGACATTCTACCATTGAATCACACCCGCAAGTATGCCCAGAGACGGAATCGAACCGCCGACACGAGGATTTTCAGTCCTCTGCTCTACCGACTGAGCTATCTGGGCTTATTACTTATCTGTTGTCCCTTAAGACAATAACTATTATAATATACAATGTAAAAATTGTCAATACTATTTTTAAAAAATTTTTAAAAATTTTAAAATAGTTAAAAATATTGATTAATTAAGGGTTTTTATTAAAAAAATAAAGACTATTTGAAAAATAATCTTTATTTTTTTAATAATGTATAAAAATGTAAGATGAATTGAAAGAAATAAGGTTTATAATTTTAAAATTAATGTCTAAAATGTCTAATATTTGTAAATACCATTGCTATATTGTGTTCATCACAAAGTTTAATAGAATCTTCGTCTCTAATAGAGCCACCAGGTTGAATAATAGCAGTAACACCATTTTTTATAGCTTCTCTTACACAGTCATCAAAAGGGAAGAAAGCATCAGAGGCTAAAACACTATCTTTTACAGCATCTTTATTAATCATTTCTTGCCCATGTTCAATAGCTTGTTTTGTAGCCCAAATTCTATTAACTTGTCCATTACCAATACCAATAGATTGTTTATTTTTGCCTAAAGCAATACCATTAGATTTAGCATATTTAACTATTTTCCAAGTAAATATTAAATCTTCCATTTCCTTTTCAGTAGGTTTTCTTTTAGTAACAACTTTTAAATTTTCTTTATCTAAAAGACTATTATTAATATCTTGTACTAATATACCCCCAGAAACTTTTTTAATATCAAAAGCAGAATCAGGTTGTTTTTTCTCAATATTGTCAAGAGTTAATAAGCGTATATTAGGTTTTTTTGTTAAAATATCTAAAGCCTCTTTAGTAAAGCTAGGAGCTAAAACAACTTCTAAAAATATTTTACTCATTTCTTCAGCTGTTTTTTCATCAATTTCTCTATTAGATACAACAATACCACCAAAGATAGAAGTAGGGTCAGCATTATATGCTTTTATATATGCATCATAAATACTTTCAGCACTACCAACACCACAAGGGTTAGAATGTTTACAAGCAACTATTGTAGGTTCATCAAATTCTTTTAAAAGTTCTAAAGCACCATTAGTATCATTCACATTGTTAAATGACATTTCTTTACCATGAAGTTGTTTAAAGTTTGTAAGCATACCTTTATTATGTCCAACTTCTTTATAAAAGCAAGCCATTTGATGAGGATTTTCACCATATCTCATACCTTGAACTTTTTCAAAAGTCATAGTAATAACATCATCATATTTAGGTAAATTTGCTTTTTCTTTCATATAATTAGCTATAAGTGTGTCATAATGTGCAGTATGGGCAAAAACTTTAGCAGATAAATAAAAATTAGTTTCTTTTGATACTTTGCCATTAGCTTTAAGTTCTTCTAAAACTTTAGAATAATCTTCACTAGAAACTATAACAGAAACATCTTGATAATTTTTAGCAGCGGCACGAAGCATAGTCGGACCACCGATATCAATATTTTCGATAGCATCTTTTAAAGAAACATTTTCTTTTAAAATAGTTTCTTTAAAAGGATATAAATTAACTACAACTAAATCAATAAGAGAAACATTTAATTTTTCTATTTGTTCCATATGTTCTTTATTATATCTAATAGCTAGTATACCAGCATGTATGTTAGGGTGGAGAGTTTTTACTCTACCATCTAAACATTCAGGAAAACCAGTAACATCAGAAATATTAACTACTTTAATACCATTTTCTTTAAGTAAATTATAAGTACCACCAGTTGATATAATTTCAATGTTTAAATTTTCTAATTGTTTTGCGAAATCTACAATACCTGTTTTGTCAGATACACTAATTAATGCTTTCATTGTTAAAACTCCTTTTTTATAAAAATTGAAAAGAATAAAAAAGCCCACCTGTGCAATTAAAAAATTACCCAGACGGACGATAGCTTAAATTTTGTACTCCCTTGTGTTGATTCACATACCGCCAGTTGTACAAAATATTATTAAATTTTAGATATATTAAACATGATATCATTAAAACAAAATATTGTCAATATATTATATATAATATATTTTTATATAATTATAATTATTATTAGAGTATTACTTGACAAAATTAACAATATATAGTATTATTAATACTAAAATATGATAATTTTGAACAAGCTATTTTAATGTACATTAATGTAATTAAGATATGTTGTATAATTTTAATTTTAATATTAAGAAAGGAGTAGTTATTATGAAAGATAAAATTTTTGCTGTTTTACAACGTATAGGTAGGTCTTTTATGCTTCCAATAGCTATTTTACCAGTAGCAGGGTTATTTTTAGGTATAGGTGGTTCATTTACTAATGAAACTATGCTACAAACTTATAAGCTTACTAGTATTATGGGACCAAGAACTATATTAAATGATTTCTTTGCTATTTTAAATAGTGCTGGTAGTGTTGTATTTGATAATTTGCCAATTATATTTGCTATGGGTGTAGCTATAGGTATGGCAAAGGCAGAAAAAGAAGTTGCAGCTTTATCTGGTGCAATTGCCTTTTTTATAATGCATTCATCAATAGGTGCATTAATAAAAATAAATGGTGGTACAGAACAAATGTTAAATGGTTCTACTACTTCTGTTTTAGGTATAACATCTTTACAAATGGGTGTTTTTGGAGGTATTATAGTTGGTCTTGGTGTTGCAGCATTGCATAATAGATTTTATAAAATAGAATTACCTCAAGTTTTATCATTTTTTGGTGGTACTAGATTTATACCAATAATAAGTGCCATTACATACCTTTTTGTAGGTATTTTAATGTTTTTTATTTGGCCTACTATACAAATTGGAATAAATAAAGTAGGTGCATTAGTTATTAGTTCTGGGTATTTAGGAACATTTGTTTATGGTTTTATGGAAAGAGCATTAATACCTTTTGGTTTACATCATGTTTTCTATTTACCATTTTGGCAAACAGCAGTAGGTGGTATTGCTACGGTAAATGGTGTATTAGTAGAAGGGGCACAAAATATATTCTTTGCAGAGCTTGCAGCACCTGGAATACAACATTTTAATACAGAAGCTACAAGATTTATGGCAGGTAAATTTCCACTTATGATATTTGGTTTACCTGGTGCAGCTTTAGCTATGTATAGATGTGCTAAACCAGAAAAAAGAAAAGTAGCAGCTAGTTTATTAGTATCAGCAGCATTAACTGCTATGATAACAGGTATAACAGAACCATTAGAATTTACATTTCTATTTGTTGCACCAATATTATATGTAATACACTGTATTTTTGCAGGTCTTGCTTATATGTTTATGCATATATTTAAAGTAGGTGTTGGTATGACATTCTCTGGTGGTCTTATTGATATGACATTATTTGGTATATTACAAGGAAATGCAAAAACTAATTGGATAAATATTGTTTTTGTTGGTATTGTATATTTTATAGTTTACTATTTCTTATTCTCATTCCTTATTAAAAAGTTTAACTTTAAAACTCCAGGTAGAGAAGATGATGATGTAGAAGTAAAATTATATACAAGAGCAGATGTTAATTCTAAAAAAGATGGAAGTAATACAGAAAATAAAAATGCAGGAAAAGATGAACTTTCTGCTTTGATATTAGAAGGTCTTGGGGGAAAAGACAATTTAAGTGATGTAGATTGTTGTGCTACAAGGCTTAGAGTTACTGTACATGAGCCTGAAAAAGTAAATGAAGGTATATTAAAATCTACAGGTGCATCTGGTGTCATTAAAAAGGGACAAGGTGTACAAGTAATATATGGACCAAGAGTTTCAGTTATAAAATCTAATTTAGAAACTTATATAAATAGTTTATAAAAAAATAATAAAAGATATAGAATTTTTCTATATCTTTTATTATTTTTTAAGTATATTTAGCTAAAAAATTAACAAAATTAATGAAATTTTAATAATTATATTGACTTTTTTTAAGTAAATTTGTTATAATCTAAATTAGTGCTAAGGGGTGAGATTTATGAGTAAAAATGTAAAAATGAAAGACATTGCAGATAAATTAGGTGTTAGTATAGTAACTGTTTCTAAAGCATTATCTAATAAACAAGGTGTTAGTGAAGAATTGAGAGAAAAAATTAAAAAAATTGCGTTAGATATGGGTTATAAATTTGCTAATTCAAATAATAAAAATAGTAATTATACTTATAATATAGGTGTTATAGTTGCACAAAAATATATGGACGCTGAAAATTCTTTTTATTTTACAATATATAATAATATAGTTAAGCATCTATCAGACTATAATTACTATGCATTATTAGAAGTTATTGAAAGAAAAAAAGAACTTGAAAATAATATACCTAATACAATATTAGATAAAAAAGTAGATGGTATAATAATATTAGGTCAAATGGAAGAAGAATATACAAAAATAATATGTGAACAAGGAATACCAACTATATTTTTAGATTTTTATGATAGACATTTTGCTGTTGATTCTATTATAGGGGATAATATTTATAGTTCTTATGCAATAACTAATTATCTTATAGAACATGGTCATACTAATATAGGTTATGTAGGAAATATACATTCTAATAGAAGTATATTAGATAGATATTTAGGATATTCTAAAGCTCTATTAGAAAATGGTATTGAAATAAATAAAGATTTTATAATAGATGATAGAGATGTAAATGGTGCTTTTTATGAATTTAAAATGCCTGAAAAATTACCTACTGCTTTTGTATGTAATAGTGATAAAACAGCTTATTATTTTGTAAGATATTTAAATAAAATTGGTATAAATGTTCCAGAGGATATATCGATAGTTGGATTTGACAATGATATACACGCAAAAATATGTACACCACCTATAACAACAGTTCAAATTGATATAAATAAAATGGCAAAAAAATGTGTTTCAAATATTATTAAAAAAATTAAAAATGCCGGAACAAAAGTTGATAATAGCATAGTATCTGGAAATATAATTATAAGACAATCTGTAAAAACTATATAAGATAATAGGGTGTAGATAATTTCTACACCCTATTATTTTTATATAGTAGGTTCTCTAACTATTTCAGTATCAGTATTATTTGTAGTAGTTTCTGTTGATTCAGTATTGGTAGAAGAAGAAGTAATAGTTGTTGTTGTATTGCTTGAAGTGTCTGTGTTAGATTTATGCATAGTTATATTAAAAGAACTTTCTTCATCTCCAATAGTAACACTTGATAAAACAAAATCATTATAACCACTCTTTTTAAGAGTAATAGTATGAACACCATGAGGAACTTTATATACTAAAGGAGTATATCCAACAAAATTATTGTTAATAAATACTTCAGTATTATCTGGCGTAGAATTTATATTAATTTTACCCATTTTTTCAATTTTTTCAAGTTTTATTTCAACATTAGCTTGAGGACCATTTATAGAAACTTGAGCTTGAAATGGATTATAACCTTCTTTTTCAGCTCTAATATTATAAGTACCATATTGTAGTTTTAAAGGTTCTCTAGAAGTTTCTATTACATTATTTATATATAATGTATAATCTGTAATATTGCTTTTTATATATAGTGTACCAGATTTATTTTGTATTTCACTTAAATCTAATATAGTTTCTTGTCCAGAAATTATATCAATTTCTTTAACAAATGAAATAGTATCTTCACTTCTAATAACTATTTTATGTTTTCCTTCAGATAAATTTATACTATCAATTTCTTCTAAAGACTTGAATATATCACGGTCAATTTCAATAACTGCTTTATTTAATGCAGGTTTATTTTCAAGTTTTAAAATACCATTTCCTTTTTTTAATTCAATAAAGTATATAGTATTGTTATAACCTTTTATATCTAATATATCAACAGAAGATATTTTTGACAATTCATATTCTTCATTATTTCTAAGGATAATAGCATTATCATTTATTTTATATGTTTTATCATTTAAACTTAAAGTATTTAATTCTGTATTAATTTTTGTATTAGATATATTTTCTAAATAAAAACTATTTTTATTTTCATATACATAATTTAATTTGTTGTCAGTATCAAATGAAAAATCAACAACATTACCAATTTCTAATTCAGATATAGTTAACATATTTTCATATTTATCTTTAAATTCTGTTGTAGATTTAGATTTTAATGTATAAACTTTATTTGTTTTTATATCATTGAAAGTAAATATATTTTTTTCATAATCAATATTTTTAATAATACCTATAATATTTTGATTTGTATTTGTATCTAGAACCAAACTTTCATTATCTATATTATTATTTGTGTTATTATCTAAATTTAATGAACTATTATTTTTAGGTAAATTTATATAATTAGATAAAGAGGAATAAGTTAAAATAGCAACTAAAGCAAATATAACAACACCAATACTAATAGTTATACCTAAAAATATTGAAAAATTAAAATTTGGAGCCTTTTTAATTTTTTCTTTAGTTTTAGTGGTATTTTTTATGTTATTTTCTTTATATTTTAAACTATCTTTACTAGGTTCATATACTACCCCTTCATAATCAATATCTGTTAAAGGTGTTTCATTAATATTATTGTTTGAATTTTGATTCATAAATCCTCCTTAAAGTAAAAAAACTTTTATAAAATACCAATCTAAAATTTTATCACCATATAAAATAGATATAAAAGTACTTATTGATATATAAAATGATAGTGGAATAGTAAATTCTTTATTTTTTTTATTAAAAATTAAATGTTTTAATATTAATTCTATACCAATAAATATAAAACATAAACATACTAAAATAATTATATGTAAAGAGCCTAAAAATAAACCTAGCAAAAAAAATAATTTAAAATTTAATATGTCAAAATTATTTAATGATAGACATATAATTAAAAATGGTATACTAATAATAAATGAACCTATAATATGATAAATTATATTTTTACAAGTAGCATTTATAGCTAATATGCTTAATGCTAATATTAATAAAAAAACAATATATGAGATTTTATGTTCATTAAAAGTAGTAATATTTAAAAATATTAATAATGAAAATAAAATACAACATATAAAATAATAGTTAATATTTACTAATGTTTTATATGATATTAAGTAAATGATAAAATTAAGTATTATAATTAAAATACTTAATTTTTTATTATTTAAATTATTTAAGAAAAATAAATTTTTTGTTGTAACTTTATTTTTATAATAAAGGTTTATAACAAAATTTAATAAAAATCCAGTAATTATTGAATATATTAAAAAAATAATAATAAAACCCCTTTTTACAAATATTATTTTTAATATTATAACATAAAAATAATATTAATGTAATAAAAAATATAAAAAAATAAATATATAAAAACAAAAAATTGAACAAAAATATTTTAAATAAGTTGTTATAATATTACAAAAAATATTAAAAAACTTAAAATTAAGTATACAATATATTAAAAAGCATTTATAATATAAAATATAAGTTAATTTTAATTATTGGAGGTATAACAATATGAAATTTGATTATAATTGGTTAAAAAATCCAGAAATTTTTTCTATTAATAGGTTAGATGCACATTCTGACCATAAAATTTTTAAAGATATAGATTGTACTAATGATTTTAAATATAGTTTAAATGGTGAATGGGATTTTTATTATGCAGAAAATTATGAGAATAGTGTGAAAGTAGAAAATCAAGACTTTGAAAAATATACAAAGTATAAAATACAAGTTCCAGGACATATGCAATTACAAGGTTTTGATATACCACAATATGTAAATGTTATGTATCCTTGGGACGGAAAAGAAAAAGTAGCTGTAAATGATGCACCAGTAAAATTTAACCCAGTAGGTACATATGTAAGGAGTTTTGTTATACCTGAATATAAAGAGAATATGCCTGTTATTATATCTTTTCAAGGTGTAGAAAGTGCAATGGCTTTATGGATTAATAATAAATTTGTAGGTTATAGTGAAGATACATTTACACCATCAGAATTTGATATATCAAACTATGTTGTAGAAGGTGAAAATAGTATTATAGTACAAGTTTTTAAATGGTGTAGTGGTAGCTGGTTAGAAGACCAAGATTTTTGGCGTTTTTCAGGTATTTTTAGAGACGTATATATTTATAAAAAAACTAAAATACATATGAAAGATATTTTTGTAAAACCTATTTTAAATGACAATTTTGACAAAGGTACTTTAAATATAAAACATAAAACTGAAAATTTTGAAAAAGCTAAAGCAATTTTTCAACTATACTTTAAAGATGAAAAAATTTTTGAAGAAACTAAAAGTTTAAATGATGAAGAAATAGAATTTGTAGTTGATAATCCAAAACTTTGGAGTGCAGAAATACCTAATTTATATACATTAAAAATAAATTTGTATGATAGTGAAGATAATTTACAAGAAGTTATTTTACAAAATATAGGTTTTAGAAAATTTGAAATAAAAAATACAATAATGTATATAAATGGTAAAAGAATAGTTTTTAATGGAGTTAATAGACATGAATTTTCTTCAAAATATGGTCGAGCTATAAAAAAAGAAGATATAGAAAGAGATATAATAATATGTAAACAAAATAATATTAATGCTATTAGAACTTCTCATTATCCTAACCAATCTTACTTTTATGAACTTTGTGATAAATATGGGCTTTATGTTATAGATGAAACAAATGTTGAATCACATGGAAGTTATGCAAGTGTATTTTTGTTAGAAAATAAATATGATTATATAGTTCCTTGTGATAGAAAAGAATGGACTAATTTAGTTTTAGATAGAGCTAACTCTATGTTTCAAAGGGATAAAAATCATAGTTGTATATTAATATGGTCTTGTGGTAATGAGTCTTATGGTGGTGAAAACTTCTATAAAATGAGTCAATTTTTTAAAGAAAATGATAATACAAGACTTGTACACTATGAAGGTATAAATATGGATAGAAGATTTGAAGATACTACAGATATGGAATCACATATGTATCCACATCCAGATAATATAAAAGAATTTTTAAAAGAAAATAGAAAAAAACCTTATATATGTTGTGAATATGCACATGCAATGGGAAATTCAACAGGGGCACTAGATAAATATGTAAAATTGACAGAAGAAGAGCCTCTATATCAAGGAGGATTTATATGGGATTTTGTAGACCAAGTATTAGAACATAAGGCATTAAATGGTGAAAATTTTTATGCTTATGGTGGGGATTTTTATGATAGACCTACAGATTATGATTTTTCTGCAAATGGTATAGTATTTGTAGATAGAACATTATCACCTAAAATGAAACAAGTAAAATATTGTTATCAAGGATTTAAAATAGAAGTAAAAGAAAATAGATTTAATATATATAATAAAAATTTATTTTTAAATAGTGAAAAATTTCAATGTATTTCTACATTATTAGAAAATGGTAAAGAACTAAGAAAAGATTTTATAGAAATAGATGTTAATGCTGGTGAAACAAAAGAGTATAAATTGCCATATAATATATTTGATATGGATAAAACAAAAGAATATACTATAATTGTTAGTTTATCTTTAAAAGAAGATGAAATTTGGGCTAAAGCAGGTTATGAAATAGCTTTTGGACAAATAACTTCAGGTAAAATGGTAATAGAAAAAGAACTTGATACAAAACCAGAATTAATAGAAGATTTTAATAATGTTGGTGTTATATGTAAAGATTGTAGTATTTTATTCTCTAAAGTAAAAGGTGGTATAATATCATATAAAATAGGTGATAAAGAATTAATAGAAGAAGTTGTGTTGCCAAACTTTTGGAGAGCACCAATTCAAAATGATATAGGGGCAGGGTTTCAAAGAAAATTAGTATTTTGGAAAGCTAATAGTATGTATGTTAAAGGCAGAATAGTTAAAGTAGAAGAAAATGAAAATAATATTACTATAAAAATTAATTATGAGTTGCCATTATTAAATGAAAATAAAGTTTATGCTATTTATAAAGTATTTGGAGATGGTACAATAGATGTTGAGCTTATAATGGAGCCAGTAAAAGAAATAGATATTATACCAGAATTAGGATTTTTAATTAAAATGCCTTTAGATTGCAACAATTTAACTTGGTATGGTAGAGAAGGTGAAACATATTGTGATAGAAAAACAGGATATAAAATAGGTATACATAATGAAGAAATAGATAAATCTTTATCAAAATATGTATATCCTCAAGAATGTGGAAACCATACAGAAACTAGATATGCAAATATTTATAATAATAACAATATAGGACTTAAAATTTATGGTGATAATTTAAATATTAGTGCTTTAAATTATACACCACATCAATTAGAAATTGCTAAACATCCTTTTGAATTACCAAAACCTTATGAAGTAGTTTTAAAAATATCTTCAAGTCAAATGGGTGTAGGTGGAGATGATAGTTGGGGTGCTATTCCTCATGAAGAATTTATGATAAAAACAGATAAACAATTGAAATGTAAATTTTCTATAAAAGGTATTAAATAAAAATTTTAAAAGTAGGTATTTTATAATGCCTACTTTTATTAGTATAAATTATATAAGAAAAATAGGTAAATTATTATTATAATAAAAGTGTAATTATTACTTGAAGAATGTTGATTAATAAGTTATAATATATAAAGTTAATAAAGTTATATAGGTGATATAAATGACAAATTTAACACTAAATGATAGTCAATATAAGGCTATAATACATAATAAAGGACCTATGATTGTTTTATCAGGGCCAGGTAGTGGAAAAACAACTGTTATAACTTATAGAATAAGAAATTTAATTGAAAATTTAGGGGTAAATCCTAATAAAATTTTAGTTATAACTTTTACAAAAGCTGCTTGTGAAGAAATGAAAGAAAGGTTTAATAATATATGTAAGAAAAGTTATAATGTATCTTTTAATACATTTCATTCATATTTTTTTAGAATAATTAGAGATTACTATAAATATGATTTATCTAATATTTTAGATGATAATGAAAAGGTAAATATTATAAAAAAGATTATAAATGATAATAATATATTTTTTGATAATCAAGAAGAATTTATACAGGCTATTATTTCTGAAATTTCTTTACTAAAAAATGAACTTATTAATTATAAACTTTTTAATTCTAAATATATAAATAGTAGTACATTTACTTTAATATATGAACAATATGAAAAAATAAAATCAGAACAAAGAAAGATTGATTTTGATGATATGTTAATACAATGTTATCATTTATTAAAACAAAATAATGCTATAAGAAATATTTGGATTAATAAATATGATTATATATTAATAGACGAGTATCAAGACGCAAATAAAGTACAATATGAATGTATAAAAATGCTTGTTTCTTCAGAAAGAAATATATTTGTTGTAGGTGATGATGACCAAAGTATATATGGATTTAGAGGTTCTAGCCCTAAATTTTTACATAAATTTTATAAAGATTTTAAAGGTAGTAAAAAAGTAGTATTAAATATAAATTATCGTTCTACTGAACAAATAATAAATTTATGTAATAAAGTTATTGTTGAAAATAGTAATAGGTTTGAAAAAAATATTATAGGTACAAATAAAAAGGATAAATTACCTATACTATTAAGGTCTTATGATGTTTCGGAAGAAGCAAAAAAAATTGTAGAAAAAATAAAAAAATTAAAAAGTAACTATCCATTAGAAGAAATAGCTATAATATATAGAACAAATTTACAAGCGAGAGCTATTGTTGAAACTTTAAAAGATTATAATATAGAATATCAATTAAAAGATAATATTACAAATATTTATGAACATTTTATAGCAAAAGACATAATAGCATATTTAAAGTTGTCAATTGATAAGTTAGACAATGAGTCATTTTTAAAAATAGCAAATAAACCAAAAAGATTTTTAAATAAAGATATGCTAAAAGAGGCAATAGAAATTTGTCAAAATAAAAGTTCTGCTTTAGAATATTTATATTGTAAAGTAGATTTAAAATCTTGGCAAATAGAAAATGTAAATGAGCTTTTATTTCATTTAGGAAATATAAAAAATAAAACTGCGTATGATGCTGTAAGATATATAATAAAAATTGTAGGTTATGAAAATTATATTGATGATTATGCTAATTTTAAAAATATAGGTATAAAAGGTTTAACAGAAATTCTAAATGAAATATTAGAATCAACAAAAGGTTTTAATAATATACAAGATTATTTAAATCATATAGACAATATGAAACAAGAAGTTTTAAAAAAACAAAAAAACAATAATCAAAAAGGTGTAGTTTTAACTACAATGCATAGTGCAAAGGGGTTAGAATTTGAAACAGTTTTTGTTATTAGTTGTATAGAGGGTATAATACCACACGAAAGAAGTAAAAATAGTTTAGAAATAGAAGAAGAAAGAAGACTATTTTATGTAGCACTTACAAGAGCTAAAACATTATTATATATTTCCATTATAGAAACAAAATATGAAACTAAAGTTTTACCAAGTAGATTTTTAAAAAATTTAATAAAAATTAAGAGGTGATTTAATGAAAAGAAGTAAAAAAGAACAAAAAAAGTTATTAGTTCAAATTATGGCAATTATATTAGCTATTTCTATGATAATTAGTATTATTATACCATTTTTAAATATATTAAGTTAAAATTTTTACTCAGGGAGGTTAAAAAATGGATATTGATGATTTAGAAAAGGATTTAGGGTTATCAAGTGATGATGATAATGACAACTCAAATGATGAATTAGAGGATATAATAAATTTATTAAATTCTTCTGAAGATGATATTATAAGAATAAAAAATGATACTGAAATTTTTGAAGGATTGTCACAAGAAGAACTTGATTTACTAATGAAACAAGATGAAGAATTAGATATAAGTGATATAGATACAGAAGTTATGAATGATATATCTATATATGGTGAAAGTGAAGAGACTCCTTCACAGGAAGATTTAGACCAAGCTATACTTAATGTCAATGATGAAGAAATAGAAGAAAATAATGAAGGTGGAGTTCAGCAATCAGAACAAAGTGATGAACAAGAAAATAAAATATCACAAGAAGATTTTATGAAACTTATTCAACAACAAGAAAATGGAGAAAATGACTTTTTAGAATTTGTTGAAGCACCTAAAAAAGACAAAAAAAGTAAAAAGAATAAAAATAAAAAATTAAGTGAATCTTCATATAATAAACTTATTGTATTTGGAATAGTTTTTTTAAGTGTTCTTATAGTTGGGACAGCTATGTTTTTTATAATAGCTATACAAACAATTAATAATAAAAATATACAAGCAGCAATAGAACAAGATAATAATATAGCAGCAAAATACAATCCAGAAGATAAAAATACAGTATATGTTGATATGGCACAAAATATAGATGATGAAACTTTAATTTTAGAAAAAGTACATATAAATCAATCAAATACAACATTTTATTTTAAAAATAAAATAGAACCTATGAAATATAATATTATACTTACAGATGCCAATGAAAATTTATATCCTATGGATTTAAATTTCACACAAGATGGCAAAACAGGTAATAGTATATTAAGATTTGATAGTATAGTAGGAGAAAGTAAAGATTTAAAATTAATTTTTAAAAGTATTGTAACTGGAAAAGAAGCATTATTCAATTTAAATTTTGATGCTAATTTATCAGAAGAAAAAGTTTCTTATATAAATAGCAAAATTAAAAATAATTTTGGAGATTTTAATATAAATATTAATTATGCTGAGTTTGGAGATACTTCTTCTAGAATAGATTATATAATAGAACCTTTTGGAGAAGTAAAATATCAAATACAACAAGGCATTTTAAATGAAAAAGATAGTGTAAAACTTAAAGAAAATAATAAATATATAGAGGAACTTTCTAATAATCCTGTATCTACAAGTATTGACAATAAAATTATTGGCAGAATGGATTTTAAAAATATAAAAGATAAAAACAATAATACAGTATTAGAATTTAATAACATATATAAAAAATATCCATTAAATAAAAAAGTTACTTTAAATGAAGTTAAAAATGGTAATTTAGTATATGAATTTGATAATTATAGATTATATATAGAAGGTATGCCAAGATTTGATAATAAATATGTTTTAGTATTACATAGTGAAGATAAAACTATTAATACAGAAAATAAACCTCCAAATGCTAATCGTGTAGATACAAAGTTAGATGTAGAAATAGTAGCAACAGGAAAAGATGGAGTAGATGTTATTATATCACCTACTGAAATTAAATCAGAACAATATGGAACAGATATTATATTTGATTTAGATGAAAGTCAGATGAATTTATTAAATGGTATTTCACCTAATAACATTAATATTAATATTAAGTCAGTACTTTTAAAAGAAGAACAAGTAAATATACCTATAAATTTAAGTAGAGGTATGGAGAGAACAATTATATCTCACGATATTATGGAGGAGCAAATAGCTAAATCATTTGATAGTAGAGTAAAAAGTGTAAATAATGCTAAAGGTTTTTCTCCAGAAGTATTAGCTAATGAAAGTTTGAAAAAAGAATATATGTCTTTATTAGGTAAAAATACTAAAAGTTCTATAAATATTATATCTAAAAATCTAGATAATGAATATTTAGAAGCTATTGTTCAAGAAGCTATACAAGTAAAAGAAAATGATGACATTAAAGTTTTATATAAAATACATAAGATAAAAGCTAATAATGTAAATAATCAATGGACAATATATTCTGATGAAATAATAAAATAAATGTAAAATCATTAAACTTAATTAAAATTTTTTCGTATTATTATATAACAAAGAAATTTTAAGGAGTGATTTTATGAGTAACGAAAGAATAAAAATATTAAAAATGTTAGAAAATGGAGAAATTACAGCAGATGAAGCAAGTAAATTATTATCTGCTATAGAAGGAAAAAGTTCTTCTTATACATCTGACACATATAATAATAATGGAAACAACAATAATGATAGTGGACAATCAATAGATTTTAACAAAATAGTAAATAAACTAACAAATACAACACAAATTTTAGTCAAAAAAACTTCTAAAATTTACAATGATTTAGAAAAAGAGGTTAAAAATATTTTTAAAAATGTAAACAGTGGTACATCTAGTAAAAATAGTGTATGTAAAGAGTTTAACATAGCATTAAATGATACAGATAATAATTTAGATTTAAAATCTTTAAATGGAGAAATGGTATTAAAAGGTTATAATGGTGATAAGTTAACTTTAAAAGTTGTATATATACCAAAAACAGTTGATGCAACAATAGATTTTTATAATACAGATAATAAAAAATATGTTTTAACATTTAAAGAAGATAATTTTGAAAAAGTATCTTTAGAAGCATTAGTTCCTAAAAAGTATTTTGAAGTTATATCTATTTCTGGTTTAAATTGCAATTTTTCATTAGATAATTTAAATTTTGAAAAAATATTAACAGATACAACAAATTGTAATGGTATAATAGAGAACTGTGAAGGGCAAGATATAAATATAAATAATGTTAATGGTAAATTAATTATTAGAAATATTAAATCAAACAATTTAAAAGTTTGTAATATAAATTGTTATGTTAAACTTAAAAATACAGATGTAAAAAACTTGTCTATAGATGTCCTTAATGGAGAGATAGATGTTACAAGTGATTATTTAAACTTATTTAACGATTATAATTGGAAATTAGAAACCCAAAATAATTCTATAAATGTAGAAATAAATACAGATAATATTAACTATGATATAGATGCAAGAACTTCTTTAGGAAAAATAAATATTCTAAAAAATAATCTTGTATATTCAGAAAAAAGTGATTATAGGGTTAAAGCAAAAACAGAAAATAAAAATGAATTATTTAAAAATTTAAATTTATCTTTAGATACTGCTAATTCTACTATAATTGTAAGCTAGTAAAGGTGATAAATATGGAAAATAATACAAATAAAAAATCTAAAAATTTTATATTAGTATTAATATTTGTTATATTGTCATTAGCAACAGTTTCAAAGGTATATAATAAATATTTAGATAAATCTAGTTCACAAACAATAGATAAAGAATTTGAATTTAAATTAAGTGAAATTAATAATGATTTAGAAATAAAAAGTTTAAATGGCAAAGTAAAATTAGAAGGGTATGAAGGTGAAGATATATTATTAAAAGCATCATATATACCTAAAGAAAAAGGTTATGAAATAGATTTTTATAGAGATAATAGTAATAATTTTCTTTTAGATTATGATACTAATAAATTTAAGAGTGTTTCAGTAGATGTATTAGTACCAGAAGGATTTTTCAAAAATGTAGAAATTTCTTCTTTTAATTCAAGTGCTAATATAGATAATTTGTCAGCAAATAAATTAATATTAACAAATATGAATGGAGATATTAGAATAACTAATTTAAATGCTAAACAGTTAGTTACAGAAAATATGAATGGAGAAATAACATTAGATAATTTTGATGTAAAAAATGTTAAAATTAACAATTTAAATAGTTCAGTTTCTATATCAACAATAGGAATGTTAAAATCATTTGATAGTTATAAATGGCAAGTAGATAATCAAAATGGTGAAATAAATGTAGAAATAGTTGAACCTAATAATATAAATTATAATTTATATGCTGAAACAACAAATGGTGAAGTTACTATTAATAAAGATAATTCAAATTTAACATATTCTGAAAACACAGGTAAAAAGGTTTCTGCCAAAACATATAATCCAAGAAAATCAGATAAAAGTTTAAATTTATCATTAAAGACAACTAACTCTGCCATAGTTTTAAATTAAAATTATGCTTGGAGGGAAAAGTATTGTCAAAAAGAGTAGGAAATAATAAAAATATATTAACAGTTGTTATAATATTATTAACAGTTATATTAGCTATATTTATTGTTTCAGGTATTATATTTTTTAATATTCAAATGAAAAATAAAGAAATGCTAAATAATCCTAATATTTATAATAATATATTTATAGAAAAAGTAAATGTTTCAAATATGTCTAAAGAAGATGCTAAAAAGGCTTTGGAAAGTATAAAATTAAATGAAACTATAACTTTAACTTATAAAGATAAACAATATAATTTTAGTAAAGAAGAATTAGGAGTTTCTTTAGCTAAAGAAGATGCATTATCAATTGCATATGAAATAGGAAGAAAAGGAACTGAAAAAGAACGTTTACAAACAATAAAATCTTTAGAAGAACAAAATCAAGTTATAAGTGTTGATAAAAATATAAATGAAGAAACAGCTAAAGCAAAAGTTGAAGAAGTTGCTAAAGATATAAATTTAGCACCTAAAAATGCAACACTAAAAAAAACAGATAAAGGTTTTGAAGTTTTAGATGGTAATAATGGTATACAAGTTGATATTGATGAAACTAGTATTCAAGTAATTAGTGCATTACAATCAGATGAAAATAGTACAGTAGAAATTATTACAACAGAAATAAAACCACAATATACAGCAACAGAACTTAGTAAAATACAAGATAAGTTAGGAACATTTTCTACTAATTATGCTAATAAAGGTGGAAATGATATTAACCGTATAACAAATATGAAAATAGCTGCTGAAAGAATAAATAGTACTGTTTTATATCCTGGAGAAGTTTTTTCAACAAATCAAAAATTTGGTGCTACTACAAAAGCTAATGGATATAAACCAGCTCCAACTATAATAAAAGGAAAATTTGTAGATGAATATGGTGGTGGAGTTTGTCAAGTTTCTAGTACATTATATGATGCTATTTTATATTCTGAACTTGATATAGTAGAAAGACAAAACCACTCTTTAAAGGTTGGATATTTAGATTATGGTTATGATGCAACTTTAGCAGGTGACTATATAGACTTTAAATTTAAAAATTCTACTAATTATCCTATTTATATAGAAAGTTATTTAACAGATAATCAAGTTATTTGTAATGTTTATGGTTATGATGAAAGACCAGATAATAGAGAAATAAAGTTTGAAAATGCTTTAGTAGAAGTTATAGAACCTGGACCAAGAGTTGTTAAAAAAACAAATGAATTACCTGAAGGACAAGAAAAAGTTGAAGTAACAGCTTTAAAAGGATATAAATATAAATTATATAAACTAATATATGTAGATGGTAAACTACAAGAAAAAGTTTTAGTTAATAATAGCTATTATAAGCCTAGAGCAGAAGAAGTTTTAGTAGGTACTAAAAAATAATTACTTGAAGTTAATATACTATAAATCCTACAACAAAAGACAATAAATAAAACACCAGTTTAACTGGTGTTTTTATTTATGTATAAATATTTAGTTTTATTTTTGCATATATAAATATTTTAAAATATATATTGGTAAATAGGTTATTAAACAAATATATATTAATAATTAATTTATATTTATACAATAAATTTACACTTTTATACTAGAAATTATATAATATTTGTTTTAATATTTTAAATGAAAATAATTATACTTTATTAAGGAGAAAGAATTAATGAAATTTAAATTAATGAGAAATTCTGTTATATTAAAAAGGAGTATTATTTATTCTACAATGTTAATTAGTATTATTTCTAATTTGACAGTAGTTAAAGCAAATAATGTAGAAGAAGGAAAGTGGATGACAGGAGAATATCATACACATACAATACAATCAAATGATGTATCAGAGAAATTTATGACTATTGAAAATATATTAAATGTTGCATTTAGAGAAAATATGGATGTTTTATTTAAAGAAGCAAAAACAGAAAATATTAAATATGGTGAACCTTTTGATTATATTATGTTCGCCGACCATTTAAGAAATGCACCAAGAAATACATTGGGAGAAGATAGTGTAAAAGCAAGATGGGAAGCTATATTTGAACAACAACAAGAAATAGATAATCTTAAAAGTGAAGGAAAATATAAAGATAAAATAGTGTATTCTGGATTTGAATGGGATATGATGGGATTAGACCATGCAACAGTAGGAATAATAGGAGAAGATGATAAAGTACCTTATGAAGCAATTCATCAATTTGAGTGGCTATTTAGTTATGATAGTAAAGATGAAGTATTTAATAATGATGAAAAAAATAAATATGGTGAAAGGCAAAATGATAAAAACAATGTACAAAATACATATAATGCAATAAAATGGTTATCACAAAATTATCCAAATAGTTTTGTTTTACCAAATCATCCTTCTAGACATAATAATGGTGATGATATAGTTGATTTAGGTGAAGTAACTATAGAACATTTAAGAAGGTTAAATGATATAGATAAGAATATTGTTTTTGGTTTTGAAGGTATGCCTGGAAATCAAATGGCTGGAGAAGGTTCTTGTGAATTGCCACAAGATGATATAAGAGCTGGTGCAGATGAAATGATTTCTGTTACAGGTGGTGTTTGGGATGCTTTACTTAGTGAAGGGAGTCGTTTTTATAATTTTGCAAATTCAGATTTTCATTTTAAAATTAGTACTAATAAAGAATATGGTAGTGGATATTGGCCAAGTGAATTTTCTAGAAATTATACTTGGGTAGAAAAAGGTAAAGATGGTGTATATGATTTTAAAGATATTGTAGAAGGTATGAGATCTGGTAATAGTTATTCAGTTAATGGGGAGCTTATTTCAGATTTACAATTTACGATTAATAAAGATAATAATTCTGCAACTATGGGGCAAGAATTAACAGTAGATAAAAATTCTCAAGTAGAAATTAATATAAAATTTAAAATACCATCTAATAATAATTATGAAACAATTTATAATAATTTTACTGGCTTGAAAGTAAATAATGTTCCTAAATTAGACCATATTGATTTAATTATGGGACATGTAACAGGAAAAGTTAATGAAGCTAATTACAATTCTACTGATAATACAGATGCTAAAATAATAGAAACTTTTAATATGGAAAACATGAAAAAAGATGAGGAAGGTTATTACAATTTAACTTATAAAACTGTTGTTGATGATAATATGTATTTTAGAATAAGAGGAACTTCATCTAATTTAGTAGATGAAAATGGTGACCCTGTAACACATGAAAGAGAGATTGCCTTAAGTACTCAATTTAGACATGATCAAATAAATGATTATAATTATTCAAATTTAAGTTTTTATGCTAATCCTATATGGGTAAATGTAAAGTAAATTTAATTTAATAAGATTATATAAGTTACAAAATGGAAATAGATAAATATATCTTAATTATTTTTATCATATATTAAAAGATTACTTAAAATATTTATTTTATAATTATTTAGTAAAATGCATATTGTGATGATTACAATATGCATTTTGTATATAAATTTATTTTTTAGGTGAAGTAATATTCTTAATCTACAACAATATTTTCTATTATCCATTTTGTAAAATAATAACCATAAAATAAGAAACCTAAACCAAATGTAAAAATTCCTATTATACCAAAGAAAATTATTTTAATGTAAAGTTCTATAGATGAACCTACAAATCTTAAATTTCTACCATTAAATTTAGTATTTTGTACACACCATTTAACTAAATAACCCATTAAAAATGGATATAAAATACCAAATGATAAGGCACTCCCTATACCAATTAAAATTAAATAGCCTACATATTTTATTGGAGAAGCCACAAATTGTAAATTGGAAAAAGTTATTTTATCTGAATGAATTTCATAACTTTTATTATTAAATTCTTTTTCAAACTGGGGGTTGAAACTTTCATTCATAAATATTTCCTCCTTAAATATTATTAATTGTTGTTTTCATATAATTATACGAAAAATTATATAAATTGTCTTTTAAAAAGTTTATTTTATTAAAAAATATAATAGTTGACAACTTATAATAATATGTGTATAATTAAAAACTGAAATTACAATTTAATATAAGATAGGCTTGATGGTGCGTTTTATAACGATAATAGGGAATTAAGTGAAAATCTTAAACAGTCCTTGCTGCCGTGATGAAGTAGTTTATTTATATTATGCCACTGGATTATACTGGGAAGGCTTAAATAAATGTTGATATCTTAGTCGGAATACCTGCCAAAAATTTTCAAGCTTTAGTTTTAAAACTCACAGGGGATTGGGGTTTATAACTTATCTATTTTTTATTAAATGTTAACATTTAATGTTTTTGTAGTGCAAATTTTAATTTTACTATATAAAAATAAAATAGAAAGTTATAAGTCTTAGTATATACTAAGACTTTTTTAGGTGTTATTATGGAAAAATATTTACAAAATATAAAAAATTCTAATAAAGACGTTTATTTACAAGCTAAAAAGCATTTAGATTTTTTAGCTAAGCCTTTAGGAAGTTTAGGAGAACTTGAAGAAATTTCTGCAAAACTTTGTAGCATATATAATACATTAAATATAAATGTAGATAAAAAGGCAATAATAGTATTAGCAAGTGACAATGGAGTTTTTGAAGAAGGAATAGCCTCTACACCTCAAGAAGTAACAGCTATACAAACTATAAATATTTTGGAAAATAAAACTGGTGTAGGAGTTTTAGCAAAACAATTTAATATAGATATTATTGTATGTGATGTAGGTATAAAATGTAATATAAATCATCCTAAACTTATAAATAAAAAAATAAGAAACTGTACTAGTAATTTTGCTAAAACAGAAGCTATGACAAGACAAGAAGCTATAAAATCTATAAATATAGGTATAGAACTTGTAAATAAAGCTAAAAAAGATGGCTATAAAATTTTAGGTATTGGTGAAATGGGAATAGCTAATACTACTACAAGTAGTGCTATTTTAGCCTCTGTTTTAAATTTAAAAGATGAAGAAATAGAAAGTGTAGTTGGTGTAGGTGCAGGACTTACAAAAGATGCTTACAATAAAAAAGTACAAGTTATAAAAAATGCAATAAAAAAACATAATCCTAATCCAAAAGATATAGTCAATATTATACAAAAAGTAGGTGGTTTTGACATAGGTGCTATGATAGGTGTTTATATAGGTTGTGCCTATAATAAAATACCTATTGTTGTAGATGGATTTATTGCAATAGTAGCAGGATTATGTGCTGTAAAATTAAATGAAAATATTAAAGATTATATGTTTTTATCTCATAAATCTATGGAAAAAGGTTATATATTGGCACAAAAAGAATTGGCACTTCCTTCTTATTTAGATTTAAAAATGCGTTTAGGAGAAGGTAGTGGGTGTCCTTTAATGTTTTCTGTAATAGATGCATCTATTGCTATTTTTAAAAATATGGCAACTTTTGATGAGGCAAAAATAGATACAAAATATTTAGAAAGTTTAAAATAGGTATTTTATGATAGTATATGTTTCTGGTGGTTGTAAAAATGGTAAATCTAGTATAGCAGAGAAAATAGCATATAGTTTAAAAGAAGATAATAAGCCTTTTTACTATATAGCTACAATGTGTCCTTGTGATAATGAAGATATAAAAAGAATTGAAAAACATAAAAAAGACAGACAACATTTATTTTTTGAAACAATAGAAATACAAAGAAATATTAAAAATTTAGAAAATATTTGTGATTTAAGAGGAACTTTTTTAATAGATAGTGTAACAGCACTTTTAGCTAATGAAATGTTTATAAATGAAAGTATAATAAATAATGCTTATGAAAAAGTTACAGAAGATTTATTGTATATAATATCTAAAATGAAAAATGTTGTTTTAGTATCTGACTATATTTTTTCAGATAGTATATTATATGATAATATAACAAATCAATATAAAAAAGGACTTGCTTTTATAGATAAAAATTGTGTTAAAAAAAGTGATGTTTTAATAGAAGTTTGTTATAACAATATAATAATACATAAAGGTAAAGAAAGGTTTAAGGAAATAAACTTATGTTAAAAGGAATTATAATGTGTTTTTCTATGTATACAACTATACCTATGCCATATATAGAATGGGAAGAAAAAAGATTTCCATATTTAATAATGAGTTTATCATTTGTTGGGCTTGTTATAGGGTTAATGTGGTTTCTATTTACTAGTTTTTTAATAAAATTAAATATACCAATAACAATAAAATCTGTTTTAATATGTTTAATACCACTATTTTTAAGTGGATTTATACATATTGATGGTTATATGGATACTTGTGATGCTATATTTTCAAGGGCAAGTTTAGAAAAAAAGTATAAAATTTTAAAAGATTCTTTAGTAGGAGCTTTTGCAGTAATAGGACTTTTAGTAATAGCTTTTATATATTATATTTCTATATATGAAATTTTAAAGAATAGTAAAAATATAATACCATTAATATTTATACCTATATTTTCAAGAGGTATTACAAGTTTACTTATTATAAAAGTTAGCCCTATATCAAAAGAAGGGTTTATAGCTACATTTAAAAAAGATTTAACTAATAGACATTTTAATATTATTTTATTAATTTTAACATTATTTTTTATTTTTGGTTGTTACTTTAACATAGGAAAAATAATTTTAATAAATATAATATGTTGTATTGTTTTTGGTATATTTTGTATAAAAGATTTAAAAGGCATATCTGGTGATTTATGTGGTTTTATAATTACTACAAGTTCAACTACAACATTACTTTTTTTAGCTATATTATAGGAGGTTTTTATGATACTTGTTATAGGTGGAGCATATCAAGGGAAAATAGATTATGTAAAAGATGAATTTAATTTACAAGAAGAAGAAATATATTTTTGTAGTTATGAAGATATAAATATAAATTTTAATAAAAACGTTATAGCAAATTTAGATAAATTTATTTTAGCTATGATAAAAAATAATAAAGAGCCTATAATATATATAAAAGATAATATAGAAAAGTTTAAAGATAAAATAATAACTTGTGAAGATATATCTTGTGGTATTGTCCCTTTAGAGTATGAAATGCGTTTATTAAGGGATAGTATAGGTCATTGTCTATCTATATTATCAAAAAATAGTGATAAGGTGGTTAGATTATTTTGTGGGATACCAATGGATCTAAAATAAAAATAAGTTTAATAAGACACGGAAAAACTTTTGCAAATGAAAAAAAATTGTATTATGGTTTTTCAGATATAGAATTAAGTGAAAATGGTATAAAAGAATTAGAAAAACTAAAAGAAAAAGTAAACTATGAAAAAGGACAACTATTTATAACAAGTGGACTTAAAAGAACTATACAAACTTTAAATATATTATTTGGAAATGTAGATTATATGGTAAATGAACATTTTAAAGAAATGAACTTTGGGGATTTTGAGCTTAAAAGCTATGAACAATTAAAAGAAAATAAAGATTATTTAAAATGGATTGAAAATATAGAAGAAAATGTAGTACCAAATGGAGAAACAAAAAAACAATTTGAAAACAGAGTTATAAATGGGTTTAATAGTTTATTTCAAAATTGTATTAAAAATAATATCAAAGATATAGTTATAGTCTGTCATAGTGGAGTAATTTCAATTATAATGATGTATTTATTTAATGAAGAAAATAAAAATTTTTATGATTGGTTACCTAGTTATGCAAGAGGTTATACTATAATCTTTAAAAATAAATATAAAACTTACTATAAAATTTAGGAGGTAGAAAAATGAAAAAGTTTTTTTTAATTTTTACTATAATGTTAATGATATTAGTAGTAGGGTGTGGTAGTAATACTACAGAAAATAGTAATACAGAGGCTACAAGTGAACAAACTTCAAATAATGAACAAGTAGAAAATGATGGAAAAGTTATAGATAGAGAAGGTAAAGAAGTTACACTTCCAGAAAAAACGGACAAAATAATATCTTTAGCACCTAGTATAACAGAAACATTAATTAATTTAGGACTTGGTGATAAACTTGTAGCAGTAGATAAATATTCTTTAGAAGTATTAGAAGAAAAAGGTATAAATGACTTACCTATTTTTGATATTATGACACCAGATGCTGAAAATATAGTGGCACTTCAACCAGATATTATTTTTGGTACAGGTATGAGCAAATCAGATGGTACAGACCCTTTTGCACCTATGGTAGAAATGGGAGCTTTTGTAACAGTAATACCTACATCTACAAGCATTGAAGGTATAAAAGAAGATATTTTATACATAGGTAAAGTTACAAAAACAGAGAAAGAAGCACAAAAAATAGTTGAAGATTACCAAAATCAAATAAATGACATATTATCAAAAGTGGAAAAAGTAAAAAAAGATAAACCTATAACTGTTTATTTTGAAACTTCTCCAATGCCAAATGCATATACTTTTGGACAAGATACATTTTTAAATGATATGATTAATTTATTAGGTGGAGAAAATATATTTAGTGACCAAAGTGGTTGGTTACCAGTATCTGAAGAACAAGTAGTAGCAAAAAATCCAGATATTATTCTCACAAATGCAACATTTTTAGAAACTCCAGCAGAGGATATAAAAAATAGAAAAGGTTGGGAAAATATAAATGCTATTAAAAATGATAATGTATTTATTATAGATAAAGATTCAAGTTCAAGAGCAAATGAAAATTCTATAGTAGCTTTTCAAGAAATAGCAGAAGCTTTATATTTAGATTTATTTGAAAATTAGGTGATATTATGGCAAAAATATTAATGATACAAGGTACTTCTTCAGGTGTAGGCAAGTCTATATTTGCAACTGCACTATGTAGAATTTTTACTAATGATGGTTATAAAGTAGCACCTTTTAAAGTACAAAATATGTCTTCTAATGCTCATATACTTCAAAATGGTGATAAAATGGCTCGTTCTCAAGCGATATGTGCATATGCTTGTAATGTACAACCAGATTATAAAATGAATCCTATATTATTAGTACCAAATAATAATAATACAGAAGTTTATTTGAATGGTAAATATAAAGGTAATATGGATAGATTTAGTTATGAAGATGTTAAAACAAAATTTTTACAAGAGGCTTTAAATTCTTTTAATAAACTTTGTGCTGAAAATGATATAGTAGTTATAGAGGGGGCAGGTAGTCCTGTTGAGTTAAATCTTATAAAAAATGATATTGTAAATATGGGATTTGCTACAAAAGTAAATGCACCTGTTATATTAATATCTGATATATCAAGAGGTGGTGTTTTTGCATCTTTATATGGAACTATAAATCTTATGCCTAAAGAACAACAAAATCTTATTAAAGGTGTTGTTATAAATAAGTTTAAAGGAAATATACATTATTTTAATGATGGTAAAAATATTATAGAAGATATTTGTAAAAAAGATGTTTTAGGTATATTACCATATTTTAATATTAACATAGAAGATGAAGATAGTTTAGTAGATGATGGAATTGTTAAGACAAAAGAGTTTTTATTAAATAATTTAGAAAATAAATCTGAAAGTTCATATATAAATTATTTACATAAACAATTTGATTTATTAGATAATAATTTTAGAAATAATCTTAATATGGAAAAAATATATAAAATATTAAATTAGTAAATAGAGTTTGTAGAAATCATATATAAAGATTTTTATAAACTCTATTTTTATAGAAAAATTTATTTTTTTATAAAATTATGGTATAATTATTAAATATTAAAAATTTAATGAAAAATTTCTAAATGGATATATAATTTTAGATGAATGTATTAAAAAAGTATTAGAGTTAGAAAATATTAGTTTAAAAAAATTAGAATAATATAATTTATATTTGTAAAAAATATCTAAAAAATTTTATATAAATATAGATAACTCTTAAAAAATATGGTATATTAAAAGATATTGAAAAATAATACAAAATTTTGTCTTAAAAAAATAAACACAAAATAATAATTTAGATGTATAATTAATATAAATATAATATAAAAGCAAGAGGTAAAACATTATGAAGTTAAAAGATTTAATTAAAGATTTAAAATACATAAAATTAATTGGAAATGAAAATATAGAAATAAATGACCTTACAATAGATTCAAGAAAAGTAAAAGAAAACTATATGTATGGTGCTATAAAAGGGTTTACAGTAGATGGACATAAATTTATTAATAGTGCAATAAATAGTGGTGCATCTTTAATATTATGTGAAAATATTGAAAATATAGAAGAAAATGAAAATGTAGCTATTTTACAAGTAGAAAATACTAGAAAAGCATTAGCTACAATATGCAAAAATTTTTATAATAATCCTACTGAAAAAATAAATTTAATAGGTGTTACAGGTACAAATGGTAAAACAAGTACAACATACTTTTTAGAACAAATTTTACTTGAATACAAAAAAACAGTAGGTGTTATAGGAACTATTGAAACAAGAGAAAATGGTAAAAAAATAGATTTTGATTTTGCTACAAGTACAACACCAGATACAATAGAGTTAAATCAACTTTTTAATAAAATGATAGAAGATAATATAGATAATATTGTAATGGAAGTTTCTTCTCATGGATTAGAATTATACAAAGTAGATAATTGTAACTTTAATATAGGTATATTTACTAATCTTACACAAGACCACTTAGATTTACATAAAAGTATGGAAAACTATTGTAAAGCTAAAAGTAAATTATTTAATATGTGTAAAATAGGTATAATAAATATAGATGACAATTATGCTAATGATATAATAAAAAATGCTACTTGTAAAGTATTTACTTACAGTATAGAAAAAGAAAGTGATTTACAAGCTATAAATGTTAAATATTTTATGGATAAAGTAACTTTTGATATTAATATTAATAGTAAATTAGAAAGTTTTGTATTAAATATACCTGGTAGATTTAGTGTTTATAATGCACTTGGTGTTATAGGGGCTTGTATTATGCAAAATATACCTATTGAAGTTATAAAAGAAGGTATTAAAAATATAAAAGGCGTTCCAGGAAGAATACAAACTATTCCTAACAATAAAGGTTTTAATGTAATAGTAGATTATGCACATTCTCCAGATGGTCTTGATAATATAATAAAAGCTGTTAGAGAATTTACAAAAGGTAAAGTTATAACAATATTTGGTTGTGGTGGTGATAGAGATAGAAAAAAACGTCCTATAATGGGTGAAATATCTGCAAAATTATCCGATTATACTATAATTACTTCAGATAATCCTCGTTCTGAAGTACCAGAATCTATAATTGATGAAATAGAAATAGGGGTTAAACCTATAACAAATAATTATGAAAAAATAACAAGTCGTAAAGAGGCTATTTATAAAGGTGTAGCTATGGCAAAACCTAATGATAGTGTTATAATAGCAGGCAAAGGCCACGAAAATTATGAAATATTTGCAGATAGAACAATACATTTTGACGATACAGAAGTAGCAAAAGAGGCATTGGAGGAATTATAAAATGAAACCAATAAATATTGAAGAAGTTATAAAAGCAGTAAATGGTTGTATAAACTGTAATGCAAATACTGAAAATATAATTATAAAAGGTATTTCTACTGATACAAGAAATATTAAACAAGGTGATTTATTTATACCTATAATAGGAGAAAGTTTTGATGGACATAATTTTATAGATGTTGCTTTTGAAAAAGGTGCTGTTGCTTGTTTAAGTGAAAAAGAAATAAATTCAAACAATATAATAGTAAATGTAAAAGATACAAGAGAAGCCTTAAAAGATTTAGCAATGTATTATAAAAGTTTGTTTAATATACCAGTAGTTGCATTAACAGGAAGTGCAGGAAAGACTACTACAAAAGATATGTTAGCATCTTGTTTGAGCGAAAAGTTTAATACATTAAAAACACAAGGGAATTTTAACAATGAAATAGGTTTACCTTTAACTATATTTAATATAGAAGAAGATACAGAAATAGTTGTTTTAGAAATGGGTATGAACCACTTTGGAGAAATAAGCGCACTTAGTAAAATAGCAAAACCAGATATAGCAATAATCACTAATATAGGTGTAGTACATGCGGAATATTTAGGTAATAGAGAAGGTGTTTTGAGAGCAAAATATGAAATATTTGACTATTTAAAACCAAATGGATTAAAAATATTAAATGGTGATGACGATTTATTATTTTCATTAAAAGAAAAAGAAGAAAATAGTTATTTTTATAGTTTAGATAATAAATTAGATGCATATGCTACGAATATAAAAGAAAATGGTATAAATGGTATAAGTGCTAATATAAACTATTTTAATAAAAGTTTTAATGTAAGTTTAAAAATACCTGGTAAACATATTTTATCTAATGCTTTAGCTGTTACATTAGTTTGTAATATTTTAGGGCTTACAGAAAATGAAATAAAACAAGGGCTTGAAAATTTTAAACCAAGTAAAATGAGAATGGATATTATAGAAACAAAAAAATATACTATAATAAATGATGCCTATAATGCTAATCCTAGTTCAATGAAAGGTACATTAGACATATTGTCTACTATAAATGGAAGAAAAGTTGCAATATTAGGTGATATGTTTGAGCTTGGAAGTTATGCCAATGATATGCATTTTGAAATAGGTAAATATGCAACAGAAAAACAAATAGATGAACTTATTTTTGTAGGTGAACTTAGTTATCATATGTTAGAAGGTGCAAAAAGTAATATAAATAGTAAATCTAACATAAATTATTTTAAAACTCAAGATGAACTTATTAATAGTATAGATAATTTATTAAAAGAAAAAGATACTATACTTATTAAAGCATCAAGAGGTATGAAATTAGAAAATACAGTTGATAAGATTTTAAGGAGAGAAGAAAATGGAGTTTAATTTATATTCTGCTATTTATGCAATATTAATAGCTTTTATTCTTAATGTGTTTTTATGTCCAACTATTATACCATTTTTAACAAGGCTTAAATTTGGGCAAAATGTTAGAGATGATGGACCTCAAAGCCACCTTGTAAAATCTGGGACACCAACAATGGGTGGTATAATGATTTTAATAAGTTTAGTTATATCTTCATTGTTTTTCTTAAAAGGAAATAAAGATGGTATGGCAGTATTATTTGTTACTATAGGTTATGGTATAATAGGATTTATAGATGATTATATAAAAGTAGTTAAAAAGCGCTCATTAGGTCTTAGAGCATATCAAAAAATAATAGGTCAATTAATAATTACAGGTGTATTTTTATATTATTTATATAATTATTCAAATGTTGGTACAGATATTTATATACCATTTACAAATGGTAAAACATTAGAGCTTGGAATTTTATTTATACCTTTTTTCTTTATTGTTATGGTAGGTACTGTTAATAGTGTAAATTTAACTGATGGACTAGATGGACTTGCATCTGGTGTAACAGTTTTAGTTGTAGTATTTTTCTTATTTAATGCACTTGCAATAAATAAAGGACTTTTACCTATAACAGGTGCAGCTGTAGGGGCTTTACTTGGATTTTTACTTTTTAATACACACCCTGCAAAAGTTTTTATGGGTGATACAGGCTCTCTTGCTTTAGGTGGTTTAGTGGCTAGTATAGCTATAATAATGAAAATGCCTTTATTTATTATTATTGTAGGTATAATATATGTTTTAGAAGCTGTTTCTGTTATGTTACAAGTTGGATATTTTAAACTTACAAAAGGTAAAAGACTTTTTAAAATGGCGCCAATACACCACCATTTTGAACAATGTGGTTGGAAAGAAGTAAAAGTAGTAGCAGTATTTTATATAGTTACAGCTATAGCTTGTTTAGTAGGATTTTTAGCTACAAAAAACTTCTTTTAATGATATAAATAGGGGGATTTCATATGGAATTTAATAATAAAAATGTACTTGTTTGTGGAATAGCAAGAAGTGGTATTTGTGCTTCTTTAATGTTAAAAAAATTAGGTGCTAATGTAACAATACAAGATTTAAAAAGTAAAGATGAAATAGAACAAATAAATATATTAATAGAAAATGAAATAAATTTATATTTAGGTAAAAATCCAGATAATGACTTAATAAATAGTATGGATTTAATGGTTGTTAGTCCAGGATTACCAACTGATTTAGATTTTGTAAAATATGCAAATAGTAAAATACCAGTTATAAGCGAAATAGAACTTGCCTATTTAGTTTGTAAAGCGCCTATAATAGCTATAACTGGTACAAATGGGAAAACAACTACAACAAGTTTATTAGGACATATTTTAACAAACTATAAAAAAACATATGTAGCAGGTAATATAGGTGTACCTTTTTCACATTATGCTTTAGATATAGAAAAAGATAGTATAGTAGCTTTAGAACTTAGTAGTTTTCAATTAGAAACTATAAAAACATTTAAACCTAAAATAGCATCTGTGTTAAATATTACAGAAGACCATTTAAATAGACATAAAACAATGGAAAACTATATAAAAGCTAAAGAAAGAATATTTGAAAATCAAGATGAAAATGATTTTTTAATATTAAATTATGATGATTTAGAATGTAGAAAAATGGAAGCTAAAGCAAAATCTAAAGTAATGTATTTTTCTACAAAAGAACAAATAAATAATGGTACATATTTAAAGGATAATTATATTTATATTAATAATTATCCATTTATAAATACTGACAATATAAAAATATTAGGTGAACATAATATGGAAAATGTTATGGTTGCTATATTAATGTGTTTATGTTATAAAGTGCCAATAGATATAATAATAGATAGTTTAAAAACTTTTAAAGCAGTTGAACATCGTATTGAATATGTAGCTACTAAAAAAGGTGTAGATTATTATAATGACTCTAAAGGTACAAATACAGATGCTACAATAAAAGCTATAAAAGCTATGAAAAAACCTATTTATCTTATAGTTGGTGGTTATGATAAAAACGCAGATTTTTTACCTATGATAAAAGAATTTAAAGATAAAGTTATAAAAGCTGTTATTATAGGTCAAGTTAAAGAAAGATTGGCTAAAGATTGTAAAAATTCAAATTTTAACAATTATGTAATAAAAGAAAGTTTTTTAGATGCTATAAATTATTGTTATGAAAATGCAAAATCTGGTGAATGTGTTCTTTTATCACCTGCTTGTGCTAGTTTTGATATGTTTAAAGATTATGAAGAAAGAGGAAATATTTTTAAACGCTATGTAAAAGATTTGAAGGAGTGATTTTATATTGGCTACATTGAGGAGAAATTCACATCTAAAAACAAGCGAAAGACAAAGAGTAAATAAAAGAGATAATATAAGAAACTTTCATATAGAACAAGTAGAAGAAGTAATTATTCATAGAGGAAAGGTAGACCCTATAATATTATTAAGTCTTATTATATTAGTAACATTTGGTGTAATAATGGTATTTAGTGCTAGTTATTATGTTGGGAAAATAAAATTTAATGATATTTTACATTTTTTTAAAAGACAAGCAACTTTTGCTATTTTAGGATTTGCAATTTTACCAGTAATAATATCTATTGATTGGAGAATATATAAAAACTTTTCAAGATTAGTTTATATTATAGCTAATATATTTTTAGTTTTAGTTTTAATTGTAGGTGAAGAAAAAAACGGTGCTGTAAGATGGATAGAATTAGGTCCTATACAGTTTCAACCTTCAGAAATAGCAAAAGTTGGGCTTATATTATATTTATCTAAATATTTATCAGATAATGAAAATATATTAAATACTTGGGAAGGCTTTTTTAAATGTTGTATTATAATGGCTATTCCTTTAGGGTTAGTTTTAAAAGAAAATACAAGTACAGCAATAATAATGGGTGTAATAGGTATGTCTATTATATTTGTTGCATCTCCTACTATAAAATACTTTTTTCCTCTTATAATAGGTGGTATAGCAGGTATAGCAGGGATTATTATATTTGGTGACCCATTTAGAATGGAAAGGGTTCAAGCTTGGTTAGACCCTTTTGCTGAAGGGGTAAAAGATGATAAAGGATTTCAAACAGTACAATCTTTATATGCGATAGCATCAGGTGGATTTTTTGGATTAGGTATAGGACAAAGTAGACAAAAATTAGGGTTCATACCAGAGGCACAAAATGATATTATTTTTTCTATTATATGTGAAGAACTTGGGCTTGCAGGTGCAACTATATTTATATTACTATTTTGTATGATAATATGGAGAGGATATGTAACAGCTATGCGTTCTCCCAAATCATATATGAGTTATGTTTGTGTTGGTATAACTACTATGATTGCTGTTCAAGTTATTATAAATATTGCTGTTGTTACTAACACTATGCCTAATACTGGTATACCACTTCCTTTTGTAAGTTATGGTGGAACATCTTTATTGATAATGATGGGTTGTATTGGATTAATATTGAATTTTTCAAGATATTTTAAAGATTAGAGGTTATTTTCATGAAAAATATAGCAATAATTGTCTGTTCAGGTGTAGGGAAAAGAATGGGAACTAATATACCTAAACAGTTTCTAAAAGTAAATAATAAGCCTATTATTTGTTATACAATAGATAAGTTTGAAAATTGTAGTCAAATAGATGAAATAATAATAGTAACTAATAAAGATTACATAGACTATTTTAAAAATGATATAGTACATAATTATAATTACAAAAAAATTGTAAAAGTTGTTGAAGGGGGGAAAGAAAGATTAAACTCTGTTTATAATGGTATAAATAGTATAGAAGATAAAAACAATATAGTTCTTATACACGATGGAGTAAGACCTTTTATAGAAGAAAAAGATATAATAAATATAATAGAAAATACTAAAATATATAATGCTTGTATTTTAGGTGTTAAAGTTAAAGATACTGTTAAAATATGTAAAGATGGATTTATAGAAAATACTCCTAATAGGGAGGATATTTTTTTAGCACAAACTCCACAATCTTTTAAATATGAATTATTAAAAGAAGCCTATGATTATATTATAAATAATAATATTTTTGTTACAGATGATGCAAGTGTTATAGAAAGTTTTGGTGAAAAAGTTAAAATAGTTGAAGGTAGTTATAACAATATAAAAATAACTACACCAGAAGATTTAAAGTTTTTTGGATAAATCTACTTATTTATAGTATACATTAAGATTTTGTTTTTTTAAGAAGAAACAGATTTTATTATAGAAAATAAATTAAAGTTTATTGAAGAACTCCAATAACTATTTAAAAAAATAATTTAGAAAATGAATTAATTTCAGAATATAATTAAAAATAGGCTAAAGATTTTTCTTTAGCCTAAAAACATATATATTATTACAGTCATAATACCTGCTAAACCAATTGCTATACCACTCAACGCACCTTCTGTTTCACCGATTTCTATTGCTTTAGCAGTACCTACCCCGTGACTAGAAGTACCAATAGCAAGTCCAGCAGCAACAGGATTATCTATTTTAAATAATTTTATTAAAATAGGAGAAAAAACTGCACCTAAAATACCAGTTATACAAACGCAAGTAATAGTAATAGAGGATAAACCACCAGATTTTATTGATAAATCTAGGGCAATAGGAATTGTAACAGATTTTGGTATTATACTTTTTGTAATATTATCATCTAAACCAAATAATTTAGCCATAAAAATAATACTTAATATAGATACTAACGAACCTACAAATGTACCTATAATAATAGGTAAAAAATTATGTTTAATTATTTTAATTTTATGATACATAGATATAGCAAGAGCGGCAGTTGCAGGTGTAAGCATCATATTTATAATAGTACCACCTTTTTGATAACTACTAGAAGGTATATTAAATATTAGTAAAAAACTAATAATAAATATTAAAGATAATATAAAAGGTGAACAAAAAGGTGATTTTACTTTTTTATAAATAAGAACACCTATTTCAAATGCTATAAAAGTAATACTTATGCCAAAGAGAGGGCTATTTAATACTTGTTCCATTATTTTGTATCCTTTCTTGTATTTTAATTACTAATTTTACTGTGTAAGCTGTTGATAAAAATGTCAATAAAAAGCTTACAATACTAATAAATAAAATAGGGAATAATTTATCTTTTATAGTTTCAAATTCGTCCATTAAAGATATAGCTGGAGGTACAAAAAATATAGCTATATGATTTTGTAAAAATTGACCAACCGTTTCAATATTATTAATATTTAATAGCTTGGTAATTAACAAAATAAATAAAAGTATCATAGCCATTAAACTAGCAGGAAAGGTGAAAGGTAAAAAATTAGATATTATTTCACTTAAAAAGCTAATAGAAAATAAAATAGTTAATTGTCGTATAATCATAATTAAAAATCCTTTCTAAACTTTTATTACATAAATATTTTACAATAAAAATATATATATAATCAATGTAACTAATATTAAAAATATACTAATAAAATGGAGAAAATATATGTAATAATAACAAACATTGAATATTTGTAAAAAAATTGTTGACAAAAAGCTTATGTAATGATAAAATTTTAAAAGCTAATCAAGAGAATAAAAGATTTTAAGGAGGAATGGATATGAGTAATTTAATTAAGACAAAAAATATTTTTATTATTTTTTCTATTCTTTTATTTAATCTTTTTATGTTTTAAGCAATAGTTGAGTATTTTTATTTTCTCAGGTTATTGCTTTTTTTTTGGGTAATTAATTATTTTTAGGAGGCTTTCTATGTTAAAAAGAAAAGATTTATTAGAAATAAAATCTTTATCTGAAGACGAAATTTTATCTATATTACATACAGCTAAAGATATGAAAAAGAAAATAGATAATACAGAGTTTAGAAGTGAAGATTTAAAAAATAAAAGTGTTGTAACTTTATTTTATGAAAATAGCACAAGAACTAAAATGTCTTTTATGTTAGCAGCTGACTATTTAGGAGCAAAACCAGAAGATTTGGGTATAGCTACAAGTAGTGTTAACAAAGGTGAAAGCCTTATTGATACAGGTGTTACATTAGACCAAATGGGTATAAATGCTATGATAATAAGACACTCTTTAACAGGAGCTGGACATTTACTAGCTAAAAATGTTAATGCTTGTGTTATAAATGCAGGAGATGGAAGTAATGAACACCCAACGCAAGCTCTTTTAGATATGTATAGTATAATGGAAGAAAAAGGGAAAATAGAAGGGCTTAATGTTACAATAATAGGCGATATAGCAAGTAGCCGTGTAGCTAGAAGTAATGTTTTTGGACTTACAAAACTTGGGGCAAATGTTACACTTGCAGGACCATCTACATTAGTTTCTAAAAATATGGAAACATTAGCTAAAAATGTTAAAGTAGTTAATAGTATAGAAGAAGGTATTAAAAATGCTGATATTATAATGGGACTTAGAGTACAATTTGAAAGACAAAATAAAATGCCTTTTCCTAATACTAGAGAATATCATCAATTTTTTGGACTTAAACAAAATATGTTAAATCTTGCAAAAGAAGATGTAACAATTATGCACCCAGGACCAGTTAATAGGGGTGTAGAGCTTAGTACAGAAGTTATAGACGGAAAAAGTTCAATAATAAATGAACAAGTAAAAAATGGTGTTGCTGTTAGAATGGCTATTTTAAAATTATTATTACAAAATAGATAACATATTTAAGACAAGGAGGAATGTTATATGAAAATATTAATAAAAAATGGTAGACTTATTGATCCATTTAATAATATTGATGAAAAAATGGATATATTAGTAAGTAATGGTGTTGTTGCAAAAATAGCAGAAAATATAACAGATGAAGCAGATAAAACTATAGATGCTAATAATATGTGGGTTACTCCTGGTCTTATAGATTTACATGTCCATCTTAGAGAACCAGGATATGAACATAAAGAAACAATAGCAACAGGTACAAGAAGTGCTGTTATGGGTGGTTTTACTACTATTTGTTGTATGCCTAATACAAGACCAGTTACAGATAATGAAATATTAGTTGAATATATTAAAATGAAAGCAGAGCGTGAAGGTGTTTGTAAAGTTTTACCTATTGGAGCTATAACAGTAGGACAAAAAGGCGAAAATCTTTCAGATATTGGTAAAATGGCAAGTGCAGGAGCTTGTGCAATTTCTGAAGATGGTTTTACTGTTGAGAATGCCTCTATTATGAAAACTGCTATAAAATATTCAGAAATGTTTAATATTCCTGTATTTTCACATTGTGAAGATGTAACTTTAGCAGGTGGTTGTATGAATGCAGGGGATACTGCTACAAAACTTGGTTTAAAAGGTATTTCTAATGATAGTGAAGATGTTATAGTGTCAAGGGATATTATATTAGCAGACAGTTTAAAAGCACCTATACACCTTTGCCATATAAGTACAAAAGGGGCAGTAGATTTAATAAAAGAAGCACAAAATAGAGGTTGTAAAGTTACAGCAGAAGCTACACCTCATCATTTTACCCTTGTAGATGAAGATATTACAGATTATGATGGTAATTTTAAAATGAACCCACCTTTAAGAAGTACACAAGACAGGGCAGCTATTATAGAGGCTTTAAAAAATGATACAATAGGGGTTATAGCAACAGACCACGCACCACATCATATAGATGAAAAAAATTGTGAATTTGAAAGAGCTTTAAATGGTATTGTTGGACTTGAAACAGCTTTAAGCCTTAGTATATCAGAGCTTGTAGAAAAAGGAGTTTTAACACCTTTTAAAATGATTGAAAAATTCACAAAAAATCCAGCACAAGTATTGAGAAGAAAAGACTTAGGTAATTTGTCAATAGGTGCTAATGCAGATATTACTATAATAGACCCAAATATAAAATATAAAATAAATGTTGAAAACTTTGCATCTAAAGGTAAAAATAGTCCTTTTAACAATAGAGAAGTAACCGGAAAAGTTTTATATACTTTAGTAGATGGTAAAATTATAGTTGAAAATGGACAACTTAGAGAGGAGTTTAAATAGTGATTATTGATAAACTTATAGACAAAATTAAAGAAACTGGTAATCCTACAGTTGTAGGGCTAGACCCTAGAGTAGACTATATACCTACTTTTATTATAAATGAAAAATATGAAAAATATGGACATAGTTTAAAAGCAGTAGCAGAGGCTATGTATGAATTTAATAAATATATTATAGATGAAATTTATGACCTTATACCATCTGTTAAACCTCAAATAGCAATGTATGAAAGATATGGTATAGAAGGTATGAAAGCATATTTAAAAACTATTGAATATGCTAAAGAAAAAGGATTAATTATTATAGGTGATATTAAAAGAAGTGATATAGCTTCAACAGCAGAAGCATATTCTGATGGACACATAGGTAGAACTGTTGTAAAAGAAAATAGTTTTGATGTATTTAAACAAGATTTTATTACACTTAACCCTTATTTAGGTTCAGATAGCATTATACCATTTTTAGAAGACTGTAAAAAATATGAAAAAGGCTTATTCATTCTTGCTAAAACTTCAAATCCTAATAGTGGAGAAATACAAGATTTATTAGTAGATGGTAAACCTTTATATGAAAAAATAGGCAGTCTTATTGACAGATGGGGTAGTGAACTTGTAGGTAGTAATGGATATAGCGAAGTTGGGGCAGTTGTTGGTGCTACTCATAAAGAACAAGCTAAACGCCTTAGAGAAATAATGCCAAAAAGTTTCTTTCTTGTTCCAGGTTATGGAGCTCAAGGTGGAAAAGCAGAAGATTTAGAAGTATGTTTTGATAAAAATGGACTTGGTGCTATTATAAATTCTTCAAGAGGTATTATTGCTAACCATATTAAAGAAAATATGAATGGTAAAGACTTTGCTAAAGCTAGTAGACAAGCTGTTATTGATATGAAAGAAGATTTAAGGAGGTGCATTTAATTGAATAAAAAATCTATTAAAGCAAAATTAATATTAGAAAATGGAAAAGTTTTTAATGGAAAAGCATTTGGATATATTAAAGAAACTGTTGGTGAAGTTGTTTTTACAACGGGTATGACAGGTTATCAAGAAACTTTAACAGACCCATCTTTTGCAGGGCAAATAGTTACTATGACATATCCACTTATTGGTAATTATGGTATTAACCTTGAAGATATGGAAAGTATAAAACCATATTTAAAAGGATTTGTAGTTAGGGAAAAATGTGATTTACCTAATAACTGGCGTTGTGAAATGGAGCTAGAGGGTTTTTTAAATCAACATAAAATAATGGGTATTGAAGGTATTGATACTAGAGCTTTAACAAGAACTTTAAGAGATAGTGGAACAATGAGAGGTATAATAACTATTAGAGATGATTTAACACCTTCTCAAATAAAACAAAAATTTGATACTTATACTAATAAAAATGCAGTAAAAGAAGTTACTATTCCAGAAAAATATACTATAAATGGAAATGGTACACATTTAGCAGTTTTAGATTGTGGTATTAAAAAAGGTATTTTAAAAGAACTTGAAAAAAGAGGTTGTAAACTTAGTGTATTTCCTGCCTTTGCTACTTATGAAGAAATAATGGAGGTAAATCCAGATGCAATCTTTTTAGGTAATGGACCTGGAGACCCTAAAGATATACCTACTGTTGTTGAAGTTGTTAAAAAACTTATTGAAACTAAAATTCCTGTTTTAGGTATTTGTTTAGGACATCAAATTTTAGGGTTAGCTTTAGGTTGTAATACTAAAAGATTAAAATTTGGACATCATGGTGGTAATCACCCCGTTAAAGATTTAAAAACAGGTAATGTATTTATAACTTCACAAAATCATGAATTTGTTGTATGTGATTTGTCTGATGAAGTAGAACCTACATTTATAAATGTAAATGATGGTAGTATTGAAGGTATTAGACATAAAACTAAACCTATTTATAGTGTTCAGTTTCACCCAGAGGCTAATCCAGGACCACTTGATATGCAATTTTTATTTGATAGATTTTTAAAAATTATAGAGGAGGGTAAATAGTATGCCAAAAGATATATCTATTAAAAAGGTACTTGTTATAGGTTCAGGACCTATTGTTATAGGACAAGCTGCCGAATTTGACTATTCAGGAACACAAGCTGTTTCTTCTTTTAAAGAAGAAGGGATAGAAGTTGTTTTGGTAAACTCTAACCCAGCAACTATTATGACAGATATAGGTATGGCACATTATACTTATATAGAACCTCTTAACATTGACTTTTTAGAAAAAGTTATAGCTAAAGAAAGACCAGACAGTATAATAGCAGGTATGGGTGGACAAACAGGACTTAACCTTGCTTGTGAACTTTATGATAAAGGTATTTTAGATAAATATCATGTTAGAGTTATAGGTACTTCTATCGATTCTATTAAAGAGGGTGAAGATAGAGATAGCTTTAAAAAGCTTATGGAAAGAACAAACCAACCTATTATTGAAAGTAAAATTATAACAGACCTTGAAGATGGTGTTAATTTTGCATCTAAAATAGGTTATCCTGTTATAATAAGACCAGCTTACACATTAGGTGGTACTGGTGGAGGTATAGCCGAAAATGAAGACGAATTTAGAGAAATTTGTGCTCAAGGGTTACATTTTAGCCGTGTAGGACAAGTTTTAATTGAAAAAAGTATTAAAGGCTGGAAAGAAATTGAATTTGAAGTTATTAGAGATGGTACAGGTAACTGTATAACAGTTTGTAGTATGGAAAACGTTGACCCTGTTGGTGTTCATACAGGAGATAGTATTGTTGTTGCTCCTGCCCAAACTTTAACAGACAGAGAATATCAAATGCTTAGAACAGCTGCTATTAATATTATTAATTCAATAGAAATAAAAGGTGGTTGCAATGTTCAATTTGCATTAGACCCTAACAGTTACAATTATGCAGTTATTGAAATAAATCCTCGTGTTAGCCGTTCATCTGCATTAGCATCTAAAGCTACTGGCTATCCTATTGCTAAAGTTGCAGCTAAAATTGCTTTAGGTTATAATTTAGATGAAATTAAAAATGAAGTAACAGGTAAAACTTTTGCTTGTTTTGAACCTACTCTTGACTATGTAGTTTTAAAAATACCTAGATGGCCTTTTGATAAATTTTATGGTGCTAAAAGAACACTTGGTACTAAAATGATGGCTACTGGTGAAGTTATGGCTATTGCAAATAACTTTGAAATGGCACTTTTAAAAGGTATACGTTCTCTTGAAATAGGACAATATGGTCTTGAAAGAAAATCTTCTACTAATAGAGATTTAGAAGAACTCAAAAAGCGTGTTCAAGTACCAGATGATGAAAGACTTTTTGACCTTGCAGAAATGTTAAGAAGAAATTATCGTGTGGAAAAAGTTTGTGAAATAACAGGTATGGACCCATTCTTTGTGAATAAAATTAAAGGTATTGTAGATATGGAAGAGGCATTAAAAGAAATGTCTATTGAAGATTTAGATGCAGATACTTTAAGATTTTATAAAGAAAAAGGGTTTTCTGATAAAATTATAGCTAGATATTTAAACGTACAACCACCGAAAATTTATGAACTTAGAAAACAATTTAATATTATACCTGTTTACAAAATGGTTGATACTTGTGCTGGTGAGTTTGAAGCAGTTACACCTTACTATTATTCAACTTATGATGAAGAAAATGAAGCAATAACAACAAATAATAAAAAAGTATTAGTTATAGGTTCCGGTCCTATAAGAATAGGACAAGGTATAGAATTTGACTATTGTTCTGTACGTTCTATTATGTCTTTAAAAGACGCAGGTATAGAAACAATTATAGTTAATAACAATCCTGAAACAGTAAGTACAGATTTTGATACATCTGATAAACTTTATTTTGAACCTTTAACAGAAGAAGATGTTTTAAATATTGTTGAACAAGAAAAACCAAATGGTGTAATATTACAGTTTGGTGGACAAACAGCTATAAAACTTGCTAACTTCTTTGATGAAATGAATATACCTATTTTAGGTACAAAACCAGAACAAATTGATGCAGCAGAAGACAGAGAAAAGTTTGATGAAATATTAGAAAGTCTTGGTATTGTTCGTCCTAAAGGTAAAGGTGTTTGGAGTGTTGAAGAAGGTATAAAAGTAGCTAACGAATTAGGTTTCCCTGTTTTAGTACGCCCTTCTTACGTTTTAGGTGGGCAAGGTATGGAAATTACTTATGAAGAAGCAGGACTTGTAAAATATTTAACTGATGCTTTTGATAAAGATAGTAAAAACCCTGTTTTAATTGATAGATATATAAATGGTAGAGAATTAGAAGTTGATGCTATTTGTGATGGTGAGGATGTATTTATCCCAGGTATAATGGAGCATCTTGAAAGAGCAGGGGTTCACTCTGGGGACAGTATTTCTATATATCCACCTCAAAATGTAACAGAAGAAATTAGAAAAGAAATTATAGAAGTTACTAAAAAAATGGCAGTTGCTCTTAAAGTTATAGGTATGATTAATATACAATTTATTGAATATAAAGGAGAACTTAATATTATAGAGGTAAATCCTCGTTCTTCTAGAACAGTACCTTATATTAGTAAAGTAACAGGTGTGCCTATTATCGATATTGCTACTAAAGTTATGCTTGGTGAAAAACTTAAAGATTTAGGCTTTAATACAGAAATAGCAGAAGAACCAAAAGTAGTTTCTGTTAAAGTACCTGTTTTCTCAACTGAAAAATTACCACAAGTTGAAGTTAGTTTAGGGCCTGAAATGCGTTCTACTGGTGAAGTTTTAGGTCTTGGTTACAACTTACAAAATGCCCTTTATAAAGGCTTTATAGCTTCTGGTATGAAAATACCTAAAAGAAATAGTACGATAGTTGCTACTATTAGGGATAGAGACCAAGAAAAATTTAAAGATATAGCAAGACGTTTTGACGCTTTAGGTTGTAGATTAATTGCTACTTCTGGTACTGCAAAAGCTATTGAAGAGGCAGGTATTAATGTTCAAACTGTTAAAAAAATAAGTGAAGGTGTACCTAACATTTTAGATATTATAAGAAGTGGTATAGTAGATTTAATTATTGATATACCAGAAAAAGGCAATGATGTTGAAAGTGATGGATTTAAAATTAGAAGAACTGCTGTTGAAAGTGCTGTAACTCTTATTACTTCTTTAGATACTTTAGTAGCTATGCTTGAAGTTATGGAAAAAGATATTAAGTTGGAAGATTTACAATTATTTGATATATCTAAAGATTTAAAATAATTTTATATATTTCCCTAAAAAGATAAATACTTTTTAGGGAGTATACTATAATATAAATACACTATATTAAAAGGTGGTATGTTTATGAAAATGATTTTAATATTTATTTTTGTTTTTAGTATTATATATTTTTTATATAATAAAGGTTATGCTACAATAGATGTAATGATAGCTTTATTATTTTATTCTAATTTTAAAAATATTAAATACTGTTCTAGTGCCACTTTTGCATATGCAAGGGGATTTACAAGAAGAGTTGTAAAATTTGATGAAGATATAGAATATAACTTTAATTTAAAATATTTAGTTAATGATGGCAATTTAATAATTGAAATTTTAGATAAACATAAAAATATTATTGCTACTTTAGATAAAGAAAATACAAATTTAAGTATTTTAGTTAATAAAAAAGAAAAATATTACATTAAAACAAGATTTTTAAAATGTAGTGGTAGTTATAATTTAACTTGGGCTTAATATTATAATTAAAGAAAGGGGCTAAAATGATGAAAAAAACAGTAGTAAATGCTACAATTTTAAAAAATGAGCAAATAGCACCTGATATTTTTGATATGGTTTTATACACTGATTTAGCTAAAGAGGCTAAAGCAGGACAATTTGTAAAGCTTTATCCAGATAACAATAAAAATTTATTACCACGCCCTATAAGTATTTGTGAAATAGACAAAGAAAAAGAAACTTTAAGACTTGTATATCAAAAAATAGGTGAAGGTACTTGTCTTTTCTCTACTATGCAACAAGGTGATACTATTAGAGTTTTAGGTAATTGTGGTAATGGTTATAAAATTTTTGAAGAAGAAAAAACTCATATTTTTGTAGGGGGTGGAATAGGTGTACCTCCATTATTAGAAACTTGTAAACAAGTTAAGGGGAATAAAATTGTTATTTTAGGTTTTAGAACAGGACAGTTTTTAAAGGAAGATTTTGAAAAATTAGGTGCTACTGTTTATATTGCAACTGATGATGGTTCTGTTGGATTTAAAGGTAATGTTGTTGAACTTATGAAACAAGAAAATATAACTGGTGATTATATTTATTCTTGTGGCCCAAAACCAATGTTACAAGCATTAACACAATATGCTGAAGAAAAAAATATTTATACTCAAGTTTCTATGGAAGAGAGAATGGCTTGTGGTATAGGTGTTTGTGTTGGTTGTGTTGTAAAAATAGTTGAAAATGGTGAAATAGTAAATAAAAAAGTTTGTAAAGATGGCCCTGTTTTCAATTCTTTAGAGGTGGTATATAAATGAAAAATTTAAGTTTTAATATAGGTAATGTACAATTTAAAAACCCTGTTATGACTGCTTCTGGTACTTTTGGAAGTGGTAAAGAATATTCTGATTTTGTAGACTTAAATAAACTTGGAGCCGTTGTTGTAAAAGGTGTTTCTAAAACTGCTTGGATTGGTAATGATACACCTCGTATTGCTGAAGTTTATGGTGGTATGTTAAATAGTGTTGGTTTACAAAATCCAGGTGTAGATGTTTTTATTAAAGAAGATATACCATTTTTAAGACAATTTGATACTAAAATAATTGTAAATGTTTGTGGACATTCTTTAGATGAATATGTAGCTGTTGTTGAAAGTTTACAAAATGCTGATATTGATGCTTTAGAGCTTAATATTTCTTGTCCTAACGTTGCAGAGGGTTGTTTAAGTTTTGGTACTGATGCTAAAATGGTTGAAAAAGTAGTTTCTACTGTTAAAAAAGTTGCTAAACAACCTCTTATTGTTAAACTTACACCTAACGTTACAGATATTACAGAAATTGCCATAGCTAGTGAAACAGGTGGGGCAGATGCAATTTCACTTATTAATACTATTACTGGTATGAAAATTGATATACATAAAAGAAAACCTATTTTAGCTAAAAAAATGGGTGGTATGAGTGGTCCTGCTATTAAGCCTATTGCTGTTAGAATGGTATACCAAGTTAACAAAGTTGTAAATGTTCCTATTATTGGTATGGGTGGTATTTCTAATGGTGATGATGCCATAGAATTTATTTTAGCAGGTGCTAGTGGTGTTGCAGTTGGTACTGCTAACTTTATCAATCCATATGCTACAATGGACGTTTTAAAAGGTATTAATGATTATATGGATAGATACAATATAAAAGATTTAAGAGAAATTAGAGGAATAGTAGATTAATATAGATTTTTAGGTATAGCTTTTGCTATACCTTACTTAATATAAGGAGAAAAAATGAAAATAGAAAATGCTAATGAAACACATTTAAAAGAAATAAATGAAATAACAAATTATTCAATAGTAAATACAAATTTTAATTTTAATTTTGAACCTAAAACATTAGAAGATACAAAGAAATGGTATGATGAACATATTCAAAAAGATTTTCCTATTATAGTTTGTCTATTAGATAATAAAGTAGTAGGTTGGGCTTCTCTATCTACTTTTAGGGATTATAGAGGCTATGATAAAACTGTTGAAGTATCTTTATATGTAAAAAATGAATACAAAAGAAAAGGTATTGGAAGTTTATTATTAAAAAATATTGAAGAAGAAGCCAAAAAGAGAAATTTTAATGCTATTGTATCTGCCATAACTGGTGGTAATGATGCTAGTATTAATTTACATAAAAAATTTGGTTATGAAGTAAAATGTACATTTGAAAAAATAGGCTTTAAAAATGACACTTTTTTAGATGTTGTGTTTTTATATAAAATATTATGAAATAAAAATGTAATATAAAAATGATTGAATAATACATATATCTATAGTATAATTTGTTTATATAATAATCAAAGGTGGGATTATAGATGAATAAAAAGTGTATAGTTACTATATTGAGTATTGTTTTTTTGTCTAATATAAATATATATGCTAATCAACATAATTTTAAAATTAATAAAAATGATAATGATATAATAAGTATGGAAAATATTGAAGTATTAGATATTAATAATAATAAAGTTGGCAATAAAAATTGGAGTAGTGCTGTTGTTTTAAATAGTGGCAACCTATTAGTAGGAGAATTTAAAACAGATAAAACATATGATTATTATGAAATAAATAAACAAGGAGAAAAGTCTTTTATAACTAATAGCAAATATTATATAAAAGATATAGATAGTAAAACAGGTAATTTTATAACTGTAAAAAATGAAAATAATAATTACTATTTAGGTGTTTTAGATAAAGAGTTTAATATTATTTATGATAATATTTTTGAATATAAAGAAAATGCTTTTGAAGAATATAGTGATATATTAAAATTAAAAGATGGAAAGTATGGGGTATTTACAATTGAAGGTGAAGAAATTATAAATCCTATATTTAAAAGTATAAAAAAAATAAATAATGAAAATTTTGAATGTATATATAATAATAAAACTTATACTATAAAAAATATTAATGGTATATATGTAAATGAAACTGCTATAAAAAATGTTAATAATTGGGGTAAAGACAGTTTAGAAAAAGCATTAAAACTAAATTTTGTATCACAAGATTTACAATTGAAATTGAATGATTATATTACAAGAGAACAATTTTGTGAATTAATAGTAAAACTTTATGAAGAAAAAACAGGTTTTCAAATACCTATAAGAAAAAAAAATACATTTATAGATACTAATAATAAATATGTTTTAAAAGCTTATAATTTAGGTATTGTTTCTGGAAAATCTGAAAATAAATTTGAACCTAATAGTTATATAACTAGAGAAGAAAGTGCAGTTATTTTAAGTAACTTAATTGGAAAAATGGAATATTCTATTACTGAACTTGGATATATATATAAAGATAATAATTTAATATCTAATTGGGCAAAAGAACCTATACAAATAGTTTCTAATGCTAAAATAATGAATGGGGATAATAATAATAATTTTAATCCTAAAGATAATTATAAAGTAATTGAAGCTATTTCTACTATTATGCGATTATATGAACTAAAATAAATTAATAAAATCATATGATAAATTTTTATAAATCTACTTAAAATTTAAGTTAATAAAGTGGAATTTCTTCTATTAAATTTAGAAAACATTCCACTTTATTAGCTTATTTCTTATTGTTCAACTTTTGGGGTTAGTACATATTTCAATATTACTTTTGTTTAGACCTTTAATGATAAAAAAATTATAATTGTATTTTTATAAATTAAGTTGATAGTTTTATTTTCTAATTTAGATTTTTGGCTATAAACACTATCAAATAACTTTATATAGAATTTTTTAAAGAGCTTCTTATTAAAATTTGTTCATTATTTTTATAGATTCTTTTAGTTGAATAAGAATATTTTGTTTCAGCAGAATAATTTATATATTCATCACTAATACCTTTTGGCATATTTTCTTTTTCAAAAAGGGTTTCTTAAGTATCAAATTCATATTCTAGTTTTATATTAAACTTTTCAATTTTTTTCTAAAACAGGTTTTTCAACTCTTATAATTTCTATATCTTTTGTTCTTGAACCAATATATGTAGTATATTATTGTCCCTTGTCTCTAGCATCAATAATAACAATTTTTTTACATATTACAAAAAATATATAATATTAAAGTATAACTCTGATATAAAAAAGACAGTGAAAGGTTTTATAAGTATTTATTAATATTTGATTTGACAAATGAATGAATACAATTATTTAAATACTAATTAAAGTCAAATAATTATATAAAAATTTATCTAGTATTTAAATTATATAATCAAATATTAGAACAATATTTATTTTAACTAGCATAATATATATAAAATATCTAAAAATAAAGTATTATAATTTATAATATATACTAAAAAACTCAGATATTATTAAAAAAATATTTATATATTCTATTTAGATAAAATAATTGAAAAAATTACAAATTATTGATAAAATATTATTAATATAATATTTTATAAAGGGGAGAGTAATAATTAAAAAAATATAAAAAAATTATATGATTATTAATTATGCTAATATTTTGAAAATTTAATAAATATTTATTATGTTAATTTTAATAAATTTGAGTTATTAATTTTTTAATCATTTTTAGGAGGTTTATAAAATGAAATTTATAAAGAATTTAAAAATATCAACAAAACTTGCTATTATGGTTTCATCAATAGGAGTTTTAGTAATTATTCTCAGTTTATTAAGTGTTTCATTTTTAAAAAATTCAAATGAACAATATAGAACAAGTATTGAAAATAACAGAGTAGCTGTTGAAGGAAGTATATCTATTTTGTATAGTTTTGTTGATATGACTACTGCTGTATTAGCACAAGAACAAACATTAGGAACTTTAACAACTTATGATGCTGCAAGAAAAGAAATTATTGAAGTTTATAATAATGCTATAAATTCTTTAAATTCATATAAGCAAATACTTCAAGAAACTGCGAGAAAAGAAAATAAAGACTATAGTAAAGAACTTGCTTCTATTGATAAAATAAATGACCTTTTTGAAATTTATTATCAAAAATGTATAGAACATTTAAACCAACATGAAAAAGGTGTTTTTAATGGTGAAAATGGTATTCAACTTCATTCAGAGTATCAAAAAGAACGTAAAGCTGCTTCTGAGGCTATTTTTGGTGAAGTTGGTAAAATTGGACCTGCATATAATTTACCTATGGAAGCATTTGATAAAATGGTTTTAAGTTTAAAAGATGTTTATAATCAAATTAAAAATAAAACTATCACTTTAATGACTATAGCAATAGTTATAATATTATTTTTAGTTTTATTTGGTTTCTTAATAGGTATTAGTATTATAAATCCAATTAAAAAAATAGTTGGTATTACTAATGAAGTTTCTCAAGGTAATTTAGATATAAATATTAGTACTAATGCTAATAATGAAATAGGCAAATTATCAAATTCAGTTAATAATGTATCAAATATTGTTAATAATATTATTTATGATATTAATGAATTATCTAAAGAACTTGATAATGGTAACTTATCATTTAGAATAAATGAAGAAGTATACAATGGTTCATTTAAACAAGCTGTTGAAGCAATAAATACTGCAATTACAGGATTAGTAGATGATTCAAATTATGTTACAGAATTAGCTCAAAATATAAGTAATGGTAATTTAGAAATAGAACTTTACAATTTACCAGGAGAAAAACAGAAACCTATTGATGCTTTATCAAATGTAAAATTTATAGTTGAAGATATTTCAAAAGAAATAAATACATTTATTACATATGCTGGCAATGGCGATTTAACATATAGGGTAAATCCTTCTAAATACACAGGTGTATGGATGCAAACAGCTAAATTATTAAATGAATTTATAGAAAATTTAGCAAATCCTATTAAAGAAATACAAGGCACATTAAATCATTTTGCAAAAGGTGAATTTAGTTACAGAGTTCCTAGTATATATAAAGGTGAATTTGATAATATTGGTAAAGCCTTAAACTTTACTGCTGAAACTATTGGCTCTTACATTAATGAAATATCTGAATTATTAAAGAAAATGGCTAATAAAGATTTTGATATTTCTATAGATAGAGAATATATTGGTGATTTCCAAGAAATAAAAAGTTCTGTAATTTTTATAGTAGAAAATTTAAGTATATTGGTTAGGAATATAATATCTTCTGCTGAACAAGTTTCTGCTGGAGCTAAACAAATTTCTGATTCTAGTATATCATTAGCAGCTGGTGCTACTGAACAATCTGAAACAGTAGAAAAACTTAATGAGAATATGAAAAATATACATACTCAAACAAAATTAAATACAGAGGCAGCTAATAAAGCTAACGCTCTTGCTTTAAATACTAAACAAAATGCTGATACTGGTAATCAACAAATGAATAAAATGCTATTATCTATGGAAGAAATAAATGTTGCATCTAATAGTATATCTAATATAATAAATGTAATAGATGATATAGCATTCCAAACTAATATACTTGCTCTTAATGCTGCCGTTGAAGCTGCTCGCGCTGGTGAACACGGCAAAGGTTTTGCTGTTGTTGCTGAAGAAGTTAGAAATCTTGCAAGAAGAAGTCAAGAGGCAGCAAAAGAAACTACTAAATTAATTGAAACTACTGTTGAAAAGGTTGAAGAAGGTTATAAAATAGCTAATGAAACTTCAAATGAACTTTCAAAAATAGTTGAAGAAATACAAGAAATTACTGAATTAGTTAATAATTGTGCTATTGCTTCACAAGTCCAAGAACAATCTATTGATGAAATATCTGCTTCTATTGCTGATATTTCAGAAGTAACTCAAGGAAATACTGCTACAAGTGAACAAACTGCTGCAGCTTCTGAAGAATTATCTAGTCAAGCTGATGTATTCTACTCTTCTGTTTATGATTTTAAATTAAAATAATAATATAGTAAAAACAAAGTCTAAAAGATATTTTAGACTTTGTTTTATTGTATAAATAATACCACATTGAAAACAGCTCATTTAAAAAAGGTAGAGCCAATAAGTATAAAAAAAGAACTTCATATTGAAAAATATATATGTGTTTATTAAACATATATAAAATAAATGATATCTAAAAAAATAGTTTAGTACATATAAGTTGAAATATAGTATTTGTAATAAAATATATAACATAAGTAATTAATAAATACAATTATCAAAAATATATGGTAGGGTTTTAACAAAATATTTATTATAATATTATATAAAAGCTCTTTCAAGTACAATTATTCAAGAAAATTGTTGTAAAATTATAATAATATATAATTAATTTATAAAAAAATGTTATATAAAGTTAAATTTTGATAAAAAGAAATAGTTGAAATTTTTATTAATATGTGTTATACTTATTAAGTAGTTACGGGGATGCAATGGTTTCGACGGGGGTTTTGAAGATAGGGATAGCCATTCGTAGCGAAATCTACGTTAAAATTTCAAACTTTTTAAAAATTAAACGACAAAGATAATTTTGCGTTTGCAGCTTAATTAAAAGCTGCCATCAGCCTTTAGTCGCTCACTGCTAAAGTTACTGGTGCCGAACAGGTGAGGCACTTTATTCTATAAGCTTTGCTAGAATAAAAGATTTTATGAAGCTACTTGAAATAATAGTTTGTTAGTTAGCAGTTATTTTGGGGAATGTTTTTTAACTAACTGTAATGGGAGAAGTTCTTATTGACGGGCTTTCGGACAGGAGTTCGATTCTCCTCATCTCCATAAAATATATTTTTAATACTTCAAACCTTTTAAACCTTGATTTTTTCAAGGTTTTTATTATGTATTTTTTTAAATATAAGTTTTAAAGATTAAAAAATAATAAAAATCACCTGTTAAAGAGGTGATTTTTATTATTTTTTAATCTTTTTTGCCTAAAATATATCCAAGAAATAATCCTTTTATAAAAATTAATGAAAGAAAAATAACACTTAAAATCATTAATTTTGATTTTTGGTCATTTGTAACAAAAGTTCCTTTTGGAGAAGTTAATTCTAATTGTTTTTTAAAAGCTCTATAATGTTTTTTAGCCATAATAATTACCTCCTAAATAAATAAAATTATTTACTAATAAAATTATAACACAAAATTTATATTTTAAAAAGGAAATTTTTATAAAAAATAAAAAAAGTTAATGCAAAAACTTAAAAAATAGGTTATAATGTATCATAGAAAAATTTTTTAAAACGAATAATATAAAGGAGATGATTTTTTGTATACAGAAATTAGACAACTTTTTAAAGAAACAAAAAAATATACTCAAGATGAAATAACTATTTGTGGTTGGGTAAAAACTATTAGAAGTTCAAAAACTTTTGGTTTTATAGAACTTAATGATGGGAGCTTTTTTAAAGGAGTTCAAGTAGTTTTTGATAATAATTTAGAAAATTTTGAAAAAATAGAAAAATTAGGTGTTGGTACAAGTCTTGTTGTAAAAGGTAACCTTATAGAAACACCTGAAAATAAACAACCTTTTGAAATAAAAGCAGTAGCTATTGATATAGAAGGAGAAGCTCCTTCAGATTATCCTTTACAAAAGAAAAGACATACTTTTGAATATCTTAGAACAATAGCACATTTAAGACCTAGAACTAATACTTTTTCGGCAGTATTTAGAGTACGTTCTTTAATAGCTTATTCTATACACAAATTTTTTAATGAAAGAAACTTTGTTTATGTTCATACACCAATTATAACTGGTAGTGACTGTGAAGGTGCTGGTGAAATGTTTAGAGTAAGTAACTTTGATATGTTAAACTTACCTATGACAGAAGAAGGTAATATCGATTATAGTAAAGACTTTTTTGGTAAAGAGGCTAACCTTACAGTTAGTGGGCAATTATCTGCAGAAGCTTATGCAATGGCTTTTAAAAATGTTTATACTTTTGGTCCTACATTTAGAGCAGAAAATTCTAATACACCAAGACATGCAGCAGAGTTTTGGATGGTAGAACCTGAAATAGCTTTTGCTGACTTAAATGATGATATGGAACTTGCAGAAGATTTACTTAAATATATTATAAACTATGTTTTAGAAAATGCTCCTGAAGAAATAAAATTCTTTAATGATTTTGTAGATAAAGGTCTTATTGATAGATTACAAAATATAGTTGAAAATGAATTTGGTAAAATAACTTATACAGAAGCAATAGAAATACTTAAAAAAGCAGATGTAGATTTTGAATATCCTGTTGAGTGGGGTATTGATTTACAAACAGAACATGAAAGATATTTAACAGATAAAGTATTTAAAAAACCTGTTTTTGTTACAGATTATCCTAAAGATATTAAAGCATTTTATATGAGATTAAATGAAGACAATAAAACTGTTTCAGCTATGGATTTATTAGTACCTGGTGTAGGTGAACTTATAGGTGGTAGCCAAAGAGAAGAACGTTTAGATGTGCTTACTCAAAGAATGAAAGAATTAGGACTTAATGAAGAAGATTATTGGTGGTATTTAGAGCTTAGAAAATTTGGTGGAACAAGACACGCAGGTTTTGGACTTGGTTTTGAAAGATGTGTTATGTACCTTACAGGTATGTCTAATATTAGAGATGTAATACCATTCCCAAGAACTGCTAAAAACGCAGAATTTTAGTTTAACATAAATATTTTATAAAAATTCCCCTTATTTTTAAATAAGGGGAATTTATTATATAATAAAGAAAACTTTATATGAGAGTATTTAAATAAAAGAAAAAAGTATAAAGTTTTTTAAAAATTTATAGAAAAAGATTATCATATAACAGATTTAAATAATGTACAAACACATACTTAAAATTAAAGGAGAAAATATTATGAAAAAACCTTATGAAACAATAGAAAGTGAAACAGTATTTAATGGGAAAATAATAGATGTTAAAGTTGATACTATATCTTTACCAGATGGTAATACTGCTAAAAGAGAAGTTATATTGAGAGGTGATGCAACAGCAGTTGTTCCAATAGATGAAAATGGTAATGTTATACTAGTAGAACAATATAGACACCCAGTAGGTGATATTGTTTTAGAAATACCTGCAGGTATGTTAGAAGAAGGTGAAGACCCTAAAGTTTGTGCTATAAGAGAATTAGAAGAAGAAACTTCTTTTAAAGCCAAAGATTTAATTCATATTACTACTATGTACCCAACTGTTGGATTTTGTACAGAAAGATTACACATATATTTAGCTAAAGAATTAGAACAAGGTAATTTTAACTTTGATGATGATGAGTTTATAGAAGTTAAAAAAATCCCTTTAGATGATGCAATAAATATGATTTATACTGGACAAATAATAGATTCTAAAACTATAATAGGACTTTTAGCTTGTAAAAAATTTTTATAGTAAATATAAAGTATGAGTTTATTTTTAGAGTTTATACATCATTGTTTATAATATGTAGATTAAACGAAAAATATAAAAATAAGGACTTATTGAAATTTAAAATTATAAATTTTGATATGTTCTTATTTTTCATAATATATAAATAATATTTTTCAAAAATATTATATGTGACTTGAATCACAAATTATTATTTTAAACTTTGATATAATATTAATATAGTTTATTATGAAAGGAAGTAGTCAAATGGTAAAAAAAGTTGTTATTATTGGAGGTGTTGCAGGTGGTGCATCAACAGCTGCAAGGCTTAGAAGATTAGATGAAAATATGGAAATAATAATGTTTGAAAAAGGACCACATATTTCATTTTCAAATTGTTGTTTACCATATTATTTAAGTGGAAAAGTAGAAGATGATAAAAATTTAGTATTAATGACACCAGAAAAATTTTATAAACAATATAGAATAGATGCAAGAACTTCTACAGAAGTAATTTCTATTAATAGAGATAGAAAAGAAATAACAGTTAGAAATATTTTAAATAATGAAGAGTATATAGAAAGTTATGATAAATTAGTTCTTTCTCCAGGGGCAAAACCAATAGTACCTAAAATTAAAGGAATTGAAAATGTAAATATTTTTACAGTTAGAAATGTTGTAGATATAGTTAATTTAAATACATTTATTAAAAATAATAATTGTAAAAATATATCAATAATAGGTGGAGGTTTTATAGGCGTTGAAGTTGCTGAAAATCTTAAATTAGCAGGTTATAATGTAACATTAATTGAAGCTATGAACCAAATTATAAAAACTTTTGATTATGATATGGTACAAATCTTTCATAAAGAAATGTATGATAAAGGCATAAATTTAATTGTTGAAGATAAAGTAACCTTATTTGAAAAAGATACTATTGTTTTACAATCTGGTAAAAAAATAAATACAGATGTAGTAGTAATGGCTATAGGAGTCGCTCCAGAAACAGATTTAGCAGTAAATGGTGGGTTAGAATTAGGTAAAACAGGTGCAATTAAAGTTAATCAAAATTATTTAACAAATGACAAAAATATATATGCTATAGGTGATGCAATAGAAGTTTATCATAGTTTAACTAATTCTATAACAAAATTATCATTAGCAGGACCAGCGCAAAAACAAGCTAGAGCAGTAGCAGACCATATTAAAGGAAGAGCAGTAAGAAATAGTGGTTATATTGGTTCATCTTGTATACAGATATTTGATTATAATGGAGCATCTACAGGATTAACAGAACAGCAAATAAAATATTGTAATTTAACTTTAAATTATGATATTGTAAGAGTTATTCCACAAGATAAAGTAGGTTTAATGCCTAATAGTAAACCATTGCATTTTAAATTAATTTTTGAAGTTCCAACGGGTAGAATTTTAGGAGCACAGGCTATAGGTAAAGGAAATGTTGATAAAAGAATAGATATTATTGCTACATTAATAAAAATGGGTGGGACAATAGAAGATTTAAAAGATTTAGAATTATGTTATTCTCCACCATTTAGCACAGCTAAAGATGTTGTTAATTATGCAGCATTAGTAGCATCAAATATTTTAGAGGATACATTTAAACAGGTTTATGTACAACAAGTAAGAGGATTAATAGAACAAAATAAATTTATTATAGATGTTAGAGAAGAAAATGAGTATAAAAGAGCACATATTGAAGGTGTTAAAAATATACCATTAAGTCAATTAAGAGATAGATTAGAAGAAATACCAAAAGATATTCCAATTTATTTACATTGTAGAAGTGGACAAAGAAGTTATAATGCTTGTTTAGCATTACAACAACTAGGATTTGATAATGTTTATAATGTTTCTGGTGGATTTATAGGTATATCTTTCTATGAATATTATAATGATAAAGTTTTAAATAGAAAATCTATTTTAACAGATTATAATTTTAATTAATAATTATAAAAATATATAATTTACAATATTTATAAATTTAGTATGGTGTAGATTTTTCTACACCTTTTATATTATGTTATAAATTTTAATAATTTTAAAGTTTACAAAAAATTAAATAAATAATAGTTGAAGAAAGTATGCAAATTAGATATAATATATATTAAGGTAAATTTAACTAAAAATCAAAAAACTTTACAAAAAATTTTAATTTATCTTTATAGTTTAGTATATTAATAATAAAAGTAAGTAATATATTAATTATAGAAAATTAAATTTTTAAATAATATAAAATATTATTTGAAGGGTAATAACATTTTATATAAATATATATTAAAATTTATATATTATTGTTTTTGATTTTTACAATTTAATAATTAAAAGAAAGGAGTAGCCAATATAAAAATATATTAAATATAGTGAAAACCAAATTATATTATAAATTAGCATAATAAAATAAGATGCTAATATGTAGGACGCGTTGTATCCGAATTTAAGCCCTTAAAAAGTTAAATTAAATAAGAGTAGAAAATATTAATTTTAAAAATTGGACTTGTGAATAGGGAATTAAACAAAATTTATATATTTTTATAGATTTTTGGCAACGAGTGAAATGGATAATAATATAAATGAACCACAAAATAATGGTTCAAATAATAACAATAATAAAAAGCCTAACAAAAATACTGCTTTAACTATACTTATAGTAGCTATTGTTTTAACATTTTTATTTAATATGATGACAGTATCAATGATTACAAAAGGTAGTAGAGAAGTAAGTTATAGTGAATTTTTGACTATGCTTGAAGAAGGCAAAGTTGAAAAGGTTGAAGTACAATCTGGAAAAATTTTAATATTTCCTAAAGATGAAGATGTTAAAGATACTAAAATTTTTAATTTTGGTATAGGTTCACAACCTTTATATACAGGTAGATTTCCAGACTTTACATTAAAAGAAGAATTACAAAAATATGATGTAGAATTTAAAGCACCTATTGTAGAAAATAATGGATTTGTAAACTTTTTTGTATATTATGTACTACCTATATTAATAATGTATCTTATATTAACACTTTTATTTAGAGGACTTAGCAAAAAAATGGGTGGTGGTATGTTTGGTATGGGTAAAAGTAATGCTAAAGTATATATGCAAAAAGAAACAGGTGTTACTTTTAAAGATGTTGCTGGACAAGAAGAGGCTAAAGAGTCTTTAAGAGAAATAGTAGACTTTTTAAATAACCCAGAAAAGTATTCAAAAATAGGTGCTGTTCAACCAAAAGGTGCTTTATTAGTAGGACCTCCAGGTACTGGTAAAACAATGCTTGCAAAAGCAGTAGCTGGTGAAGCTAATGTTACATTTTTATCAATAGCTGGTTCAGACTTTGTAGAAATGTATGTTGGTCTTGGTGCATCTAGAGTTCGTAGCCTATATAAACAAGCTATTGAAAATAAACCTTGTATTGTATTTATTGATGAAATAGATGCAATAGGTAAAAAAAGAGATGGTCATGGTGGAGGTAATGATGAAAGAGAACAAACACTTAACCAACTTTTATCAGAAATGGATGGTTTTGATAGCTCTAAAGGTATTGTTATATTAGCAGCTACTAATAGACCAGAAGTATTAGATAAGGCACTTTTAAGACCTGGTAGATTTGATAGAAGAATAATTGTAGAAAGACCAGATTTAAAAGGTAGAGAAGATATATTAAAAGTACATGCTAAAAAAGTTAAGCTTGATAAAGATGTAGACCTTAAAAAGATAGCTTTAGCTACAAGTGGTAGCGTTGGTGCAGACCTTGCTAATATGGTTAATGAGGCTGCTTTAAGGGCAGTTAGATGTGGTAGGGAACTTGTTAAACAAGAAGACCTTATGGAAGCAGTAGAAGTAGTTATAGCTGGTAAAGAAAAGAAAGACCGAATATTATCTGAACAAGAAAGAAGAATAGTTTCTTATCACGAAGTAGGTCATGCTTTAGTTTCAGCTATGCTTAAAAATACTAAACCAGTACAAAAAATAACTATTGTTCCTAGAACAATGGGTTCTCTAGGGTATACATTACAAATACCAGAACAAGATAAATATCTTCAAAGCAATGTAGAAATGCTTGAAGAAATAATGGTTTTATTAGGTGGTCGTTGTGCTGAAGAAGTAGAATTTGGTTCTATAACAACAGGTGCTAGTAATGATATACAAAGAGCTACTAGTATAGCTAGAAGTATGGTAACTTTATATGGTATGAGTGATAAATTTGATATGGTTGCTTTAGAAGATATTGAAAATAGATATCTTGATGGTAGAATGGTATCAAATTGTTCTTCAAAAACTCAAAGAGAAATTGATAAAGAAGTTCAAGCTATTATAAAAGATTGTCATATTAAGGCTAGAGACATTTTACAAAAAAATAAAAATGCTTTAGATAAAATTTCTGAATATCTTATTGAAAAAGAAAATATTACTGGTGAAGAATTTATGGAAATATTAAAAGAGGTTTGTCCTAATTATGTAGAAAAATCTAAAGAAAAAGATGATAAAAAAGAAATTTTTAATAATAATATAAAAATAAATTCTAAAGTAAGATTTTCAAAGATAAATGAAAGAAGAGAAAAAAGACATATATATAAAGTTAGAAAGCATAATCATAAAATAAAAAATAATAAAAATAAAAATTAATGGTGATTATATGGAAATAATTAATTGGAAAGAGGAGTTATTCCCTTATAAGCAAGCAACAGATGAATTATATGTTAAATTTAACAGTATAAAAAAAGAATATATAGATTTAGAACAACATTCACCTATAGAGCTTGTTCAAACAAGGGTTAAATCTATAGCTAGTATATTAGATAAAGCAAATAAAAGAGATATACCTTTAACTAAAATATTTGGAACTTTAGAAGATATTGCTGGTGTAAGAATAACTTGTAAATTTGTAGAAGATATATATAAAGTTGTTCAGCTTATAAGAGAAAGAGATGGAAAAGACCTTATAATAAAAGAAGAGGAAGATTATATTAATAATACTAAAAGTAGTGGTTATAGAAGTTATCATATTACTATTAAGTATACTATTATAACAGCTACTGGTGTTAAAGAAATCCCTTGTGAAATACAAATTAGAACTATGGCTATGAACTTTTGGGCAACTATTGAACATTCTCTTAGATATAAATATAATGGTAATATGCCTAAACATTTAAAACAAAAGTTAGAGGCTTGTGCTGAAGCCTCTTTCAAATTAGATACTGAAATGGGTACTATAAGAGATGAAATAATAGAAACGCAAAAAATAATACAAACTAAAGAAAATTTAGTTTATGAAATTTTAAAAAATATTCAAAATTTATATTATATTGGTAAATTAGAAGAAATGAATAAATTTAATAGAGAATTTATTGATTTATATCAATATGCTAGTATAGAACAATTACATACTTTTAATAGTAAGTTACAAACTTTAGCAAATTTATATAAGGTTAATCATCTTGAATAATAAAAATAGGTTGTAGAATATCTACAACCTATTTTTATTATTTTATAAAGAAAATAATATACTAGCTATATAACAAGCTATTATTAAAATTCCTAAAAATACAGAAGATTTTTGATTTTTTTTAGTATATAATGTACCTATAACTATGGTTGTAGCTACTATACCCCAAATAATAAGATTATTTGCTTGTTTATCTGGTGAAAATATATTACCTTTAGAATAGAATATATCACCTATAGCAAGAATAGTAAAATTAAATAAGTTACTACCTATTACATTACCAAAAGATGCATTAAAGTTACCAAGTCTTACAAGATTAAAAGAAGATGTAAGCTCTGGTAATGATGTAGCTATACCTAAAAAGATAGCACCACCAACAGTAGCTCCTAAACCTAATTCACCATTTAATTTATCAGTAACTTTAGTTAGAAGCATACTAAAAATAACTAATAATATAGAACATAAAATAAATCTGAAAATAATTTGTTTTACTGTCAAATTTACATTGTCTTCTTCATCAGAACCTTCAGAAGAACTATCATTCATTTTAGTAATATTTATTATATATAAAACTAATATGGCAATAGAGGCATAACTAACATTAAGAAATCCTAAATTTAAACTATAATTGAAGTTCATACCTAAAAGACAAATAATAAATATAATAATTGTAAATATACTTGTTAATAAATGACTTTTAGATAAATAAGCCTCTTTAAATTTTCTTGAAAATAGAATAATACAACCAGCTAATATAGTAAGATTAAAAATATTGCTACCAAAAACATTACCTTGTACAAGATTTGGTTGATTAAGTGCAAATATTGCTGTTAAACTTGTTATAAATTCTGGTAAAGATGTAACAGCTGCTAATAATACACCTCCAATAAATGCACCAGATAAATTTGTTTTTTTATCAAGAGCATCTACATATTTTGATAAAAATATAGATAATATTACAACAAGAGTTGCAAGTATTAAATATTGTACATAAATCAATATAATAACCTCCTTAAAAATTAATAAACTAAAAAAATTATATACTTGATTGGAAAAATAATCAAGTATAATTAAAAAAATATTTGAAAAAAAATAAAAATACTGCTAATATATATAAAGTAGTACTATTAATATATATACATTGAAAAGAGGGATTAATATGCTTTCAAAAGTTATATCATCTACATTAATAGGTATAGATGGATTTAAAATAGTTGTAGAGGTAGACATAAGTCAAGGTTTACCAGCTTTTGATATAGTTGGTTTACCAGATTCTGCTGTTAAAGAATCTAAAGATAGAGTTAGAACAGCTATAAAAAATTCTAATATAGATATGCCAGTAAAAAGAGTAACTATAAATTTAGCTCCAGCTAATATAAAAAAAGAAGGGCCAGCTTTTGATTTACCTATAGCAGTAGGTATATTAGCCTGTATAGAAGCTATAAAAGAAAATTCATTTAATGATATTATGATAATTGGTGAACTTTCTTTAGATGGTTCTGTAAAATCTGTAAATGGTATTTTACCTATGGTTTGTACTGGTAAAGATATAGGGATTAAAAAATTTATTGTACCATATGATAATATAGAAGAAGCTGGTTTAGTTTCTGATGTTGAAATAATAGGTATAAAAACTTTAATAGAACTTATAAATTATTTAAATGGTAAAAATAAAATAGAACCTGTTAATATAAATATTGACAATTTATTAAAAAGTGATACACTTAATAATGAATTTGATTTTTTAGATGTAAAAGGTCAAGAAAATGTAAAAAGGGCTTTAGAAATAGCAGCAGCAGGGATGCATAATATTATAATGGTAGGTCCACCAGGTTCTGGGAAAACTATGATGGCTAAAAGAATACCAAGTATATTACCAGATATGTCTTTTAATGAAAGTATAGAAATAACTAAAATATATAGTGTATCTGGAATATTAAAAAATAAAAATTCACTTGTTACAAAAAGACCTTTCAGAGCTCCACATCATACTATTTCAAAGTCTGCTATGGTGGGTGGAGGGCGTGTTCCTAAACCTGGAGAAGTGAGTTTATCACATAATGGAGTTTTATTTTTAGATGAATTACCAGAATTTAGTAGAAGTGTTTTAGAAGAATTAAGACAACCTTTAGAAGATGGTATTGTAAATATATCAAGAGTAAATGGTAGTATGTCTTTTCCAGCTAATTTAATGTTAGTTGCAGCAATGAACCCTTGCCCTTGTGGTTTTTATGGGTATTCTGATAAATGTACTTGTTCACAAAATACTATTTCAAAATATTTAGGAAAAATAAGTGGTCCTCTTTTAGATAGAATTGATATACAAGTAGAAGCTTCAGCAGTAAACTATGAAGATTTAGGTGTAAAAGGAAAAAGTGAGAGTTCAAAAGATATTAAAGAAAGAGTTATTTTAGCTCAAAAAGTACAAATTGAGCGTTATAAAAATGATGGTATTTATTTTAATTCTCAATTAACAGTAGGACTTATAGAAAAATATTGTGAATTAGGAGAGGCAGAAAGGAAAATATTAAAAGGAGTTTTTGATAGATTAAATTTAAGTGCTAGAGCTTATCATAAAATATTAAAAATAGCTAGAACTATAGCAGATTTGGAACAATCTAAAAATATAGGTGTTACACATATAGCAGAGGCAGTACAACTTAGAAATTTAGATAGAAAATTTATGTTTTAATAAGGAGTATTATGTTAGAAGATAATTTTATAATGTGGCTTGCTAGAATAGAGGGAATAAGTATAAAAAAGAAGTGGGATATATTAGAACACTTTAAAAGTGCTAAAGAATTTTTTTATTCTAGTATTTCAGAAATTAGATTTTTTTGTGATAAAAATAGAATAAATATAAATAATATTTTAAGTATAAAAAGTGAAGCATTAATAGAAAACTATATAAAAGAAATAGAAAAGTATAATGTAAAATTTATTTCTAAAGATAATAATGATTATCCAGAACTTTTAAAATGTATATCAGATGCACCACTTGGATTTTATATGCTAGGAAATATGCCCAAAGATGAATACAATAAAGTTAGTATTATTGGTGCTAGAAAATGTACTCAATATGGTGCTATGTGTGCATATAAATTTGGTAAAGAATTAGGTGAAAGTAATGTAGTTGTAGTTAGTGGTATGGCTATGGGCATTGATTCTATGGGACATAAAGGTGCAATTGATGGTGGAGGAAAAACTATAGCTGTATTAGGTTGTGGTTTAGACATTGTATATCCTCCTTCAAATCTAAAACTTAGGGATGATATAGTAAATAATGGCTGTGTTATAAGTGAATTTCCAATAGGCACGCCACCTTATCCAGCTAATTTCCCAATAAGAAATAGAATAATTAGTGGTATAAGTGATGCTACATTAGTAGTAGAGTCAGGCAAAAAAAGTGGAACACTAATAACTGTTGGACAAGCATTAGAACAAGGAAGAGATGTTTTTGCAGTTCCTGGTAATATAAATAATGCTATGAGTGAAGGTACAAACAATCTTATAAAAGAATGTGCTTTTACAGCAACAAATGTTGATGATATATTATCAAATTTAGGAATACTTAATAAATATATTGATTTAAAAAATCAACAAAATAATAATATTACAGAAAAATCTGAAAATATAAAAAATTTACTTGCACCAGATGAAAAAATAGTATATGCTTGTATAAAGGAAAGTCCTATTACTATAGATGAAATAATCTTAAAAGCTAATATAAATATTCAAACAGCACAATATGTTTTGACTATGTTAGAGCTTAAAGGTTATATTCAAAAACTTGCAGGACAAAAATATATAAAAGCTTTATAACTAACTTAGGAGGATTTGTATTAAAATGGCTGTTAAAAAGAACTTAGTTATAGTAGAATCACCTGCCAAAGCTAAAACCTTAAAAAAATTTTTAGGTAGTAATTATAAAATAGAAGCAAGTATGGGGCACGTTAGAGACTTGCCAAAAAGTGAAATGGGTATAAATATAGAAAATGATTTTGAACCTAAATATATTACTATAAGAGGAAAAGGTGAATTATTAGCTAAACTTAGAAAAGAAGTTAAATCTGCTAATAAAGTATACTTAGCTACTGACCCTGATAGAGAAGGGGAAGCTATTAGTTGGCATCTTTTATATGCTTTAAAATTATCTGAAAATACTGATAAAAAAGTTTATAGAATAACATTTAATGAAATAACAAAAAGTGCTGTTCAAAAGTCTATAAAAGAAGCAAGAGAAATAGATATGAATTTAGTTAATGCGCAACAAGCAAGAAGAGCATTAGATAGAATAGTAGGTTATAAAATAAGTCCTTTATTATGGAAAAAAATAAAAAAAGGATTGAGTGCTGGTAGGGTACAATCTGTTGCACTCAAGTTAATTTGTGATAGAGATGAAGAAATAGAAAACTTTATACCAGAAGAATATTGGACTATAGATGTAGATTTAAAATTAGAAAAAAATAAAATCTTAAAAACTAAATTTTATGGTAAAAATGATAAAAAATTAGAAATACAAAATGAAAAAGGAGCTAATGATATAGTAAATAATATAAAAAATAGTAAATTTATTGTAAATGAAGTTAAAAATGGAAAAAGGCAAAAAAATCCTTTACCACCTTTTACAACAAGTACATTACAACAAGAAGCTTCTAAAATATATGGTTATGCGTCTTCTAAAACAATGCTTATAGCTCAACAGCTTTATGAGGGTATAAGTATAAAAGATGAAGGTACAGTTGGTTTAGTATCATATATTCGTACAGACTCTGTTAGAATATCTGATGAAGCATATAATCAAGCTAAAGATTTTGTAAATTATAATTATGGTGAAGAATTTTTTGCAAAAGAGAGAAAAGAATATAAATCTAAAGGGAAAACACAAGATGCACATGAAGCTATAAGACCAACTTATACAAGTAGAACACCTGACAGTATAAAAGAATCTTTAACAACAGAACAATACAAAATTTATAAACTTATATGGGAACGTTTTTTAGCTAGTCAAATGTCACCAGCTATTTTTATAACTAAAACAATAAAAATTAAAGCAAATGAGTATGATTTTAGAGCTAGTGGTTCTGTATTAGAGTTTGAAGGGTATTTAAAAGTTTATAGAAAAAATGAAGAAAAGGCTAAAGAAAATGATGAAGATATATTAATACCAGATATTAATGAAAATCAACAATTAGATATAAATGAAATTAAGCCTTTACAACATTTTACACAACCACCTTCTAGATATACAGAGGCTACTCTTATAAAAACTTTAGAAGAAATAGGAGTTGGAAGACCAAGCACATATGCTCCTACGATTTCTACAATAACAGCTAGAAATTATGTTACTAAAGAACAAAAAGTATTTTATACAACAGAATTAGGAGAAATAGTAAATGATATTATAAAAAATAATTTTGAAAATGTTATAAATGTAGACTTTACTGCTGAAATGGAAAATAAACTTGATAAAATAGAAGAAGGTCAAATAGAATGGAAACAAGTTTTAAGAGATTTTTATCCTTCATTTGATAAAATGATACAAGAAGCCTATGAAAAAATAGAACACATTGAGATAGAAGATGAAAAAACAGATATTTTATGTGAAAAATGTGGGGCAAATATGGTTATAAAATATGGCAAATATGGTAAGTTTTTAGCTTGTCCTAATTTTCCAGAATGTAATAATACTAAACCATTTTTTGAAGAAGCTGGTGTGAATTGTCCAGAATGTAATGGAAAAGTATTAATTAAAAAGACTAAAAAAGGAAGAAAATTTTATGGTTGTGAACATAACCCAGACTGTCAATTTATATCTTGGAGTAAACCAACAGGTGAAAAATGTCCAAAATGTAATAGTTTTTTAGTTGAAAAAGGAACTAAGAAAAAAATTATTAGTTGTAGTAATGATGATTGTGGATATTATAAAGAAAAAGAGGAAACAGAAGATAATGATTAAAGTTTAAGGGAGGTTATTAAATTGATTTTAGAGTTAAAAAATATAATAAAGTCTTTAAACTATTTAATGAAAACTGTCTCTAAAGAGGATAATATTTTAAAAGAAATTTCATATAAAATTTGTGAAGTTTTAAAAAGTGAAATGATTGTATTAGATATAGATGGTAATGTAATATATGAATTTAATAACAAATTGCCTTCTTTTACATTAAAAAATGAAATTAATAATGATAAAACATTAGAATTACAAGTAGTTAAACAATTGGAAAATATTGAAGATATAAAAATTAATGTAACATTAGATAATTTATACACTATAAGATTTGAAAGGGATTGTTTAAAAGATATTTATGGTTTATTTATACCATTATATATGTATAAAGAAAAATTAGGTAATGTTATTATATATAAAAATTGTGCTTTTGAAGAAGATATATTATTATTATGTGAATATATTTCATCTATATTAAGTGTTTTTGTATGGAATAATAAAAGTTTAAAATCAAGTGAGAATCAAATTAAAAGACAAAATATAAAAACTTGTATTTCTACTTTATCATATTCTGAATTAGAAGCTATACTTTGTATTTTTGAGGAAATTGAAGATGGTGAAGGATTAGTTATAGCAAGTAAAATAGCAGATAAGGCTGGTATTACAAGGTCTGTAATAGTAAATGCACTTAGAAAATTTGAAAGTGCAAGAGTTATTGAAACTCGTTCATTAGGTATGAAAGGAACTTATATAAAAGTTTTAAATGAATATTTATTGCAAGAACTAAATAAATTTAGAAAATAATTTTAAAAGTAGGAGTGTAATTATGAGCCAAAATCTTCATGCAAATCATAGAAAAAGAGTTAGAGCTAGATTTATTAAAGATGGTAATTTAGATAATTTTGAAGAACATCAAATATTAGAATTATTATTATTTTATTCTGTACCAAGAAGAGATACAAATGAATTGGCTCATAAATTATTAATTGAATATGGAAGTTTATATAATTTGATGAATGCAAGACCTGAAGAAATAGAAAAAAGATGTAAAGTATCACAAACAACAGCTGTTTTAATATCTATGATACCTCATCTTTGTAGAAGATTTTTAGGAAGTGCATTAGATAATAATAATTTAGAGGTAAACTCTTTTAATATTGCATATGAACATTTAAAATCTTTATTAGTAGGGAAACAATTTGAAAGTTTTTATATGTTATGTTTAAATTTAAATAAAAAACTTATAAAAAGTGTTAAAATAAGTGATGGTGTTACAAGTAGTACTCCTGTCTATATGGAAAAAATAGTTGCAGATGCACTTTTATTTAATTCTTCATTTATTATTATAGGACATAATCATCCTAATGGAAATAATAGACCTTCTAATGCTGATGTTGAAGTAACTATGAAAATAGTTAATGCATTATCACATGTTAATATTAAAGTTTTAGACCATATTATTATTTGTGGAACAGAAGATAGTTTTAGTTTTGCAAAAAAAGGATTATGTAATTTATCTTATAATTAAACTTATTTTATTTTATATCGTATATATTATTATAAGAAATTAGATTTTATGTAATAAGGAGCGATATTTATGAAAAAGTTATATAAAACTGACGAAAAAGTAATAAGTGGTGTTTGTGGTGGTATAGGTGTATATTTTGGTATAGACCCTGTTATTATTAGAATATTATTCATTATATTTTTAATATCAAATTTAGGAATATATCCTATAATATCATATTTTATAATGGCATCAATGATTCCAGCTGAAAATAATATTATAGATATTAATAATTAAGGAGGGTACTACTATGAAAAGATTAAAAAGAAGCGTTTATGATAGAAAAATTGCAGGAATATTAGGAGGATTAGGGGAAAATTATAATATAGACCCTAATTTGCTTAGAGTTATATTTTTAATTTTATTTGGATATTTTGGTATATTTTTATTAATTGCTTATATAGTGTGTTCATTTATAATACCAAATGAAAGTACAGTTTAATAAAAAAGCTCTCTTAAAAAAGAGAGTTTTTTTATTTTATAAAGTTATTTATCAACTTTTTTAGCATTTATCCAATTTGATTTTTTATAATAAAATAAAAATACAATAGAACTTAACCCCCAAGTTAAAGGATAAACCCAATAAACCATTTGAATACTTTTTGTAATTGGAATTGTAATAGATAAAAATGCAACACGCACTATACACCAAAATAAAATCATAATAATCATTGGAATAACTGTTTTACCTACACCACGGAAAATAGCAGAAACTGAATGAGAATATGCTAATAAAAAGTAAAATAAAGCAGCTGTACGAGATTTTTCAATACCAAATTTAATAACTTCTGGTGTAGAATCAAATGCAGCTATCATTTGTGGTGCAAAAATAAAAACTACTATACCAATTAATTCTGCTAAAATAACAGTAACTAAAATACCAAAATGGGCTCCTTTTTTAGCTCTTTCATAATTTTCAGCTCCAACATTTTGGCTTATAAAAGTTGTTAGTGCCATTGTAAAACTATTGATTGGTAAAAATCCAAAACCTTCTATTTTTGTATAAGCTCCATAACCTGCCATAGCCATTTCACCAAAAGCATTAATATTTGATTGTACAATTACATTAGCAAAAGCAATAATAGAATTTTGAACACCTGAAGGAAGTCCTATTTTAAGAATTTGTATTAATATATTTTTATGAAACCTTATTTTTTTAATTTGTAATCTATAACTTTCATCTGTTCTTATTAATTGAATAAAACATAATAATGCACTTATTATTTGAGAAATTACAGTAGCTAAAGCAGCACCTCCAACACCTGTTTTAAAACCAGCGATAAATATAATATCTAATATTAAATTTACTATAGATGATATAATAAGATAAAATAAAGGGTGTCGACTATCACCAACAGCTTGTAAAATACCAACAAATATATTATACATTACAAAAAAAAGAGAACCTGAAAAATAAATTTTTAAGTAAGTTATAGATTCTTGCATAACACTTTCAGGTGTATCCATTAAAATTAAAATTTGAGGAGAAAAAACAACTCCAATAATAGTCATAAGTATTCCAGCTACTAAACCAAATGCTACTGTAGTATGTATTGTTGATTGTAAATTTTTTATATCATTACCACCAAAAAATTTAGATACAATTACACCAGCACCAGAAGAAATACCAGTTAAAAACCCAATAAGCATAAAAATTAAACTGCCAGAAGAACTAACAGCAGCTAATGCACTACTTCCTAAAAAATTTCCAACAATTAGTGAATCTACTGTATTGTATAATTGTTGAAATAGATTTCCTAATAAAATTGGTAGTGCGAAAAAAAACATTCTTTTTAAAATTGAACCACTTGTTAGTGGTTGGACACCTTTTCTCATTTAATTCCCACCTATCTAAAATATTAAAAACTATAATTAAATTATATATATATTTATTTATTTTATCAAGTGGAATATAACTATAAAAATTTTATATTTTATTTTTAAATAATAATAAAAAGATAATAAAAATATAAAAAATGGAATTTAATTTATTGACATATATAAAATTTTAATTTATACTTTATGATATATTATAAAAAATAAAATAAGGTGGTTTATTTATGAGTGAAAAATATAATAATGAGCCTAATAGAATATGGAAAAGGCCTAATACTCCATATAGAAGTTTAGTTTTTTGGGGTTGGAATGATAAAAATGAGCCAAGCTTTTTAGTATTATATGGGGTTCAAAATTTTTTAGAAGAAGATAGTTATACAGAAAGAGGCTATGAAAGATTTCAAAATGTATTATGTGATGAAGTACTATACAGAACATATGTTCTATATGAAGGGATGAATGGTCATTTACCTTCTTTTCAAAGTGTTAGAATAATTAATCACGAAGATAAAGATTTAAGTGTTTATTCTAAAAAAGGTACAAAATATTTTTCTTGGTGGAATATTGAAAGTCTAGAACCATATCTTATAAAAAATCAATATAAATTAGAAAAAGAAATTAGTATACCATATTTTGAAGAATTTACATATGAAGAATTAGTAGAAAAGATTTTAGAACAAAATATACATTTTGAAAATTTTACTTTTGCTAAAAATCCAAATGAAGTAATTAAGTTAAATGAAGATTTAAAAGATTATTATGAATTAATATGTATATTAATGAGTGATAAAAACTTAAATACTAGAAGAAAAAAACTTAAAGAATTACTTAATTCTAATCCAGATGAAAGAATTTATGATTACATATTAAATTTAGGTAGTGTTGAACTTTTAAGTGGACTATTTTTAGAAGCAGGTAAAAGAAATATTACTTTATTTAAGGAAAAAGCTGAAATTATATTAGAAGAAAATATTAATTATGCAAATAAACCTTATATGGAAGGTTTAAAAAGATGTATTAATATATATTTAAATAGCTTAAATGAAGACAAGTTAGCAGAAAGAAAAGAATGGATATATAATAATATTTCTGAAGTGGACTTAAAAGTAGATTCTATTTATAATAGAAAAGTAGATGATAATGAAATTATTGATGCTGAAAAATATAGAAATCTTATTTTAGATTATTATTATTGGATTAAATTTAAGGAAAGTAAATTTTTTAGTTCAAAGAAATTTAATATAGCAGTTTTTAAAAATATGTTACAAGAGGCAGAAGTATATAATATGCCAGATATAATTGGTAAAATTGCATACTATATTGATGCTCTAAAACTTCATTACTATTTTTGTAATAATGGTTTAAGTAAAATATCAAAATATTTTAAAAGTTATGTAAGAAGAATTTTATTTGATTATGCTGAAAATAATGAAAAAAACTTTATGGAGGCTACGAAAATTCTTCTAACAAGTTATACAGAACATGACTTTTTATGTAAATTTAAAGGAAATTTTCAATTTAATTATTTTATAAGAAATATATTATATTATAATTTTAATGAAAAACCACCTATAGCTTATTATGATTATGAGAATCGTAAATTTGTTAATTATAATGAAAGACGTATGTGGATAGAAAATGACCAATTATTAGCACTTGAAGGAAGGTATGAAATTAAACCTGAAATATGGGATAATAATTTAGATATAGTGTTATATATAGCTTCAAATTGTAAAGTACAATCTATTGCTAAAGCTTGTTATTTTATATTAAAAGATGAAAAAAATGTAAATAAAATAAATGAATATTTAACTAATGAAAATTTAATGAAATTATCTTTAAGTAGTTATAAACCATTAGCTAATATGTTTAGAGAAATATTAGATGATAAATTATGTAATCAAAATGAGTTTAATTTTGATGTAATGCTACAGTTAATGAAAGTTGATAATGAATATTTCAATAGTTTAGCTGTTAAATATTTAAGAGATACTAATGGATATATATCACCAAATCAAGTAGTAGATTTTATTTTAAATTTAGATTTAGAAAAATATTCTGAATTTATTACATTAAATATTAGTCGTATAAAAACATATGAATATTTAGATTTTATTAAAGCATTAGTTGAAGCAAATGATTTATTTAAGAAAAATTCATTTAAAGCCTCTCAAACTATGAAAGACCAATTATTCTTATTAGTAAATACAATAAATAATATGACACAAGAACAAAAATTAGAACTTTTAATGTTTATATTAAATTGTATATTAGAAAAAGGTACTATGGAAAGTTTTATAGAGGAGTTTTTAGAAGAAAATATTTTTGCATTTTCTTATGATGATATAAAATCAATTTTAAAAGATTTTGAATTTAATTATAAAAATCCTATTAGTAGTAAAAATAGTATGATTATAAATTTAATAAATTCAATTGTAGAAGATAAAATACCTTCAGATAGTGTAATAATAAATATTTTAGAAACAGGTATGTCTAAAACTTTACAAATTTTATTTGAATTAGTAGACAAAAATGAAAAAGATGTATTAAATAGATATTCTACGTTATTAATTTTACTTGAATGTGATATAGTTACACTTAATCAAAAAGTACAACAAATTTTTGATAAAATGGACAAAGACTATCAACATAAATTACTTAAAATTATAATAGATTCGCCTGTTGAAAAAGTTTATAATTTTGCAATGGATAGAATTAAAATTATATATGAAGATTATATACCTTCAGATTTAGTTATGCAAATGATGGAACATACATGTGAAAAAGTAAAAGGTTATATTTTAAATAAATCAGATAATATTTTAAATACTCTTGGAAAAGGTGATGAAGATTTATTTATACATTATGCTAAAACACTTTTATTACTTCCTAATAAAATACGTAAAAATAAAGATAGTGTATATAATGCTTTATATGAATTTAGTGTAAAATATAAAAATAATTATAATAATTGTGAAGAAATGGAAGATGATTATTTAAAAATAGAACAATTATTACTTGATATGGGTAATTCAAATATTATAAATGATAAAGAAAAAGCACTTGTTACACTTGCAAAAATAAAGAATTATAAACAAACATTAATAGGGGAGGTGCTATAAATGAAGGTAAAATATAACTATGCAAGTCCTTCTATGTGTACAAAAAATAATGATGAAACAACACTTGGTTTAAGTCCAGATTTAAGCAGAGACGAAAAAGTATCATTTTTAGGAAGATTAAAAAATCCTTTAATATTTAGAGATGCTATGCTTATGCTTAGAGAAATAGTTATTTCAGATAATAGAGTTAAAGAAAAAAACAGAGATGATTTTTTTAACTGGCTTGAAGATGAAATTGAAAGAAGAGTAAATGAAGAACTTAAAAAGATGCCAAATGTAAGAGAAGAAATAACAAAAAAAATGAACAATCTTTCTATTGAATTAGAAAATAAACAACTTGAAATACTAGAAGTACTTAAAGTAAAGTCTAAATTACAAGAATATGTAGATAAAACAGATATATGGAAAGATTATTATAATCTTGAAAGAAAGTTTTGGCAGTTTATAAGAGATAAAGACTCTGATTTGTGGTTTGTATTAGACCCAGTAATTACTGTACATAAAGATAAAGTTTCTTTTGAAGCCTTTTCTCTTGATGAGTCTACTTATGGTTGTTTATCAATAGATATGGAAGAATTTGAACTTTTACAAGAGCCTAAATTAGGTACTACAAATATAGATTTTAGTTATAAACTTGCAAAAGAAATTGAAAGATTTAGAACTTATAATGATGTTACTTTATCTGTAAATCCTGAAGGTTTTTCTGTTGAAAGTGGTATAATTCCAGAATATGTTGAAAAGAAAATTGATTTACCAGAAACTTGGATAAAAGGTTTTAATCAAGTTTCTGCAGCAGCTAGTATGCCTGGAATAGAATTACAAATTACTAAAACAGATATGTATGATATATGTGCATATTTAAGAAAACATAAAGAAAAAGAAAGCCCAAGATATATGAAATTTATACTTGAGCCTGAAAAAAATATTAAAATACTTTTTGAACCTTTTAAAGATGTTATTACACTTGAAAGTATATATAAAGGTGATAAAAAAAGAGAAGAAAAAGTTTGGGGAAGAAGAAGATGGCTTGTAATGGAAAAACTACTTCCATTAGCTAATAATTTTACAATTAAATTATTAGGATTTGGTATGCCACAGTTTATAGTTTGTGATATGGGTGGTATTAAAATGACTATAGGCTTTACTTCTTGGTCTTCAAATGACTGGGTAAAAGGTACATCATTTAATATAATGGCAGGTTTTATAGGTAATGGTGCTTATAAAGATGTTTATAATCTTTTAAAAACTGAAAGAGCTTTAACTTTAGATGAAATAAAAAATAGTTTAAAACACATTGATATGAAAGCTTGTAATTCTGGTATAGGTATGTTATTTAAAAAAGGTGAAGCTTATTATGATATTGTAAGTAATAAAGTTAGATTTAGACAATTAGTAAATGAGCCTATACCTGAAGAACTATATGAAATTACAAAAATTGAAAAAAATGTTCTTCAATATTTAAAAGATAAAAGTATGGACAATTTTGAATTATGTGTAAATGAAAATGGTGATTATGTATTTAAAGATAAAATGACTTATACAGAATATTATTCAAGTTATAAATATTTATCAAATACAGAAGTTGTAATAGATAAAGATGGTACTATATGTAATGTTGATTGTAATTGTAGTACATTTAGATATGGTAGTAAAAATATATCTCAACCTTGTGAACATATTTTAGCTTTATATATAAATTGTATAAAATATTTAAATAAAGCAAATTTTGAAGTAGGAAAAGTTTATAAAATAAATGATATTGTGGAGCAAATATTATTATGATGGAAAATAGAACAAATTATAGAGAATCAATAAAAGTGATGGGTAAAAAAGAATTTACATTACTTAAAATGCAAGAATATGGTTTTTGGCCTAAAAATCTTCCAACGCCATATGAAAGACAAAATAATGAAACAGAAGAAGAATATAACAAAAGAAAAGAAGTTTTAGAAGAATATAATAAAATTGTAGAGCAACTAAATGAACTTTATCAACAAAAATCAGAAATTAATAAAAAATTATTACAGCTAAAAAATGATTATCAATACACTTGGGATTATGAAAGAATAAGAAAACATATTTCTAAAACTTTAATGCAAGAGTCTATTGACAGACGAAAAAAAATAAAAGAACAAAGAAAACAAGAAAAACAAGCTAAAACAGAGGCTTGGAAAAAATACAAAAGTGAAAATATAATATATATAGGAAAAGGATATTCAAAAGCATTATTTTTAAAGGATACTAATGAACAAAAACTTAAAGAATTAGGTCTTCCTATAATAAAAGATGATAAGGAATTAGCTAATTTCTTAAATATTCCATATAGTAATCTTAGATTTTTAACTTATCATAGAGATGTAGTTAAATTTGATAATTATGTAAGATATACTATACCTAAAAGAAAGGGTGGGGTTAGAAATATAGCAGCCCCTAAAACTATACTTAAAAGTACACAGAGAACTATTCTTGATGAAATACTTTCAAAAATAGAAGTTAATAAATGTGCACACGGTTTTATAAAAGAAAAATCGGTTGTTTCTGGAGCTATAGCACATAAAAATAGCTCTAAAATAGAGCTTTTAATAAATATGGATTTAGAAGACTTTTTCCCAACAATAACTTTTGAAAGAGTATTAGGTATGTTTAAAAGTTTTGGTTATAGTGGTTATGTTTCTTCATTATTAGCTATGATATGTACTTATTGTGAACGTATGAAAATGGAAATAAAAGGTGAAGAATTATATGTAAAAACTACAGATAGAATATTACCTCAAGGTTCACCAGCAAGTCCTATGATTACTAATATTATATGTAGAAATTTAGATAATAGACTACAAGGTCTTGCAACAAAATATAATTTTACATATTCAAGATATGCTGATGATATTAGCTTTAGTTTTAATAAAGATAACCCTATATTATCAAATGAAAATGACATTAATATAGGAAAAATATTGGGTATAATATCAAAAATAATAAAAGAAGAAGGATTTAATATTAACTATAATAAAACTAAATTTTTAAGACAAAATAATAGACAAGCTATAACAGGTATAGTTGTAAATAATGATGAAATAGGTGTACCTAAAAAATGGATTAAAAATTTTAGAGCAACAATTTATAATGCGAAAAAATTAAAAGAAAAAGGAGAAAAAATACCTTTTAAAACAGTAAATGAAATAAAAGGTATGAGTTCTTGGGCTTCATATGTAAATAAAAATAAATATTCAAAAATAATAAATGAAGCTGAAAAAATTTTAGAAAATTTATAATTTATACTTGCAATATTTATTATATTGTGATATACTAATTTTAGTGATAATTCCTGGCCTTAATGCTATAGTGTTGCGCTATAGTTGAAATAATACAAGACAAACACCATTAGTGTTTGCGCAATTAATGAAAATATACACCTATTATGTAAATGAAGAAAGTAGCCTACGGCAATTTAATAATAGGTATATATTTTCCCAAGTGTCAAAAACGAATATTGAGATTAGTTAGCAGGAATTTGTAAATAATAAAAAAATACTTGTAATATTTAGTATATTGTGTTATAATAACATTAATTAAAATTTCTTGGCCTTAATGCTATAGTGTTGCGCTATAGTTGAAATAGTACAAGACAAACACCATTAGTGTTTGCGCAATTAATGAACCTATACCACTATTATGTAAATAAAGAAAGTAGCCTACGGCAATTTAATAATAGTGGTATAGGTTCCCAAGTGTCAAAAACGAATATTGAGATTAGTTAGCAAGAAATTTAAAAAGATATGATTAGCATTTAAGCATCATATCTTTTTTGTATTTAATAATCTTTTTATGGAGTTGTTTTTTATTATGGATTTAATGAAAGAAATTGAATTATTAAAAAGTTTAGCACTAGAATTAAATGAAAGTTCAAATAATTATAAAAATATAACTTTAGAAGAAGAAAAAGAGCTTGAAGAAAAGTTTGATTTATTTGAAAAAACCTTATATAATATACGTTTAGAAGGTGATATGTCAGTAATAAATGATTTAAGTTTATTAATAGATGATGAATTTTTTGAACCTGCTATAATGGAAGATATAGTAGAAATTATTATATTAATTATAGAAAAATATGATTTAAAAAAAGGATTATATATTATTTTTAATAATATAGATAAAATACTTATTAATGGAAAGTTCTTTTTCTCAATGCTAATAGAAATGATATTAAATGATGATGAAGAATTTATAGAAAATTTTGTTTATGCTATAAATAGTTTAAATGATAATAAAAAAGAAATATTAATAAACTTACTAAATGAAATTAAAACAGATTTTGAAAACATTAATAAAGATTATAGTAAAGGATACATATTACAAATAGAAAAAATAATTAGTAATATATAATATTAGTTAATAAATTACTTTTAATTAAAATAAAGATTATAATTATATAAATTTTAATATAATTTATATTTAGAGGATACATAATGACTAAAAATAAGAAGTTGATTTATTTTATATTTATTATTATAGTAATATATTTTATATTATTTATAATATTTAATTACAATAGAAAAGAAAGTAGAGATATAAAGTTTGAATTAAATAATTTAGGTTATGAAGTTTATGAAGAAAATAATAATTTAATTGTAAAACGAGATAATTTAAAATTTATTTTTAAAGATGAAATTTTAGAAAAAGTATTAATAAGTGATATAAAAACTAAAGATGAAAAGAATATTGAAAACTTTTGTATAGAAGAATGGAACATAGACACAAGTGTTGTGGAAAATAATAATGATTATATAAGAGTTAGTTTTTATATTAAAGACCATAAAACTTTAAAATTTTTAAAAGAATATAAAACAAATGAAATATTAAAGGAAGAAATATTTCAATTTCCATTGAATAAAAAATATCTAATAGCTAAAACAGGAATATTTGGAAGTCAAAACCAAACTTATTTATCTAGTAGTGCTGTTTTTGTAAATGAAATAATGTCTTTACCACAAGTAAATGTATATTATCTTGAAGGAAAATTTTTAGAAAAATATTTTAAAGATTTAAAAAAGTTTAAAGGTATTTAATTTAGTAGTAAAAACTATTTATTTAATAGTTTTTACTACTAAAACTTAAAATTTTATTAAAATTTCTTTCCAGTCTTCAGAAAAGCCTATTAAATCTAATTCTATATAATGTTTATATTCTTCAATTAATGCTTCTAATGTTATAATTATATGATTATTCCATTCATTTTTATCTAATACTAAAAATTTCATAATATGTATTATATCAAATATTCTATAAGTTATTATGTTATAATGATTATTGACCTTACAATTAGCTGGTGTTTTTTGAAGTTTAAAATTGTAAAGCCTCATATAATGTGCAACTAAATTTCTAATATAAACTATATTTTCTATCCAACTTGTAAGTTGGTTAACACCTGTATTATATTCTTTAGCAACTAATTTTTGAATAGGGGTATTAATATTTTTATATAAACTATTAATCATACCCATAGTAAAAACATTAATAGCTATACAAATAGGAAGTTTATTTCCATATTGTTCAATATAATAATCTACTAATTCAATTTTTTTATCTTTTTGTAGTAATCTTTTTAAATTACTAATCAACATTTTATGTTCTTTAAAATCTTTAAAATTGACATTTTCTAGATAACCTAAATTACCTATTTCATTATTAATAGCATATGCAATTTTAGTTTTTAATGTATTTTCAATTATTTCTAAAATATATAATAAAATATTTCTAAGTCTTTTATCAAATAAATAGGTTTTATAAATATTATTAAATGTAATAGTATTTTTATAATTTATATTTGTATCAGTAAAGTTTGGAATATACCCTATAAGAGTATAATAGCTTAAAGAAGATAAGATATTTATAGCCTCTATTTTATCTTCTATAAGTACACCTTTATCTATAAGAATATTTATTTGTTCTTCATATATATTTTCTTTTTTAGACATATTTAAACTCCATAATTTATTTATAATAAAAAAACAACCCTATCATGGTACGCTTAAAAATAGAGGCGTGATGGGGTCTAACTCTCACTTATGATATAATTAATAGCTAAAAGTAAGTATTAGACATTAATTATATCATAAGATTTAGATAAAATACTTATCTTACAATTATATTATAATACTTATATGTATATTTGTCAATAGTTTTATTATGCTTTTGCATTAAAATTACTTAGTTTAAAATCTGTTGAAACACTAGTATTTTTAATATTACTTATTATTGAGAAACTTTCATTTAATTCTTTAAAAGAAATATCTTTTAAATTTAAGTTTTTATTTTTTAGAAAATTATTTAATAAATCTACATTTTCACTAACAAGATTTTTTGTAGATTCTTTTTCTAATCTAAACTGACAACTAACATCATTATTAATTTTATTAATAAAAACTTCTAATTTACCTAAATATAATAAATTTAGAGAAATTAAAGCTGAACCACTATTATTTTTTGATTTTTGATTTTTATTTTTTTTATTAGAAAAAACAAAAATTTCTGCTGTTGTATAAAAATTATTAATATTTAAAGGTATTTGTAAAAAAGTACTATTTTTTAAATTATTCATAAAATCTATATTTTTATTAAGATTATCTAAGCTATTAGTAATATTTTCTGAATTTTTATCTGCAAAATTATTAATAGTGTTTTTTAAGTTTTTAGATATAGTTGATAAGGTTTCAAAATATTCATTTAAGTTTTCATTAGAAGAATTTTCAAAATTAAAAAATTTTACTTTATTTTGAAAACTACTAAACTCTTTAATAATACTTTTAAAATTTTCACTTAATTTTGGGTTAGATTTTATTATATTGAATATTTCTCTTTGTAATAATAATGTAGAATCTTTGTCTAATTTTAAATCATTAAATATTTCTTTAAATGAATTATCTAAATTTTTAAATTCATTTTTATCAAAAATATTTTCTAAATTATTTAATTTTTCAAAATCAATTAATAAATCTTTATTAAAATTAAAGTTTAATATTTGCTTTAATATTTCATTTTTATCAATATTATTATTAGAAATTTTATTAAATATATTATTTAAATTTTGGAATTTATTTTCATTAAATTCATCAAGAATTTGAAGTTTAAATTGTTCTAAATTTTTAAAATTATTGTTAGCTATATTTTCAAAACTAGTATTTTTAAACATATCTTTTAAAATTAAATTTTTATCTTCTTTAATTAATAAAGAAATATTATTAAATAAATCTTCAATTTGATTATTTATTAAAGTATCTTTAGATATGTATTTATCAATTTGTTCTCCTAAGCTTATAGTAGGTTTCATATTATTTTGTATTAAAAATAATGCTTTTTCTATAGGAAAATCTTTAAACATCTTACTAGATTTTATTATATTTTCTAAGTTTTCTTTATTAATTGGTAAATTATTTTGTACAAGTATTTTTATAAATTCAATATTTTCTTTTGAAGGAGCTTGATTTAAACTATTTAATAAAATTTTAAGTTCATCATTAGAATTTAAAACAGGTATATTATTATTTTTATTTGTTTCAGTATTTTGACTAATGTTTTCTAAAATTTCATTTAATGTATTATTACTTTCTAAATCTATATTTTGTGTTAAATTGTTATATAAAAAAGTATTTAATATGTCTTTTGGATTAATATTCAAAGTATCACCTCATAAAAATTTATATATTTAATATCGGCATAATACATAAATTATTAAAGTTTTTTATGTATAAAATATTTTATAGGTTATAATATATATTTTGTAAATAAAAATCGAATACTATCTGAAAAAAACTTAAAAATATAGTTGAAAAATTCTGAAAAATATATTAAAATTAATGAAAGTGGTTTATAGTTTTTAAATTTTAAATCATTAAAAAATTTTATATAACTAGAATATAGGTGGCAAGTATGAATTTTGAACATATATCAGTACTTTTAAATGAATGTATTGAAAATCTTAATATTAAAGAAAATGGTGTATATATAGATGGCACTATGGGTGGTGCAGGTCATTCTAGTCAAATAGCAAAAGTATTAAATAATACAGGTAGACTAATATGTATAGACCAAGATGAAAATGCTATAAAAACAGGAAAAGAAAGATTAGCAAATTTTAATAATGTTTCTTTTGTACATAGCAATTTTTGTAATATAAATGAAATTTATAATTCATTAAATTTAAACGAAACAGGTGTAGATGGTATTTTATTAGATTTAGGTGTTTCATCACATCAATTAGATGAAGGATACAGAGGATTTTCTTATATGCAAGATGCACCATTAGATATGAGAATGGATATAAGAAATGATTTTTCAGCTTATACAGTTGTTAATACATATTCTAAAGATGAATTAAATAGAATAATTTCTCAATATGGTGAAGAAAGATGGTCTAAAAGAATAGCTGAATTTATAGAAAATGAAAGAAAAAATAAACCTATAGAAACAACTTTTGAATTAGTTTCTATTATTAAAAAGGCTATACCTAAAGGGGCAAGAATAGATGGACCACACCCAGCTAAAAGGACTTTTCAAGCTATAAGAATAGAAGTAAATAAAGAACTTGAAATATTGAAAGATACAATAATAAATATGGCTAATATATTAAATAATAATGGAAGACTTGCTATAATAACATTTCATTCATTAGAAGATAGAATTGTAAAGAATATATTTAGAGAATTAGAAAATCCTTGTATATGTCCAAGAGATTTACCAGTATGTGCTTGTGGTAAAAAACCTTTAGGTAAAATAGTTACTAGAAAACCTATTGTACCATCAAAAGAAGAGTTGGAGCAAAATCACCGTTCAAGAAGTGCCAAATTTAGAGTATTTGAAGTATTAAAATAATTTAAGAGGGTATATAGTATTAAGTTATGTTACTTATTCAAAAGAAGAAGAACAAATTATTGAACTTGGAATTGAAAATATTTCAAAAGTTTTAATAGGACAAGATAGTAATAAAAGGTAAATTTTATTGTTTTGTTTAGATAAATATTTAGATGATTATTTTAAAAATTATAATGTAAAATATGAAAATGAAATTATAAATTTATTACAACATGTTATTATAACTCCAAATGATATAAAAGTAATTTAAGATGCTATTGATTTATTAATTAGTTATGGTGATAAAACAAACTCATTTGAAATATTAGAAAAAAATTTAGATTTAATACCAGAAAAATTAATACCAGATATTAACTATATAATAAATAGAAAATATTAACTTAAATCAAGCATTAAAGGGGATGAATAAATGTATGCAATATCGAAAACCTAATAATAGTCAAAAAAATAGATATAATCCGACTAATAGGCAAAATGTAAAAGGTAGAAATAATTATTATAACTACACATCTGTGGCACATGACTATGAACCAGATTATAAAAGAAATAAAGGTATAAATAAAAGAATAAAAAAGATAAAGAAAGAAAAGTATGTAAAAGCAGAAGAAGGTTTAAGTTTTGTGTCTATAAAGTTTTTAGCCTCATTTATTATAATTGCAACATTTATAGTAGCTATAATTTTTGTAGAAGCCCTTACTATTCAAAAAAGATTTGATATAGATACATTAAATGCAACTTTAAGAGAAATTAATGAAAATAATAAAAATTTAGAAACAGAATTAGCTAAAGATTTAGATTTAGATTATGTAGAATATATTGCAACAACTGAACTTGGTATGCAAAAACCAGCGAGCCATCAAATAGTACATATAAATATCCCTAAAGAAAGTTATTCAGAAAAGGGAAATATTCAAGAAAGAAAGACTATTTTTTCTAGAATTAAAGATTTATTTAAAAACTAAAATTTAACTAATTAACAATTTAAGCTATAACTTAATATTTAAATATTTAAAAATAAAAATTTAAAGTTTTTATTTTTAAATATTTTAGGGGTAGCTGTTTTTATATTTTATAATATTAAATTAATAAAGGAATGATTATTATTGAGTAGAAATAGATATAATAGAAATACAAATACAAATAGAAATATAAGAAATATAAAAAGTGTATCAAATAAAAAAACAACAAAAAAGAAAAATAAAAATAATTTAAGAGGAAGAATATTTTTCCTTATGTTTGTAATAACAGGTACTTTAAGTTTTGTAGGTATATTTAGAGTAATGTATATAAAAGCTCAAAGTGGAAATGAGTTTGAAAAAGAGGCTATAAAAAACCAAATAAACAAAGTTACAGATAAAATCATAAATCCAAATAGAGGAAGTATATTAGATAGAAATAATCAACCATTAGCTATAAGTGCAACTGTTTTTAATGTTGCTTTAGATATAAGATTATTATCAGAGTTAAAACCAGAAGAAACAAATAAAATATTGTCAAAAGTTTCTGAAATGTTACAAATAGATATTAATCAATTAAATAGTTATTTTGTAAAAGATGCTAATGGTCAATTAAAACCATCACCAGATAATGATACGCATTGGAAAGTTATTAAAAAGAAAATACCATATGATTTAGGTAAAAAATTAGAAGCTGAAAAGTTAAAAGGTGTTAATTTAGAAGCTGATACACAAAGAAATTATCCACAGAAAAATTCAGCAGCACAAACTATAGGGTTTATTATGGGTGATACTCGTTGGGGATTAGAAAAAGTTTATGATAAAGAATTAACAGGTACACCAGGTAGAATTTTTAGAACATATGATGATACATCATCAGTTGTAACAAATGATATAGAACCTATAAAAGGTAATGATTTAATTACAACATTAGATTTAACATTACAACAATATGCGGAAGAAGTTGTAAAAAATACATATAAATCATTATCTCCAACATATACTCCTGAAAATGTTTCAATAATACTTATGAACCCTAAAACAGGTGAAATTTTAGCAATAGCACAATATCCAGATTTTGATTTAAATGACCCTAACAATATATCTCTATTTGAAGACCCAACATATAAAGCAAATTTTGAGAAAATGTCTTCAGAAGAACAATTAAAAATTAAAAACTCAATTTGGAAAAATGTTACTATAGCAGATTCAATGGAACCAGGTTCAACTTTTAAAGCTATAACAGTTGCTGCAGGATTAGAAGAAGGTGTTATTAGTGAAAATGAAACTTTTTATTGTGCAGGTTATAAGCAAGTAGCAGATTATAAGATAAGATGTCATAAAAGAGATGGACATGGAACACTTACTTTAACAGAAGCATTAGAAAAATCTTGTAATATAGCAATGTTAGAAATTGCAGATAAATTAGGAAGAAATGCATTTTATAAATATCAAAGAGATTTTGGGTTTGGGTATAGAACAGGTGTAGATTTATATGGAGAAATAAAAGCAGATACTTATATAGTACCAGTAGAAAAACTTAATGTTACAGAACTTGCAACAAGTGCTTTTGGACAAACTTTTACATCTACACCAATGCAAATAATAACAGGTTTTGCTGCTACTATAAATGGTGGAAATGTTATGAAACCTTATGTTGTTTCTCAAATAATAGATGAAAATGGAGTTATTGTAGAAGAAAAACAACCAGAAATAGTTAGAAAAGTAATATCTGAAGAAACATCAGATTTCTTAAAAAAAGCAATGGTAGAAACTCTTGAACCAGGTGGTACAGCTGCAAAAGCAAAAATTCCAGGCTATAATATAGGTGGCAAAACGGCAACAGCTCAACAAGGAAAACGTTCTGATAATATATATTCTCTTGGTTTTGCAGCATATATGCCAGCTGAAGATCCACAATATCTTGTGCTTGCTACAATAACAAAACCAAAAGATTATATAAAAGCAGCTCCTGGAGTAGTTTCACCAGTTCCTATGGTAAAAGAATATTTTGAAAAAATTATAGAATATAAAGCTATACCTCCATCTAATGAAAAACTTGTTTCAAAAGAGGAAAATTCACCAAGTGATTTTATTTTATTAAAAGATTATACTAATAAAGATTTAAAAACTGTAATAAAAGAATTAAATTCTATTGGATTAGATTTTCAAATAGTAGGTGGTGGTGGTGATACAGTAGTAAAACAAATACCAGCTGCTAATACAAGTTTAGATAAAAATGGAAAAGTTTTATTATATGTTGAGTCTAAAGATGATGGAAAAGAACTTACTGCTGTTCCAGATACTAAAAATTTATCTGTAGATGAAGCAACAAAACTTATAAAAGATGTAGGATTTGAAATTACTGTTATAGAAGAACAGCAAACGGAAAAAGAAAAACAAAATGAAGAAAAAAACGAACAGCAAACAGAAAATAAAACAGAAAATGAAAATAATGATTTAATTGAAAAACAAGAAGATACAACAAGTAAAGAAAATAAAAATAAAAAAGTATATGACCAAATACCAGAAGCAGGTGTATTTATAGAAAAAGGTAGTATAGTAAAAATAAAAGTAAAATAAATCCAAATAAAAAGAGTGTAATTTTACACTCTTTTTATTTTTAATATAAAACATATTTAAACATAAATATAATATGACAAATACTACCACCAATAACAAATAAATGAAATATTTCGTGAAAGCCAAAAAATTTTATTGATATTTTAGGATATTTTGTAGCATATATTACAGCACCTATAGTATATATTATTCCACCTAATAATAATAATAATATACCATTTAATTCAATAGCTCTTATTAAAGGGAAAAATGCAAATACAGATAGCCAACCCATAATTACATAAATAGAAGTAGAAAACCATCTAGGAGCATTTATCCAAAAGAATTTTAAAATAATACCAAATATTGCAATTACCCAAACTAAAGATAAAATGCTATAACCGAATTTATTGTTTAAAGAAATTAAACAAACAGGTGTATATGTTCCAGCAATTAAAACAAAGATCATTATATGGTCAATCTTTTTTAATATTTTAATTATATTATCTTTTACAGGTAACATATGATAAATTGTACTAGCTAAATATAACAAACATATTGATATACCAAATATAAAAAACGAAAGTAAATAATGAGTTCCACCTTCTTTATATCCTAAGTACATTAAAAATATAGTTATAGGAAATATAAATAATAAAGCAATTAAATGTGTAAGAGCACTCATAGGCTCACGCCAATTTTTAAAAATATTCATAACAAAACCTCCAATATAGTTTTTAAAACTACATATCATTATATAAATATAATATCATAAAAATTTTATAATTACAATAATTTTATTTTAATATATTTAGATAAACATTGACAAAATTAAAAATATTATGATAACATAATATTTATTAAAAAATTTTTGAAAGGGAAAAATATGTCAAATAATAAAGTAAGTCATATAGAAGAAAATATTTATATTGGTTTAATTTTAACTTTTATAGGGGGTTTTTTAGATGCTTATACATATATTTTATATGATAAAATTTTTGCTAATACTCAAACAGGGAATATTATATTTTTTTCTATTTTTTTAGCTGAAGGGGATTTATATAATGCATTTTTGAGATTATTTCCTATATTTTCATTTTGTATAGCTATATTTTTAGCTCAATTTTTAATTTATAAATTTACACAAAATAAAAAGTGGTTAAAAATTGTATTAATTATAAATATGATTTTTACTATTATAATAGGTACTGGTATATTTAAAGATAATAGGTTAGTTATAATATGTTTAGTGTCATTTATATGTTCATTGACAATAGGAACATTTAAAAAAGTAAAAGGTGATGTTTTTGCTCCTATTATGTGTACAGGAAATTTAAGGTCATTAATGGAATTTTTTTCAAAATGGATTATATATAAAGAAAAAAAAGCTAAAAAAACTACATTAAAATATTTAATAATTATTTTAACATTTTGTTTAGGAGTATTTTTAGGGATATTTTTAGCAAAATATTTTGGTATATATTCTATTTATATATGTACAATTTTATTTTTAGTAATTTTTTTAATAATAATTTATAAACAGAAAATATAATATTTTTTCTTTTAAAATAAATATTAGTATGATATAATAAAAATAAAATATTTTAGTTTTAGGAGATTATATGTCAGGGTTATTTATTACAATGGAAGGTACAGATGGAGCTGGTAAAAGTACACAATTAGACCTTTTAAATAAATATCTTAAAGATAAAGGGTTTAATGTTGTTTTTGTCAGAGAGCCTGGAGGTACAAAAATTAGTGAAAAAATAAGAAATATAATTTTAGATATAGATAATAAAGAAATGAATTATATGACAGAGGCATTTTTATATGCTTCTTCTAGAACACAACTTGTAAATGAAGTTATTATACCAGAACTAAAAAAAGGGTCTGTTGTAATTTGTGATAGATTTGTAGATTCTAGTATAGTTTATCAAGGTATAGCTAGAAATTTAGGTGTAGAAGTTGTAAGAAAAATAAATAATATTGCAACAGGTGGGCTTATACCAGATATAACTTTTTTCTTAGATTTATCACCAGATAAGGCTATAGAAAGAAAAAAAGAACAAAAAGAGTTAGACAGATTAGAAAGAGAGAAATCACAGTTTTATAATAAAGTATATGAAGGGTATAAAATGTTAATAGAAGAAGAAGGTGAAAGAATAAAAGTTATAGATGCAACTCAATCTATAGAAGTTATTCATAATAATATAGTAAATTATTTAGAAAATTTATTTTTTTAAGGAGGGTTGTTTATGAAATTAGTTATGGCAATAGTTAAAGATGATGATAGTTTTAATATAATGAATGCTTTAAATTTAGAAGGCTTTAGTGTTACAAAACTTGCTAGTACAGGTGGGTTTTTAAAAGTTGGAAATACTACATTAATCTGTGGCGTTGAAGATGAAAAAGTAGATTTTGTAATAGAGGTTATAAAAAAACAAGGACATAGCAAAAAACAATTTGCTAATGGTATAGACATTACAGGAAATAATTATTCACAGCCTCCAATAGAAGTTACAATAGGAGGAGCTACTATATTTGTTTTAGATGTAGATAAATTTGTTAAAGTTTAAAGGAGATAAATTTTATGGATTTAAAAGTAAATGATATAAGATTAGACACATTACCTACTATTGATGCTAAAAAAGAAGTTGAACAAACAGATGAATTTAAGTTTACTTTAAATAAGGTTGAAAATGAAAATCTTATGCAAAAACTAAATGGTCTTATAGATGAAATTACTGTTCAAGGTAAAAAAATAGCTGACCATATGGATATAAGAGATATGAAAAAATATAGAAACCTTATAACAGAATTTATGAATGAAGTTGTTACTAATAGTCATCAGTTTTCAAGAGAAAACTTTTTAGATAGAAGAGGTAGACATAGAGTTTATGGTATAGTAAAACTAGTAAATAAAGATTTAGATGAACTTGCTCAAGAACTTATAAAATCTGAAAAAAATCATATTGCAATATTAGATAAAACAGGAGAAATAAGAGGTCTTTTATTAGATCTTATAATATAATATGTATGAATTTGAAAATATAGTTGGTAATAAAAATATAATAAATAGTTTAGTAAAAGCTAATGAAAATGATACTGTTTATCATTCTTATATTTTAGATGGAAAAGAAAAGACAGGTAAACAATTAATAGCAAAAACTTTTGCTAAACTTTTATTATGTGAAAATAATAAAACTACACCTTGTTTAAAATGTTCATCCTGTATTAGTTTTGATAATGGAAATAATCCAGATTTTTTCTTTGTAGATAATAATAAAAAAAGTTTGGGTGTATCAGATGTTAGGGATAATATTATAAAAAATATAGAAACAAAACCTTTTAAATATAAATATAAAGTTTTTGTAATAAAAGATGCACATAATATGACTATTCAAGCACAAAATGCAATTTTAAAGACTATTGAAGAGCCTCCTAAATTTGCTATTTTTATACTATTATCTAAAAATTATAATAGTTTTTTGCCTACTATTTTATCAAGGTGTATTTTATTTAAAATTAAGCCTCTATCATCTAATATAATAGAAAAATTTCTATTAAGTAAAGGAATAAGTAGTAGTATGTCAACTTTTTATGCTACTTATTCTAGAGGTAGTATAGGTAGAGCATTAGATATTGCATATTCTGAAGAATTTATTAATTTTAGACAAAATATTATAAATGATATAGAAAAACTAAATAGTTTAGACCTTATACAAATGTATAAACTTATTAACAAATACGAAAATATAAAAGAAAATATTAATGATATATTAGATATATATTTATTAGTTTATAGAGATAGTTTAATATTAAAAAAAACTAATAATGTAGAAAAAGTTATTCAAAAAGATGTAATTAATATTATTAAAGACATTTCTAATATGTCAACTAAAAATTTAATTAATAAAATAGATGCTTTATTGAAAGCAAAACTTTATTTAGAACAAAATTCTAATTTTAATATGACAATAGAAACTTTATTTTTAAAATTAAAGGAGAAATAAAATGGCAGAAATAATTGGTGTTAGATTAAAAAAAGGAGGAAAAATATATTATTTTGACCCTAAAGGACAAGTTATTGAAAAAAATCAACCAGTTATAGTTGAAACATCACAAGGGTTAAGATATGGTATAGTAGATATATCAAATAAAATAATAGAAGATGAAAAAATTGATTTTGAAATTAAGCCTATTGTAAAAATAGCAACAGAAGAAGATACTATTCAAAATGAAAAAATTTTAGAAAAAGAAAAAGAGGCTTACTCTATATTTATAGAAAAAGTTAGAAAATATAATTTAGATATGAAACTTATAGATATTACATTAACATATGATTGTAACAAAATTATATTTTATTTTACATCAGAAGGAAGAGTAGATTTTAGAGAACTTGTAAAAGAATTAGCTTCTATTTTTAAAATGAGAATAGAATTAAGACAAATAGGTGTTAGAGATGAAGCTAAAATTATAAATGGTATAGGTATATGTGGGCGTCCTTTATGTTGTGCAACATTTTTAAGGGATTTTCAACCAGTTTCTATAAAAATGGCTAAAGACCAAAAATTGTCTTTAAATCCTACAAAAATTTCAGGGGCTTGTGGCAGGCTTATGTGTTGTCTCAAATATGAACAAGAAGCCTATGAAGAACTTACTAAAAATTTACCTAATGAGGGTGATATTATAAAAACTGAAAAAGGTACAGGGGAAGTTTTATCTGTAAATGTTTTAAGACAAACTATAAAATCAGCTGTTAGAAAAAATGAACAAGACATACCAAATGTAGAATTTTTTAATGTTTCTGAAATAGAAATTATTAAAAGAAAAATAATAAAAGAAGAAATATGTATGGAAGAGCTTAAAGGTATAGAAGACTAATGAATATTTTAAAAGAAAACGAAAGAATAGATGAATTACATAGAAATAACTATGTAATTATACAAGATGTTAAAAGGTTTTGTTTTGGTATAGATGCTGTTTTACTTTCAGATTTTGCAAAAGCTAAAAAAAATGATATAGTTTTTGACATAGGAACAGGAACAGGTATAATACCTATACTTATGAGTGCTAAAACAGAGGCTAAAAAATTTTTTGCAATAGATATACAAAAAGAAAGTGTTGATATGGCAAAAAGGAGTGTAGAACTTAACAAGTTAAATGATAAAATAGAAATTTTTCATTTAGATATAAAAAATGTATTTGATAAATTTGAAAAAAATTCTGTAAATGTTATAACAAGTAATCCTCCTTATATGAATATGGGAGGAGGTATAATTAATGAATATGATGCAAAAGCTATTGCAAGACATGAAATTTTTTGTACTCTTGAAGATATAGTTAAAGCTACATCATTATTATTAAAGCCAAATGGTAAATTTTATATGGTACATAGACCTAATAGGTTATGTGACATTATATGTACTTTAAGACAATATAAGCTTGAACCAAAAACTATAAGATTTGTACAACCATATAAAAACAAAGAACCTAATATAGTTTTAATAGAAAGTGTTAAAAATGGTAAAGTATTGTTAAAAGTTTTACCTAATCTTATAGTTTATAATGAAAATAGACAATATACAGATGAAGTAAATAAAATATATTATCATTAAAGGAGCTAAAAAATGATTGGTAAATTATATGTTTGTGCAACACCTATTGGAAATTTAAAAGATATAACTTTAAGGTGTTTAGAAACATTACAAAAAGTAGATTTAATAGCATCTGAAGATACAAGACATACTATTAAATTGTTAAATCATTATGAAATAAAAACACCTTTAGAAAGTTATCACGAACATAATAAAGAAACTAAAGGTAAAAAACTTATAAATTTATTATTAGATGGTAAAAATATTGCTTTAGTTAGTGATGCTGGTATGCCTGGAATATGTGACCCTGGAGAAGATTTAATTAAATTATGTTATGAAAATAATATAGAAGTTACTGTTTTACCAGGTGCTACAGCCTCTATAACAGCTTTAATTTTATCAGGTATAAAAACAAGAAGTTATTGTTTTGAGGGTTTTTTACCATCTAATAAGAAAGCTAGAAAAGAAATTATACAAAGACTTGAAAATGATACAAGAACTTATATTTTATATGAAGCCCCACACCATCTTTTACAAACTTTAGAAGAAATTTATGAACAAATAGGAAATAGAAATATAGCTATTATAAAAGAACTTACTAAAAAATATGAAAATGTATTTAAAACTAATTTAGAATATGCTATTGATTATTTTAAAACTAATACACCTAAAGGTGAATATGTTTTAGTTATAGAGGGAGTTAATGAAAATGACATTTTAGATAAACAAAAAGAAGAAATAGCTCATATGACTATAAAAGAACATTTAGATAAATATTTAGCTACTGGTATAGATATAAAAGAGGCTATGAAAAAAGTTGCTAAAGATAGAGGTATATCTAAAAGGGAAGTTTATAATGAAATAAAAGTAAAATAAAATTTTAAATAATAGGGGCAAATAAAATGAAAAAAATAAATTTTATTTTAATTTTTATAGGTATATTTATATTGATAAATTTTTTATCATTATATTTAACTATTTATTATTATAAAAATTTTATATTAGATGTATATATTGTAGGTAGTGATTTTAGAGATGGTGATAATATAGGTTATATAGGTGAACAAAAAGAGGATTTAAATATTGCAATAAATAGAAAAACTCATAAATGGGGATATTTAGAAAATAGTTATAAAGTTAAAATACCATTTAAGTTTGATAATGCAAGAGATTTTAGTGAAGGTTTAGCAGCAGTTAAAAATTCAAGTGTAAAATGGGGATATATAGATAAAAAAGGTAAGCTAATTGTAGATTATCAATATGATGATGCAAGTAATTTTAAAAATGGTGTAGCTAATGTAAAAAAAGGTAAAAAAGAATATAAAATATATAATCCATATAAATTAAATGAGTGTAAATCTTAAAAATTTACACTCAATTTTTTATATTATTTATAATCTGCAAACCAAGAAATAGTTTTCCAAATTTCTTCACCATTATTTTTAGATATATTACCTTTTGTACTTCTACCATTTTTTATATAATTTACTAATATATTTATCATTTCTTGAGCTATTTCTTTATTATCTTCTATAATATTTGTGGTTTCTGAAATATCATTTTCTAAATCATATAATTGAAACTTAGGCATATCTGCAGTTATTTCTTCTAAAGTAGGATAAGACCATCCACCAGAACCAGCACATAACTCTAATTTATATTTACCTTTTCTTATAGATAAAGAACCATCTATACTTTGATGTACAATGTCTTCTCTAACTTCTATATGACTATCTTCAAGCCAAATAGGTAAATTACTAAGATAATTAGCACATTGTAACATATTATAATTAATATTATAAAAAGAACTTATATCAAATTTCCTTGCTAATCTTAAAAATGAATTAGCTATTATTAAATTATCTTGTTTCTTACTTTTCCAATTATTTTTACCATCTTCCAAAATTTCTAAATTTTTATCTATTGACATATAACTCATTTTTTTTTATACTAAAAACATATCAAAGGAACATTAATATAAAGTTTATATATAAAATTATAAAATAATCCTTTGGTGCTTTTGTTTCTTATTTTAATATAAAAAACTCCTCCTGATATTATTTTGTTTAAGCACCTTAATAATAACATAGGAGTTTTTTTTATGCAATAATAAATTAATAAAATATTTCAAAAATAGAGTAAATTATAACAAATAGTACTAAAATATTAATATTTATTAAATTCAAAATATTTAAGCAAATAGAACTAAAAAGAAATAAAAAACCTTGCAAAAATAAGGGTGACTTTTTTTACGTTTGAGTTACCGTACTAAATTACTCGGAATAGGCTTATTTTAAAAGGTTCATGGCACTTTTCAAGTAAAAAGTTGTGTACGTTGTTTCTATATAGTATCAAGTAAAGGAAGAAAATGTTCAGAAATTTATAAATTTTGGCTATATTTTTTATCTCAAAAAATCATTTTTTTTAATTTCAAAACAAACAAATAAATTAACCAAATTTTAAAAAAATATATAACAACATTTTAAATTTTCAAAATACATAATCTTGACTATAATAAAAAAAGATAGTTATAATTTATTATAGATTTGAAAATTAATTAAAATTAAAATTTTTAAAAATAAAAATATTGGAGTTGAAATTTATGTATGCAATAGCATTTGATTTAAAAATAGATGTTTTGAAAAAAGAATATGGGGAACCATATAACAAAGCATATGATGAAATAAGACAGGAATTAGAAGCATTAGGGTTTGAATGGACACAAGGCAGTCTTTATATAAGCACTAATGAAAAAGATACTTTGGCAAGCATATATAAAGCTATAAATAAACTAAGCAACATAATGTGGTTCAAAAAAAGTGTAAGAGATATAAGAGCATTTAAAGTTGAAGATTACTCAAATTTTACAGACATTGTAAAATCATAAATTAATTTAATATTAAAGCATAAATATTATAATAATTACTGCAAAATATTTTAATATCAATTATATAAGGTCTAATGGCTTCATTTTACCCTGTGAAAACATTTTATAGTATAAAAATTAACTAATATCTAAAAGCGCTAAAATACCCCTTAGAATTAATTTTAAGGGGTATTGCATTTTACCATATAAATTTTTTATTTATTTTTGCAATTTCTATATATTTTTTTCTTGCATTCTCTCGTTCTTCTTCAGTAGGTGCAGTTTTATACTTTGTATACAAATCTCTTTTAATCATTGCATCTAGCTTTTTGTGTAAAGCATTATTTAATTGTATAATTTCATTCTCATCTACTTCATCATTACTCAACAAATTCTCAGTTAATAAAATTAATTTAATAAAAACATCTTTAGGTATTTGTACTTGTTCTTTTCCCATTTTTATCTCCATTTCAAATTATAATTCTAAATCAAAGTCATTTTCTATGCGTTTACTTATACTTTGTTCTTTTAATTTTTTATTCAGTAATTCACTTTTTACTAAATTAATTAAATCATATGGCAAAGCATACAATATTTCATTCAACACATCATTTTCTTTTTGCAAATCATTAATTATTTTTTTATTTTTTATTTTTTCATTTAACGTATTTTTTGATTTTTCTTTTAATTTTAAATTTTCATATTCTAAATCTTTACATTTATTTTTTAAACTTTCTATATGCTTTAAACTTTCCTTATAGCTATCTTCTAATTTTAACCCTTTAATTGCACTTTTAATAAGCTTATTTATATCTTCTAGTGAAACGCCTGTAATAGTATTTTTAGTAAATGGTACTTGTTTTATTTTCAAAGATTTTATGTAATTCAATGTTGTATTATAATCTTTTAATTTATTATTTATTTTATCTATTTCTTTTCCTGTATAATTCAATTCATCTTTTAATGTTTGTAATTTATTTAAAGTTTTACTATCCTCTTCAATTAGTTCTCTATTTAATTTTAATTGCTTACTTAACTTATTATTTTGTTCTAATAAGTCATTATTTTGCCTTTCTAAGCTTTCGTTTTTGAGTTCTAGTATATTCCTATTACCATTAGCAGTAACACCATTTAAAATACCTATATCACGTTTAAAAACATTATTCATATATTTACTTAAATCATTATGAAAACTTTGTAATTCTTTTCTTGTAATTAATTCTTTAGCAGATACCTTCTCTATATTCTTCTTTTTATCTAAAACAACAGGTATAAAACAAAAGTGAACATGTGGTGTTGTTTCATCTCTATGTACATATGCAGATATTACATTCTTCTGTCCATATCTATTCTCTAAAAATTTATATATTTCTTTAAAAAATAAATTTTCTTCCTTACTATCTTTTTCTATCTCTTTTGGCAAAGTAATAACCCACGCACATATAACATTAACATCATCTCTATTTAATACTTTTACTTCACTTAACCTATTCTTTAGAATTTCATTTTGGTTTCCACCAATCGCAAGATTATAATTCTTATAACTCTTATTTACATCAATTTCTTGATTACCAAATCTTATACCCTCTCTTCTTTCAAAATGATTAAATAAGTTATTACACGCTTTCCTTGTATATTTCCCTAAATGTGCCACTATAACACCAACCTTTACCTTTTATATCAAAAAAACAGAGCGCTGCACACTCTGTAATGTAGCTATTAGTAACGACCTCTTACAAGTCGTGCTACGGCTTGTTCTTACCCCGTAGGGCAAGATGACCAATAAATTTTTTATTTTTAGTCTATCTTGCTATACCAATTTCCTTTTGGCTATCTATATACTAACAATTTTTATTCCACCTGTCAATTTTTATGTTATTATACTTTGTAAAATTCAATAAATAGGCAAGAGAAAATTAATTCTCTTGCCTATTTTAAAATAATAATAAAATTATTGTTTAAAATTATAAATTAAAAAAATAAAGTTTAATTTATTAATATAATAATTATATTAATTTTGAAATTCAGAATCTCTCGTAGCTTTAGCTAAAGAAAAAGTACCATTTAAAGTTCCACTCTTTGCAGTAACAGAAATGTCATAATTACTTTTCATTGAACTTTTTTTCCATACAATAGAATTACTTGAATATGGTTTAACAGTTATTGTACCTTGTCCTTCTACATATAATGTAACATTAGATGAAGAAGCATTGTAAAAATGTGCTTTACCATAAGGTTGGCTACTACTTAAACTAATAGTTGTATGAAAACTAGTTCCACTTGTTAATTGAAAACTATTATAAGTATGAGAAAGTTCATAGGGAACAATAAGTCCATCATAATTAACATTATCTTTAACATCTTGAGCAAAAGTAGGTACTGCTCCTGTTAAAAGAGTAAATGCAGATAAAGATAAAATAATTGATTTTTTTAATTTTGTCATAAATTAACACCTCTATAAAAATAAGTATTTTATAATTATAATCATATTATACCATATAAAATATTATAAGTCTATTTTTTATTTTCAATTTTAGTATTTTTTTAAAATTTTAAAAATTTTAATTACAAAAATATTTAGTATATGTCATACTAAATATTAATAATAAAAAAATTCTTAAATAAAAAATGTTACTATTTAAATAATTTATAATTTGATATACCAACAGACCATTTATATTTTAAAATTATATAGTTCAAAATATTATTGTCATCTTCTACATCAGTCCTAATTAAGTCTACATTATCACTATTCATATCTTCAAGATTTAACTTCTTATGTAATTCTTTCATTATACCACCAAATGTTACAAGTCTTTTCCCTTTTAATGCAAAGTGTAAAATACAAATATTATTGTCAGTTAATTCCTCATTAACATCACCATTGCTTCTAGTTATTATTATATCTTTAGACTTTACTGTATACTTTGAAATTTCAGCTACTCCACTATATTTAGAAATTTCAATAATACCATTATTATTATAACTCTTAGATTTAACTTTTCTAACATCTACAATAGGGGTATAATCTACTTTTAAATAATATTGCCATATGCTTGACCACTCTTCTGTCTTTATATAATCTTCATTTCTCCAACTAAAATAACCTTTATTAACTACAATAATACAATGTATATGTGGATGGTATGTATTATCATTTTTATTACATGTAACTTCTATACCTCTAAAATATCCTTTACATATCTTCTTAACTTTTTTATTACCTCTAAACATATTTTTAAAAGACTTTGAAATTAAATCAATATTATCTCCTAACTCATTACCATTACAGTTTTTCAAAGTTAAAGTTAAAAATATATAATCATAATTATTAGTCTTATCAAGTTCATCAACTATTTTTGCAACTTGTCCAAATATTTTTTTACTTCTTCTCCAATTACACATAGGACAAAGTCTATTCTTACAGAAACTAGCATTATGTAGTTTCTTTGTATTATCTTCAAACAACTTAAATTCAACACTATCTTCAGCAGTATTATTAGGTATTTCCCAATTTAAATAATCAGCGATAGTTGCAAAGAAATCTGATAAACATACAATACTATTAGATTTTGTATTAGCTTTTATTTTGTCTTTCCATTGAATTATTAAAGGAATTCTATGACCACCTTCATATATATCAGCTTTATGTCCTCTAAATATATAACTTGGATTATGTCCATAAGATTTAAGTTCATTAAAGTCAACAATTAAAGAACATCCATTATCAGCAGTAAATATAATTATTGTATTGTCTTCAATATTTGACTGTTTTAATTTATCAACAATTTTACCTACCATTGCATCACACATTAAAACAAAATCACCATATTCATTAGTATTAGACTTACCTAAAAATTCATTTGATGGTAAAATAGGTGAATGAGGTGCAGGTAATGGAAAATAAATAAAAAATGTTTCATCTTTATATTCTTCTATTTTTTCTATAACTTTATTTGTTAAATGTGGCAATATTTCACTATGTATAAAGTCTTCAGCAGTAGGACCATATCTCCAAAAACCTTTTCCAGTTCCTTCAGTGTACTTTGTAGGTAATTTTGTAAAATGGTCATTTTCTATATAAATATAAGGTGGCATATCTAAAGACCCAGATATTCCATAAAAATAATCAAAACCATAATAGTTAGGGGATTTTTCAATCTTTCCATTATAATCTATACCTTTACATTCAGCAAAATTTTCAGCAATTTCAAAGGTATTATCTGTTTTAAAATTCATACCTAAGTGCCATTTACCAACAGCACAAGTTTTATAACCATTATCTTTTAACATATGAGCAATAGTAATTCTGTCTTCTTCAATTAAAGCTCTATCATAACCACCTAAGACACCATTTTTTAAATTTGAACACCAATTATATCTACCTGTTAATATACTATATCTTGAAGGGGTACAGACAGCAGAAGTAGCATGAGCATCTTTAAAAGTTATACCATTATTACATAAATTATCTAAATTTTTAGTTTCAAAAGGACAATTAGGGTTTAGAGCAGATACATCACCATATCCCATATCATCAGCTAAGATATAAATTATATTAGGTTTCATAATTAAATCCTCCTTAAAATTAGTATATAAATATAATAATATAATATTTTTATAAAATCAATATATATGTATGTTTTGTATATATTATATAGAAAGATATGTTAAATTTTGTGGAAATTTTAAAGAAAATATAAAAATTTAATATTTTTAACATAAAATTTACATTATAAATTTCATTTTAACTAATTATTAATTGTATATTCATATTTTGTTCATATTTATGGTATATTATAACATACATAAGAAACAGTAAAAATATTGATTGTTATAGTTTAACTATAAATTAAGGAGTGTTTGAAAATGGATAAAATTTTAAATAGTATAATGTTATTTTCTTTAATATCTACACCAATAGATAAATTTCAATCTAAAGCATATAAATTATATGCTAACAATACAAGAATACAAAGAAAAGAAAATCAAAAAATAGAAGTTGAAGATATAAATAATATTATGAGTGAAATAGATAATAATTTTAGTATAATTTCAAATTTACTTGAAGAAAAAAATACATTATCACAAGGTATAAAGCAGAAATTCAATGAAAAAATTAAAAATAAAGAAAAATTATCTAAAGAACAAATAAGTTGCTATCAAGAATATAATAATATAGTTGGTGAAGAAGAAAAAAACATTTCTTTTTATAATACAAAAATACATAATAAAAAAGATATGATACAATTAGAAAATGAAATGTTGTCAAATACTAATAATTTTAGTATAATATATAAAAAATTAACAGCTATACTAAATAATCAAATAAAAGTAATAGCTAGTTTATATAGAGCAATTTTTCATTTAAAATTATCTTTAGAAATTATTTAGAAAGGTATTAAAAATGAATATAAATATAAGAAATGAAGAAGAAAAAGATTATAAAATAGTAGAAGAAATAGCAAGGGAGGCTTTTTGGAATTTATATTTCCCAGGTTGTCATGAACATTTTGTAGTTAATAAAATGAGAAACCATAAAGATTTTATAAAAGAATTATCATTTGTTATAGAACTAGATGGAAATATAGTAGGAGCAATTTTTTATACACATTCAAAAATAATATGTAGTGATAAAGAATATAAAACTATAAGTTTTGGACCAGTTTTTATAGATCCTAAATATCATAGAAAAGGGTTAGGAAGAAAAATTATAACACATTCTATAAATGAAGCAAAAAATAGAGGATATAAAGCTATTATAACTTTAGGTTATCCTTATCATTATGAACCTTATGGATTTTTAAGTGGTAAAAATTATAATATATCTATGGAAGATGGTAAATTTTATAGAGGATTATTAGTATTACCTCTTTATGAAGGAGCTTTAGATGGCATAAATGGATATGTAGTATTTTCAGATGCTTTAAATTCAACAAATGAAGAAGTTGAAGAATTTGATAAAAAATTTCCTTATAAAGAAAAGAAATTTCAAGAAAGTCAAATTGAATTTGAAAAAGCTTCAAGTATGTTAGATGAATAATATTTTTTAGGTTATAGAATAAATCTATAACCTTTTTGAAATTATAAAGGAGTTATTATAAATGAAATAGAACAAATAATTAAATATATTAATTTATGGATAAGTAATATACAAGAAAAATATAAATGTATAATTACAATAGAAATTATAGAAAATAATAAAAATATGTATAGAGTTATATTTGAATTAGAAAACTGTATGGCAGAACTTTTAATTAATGAACCTTAAAAATATTTCTTTTGAAGTAGTAACTATAATAAATGATAAACCTGAATATATATATTTTTGGTATCAAAAAGATGAAAATATAAAAGATATTATAAAAAAATTAGATAAGGGAATAGATTTTATAGTTAAATATTAAAAATGCTTAAAGACAAATATCTTTAAGCATTTTTAAATTAATTAATGTGTTTCACCCGATACTAAATTATTATCTTCTTTATTTAATATAATAGCCTCTATAGAAAGTTCTATTGCTTTAGCTATCATTTCTAATGACATACTAGAAGGCATAGGATTTTTTAAAACAGCTTGTTCTGGTAAAAATGGAACATGTATAAAGCCACCTTTTAAATTTGGATATTTTTTATTTATTAAATATAAAATATTATACATAACAGAGTTACAAACAAATGTACCAGCAGTATAAGAAATTGTAGCAGGTATATTATTTTCTTTTATGTGTGATACTATACCTTTAATAGGTAAATTTGTAAAATAAGCAGTTTCACCATCTTGTCTTACAGGTGTTCCTAAAGGTTGGTTACCATCATTATCTTTAATTCTAGCTTCTATTAAGTTAATAGCTACTTTTTCAACTGTTATTTCATTTCTTCCACCAGCTTGCCCAATAGATAAAACTACATCTGGATTATATTTTTCTATTGCATCTTCTATAGCTTTTTTACTTCTTTCAAAAGAAGTAGGAATTTCTAATTTTATTATTTGTGTATCTTTTATTGTGTCTGGTAATTTTTTAACTGCTTCATAAGCAGGGTTAATAATATCTTTATCAAAAGGGTCAAAACCTGTAACTAATATTTTCATAAAAAACACTCCTTATTAACTAAAAATTATCATATACATTATTTGAAAAATTAATAAACAAACAGAAAGTAAAATTTGATTTTTTATAACTCCAAATCTATCTTTCATATCAAGCATAGCTACTGGTAATACGTTAAAATTAGCTGCCATAGGTGTTAATAATGTACCACAGTAACCAGCTGTTAAACCTATCATACCTATTATAACAGGATTAGCACCATATTGTAAAACGAAAGGACCTGCAATACCAACTAACATAACAGTAATAGCAGCAAATGCGTTACCCATAATCATTGTAAATAGTACCATACCTAAAGCGAATACTATTATACCAATAGTAACATTACCTTCAGGCACTACATAAGAAACTAAATTTGATATAACTTGTCCAACACCAGCTTTTTCAAAAATAGCACCTAAACTAGCTAAAAGTATAGGCATTAAACTTAAAGGACCTAAAATAGTTAATGTGTCAGAGGCTTCATTTAAAAATACTTTTATAGTATTTTCTTTTGAATAAGACATTAATAATATAACGCCAACTAATACGCCAACACCAATACCAACTAATGCATTACTGCCTAAAAGAGCAAATATAATGGCGAATATACCCATAGATAAAGCTGGTAAAAATAATTTTAAACCTATTTTATTAGCAAATTCTTCAATTTTTTCTTGAGGAATAGATTTTTTTTCACCAACACCAACTTTTTTAAATATTGCTGGTAATGTTAAAGCTATTACTAAAGCACCATTAACTTTACTTGGTAACCAGTTACCAAAACCTAAAACAATACCTAACAAAGTCCAAAAAATAGCAGTACCAACTCTATTTTTGTTAGTTGTATCTTTAAAGTTTCTATAACCTGTATATAAACATATTAAACCCATACATATGTATAGTATTTCTAATAATTTAGTATCTAATGTAATATCTGGATTTGTAAAAAATGACATTTTTTCACCTACTTTTTATTAGTATAATATTTTTTATATAGCATTTTATCTTTAAAGTAATAGAATAAGACCCCTAAAATAAGAGCAGTTATAGCAACAGGTATTTCAACTTTTGCTAAATCTACTAATGTTACTTCGTGTCCTAAATCTTTTAATGTACTTTGAACAAGTAAAGCACCAGGACTACCTATAAAAACTACATTACAAAAAAAGTTACCTATATTTTCGGCAGATGAACACATACCTTTAATTTCTTCAATATGTTGTTCATTTGCATCTTTTACTTTTGTTTCAACAGAACCTATTGCCATAGGTAAAATAATAGGTTTAACAAAACCTGCAACACCGCCAAAAGATATATTAAGAGCAGAAAAGAAACCTCTCATTACTGTATATATACCTATAATAGTACCAGCAGATACATTTTTAACTTTGCTAATTAATTTTTTAGCAACTTCTTTTAAACCATTTCTTTCTAATGTTGCTGTAACAACTATTATTATAATAAATATTGCTATACTTCTATTTTTTACAAAACTACTACCAAGCACTTCTAAAAGTCCATTTATGCCAAGACCTCCAACTAATGCTGTAACAATAGCCGAACAAACAATAATTAATATAGCATCTTTTTTTAAGGCAAAACCTATAATTATTATTAATATGCCTAAAAGTTTTGTAAGTTCTACAAGTTCCATTGTATTTCCTCCCATAAATTTTTAATAATTTGTATTATATAATAACTTTTATATTATTTCCATATAAATATTTTGTGTATAAATAATTATTAAAAAATATTAAACAAAAATTTATAATTATTTGAAAAAATATTGAAAAATTAAACAAAAATATTTAAAAAGATGAATAATTATAAACTCTACTTTTTAATTTATAATATTTTTTAATTTATTATTTGTATTTTTATGTATAAAATAATGAAATTTTATAAAATTAAAAAATTTAGTCGAAAGTAAGCTTATATTTTTTTTAAATGTAATAATATAAAGTATTTACTAACAATTTTGTATTTAAATTATATTGAATACATATATATAATAAAATACAATAAATATGAGGTGATTTATATGAAAAAAAGTTGTGCTTTATTTTTAATGTTATCTTGTATTTTAGGTAATAATATAACTGTAAATGGACAAGAATTATATAAAATTTATTATTTAGAAAATACTTTTCAAGAATCCTTGTCTTTTGATGAATATATAATTTTAGGAGATTTTATGGAAGAACAAAAAATTAAACTAATATTAGACACTTATTTTTATGATAGTAATAATAGAGGAGGCTATATACCTAAAGATGCAAAAGTTTTAGGAGTTAAAATTATAAACAATGATTTATTTATAAATTTTAATAAGGAAATTGAAAGTTATGGTGGAGGTAGTCATTATGAATTAAATCTTATAAGATTAATTTTGCATACTTGTTTTCAATTTGAAGATATAGAAAGTGTTACTTTTTTAGTAGATGGAAAGTTTAAAGTATTGCCAGAAGGAAATTTAGTTTTTAAATATGATAGGGAGGATTTAGAAATACTTGATTATAATCAAAATGTACATTTACTTGAACAGAAAAACTAATTTTATTGACTAGCTTATAAAATTATTATAAAATAATTATAATAAATAATTTTAAGGAGCTATTATATGAAAGAAATAATTTTTGCTACTAAAAATAAAGGTAAAATAAAAGAAATACAAGCTATTTTAGGTCATAATTATATAGTTAAGTCTATAGAAGATATAGGTATAGATATAGACATTGTAGAAGACGGAAAAACTTTTGAAGAAAATGCTATAAAAAAAGCTGTTGAAATAATGAAGATTACTAATAAAATAGTATTAGCTGATGATTCTGGACTAGAAATTGATTATTTAAATGGTGAACCAGGTGTATATTCTGCTAGATATATGGGAGAAGATACACCTTATGAAATAAAAAATGCTAAAATATTAGAAATGTTAAAAGATGTTGAAGAAGAAAAAAGAGGTGCAAGATTTGTTAGTGTAATTGCTTTAGCTATTCCAGGTAAAAAACCTATTACAACAAGAGGAACAATAGAAGGTATTATAGGTTATGAAATTAAAGGTGAAAATGGATTTGGCTATGACCCTATATTTTATATACCAGAATTAAAAAAGACTGCTGCTGAATTATCTTTAGAAGAAAAGAATGAAATAAGCCATCGTGGTAAAGCATTATCTAAAATGAAAAAAATATTGTTATATAGAAAAGTATTAGTATTTAGTGATAGTCATGGAAATATTGATAATATGGTAAAGGTTATTGAAAAGTTTGATAAAGATGTATTTGCAATAATACATTTAGGAGATTATGCGGATGATGTAGAAGATGAACTTAGAAATCTTTATATAGATAAACTTTTTTATAGTATAGCAGGTAATAATGATTTTATAAGCTCAGTAGCACAAGATGAAGAAATAATTGAAATTAATGGACACAAAGTATTTTTAACACACGGACATCAATATAATGTATATTTTGGTATAGATAAACTTTACTACAAATTAAATGAATTGGGTGTCAATATAGGGTTATATGGTCATACTCATAGACCTTCAGCTTTTTTTGAAAATAATATTTTAATATTAAATCCTGGCAGTATATCTTCACCTAGAGGTTCTAGTATATGTACATTTTTATTGATGGATTTTTTAGATGAAGTAACTTATAAATTTTATGGAATATTTAAAGATGGTATTAAAGAAATAGATTGTTAAGGCAGGTTATACAAATGAATATAGTAGAAAATTTACAACAAGAATTTAACATAAAAAAGAATTATATTGAAAATGTAATAAAATTAATAGATGAAGGCAACACTATTCCTTTTATAGCTAGATATAGAAAAGAAATGACAGGGGCTTTAGATGACCAAATATTAAGAGAAGTTTTTGATAGATTAAATTATCTTAGAAATTTAGAAGAAAAAAAGGAACAAACAAAGAAACTTATAGATGAACAAGGACTTTTAAATGATGAAATAATTTTAGCAATAGACAATGCTAATACTATAACTGAAATAGAGGATATATATAGACCTTTTAGACCTAAAAGAAGAACAAGAGCCACTATTGCAAAAGAATTAGGATTAGAGCTTTTAGCTAATATTATTTTAGAACAAAACAAAAATGATAATATAGAAGAATTAGCTAAAGATTTTATTAATGAAAATATAGAAACAATAGAAGATGCTATTAATGGTGCTAAAGATATTATAGCAGAAATTATATCAGATAATGCAGATTATAGAGGTATAATAAGAAAAGAATTTTTAACAAAAGGTTTAATTGTTACAAAAGCTAATAAAGAAGAAAATTCAGTTTATGAAATGTATTATGATTTTAAAGAACCTGTAAATAAAATAGCAGAACATAGAGTGTTGGCTATTAATAGAGGAGAAAAAGAAGAATTTTTAAGTGTAAAAATAGAAGAACCTTTAGAAGATATTTTAAAAATTTTACAATCTAAAATATTAAAAGGTGATAGTCAATATATAATAGAAACAATAGAAGATAGTTACAAAAGATTGATTGCACCTTCAATAGAAAGAGAAATAAGAAACTATTTAACAGAAAAATCTGAAGAAGGTGCTATTAAAGTATTTGGTGAAAATTTAAAACAATTATTAATGCAAGCACCTATAAAAGATAAAATAGTTTTAGCAATAGACCCAGGATTTAGGACAGGTTGTAAAGTAGCTGTTATAGATGGTATAGGTAATGTTTTACAAACAGGTGTTATTTATCCTACAACAAATGTACAAGCTAAAATAGAAGAAGCAAAAAAAATATTAACTGAATATATTAAAAAGTATAATGTTGAAATTATTGCTATTGGTAATGGTACTGCTTCTCGTGAAAGTGAATTATTTGTAGTGGATTTAATAAAAGAATTAAATTTACCATTATTTTATATTATAGTAAATGAGGCAGGAGCTTCTGTATATTCAGCATCAAAGCTTGGTGCAGAAGAATTTCCAGACTATGATGTAGCTCTTAGAAGTGCTGTTAGTATAGGAAGGCGTTTACAAGACCCATTAGCAGAACTTGTTAAAATAGACCCTAAAAGTATAGGTGTAGGACAATATCAACATGATATGAACCAAAAAAGACTTTCTGGAATGTTAGGTGGAGTTGTAGAAAGTTGTGTTAATAATGTTGGTGTAGATTTGAATACAGCTTCAGCCTCTTTATTGTCTTATATATCAGGCATATCTTCAAGTGTTGCTAAAAATATAATTAAATATAGAGAAGAAAATGGAAAATTTAAAAATAGAAAAGAACTTTTAAAGGTAAGTAAGTTAGGACCTAAAGCTTTTTTACAATGTGCAGGATTTTTAAGAATAACAGATGGAGAAGAAATATTAGATAATACTTCTGTTCACCCTGAAAGTTATGAAGTAGCCAAAAATCTTATTGAAAAATTAAATTTAGATATAAATAATTTAGGTAATAAAATTGATTTAAATATAAGTGAATTAGCAAAAGAATTAAATGTTGGAGAACCTACATTAGTAGATATTATAAAAGAGCTTGAAAAACCAGGCAGAGATCCTAGAGATGAAATGCCAGCTCCTATACTTAGAATTGATATTTTAACTATGGAAGATTTAAAAGAAGGTATGATTTTAAAGGGGATTGTTAGAAATGTTATAGATTTTGGGGCTTTTGTAGATATTGGTGTTCATCAAGATGGTTTAGTACATATTTCTGAAATGACTAATAAATTTATTAAACACCCTTTAGAAGTTGTAAGTGTTTCAGATATTATTGATGTTAAAGTATTATCTGTTGATATTGATAAGAAAAGAATTGCACTTACTATGAAAAATTTATAATAATAAAGGTAGAATAAAAATAATAAATAATAATGAAGTTAAAAATGCTTTATTAAATTAATAAAAAAAGGGAGATATTATGAGTTTATTTAATTTTTTTAAAAAGAAAGATAATAATATAGAGTTTAAAGAAGAAATAAAAGAAGAAGAAAAACAGGATATAGAACAACAATTACCAGAAGAAAAAGAAATTCCAAAAAATGAAGATAAGCAACAAAATGTGAAAAGTAAAAATATTATAGGATTTCCTTTGTTAAAAGAAAATATATTTGATAAGGAAGAATTTAAAAGTAATTTTAAAAAATATTGGAATATGGAATTAACTGAAGAAAATAGTAAAGATGAGGCCTTAACATTTTATGTTGGTGATGTAATGATAGGTATTAGTTTAATGCCAGCTCCAGTGCCTAATCAAGAAGCAGAAAAAAATGCACCTTATAATTATATGTGGAAAGAGGCTTTAGAAGAAGTAAAAAAACACAAAGCACATTTATTAGTTATTGTTTTTGGTAATACATCAATAATTGATAAAAGTATAGTTTTTGTAAAAGTTCTTTCAGCAATTTGTAAAAGTGAAAATACTTTAGGTATATATTTTAATTCTATTACATATGAACCAAATTTTTATTTTGAATGTGCAAAATTGATAAATGAAAATCACTTTCCTATATATAACTTAGTTTGGTTTGGATTATATAAAAATAATGAGGGGGTAAATTGTTCTTATACAATAGGTATGCACACTTTTAATAAAGATGAAATAGAAGTTATAGGAAATAATACAGAGTTTAGAGAAATACAAGATTTTACTATGAATATAGCATCATATATTATAATTCAAAATATTGTGTTAAAAGATGGAGAAACTATTGGATTTACAGAAGAACAAAAATGTAAAATATCTTATAAAAAAGGTTTAATATTGCCATTTAATACACTACAAGTATATATATAAATTTAAAGACTAAGTTATATAACTTAGTCTTTATAAATTAAATTATTCTATATACCCACCTTTAATAGGTTAAACAGCTCTATCTGAGAAAATTTTTAAAATGCCTTTACTATATTTTTCTTTTTTAGGTTTATATTTAGATTTTCTTTTTGATAATATTTTATCTATTTCTTTACTAGAAAGAATATTTTTATTTATACCTATGATATTTGTACAGTTGGCATTGTGTTATTAATACTTAATGATTTAGGATTATTTGTCATTATTCCAATAATTTTTAACAAGATTAATGTAATTAAAAAATAAATAAAAGAAAGAGGAAGATTTTATGATTTTAGAACAATTAAAAAAATATGGGATAGTAGCAGTTATTAGAGGAAAAAGTTATGAAGAAGCTATTAGCTATATGGAGGCTTGTGTAAAAGGTGGAGTTAAAGTATTAGAGCTTACATATACTATACCTAATGTGTGCGACTTAATAAAAGAATGGAGTAGTCGTGAAGATTGTTTGATAGGTGTAGGTAGTGTTTTAAATGGTAAAATGGCTTATGATGCAATAGATGCAGGAGCAAAATATGTAGTAAGTCCAGGTTATAGTGATGAAGTAAATGGTGTATGTAAATCAAGTAACATATTATATTTACCAGGTTGTATGACAGTAACAGAAATTATGAAAGCTATGGATAATGGAAACAAAATGATAAAATTATTCCCAGGTGATATGTTTGGCCCTAAATTTGTAAAAGCTATAAAAGCACCTATTCCAAATGTAGAAATAATGCCAACAGGTGGGGTAAGTTTAGATAATGTTAAAGAATGGTTTGAAAATGGTGTTTCTTGTATTGGAGTAGGTGGTTCTTTAATAAAAGGTTCATTAGAAGATATTGAAAATACAGCAAAAGAATTTGTTAAATTAATTAATGAAGTAAGAGCTTAATTTTAATTATGTTTTAAGAAAAGGGGTTAATTTTAAGTTAATAATAAGCAAGTACATTAAAATATTCTGTTAAAGGAGACATAAATATTTTATATGAACAAACTATAAATAATATATTATTAAATGGTTTATCTACTGTTGAAAGATAATTAGATAAAATTTAAGACTTATTAAAGTAAAATAAAAGCTTTAGTAAGTCTTTTTATTATGTAATATAAAAATTAAATTATAAATAAATTTTATCTAAATTTGAATTTAAGTAATTTACGATAACATTAACTTTTAATTCTAAATCTTTAATTATTTCATTATCTTGTAAAATAGGATATATATTTATGTTAAAATCTTTATGCCAATTTAAAATATAATTTATATTATCTATAATAACATTATATTCTTCAAACCAAGTTCCATCTATATCATATAAATTAAGTTTTTCTGTTATATTAGCATTAAATTTTTCTATTAAAAAATTTTTTGTATATTTAATTTCATTATATTCACAATATATTTGATTATAAATATTAAATTTTAAAATATTATCTTTTTCATCTATATATTTTTTATATATAAATGTCTTTTTAGCTTTTTTTATAAGTTTTTTAAAGTTAATAGCAAATTTTTCATCTTGTTCTTTAGTACGTTTTTTAGGTCTAAAACTACTTTTACCATATTTACCAGATTTTTTACCTATATGTCTTCGTAATAAAAGTTCATCTATATTTTCATTTGTGTATACATATCCATTTTGATTTATAACAAAACAATTTTTTGTTAAGCACATAGAAGCTAGGGCATAGTCTTGAGTTATAACTATATCTTTTTTATTACATTTATTTATTATAACAAAGTCAGAACTATCTTTTCCTTTATCTGCTACAATATGTGTTATATAATCATCACTATTAAAAGCAAATGTATAATCATATTCTTTAAATTGTATTTTTTTACTATCAAAATCAAATATGTGAGAAGTATCTGAAACTACTAATACTTTTAAATAGTTTTCTAAAGCAATATCAATAGCTAAATTAGTAACAGGACAACCATCTGCATCAATTATTATTTTCATATGTAACCCCCTATAATATGAATAATTTTATAATACAAAGTATAGCTAAATGTAATGGATATAAAATATAAAAAGTATATTTTATATTTTTACCTCTTTTACCATTATAAAAAAATATAATAAAAAAAGGTATAATAGTAAAAAAGTATAAATTTAATGATTTTTCTATATATGCGTTTGACAATACTATGTTTTTTTCTAATATAGAATATATTATAGTAATTAAGTTAGTTAAATATTTAATAGTAACCCATAAAATACCATAAGTTAAGTATTGAGTTTTATTATAATAAAAATAAAAAATATATATTAATGATACACCTAAAAAACTATAATCTGTTTTTAATATGTAAGATAAAAATATACCTAAAAATAGTATTAAAAGATTATTATATTTATTATATAAATATATTGAAAAACTTGCAAAAAATAAGGTATATATTGTATTTGTTTTATAAAATAAATTAATATTAGTATTAAAACATATATCATAAAATAACTCTGAAATAAAAGCTAAAATTAATAAGTTTCTTAAATATATTTTTATATTAGATGATTTTTTTAACCCTTCAGATATTAAAAAAGCATATATAGGAAAAGAGAGTCTACCAATATATCTAATCCAAAAATGATTTGGAAAAGCAACTCCTCCTATATGGTCTATAAACATTGTTATTAAGGCAATTAATTTTAAATGAAAACTAGTCATAGTAACTCCTTTATGTGTTAATAATTAAAGATTATACTTTAAATTTTATAAAATATCAATATATAATAATTTTTAATAGCAAATTTTATTATTTTAAAATAAAATATATACAAATATATATTATTATGTTAAAATTTAAAAACATATGTTCGATAAAAGTTATTAAAAAATAAATAAATATTTTATAATGTAGAAGGAGTAAAGTATTATGAAAGATGTATCAAAATCATTTGAAAAAGCTATTTTGTTATCAAAAGAATATGATGTGATAATATTAGAGAATAAAATAGAACAATTACAAAATATATGGTGTTTTTTAGATTATGATAGTAATTATGATTGGTATGTTGTAGGAAAAAATAATGGTGATTCTCTTATAGAAGATTATGCATATTTATCAACTAAATTTCCAATTGTATTAGTAAGGAAAAATTGTCCTAAAAATGTTTATAATTTATTTTTAGAAAATAATATAGTAATAGAAGAATTTTGTGAAAACTATTGTTGTGATGAAAATATTTTAAAACATTATGTAACACATATAGCTTTAATTAATGATAATTTTATGTATGATGAAAATATAGAATTTAATATGGAAACCTTTTATAAAATAGATGAAGGTATAAATTACATAAATCCTTATAATTTTTCATTTTGGGATATATATTGGTAAATAAAATAAAAATATAAAGTAATTTAATATATTTAATCATAAAAAGTTTATATTTACATATATTAAAGTATATTTTTTAAGGTGGTAAAATATGTCTCAATTTAATGATTTAAAAATAGATAGTCAATTAGAAACAGCTCTTACTATACCAGAAAATATGCTTGAAAAAAGCAATATAAAAACAGGATATAATGAAGTAAATAATTTATGGGAAGTTATAGTTAAATATAATGGAAATTTAGAACAAATACAAAATGAACTTAATGTGCAAATAGAAATTTTATCTACAAATTATGCTATAATTACTTTAAAAAAAGAACAAATATTTTTATTAACATTATATAGAGAAATTGAATATATAGAACAACCTAGAAATTTATTTATAATGTTAGATAATAGTAAAAGTGCTATATGTAATGAACCTATATTAAGTAGAGAGGAAAATTTAACAGGTGAAGGAACTTTAGTAGCTATAATAGATTCTGGAATAAACTATATGCATAAAGATTTTAGAAATGAAGATGGAACAACTAGGATAGAGTATATATGGGATCAAACTATACAAGAAGGAGAAGCTCCAAGTGGTTTTTTTAGTGGAACTTTATATACTAAAGAGGATATAAATAAAGCTTTGTTATCTGAACAACCTTTTGAAATAGTAAAAACTACAGATGATATAGGACACGGAACAGCAGTAGCAGGGATTGCTTGTGGTAATGGTAAATTATCAAAAGGACAATTTATAGGTGTTGCACCTAAAAGCAATATTATTGTTGTAAAACTTGGAGAAAAGGGTAGAAAATCTTTTGCAAGAAATACAGAAATAATGCGAGCAATAAAATTTGTTTTAGATAAATCAATAGAATTAAATAAACCAGTAGCTATAAATTTATCTTTTGGAACAAATGATGGTTCTCATACAGGTAGTTCATTGTTTGAAACATATATAAATGATATGTCTAATATATGGAAAACTTCTATAGTAGTAGCTACTGGCAATGAAGGTTCAACATCACATCATTATTCAAATACTATAAAAAATAATCAGACTATTGAAATTGAAATATCTTTAGATACTAATTTATCTTCTTTATATATTGTTTTATTTAAAAATTTTGTAGATATTTTTAATGTAAAAATTATTGCTCCAAATGGAGAAGAAACAGGTATTATAAATAATACAACAAAAAATAATATATTTAATTTAGGTAATGCTAACTTATATTTTAATTTAGGAGAGCCTACACCATACAGTTTAGAACAAGGAATGTTTTTTGAATTTATTAGTCTTAATAGTACTTTATCTAGTGGGATATGGAAAATAGTTATTTTAGGAACTAATATTGTAGATGGTAAGTTTAATTTGTGGTTACCAGTAACAGAAGTTTCTTCTAAAAATACAAAATTTTTAAATCCAAATATTAATACTACTTTAACTATACCTTCAACGGCAAGTAATGTTATAAGTGTAGGAGGATATAATAATTTTTTTAATTCTATTGCTGATTTTTCAGGTAGAGGGTTTACAAGAGATAATAGGGTTAAACCAGATTTAGTTGCACCTAGTGAAAATATAATAACAACTTCTAATAATTTAGGGTATGATAGTTTTACAGGAACAAGTATGGCAGCACCATTTGTAACAGGGGCTTGTG